>WNFD01001446.1_pt1 | contig 35312 bp, 28 predicted proteins | sample 5400491 | NCBI WGS metagenome assembly WNFD01 (sample SAMN13153343, study PRJNA577476) | soil metagenome | isolation source: 120 cm saprolite under Douglas fir tree site 2 hole 2 replicate 2 | place: USA:California | collected 2015-04-18 | reverse complement strand
CGCGAGCCCGGCGGAAACCGTTCCTCGATCGTTTCCCAGGGATCGGGAAGGAGTTGTTTGTAACCGAGCGAAACGCGTTCGCGCCCGCGATCGAATCTCAGAACCTTCACCTGGACTGAGTCGCCGACCTTGAAAAGTTCTCCAGGGTTTTGCAAGCGGCCCCAGGACATGTCAGTCACGTGCAACAATCCATCGAGGCCGCCCAGATCGACGAAGGCGCCATAATCAGTAAGGTTCTTAATCTGTCCTTCAACGATGATGTCTTCTTCGATATGGCCGAGGGTTTCGTCTTTGCGGCCGGCGTTGCGCTCTTCCAGCACCGCCTTGCGCGACAGCACAACATTTGAACGCTTGCGATTGAGCTTGATAACTCTGGCTTCGATCTCCTGTCCGCGCAGCGAGTCCAGATTGCGCACCGGACGAACATCAATCTGAGAGCCCGGCAAGAATGCCGAGATGCCATCGACATCAACCCGCAGTCCGCCCTTGATCCGCTCGGCGATGCGTCCCTTAACCGAGGTGCCGTCGGTGAAAGCCCTCTCGAGCGTGTCCCACGCGCGCAGGCGCACCGCATCGGCCCGCGAGAGCAGCGGGTAGCCCTCGCTGGTCTCCATGTTCTTGACCAGCACGTCGACCTCGTCACCGGGCTTCACGGTGATGCGGCCGTCTTCTATGAACTCATTCTGATTAACTATGCCTTCGGACTTGTAGCCGAAATCGATAACGACGCCGCGCTCGGTGATCCCGACCACCCTTCCCCGCACCACTTCGCCTTCCTGAAACGCCGACTGCTCCTGCTCGAATTGATCGAGGATGCTGCCAAAGTCTTCGCCGGGAGGACGTGCCTCCTCGTCACTCTCGCGCTGGCTGGCAACAGCGGCGGATGAGCCTTGCGCGCCGGTGGCGGTCGCGATTGATTGGTTAGGGGCGGTGGTTTCCGCTGGTTTGGTTTCCGTTGACGATTCGTTTTGGTCGGCAGCGCCGATGTTAGACATGGTTTCTTCGGTGGACATGAACACTCCTGCTCAGCAAATTGCCCGAGGCGCGTCTCAGAGCTTCGCGCGCCGATCCGGCCGTGGCAGCGTAAATCTTCGAGCTACCCTGGGCGGCCCTTTTCTTGTCGGCGATTGAGTCGGAGTATGGAATGAGAGGATGCGAGCCTTAAGGAGTGGAAAAAAAGGTTAACGTTTTCGATTTCCGTTGTGCCCGTAGTCACCAGCCAAGTCCAACCAACCACCGGCCGCAATGACCGGATCGATTCGGAATTTACACGTCGCCGTGAGTGAGTGTCAAGGCGACGGTTGAGTTTGAATTCCGGAACTGGCGGCGAATTCTACGGAATGGAGTTTAGCGAAGCTTCATTTCCGCGCGCGACGACGTAGATTCCGGCTGAATGCGAGCCGACAAAAAGCGTGTTCTGATCGCGAGTATCAAGGGCCAGGGCCCAGATGCGCATGCTGGGCAGACGATGTTCCCGAGAATCGATGCGTGCCCAGGTGGTCCCGCCATCAACTGAGCGGTAAACGCCGCCGCCATACTCGGCGTTTTGATCGTTTTGATAAGCGTTGCCGGCGAAAATCTCGTTGCTGTTGCGCGAATTGATCAGGATGCTGGTGAAATCGCCAAACGGAAGATTCCCGCCGCGCCGCGACCAATGCTCGCCGCCATCGTGCGATAAGTAGAAGGCCTGCTTTGTTCCCACGTAGATGAAAGCGGAGCGTTGCTGATCCTGAACGATTATGTTAACCGGAGACGTCGCGGGAACGCCGCTCACTTGTTGCCATGTTTCTCCGGTGTCGCGTGACACCAGCACGCCAGAGGTCGCGGTGCCGACGAAAATCAGCGATGGATTCTGCGCACTGGTCGAAATGCTGGTCGTACGGGGATCAAGACCGCGACCGTAAGAAATGCGGTCCCATCCCTGAGCCGGATTGAGCGTGCGGAACAACCCATTGTTGGTCGCGGCGAGCACGCCCGAATGCCCTGAGCGATCGCGAAACTGAACGAGGGCATTGATCGGGTCCGAAATGCTTGGTACATGCGCGGCGAGCGCGGCCGTGCCGTTGCTACCACTGATCCCGAGCGCGGCGACCGTCGCATCGTCAAGCTGTCCGGTTAGCGGCAGATATCTGTCAGTTTGAAACCTTCTGATTGCAGCCACGGTACGTGGCCCCAGCTGGCCATCAGAAACGCCAATTTCATATCCCGCGCGCTCCAGGGCTTCCTGCGCGCGACGCACCACGTCACTAGTAACCTTCGCGGTTGGCCTCATAGCTGCGGTGGTGTTTGCTGTCCCCCGACTACCCGCGGGCGCAGCCGTACTCGCCTGGGCGCCCGCTCTGCGAGCGGCGCCGCGCGCCGGTTGTTTTCTACGCGGCGCAGGCGCCGGAGCTTTCGCGGACATTGGAGCCCACGAAGATCCCCGATCGGCGGATCGATAGACTCCCAGGTTCGTTCCGAGGTAGATTACGTTCGCGTCACTTTCGTCCTGCAAGATTGAATAGCCGATCAAGCGCGGCGGCATGTTGCGCATCGAAGGCGACCAGTTAGCTCCTCCGTCGCTGCTGACAAAGAAGAACCCACCGCCGGTGGCCGTATTAATTGTCGTAGCATAGATGCGACCGCCGTTTTCCCGGTCCGGCACGATCGAATTCACAAAGCGGCCGCTATAGCCATTGTTGCTCGGGACAAAGTTCTTTCCTCCGTCGGTCGACACCATCACGCCGTAGTTGTTGGTGCCGATGTAGATCGTATTTGGATTGCGCGGATGCACGGCGATGGAATTGATCTCGATTTGCCGCGAAGTTGTTACCATCCATGAGTTGTTCTCGCCGCCCTTTGCCGAGCGCCAAAAGCCTTCAGTCGTCCCCGCAAACACCAGCCCCGGAATAGTTGGATGCTGCACGATCGCGCGCGTGCGGCGCGACTGTGACGGAATGCCCTGCACCTTGTGCCAGCTTTCGCCGGAGTCGCGCGTATCGTAGATGCCGCTGCAGGCCGACGCGATCAAGTGATTCGGATTCCGCGGATCGATGTTAATGGCAAAGATGTCCGAATCGTCGATTATTCCCTGCTTGATACTGCGCCAGGTTTTGCCGCCATCGGTGCTCTTGAAAGGCAGATACCAGGTGCCCGCGTAAATGACGTTCGCATCGCGCGGGTCAATTGCCAACGATTCGACGTGAACCAGGCCAGGCGTAGTCGTCGTAGGCAGCGGCGTCCAGGTTTCGCCCGAATCATTCGAGCGAAAGATCCCGTTGAAGGTGCCCACCACCAGGACGTCCGGATTCTTCTCGGATTGCGTCAGCGAATGCACCGCCTCGTTCCTTAGCTCTGGCGACTCTCGCCACGTCAGACCACCGTCCGTCGATTTGAAAAAGCCCCCGGCGTCTTTGTGCCGGTGGGTGGCCACGTACAAGACTTTCGAATTACGCGGATCCACCACGATGTGGTCAACAAATAAATGGGCCCGGTTGAAGTTCGTCAACAGACGCCAGTTGTGTCCGCGTCGGTAGAAGTGTAGAGCTGGCCGTCAAGCGTTCCGAAATAAAAGCGATCCGGGTCGCTGGGATCCACCACCAGGGCCCGGACGTCGCCGCCCGTCGGTCCGGTGATCCGCCAGCTGGTCGAATACGCAGCCCCTTCTAGCGCCGTTCGATCCGGCGCCCCGGCCCCGGCGGTCTTTTGGATAAGTTGTCCCGGTAACAGACAGAAAAGCGCAACCACTGAAAGCAACAGTCGGGGTGTTATTCGATCCATAAGTCTCATCTCTTTCTTTAACTTCATTACTTCGGACGCCGCACTCGCAGGTGAGGGCTTTGCCCCTTGGCCCGCATTATAACTCGTTCAGCTCTTGTTTTCGATGCCTTAATTCTATCCTGAGTTGTGGTTGCGGTTAGCCGAAGCTCGAGCGCGCTGTCGAGCAGGAATAAGCAGAGGAAAAGCGAAGCGGGCGGTGCATCCCTTTCGGAAGGCACCGCCCGTGTTCGGAAGAAGGTCGCAACCCGATCAAGAGCCGCGAACTCTGTTAAGCCAGCGTTTACTCTTCGCCGCGACGGCCGCGTCGAGGCTTAGTAGCTTTCTTCTTGCAATCCGGACAAGGTGAAACTGCGCCACTCGTGTCCGCCGGCGCCGCGGTCGCGCCCTGCGGCACGATCCAGAGTTCAACCTTGAGTTCCGGCTTGCAGCCGCCATCGACTACGACCAGACGACCCGCGTCGATACCACGCGTGTTGACCAGATAGTCCTTGGCGCGATTGGCTCGCTCCTGGCCCTCGGACCCGCAACTGCCGTAGCCGTAGATGTAGCCCTGGGCGGTCGGCTCGTTCTGCAGTTGAATCGCAAAGTTGTCGAGTCTGGCCTTCTCATCGTTGAATCTGATGTTGCCATACTCGTCGAACTTGCGTGGAAGCGGTGGCTTACCTCTAACAGGTACCGAGCAGGACCACGTCCTGGTGCAGGTTGGATCAGGTCCGCCTACCTCCACCGTGGCGGTGATCGTCTGGCCACCCTTGCCGCTGGTGTCAACCGTGATCGAGGAGGTTCCCTGACCACTGGTGATCGTGCCTGTCGATACCGACCAGTTATAGGTTGCAACCGGTGGCGTACCCGCGCTGACTACCGTGGCACTGATGTTAACGGGCGCGCCTTCGTCAGCCGCGTCTGGACAACTTACAGTGACGTTCGGGCAAACTCTATTCGGGATGCAGTCTGAGCAAGTGCCAATCGTCACGTCAGTGCTCGAAAACGAAATGCAACCGCAGCCGTCATCAACCTCGACAGTGGCCGTGTATTTACCAGGTCCAACGCCGCTAAGATCCCAACTTACGTTGGCGCCTTCACCAGTTACTCGGCCGCCCGAGACGGTGTAGGTGTACAACAAAGTGTCGCCGTCGGGATCCGTCGCGTTAACGGTTAGGCCAACCGACGTACTCGGATTTGCCGGACAACTGTTAGAGCTGGAATGCGATCCCTCCGGGCACGGCAGCGTGATCACCGCGGTCGAAGCCGCGAACGAGTTAATCACCGGCGGACTGTTCGGCAGAATCGACGGCTCACGCGACTTGCGGTGGCCAGCAAAGAACTGGAACCCAAAGCCGTGCGGGTCGCTGGAAGGAATGAAACCGAGCGGCGCGCCGTTGAACGTAGCCGCTGCGGACGTGCCGGGCACGATTATGATTCCCCGGGCGGTTGGAAAGCGAACATTCACGCCGGTAACATTGGCAATCGACGTGGAAGCCGTGTTCTCAGCAAAATTCTTCAGGCGCTGATCGTTTATCTGCCGTCGATACCAGGCTCCGAAGCCCCACCAACGCCGCGGATAAACTTTCAAGCCGATGAGAAATTCCACCGGATTGTTGTTCATCGCGTTGGGCGTGTGGCCGCCGACGTACTCAGTGGCCCTAAACTCAGCCAAAGGCTGGAAGTGCTTGTTAATCGGAAAATCAAATCCGATGCCGGAAATGAATTCGTTCGGCCGATCCAGCAGGACCGCATCGCCACTCTTTGGATTGCTGTTGAGAATGTAGCCGAGGTTGGCCGAAAGGTTCACGTGTTGACTCAGCCGTCCATCGACAAATCCAATCAAGCCGAAATCGCCGATGTTAGCTCCGGGACTGGCGCCGCGCTGCAATTGATTGAAACCGCTCTCGGGCTTGTCGGCATACCAGCGATAGAACGGTATGAGGCCAAAGCCAAGCGCGTTGTTGGGACTCGTCATGCGCCATTTGGCACCGGCCACAAACGTGCTGAATGACGACTGGCCATACAAACGATTAATGAACGGAGCATCCGGCAAGTACGACGGCGCGACCGTAAAGGTGACCGGCACCACAATCGGATTCAACGAGCCCGGGCTTCCCGGCGGACGGCAGTTACCCGTCAACGCCGTGCATGGCAGCGTAAACGTCGCGAGCACTAAGCCCGGGAGAATGCCGCCCACCACTGATCCCATACCCGGATAGTTACTGGCAGCCCCAAAATTACCGTTACCGCCAGTCGGAGTTCCGATTGCCGTGGCGAAGCCCGGGAATCCGAACTGCATCCCGATGACACCCGGGCTCAAGCCGAAATTCGGCCCGATGCCGCCGATGAACGGCGACTGCACGAACGGCTGGCCAGCCGTGTAATAGGTATTAAACACCGGATTCCCGTTCCCAGGCGGAAAGAATGGCGGACGGAATACGGCCGTGCCGGCGAGCGTGCCAACGTTCGGACCTGATGGCGCGAGAATGATCGCGGGCCCGATGCCTAATCCAGTTGCCGAAAAGAACAACTGCGAGTTCGGCAAAAGGAACGAAGACAGATTTGTCGGGTTGTTGACCTTGATGCCGCGAAAAGCGGTGGAGTTGAAGAACAGCTCCAAATGATCGTTCAGGCCGACGTTAAAGCTGACCGGAATCTCTGTGATGTCAACATTGCCGGGATCGCGATCGAAGTTGCTGTACGCGATACTGAATGTGTACTCTCCCTTGCGCAACGTCGAGCCATCGTAGATCGTGAATAGCCCAGTCGGGCCTCCCGGAGGTCCTCCCGTGCCCACCGACGGCGATTGATTCCTCGGATCGTTTTCCGATCTGTGCGTCTGCGCAGACGTAACGGCCGACAAAATGAAAATGGCGAGCACACAAAGCAGCACTCTGTTCGCGAGTCTCATCGCGTTCCTCCTGCGATATGAAATGTAAGGTTCGGGCAACCGAGCCAGTGAAGATAAAGCAGCGGTCGATTTCGAGGTATTGAGATTCCCTGCTCGAAGCATCACGCTAGTTACCTTTTGAACCCGGACGCTCGAACTACCAGCGTCAACGACAACGTTAACGAAACTGCTTCCGCTCAACTCCAGGTTTCTGGCTGATGGAGCGGCGCAACAAAGAGGGCTACCACCCGTCGAATATCCGAAGCCTCTCTCTAAGTTCTTAATACCTAATATTCTAGCGCTCCTTTATAAGCAAACAGAGCGCCGATGTCAACCATCATTTCAGGGCTCGGTATGGTCCAGATCTATTATCTCTTCCTGAACGATCCCAACGGCCCGGAAATACTAGCGAAACATAACATTACCTGTACCCGGAAATCAAGGCCTTTTCACAACTTACGGGGGTATTGTTGTATGTTTTTTCTGTTACGCATAGATGCCGCGCATCCGAGTATCGTATGCGACGCGGTCAATAGCCAGCATGTAGGCCGCCGTCCGAGTGTCCACCGAATGCGCGTCGGCATAACGACAGAGATCGTTAAAGCTGGCTACCATCGTATCCTTAAGCCTTTCATTCACGACATCCTCGCGCCAAAAATAACCCATGCGATCCTGCACCCATTCGAAGTACGAAACCGTCACGCCGCCGGCATTCGCCAGGATGTCAGGGACTACGAAGATGCCCTTCTCGTACAGAATCTTGTCGGCGGCTGCGCTGGTTGGGCCATTCGCTCCTTCAGCCAGAACCTTGCACTTTAGTCGCTCGGCATTATGCGAGGTGATCTGATTTTCAGTCGCGGCCGGAATCAACACGTCACAATCCAATTCCAACAGTTCTGAATTGCCGACGTATTCCGCGCCGCCGTAACCTTCAAACGAGCGCGTCGTCTGCAAATACTTCAAAGCTGCGCCGATGTCGATGCCATCTGAGTTGTGAATGCCACCATGCACGTCAGATATTCCTGTCACTTTATAGCCTGCTTCATAAAGCAGCTGGGCGGCGATGCCGCCGACGTTGCCGCTTCCCTGCACGACCACGCGCGTATCGGCCGGAGTCATCTTGAATCTCTTAACGGCCTCGCCTACGACAATCAATAACCCTCTGCCCGTGGCTTCGCGTCGTCCCCTCGATCCGCCCAGGTCAATCGGCTTGCCGGTTACCACCGCATTCACCGTGTGGCGAGCATGCATCGAATACGTGTCCATGATCCACGCCATGGTCTGCTCGTTCGTATTCATATCCGGAGCGGGCACGTCCTTCTCAGGCCCGATGAAATCAAGCAACTCAGACGCATACCGGCGCGTCATTCGTTCCAACTCGCCCAGAGACATCTGGATCGGGTCGCAAATAATGCCGCCCTTTGCGCCGCCGAATGGGACGTTAACGACTGCGCACTTCCAGGTCATCCACGCCGCCAGGGCACGTATTTCATCAATGTTGACGTCGAGTGAATAACGAATCCCGCCTTTCGCCGGACCGCGCGCAAAGTTGTGCTGCACGCGAAATCCTTCGAACACCTGGATGCGGCCGGAATCCATTCGCGTCGGAATGTAAACTTTTAGCTCGCGATTGGGCACGCGCATCACCGCGTAGAGATCGGGATCCAGATTTAGTAACTGCGCCGCGCGATCGAACCGCGACATCATCGACTCGAACGGATTGTCTTCCTTGATCTCTCTAATGTCGTCAACCAGTGCGGTAGTCATATGCAATCTCCGGCGGCTCGAACATAGTCGAAAGCTTAATGAAATCCCTAGGCGGAGCAAAATGGTAACGCATGAGGTTAGAAGGCGCAACCAGCCCATTTATTTCATTCATGATGATTTGGACGCAACGCAAAGTTGCGTGATAACATCGAAACCCGGCAAGCCAGAGCAAGCGCCGGCTCAACCGTCCTGGACCCAAGCGAAGCTACAGATGATTTTTCAAAGCTCGCGTTCATTCCTTCTCGCGATAGTCGTTTTCATATTGGTTGCGGTATGCGCTTCTGCCGCCGCGGCTCAAACTGTTGACTTCACCGACGGCGAAAGCGATCCCGTGAAGCTCTTTGAACGGGCGCAGAACGCCCACGCCAAGGGCGATCTTGAACGCGCGCTCGCTCTTTACGAAGAAGCAATTAAACTGCGGCCCGAGTTTCCGGAAGCAGAGTATCAGCGCGGCGTGGCGCTGGCGGCCCTCAAGCGTCCGGCCGAAGCGGAGATCGCCTTGCGCCGCGCGATCGAGTTGCGCAAGGATTGGGCTCTGCCCTACAGCGCGCTGGGCAACCTGCTCAGCCGTTCTGAGAAAGACAAGGAAGCCGAATCGTTGCTGCGGCGCGCGCTCCAGTTGGGCGCGAAGGATTTCACCACTCTCGATTCGCTTTCGACGGTTCGCTGGCGAGCCGGCGATAAGCCGGAAGCGTTCGCCCTCGTCCAGCGCGCGACCGAAGACGAAGGTGCGCCGGCTTCCGCATGGGTCTGGCGCGGAATCGTAGAACGCGCGAACGGGAACGCGACGACGGCGGCGGCCAGCCTTGACCACGCTGTGCAAATGGAACCAAAGAACGTCGCCGCTCTCCGCGAACGCGCCGAAGCGCGGGTTGGCGCCGCCGAATATGATCAGGCGATCGAAGATTTGAAAGCGGCACTCCTGATCGTTCCTGGTGACAAGGAGATTTCGTTGCGACTCGCAAAGGTTTACCAACTCGCTAACAAGCCGGACGAAATGCGCCGCGTTTACGAATCCATTGGTTACGAAGTCTTTGGTCCAGGCGTCTCACCAACTCCTCGATCGCCGGGAGTCCTTAACGTCAAGGGAAGCGCGCAGGACATCACGGCCGCCAACGCCGATGATCCAAAGATCTCCCAGCCGGCGCTGGAAAGACTGATCGCCGCAAACCCGAAGAACGCCGGGTTGTTCGCGCGACTAGGTGAGGTCACGCGCCGCATCGATCCGCAAAAGAGCGCCGAATCCTACCGCCACGCCAACGAGATCGATCCGCATAATCCCAGGTACGCGACCGGTTATGCCGCCGCTCTGGTACAAGCGCGACGCTTTGCTGAAGCGGTTCCAATCTTGCGACAAATCATTGCCTCCGCTCCGAATGAGTACTTTGCGCACTCGAACCTCGCGCTGGCGCTTCACGAGTTAAAGCGATACGCAGATGCCTTGCCGGAACTCGAGTGGGTGGCGAACGCTCGCCCAGATAACGCCGTAACTTATTTTTATATAGCCATCGCGCATGATAATCTCGAAGAGTACCAGCAGGCGCTTGAGGCTTACGAAAAGTTTATGTCCCTGGCGGATCCAAGTGTCAACAAACTCGAAATCGAAAAAGTTAATTTGCGGCTTCCGAAGCTTCGCGATCAAATCAGTCGTGGACAGGGCGTGAAAAAGAAAAAGAGCTGACTCGCGCTCATTCGCCTGGTCAAAGAGAATGTCAGGCTCAAGTCATCGCAATTGGACACCGTTATCGTGCGGCGTCTTATTGTGTTTCGTGTCAGGGGCAGCGTTGGCCCAGCAGCAGCCTCGCTCTCCGCGACTGCCCGCGCCGCCGCCCATGAGGTTCGTCTCTCGGGCCGAGCGCGAACAACTAAACGTCGCCCGAGATCCAAAGGCGCGCGTCCGCACGACGATTGATTTGGCCGGGGACCATCTGACCCAGGCTGAGTCTTACACTTCAGAGAAGAAATTCGTTCAGGCGTCCGAAGAACTTGGCGGCTACCTGGGTTTGATTGACAACGCCGTGGGATTCATCGGCGAGCTGTCTCGAGACAAGAGCAGCACTCGCGATCTTTATCGTCACCTCGATATTGCTTTGCGCGCGCATATCCCGCGAATCGCCGTGATGCGCCGCTCAACCCCGGCGGAGTATGCCGGGAACCTCAAAGCGGTCGAAGAATACGCGCGCGACACGCGGGCCGAGGCGCTGGAAGCATTCTACGGCCACACGGTTTTGCGCGGAGACCCTGAATACCAGAAGAAGACAGACAAGACCAAGAACCTGCCGGAAGAAAACAAGCATCCATGATCAAGTTGGGCGGCACGAGAAGGATTGTTTCACCGGCAACTCGGCTGACGAGCACAGCGTTGTTAGCGGCGCTGTTGGCCACGGCGGCGTTTCTCTCGCCGAGATCAGCGTCGGCGCAAACTCGCGATCACCTGACCGGGCAGGAAGGTGAATTGGTGCGCTTCAATCAGGAGCTGGACAAGCGAACCGACGTCTTTATCAGAGCGATCAATCTGAGGTTCGCCATCATTAACGGCACGGCCGCGCCGCCAAAGCCAAAGAAAACGAATAAGGAAGAACCGGATTGGGGCGACCCGCCGAAAGGTAGCCGCGCGGAATTGTTGGAAGACATCGCCGGCATTCTCGACGAAGCGATCACGAACATCGACGACGTCAGCCGCCGCGACGAAAAAAATCCCTTGCTTTCAAGGTCGCTGCGCAAGTTGAACTCGGCGACCAATGGCTATCTTACCCAACTCAACACGCTCCGGAATCAGACCAGGGACCCCGACGAACTGGCGGCGATCGTGCGCATCCAGGATTACGCCAATCAAATCATCGAAGTTGGAAACAAACTGCCCCCACCGGCGCCGGAGTCAGACAAGAAGAAAAAGAAACCCTGAGATAGCGAAGGGCTAAGCGCAAAGAGCCAAGGGCTAAGAGCAAAGATCAACGCCGCAAATTCTTTGCGCTTTGCGCTTTGCCCTTGGCTCTTAGCTCTTAGCTCTTAGCCCTTTGCCCTTTGATTTGATTGAACTGCCGCGGGCATATTCACGTAAGACGCCTTGAGGAGAATCTCAAGAATGGAAAGCCGCTATTATCCCGGCGTCGAAGCCGACGTAATCAAACTGATGACTGAACTTCGTAGTCTCTTTGACGAAGACTATGACGTGCAGACGATGCAAGTCTCATCGACCGCCGTGCTGCAAGCGCGCAAGTCCAGCACGTTGCGTGAAATCACCGGGCTGTCTGCCGCGCTCACGATCAAGGTGACGCCCGAAACCGGCGGCACGCGCGTTGAGATTGGCATGCAGAAGTGGTTCGACAAAGCTGCGGTCGCCGCCGTAGCGCTTCTGCTGTCAGCCGGATTGCTGCTCGCGCTGCCGGCCCTCGGCGCTTACTGGCAATACAAACTCACCGAAGACGCGTGGAAGATCATCGAAGATCACATCGCGCGCAAAGCCGGCGGTTACGTCCCGCCGCTGCCCGGAAGGTGTGGCACCTGCGGCACTGCCGCCAGTGCCGGCTCGACTTACTGTTCTTCGTGCGGGGCAAACCTGCGCAAAGGCGTCACCTGCGCATCCTGCAACGCGGTGCAGAAGGATCCGGGCGCGCGTTTTTGCGATTCTTGTGGAAAACCGTTAGCGAGTTAAACCACAGATGAACACGGATACACACAGATCAGCTGAAGAGCAGAACCAGCTTTTTCATCAGTGTGAATCTGTGTCTATCTGTGGCTAATCATGTCTGAGCGCCCGTACCGGATCGATCCGCGCGGCGCGCGCCGCCGGGTACAGCGCGGCGAGAATTGAAACCACCAACGCAAACAGAATCGCGCCGAGCCAAAGGTAAGGCGGCAGTGAGAAGAAATCGACGAACGACGCGCCCTGCGGTTTTAGAATGAAGCGATACGCCAGCCGGTTTGAGACGCCGTCGATTCCCCACGCCGCCAGCGCTCCGATGATGCCGCCCGTCAAGCCAATCACGGCGGCTTCAAAAAAGAAGATCATTTTGACTTCGCGATCCTCGGCCCCGATCGCTTTCATGATTCCAATTTCGCGCGTGCGCTCCAGGATCGACATGATCATCGTGTTCGCAATTCCAAAACTTGCAACCAGCAGTGAGATTCCGCCCAGCAACCCCAGCACCGAATCGATGATCAAAAACACCGTGCGAATCTGTTCCAACTGATCGACGATCGAGAAGCTGCCGAAACCAAGTTCCGTCAGACGCTTGCGCACCTCAGTCAACACTACCGGATTGTCCACGCGAATGACTGCTGATTCGTAGCCTTCACTTTCGGACTTATCCAGCGAACCACTCTCGCGCGCCAGCGCCAGCGCCACCTCGTTCATCGGGCCGCGATGATTGATTGACCATTCGTGCGCCGCCGGCAAAGGGATGTAAATGTCCGCGCCCGGCAAAAGCCCGCGCAAACCGCCCTGGCCGGCTCCTTCTTTGATTTCGGAATTCAGCACACCCGCGATGCGAAACGTCTTTGCCACTACTGCGCCGCTGCCCGCTTCGGGCGCGGCGTCCTGTCCCAAAGGCAGGCCAAAGAAACTGGGCGGTTCTTCTTCGGCGCTCTTGGCATTGGCAGCTTCTTTTGGCGCAGCCAGAAACTCGATCGTCTTGCCGATCGCGTCGGCCGGATTCTTAAAATCAAACTCCTCGGTGAATCTTTGAGTGACTACCGCCTCGTCCGCCTCCTTTGAGACGATCATTTTACCGGCGGCAAATTCAGTGAACCGGGAACTCGAATTCGGCACGGACGCGCCGGTAATGAATTGCACCTGGGAATGGCGGTTGACTCTGACATAAGCCGAAAGTATCAACGTCGGTTCGACGTAAGCTACACCGGGAATCTTGGCAATCTCGGCAATCGCGGCGTCGTTCAAAATTCGCGTCGGCGCCTTGTCGGGCCGGAACGATGGTCCGCGGCGATCGTTTGGATTGTCGCCTCGGCGCGCCGCGTTTGAGTTTGGAGACGCCAACGTAAAAACGTTCTTGCCGAACACCCGCATCTCATTGAAGAGATCGAGGGCCTTGAAACGCGACAAGAGATTGCGCTGCAAGCCCAGCCCGAACGAAACCATCGTGACGATCACGGCCACGCCCACAATGACGCCCATCGAAGTCAGCGTCGCGCGCAGCTTGGCTTCGCGCAGGTTTCGAAGTGACAGATAAAGAATGTCCAGCAAAGACATAATCAAAAACCCCAACTAATCTCGCGTAGATTAGCCTATTCTTGGGGCATTAGAAACAGGCCGGTATAGAACCGATGGCGGTAGGCAACGGACCTGGTGGTTCGGCCTTTGAACCGTTGTGTGGTCTAAGCCGGAAATAACCCTTTCGGAAAACTCGCCGGTACAACTCCGACGCATCTTGACGAATCTAAGTAGTGTTCCCGACAACGCTACTAGACTTGAGTTAATAAGCAGGCGAGATCCACCCGTCAAGATGACCCCAGGGGTTGGCGCCCTCACTTGATACTGGTCTTGCGAAAAGCAGAAAATCCTGTTAGAAACTCTAAAGATTTTAGGAGTTACTTAAGATGTCAAGTTTTAGAAATACCTCTGTCAGAATCGCCGCTTTAGTGGGGTTAATCCTCTTGATCGCCTCCGGGACCGTCGCAAAAACCCACTCAGACCCCGCATTTACCAACATTAAGATCAGGAATTTCGGCAAAATGGACGACCGGTTTTATCGCGGCGCCCAGCCGGACGAGTCAGATTACAAAGACCTCAAAGCGCTGGGGGTGAAGACGGTCATCGATTTGCAGGACCATCCAACCAGTTATGAGAAGCGCGACGTGGAAGCGCTGGGAATGCGCTACGTGAACATTCCGATGAGCGATTCCAGCTATCCGAAACCGGAGTCGGTTGATGCTTTCCTGAAGCTGGTTAATGACCGTCAGACCGGCGCGATGTTCGTGCACTGCGCCGGCGGCCGTCACCGCACGGGAGTCATGGGCGCGGTCTATCGATACAACGTAAACCACTGGAACTATGACCAGGTCTATGCAGAGATGAAGGACTACGACTTCTATACCCGCTTCGGTCATGGTGATCTGAAGACGTTCGTGGAAGATTACGCCAAGCGGATGCCGGCGAATGCGACGACAGCCGCTGCGGCGACCGCGACCAGGCAGTAAGTATTTGAATCCCCGAATCCGAGACTTCCGATTTGCGAATTCAAGAAAGGCCGCTTCATTCGAAGCGGCCCTTTTGTTTTCGTCCGATGCCATTCCTCGACGCGTAACGCCCACCTTTGAGTGGAGACGGACCCCTCCCTTACGGTCGGGCTACTGCCCCGATCGATCAAATGGCGCTGTGATGCTGACTCGCCGCCTAAACCGTCACGAGATCTCGCGAATCCTCTTCTTCTCCTCTGAACTGCAACTCATAAAGTCGCGAATAGAGTCCGCCCTGCTCCAGCAGCTCTTCGTGAGTTCCCTGCTCTACAACGCGACCCTCGTCAATGACGAAAATCACATCGGCGCGGCGAACGGTTGCCAGCCGGTGCGCGATGACAATCGAAGTTCTGCCGGCCATCAAGTTTCCCAGCGCATCAAACACAAGCTTCTCGGCGGCCGGATCCAATCCCGATGAAGGCTCGTCGAGAATCAAGATCGGCGCGTCGCGAATGATCGCCCGCGCGATCGCGATGCGTTGTCGCTGGCCGCCAGAGAGGGTCATGCCGCGTTCGCCAATCATCGTGTCGTATCCCTCCGGCATCTGTTCGATAAACTCGTCGGCGTAAGCGAGCCTCGCGGCGCGAATAACTTCGCCGCGCTTGGCCTCGGGTTTTCCGTAGGCGATGTTTTGCCAGACGGGTGCGCGGAACAGCAGCGTCTCCTGTAGCACAAAACTGATTTGCTGCCGGAGAGATTTGATTTTGAACCGGCGAATGTCCGTGCCGTCGACTCTGATCTCTCCGGAAGTCAGATCGTAAAATCGCGGCAGCAGGCTGACGATAGTAGTCTTGCCCGCACCGGTCGGGCCGACGAGAGCGACCAGCTGGCCGGGTTCGATCTTCAGGTCCACGTCTGCGAGGACGGGCTGCCTCCCATCGTACGAAAAACTTACTTGATCGAACTTAATCTTGCCTTTCAAGCGCGGCGCACGTTTGGCTCCGGGCAGATCGCGAACCTGGGTTTCGTTTTCCAGCACCTCACGAATCCGCTCCCATCCCACCGAAGCTTTCGAGATCGTGTCGGTCATCTTCGAAAGTTCGCGCATGGGCTTATACATCTTGCCGAGGTACAGCAGAAACACGAGCAACTCACCGGAAGTCAGTCCGCCCGCGAGCACCAGACGCGCTCCGTACCACAGCACCAGGCACGTGCCGCCCGCCACAATCAGTTCCACGATCGGAGGCAGTTTTGCTTTGACGTTTCTTGCCTGCAAAGCCAGCTCTACGTTCTCTCGGCTCTCCTGTTCGAATCGCCTCTGCTCATAATCTTCCCGAGCAAATGCCTTGACCACTCGAATCGAGGAAAGAACTTCTTCGAGCACCGAAACAACTTCACCTTCTTTGCGACGCACGGCCCGCGAAGCTTTCTTGATCGTCCGCGTGTAATAAAAGACGACCAGGAACAATCCCGGCGCAATCAGCATCGCAATCAAGGTAAATTCCCAGTTGAGATAAAGCATCACCAGCACCATGCCGGCCAGTGTCAGGACGTTGACCAGCATTCCCAACAGCACTGACGAAACCAGATTCTGTACCGCGTCGATGTCGGTGGTAACCCGGCTGATCAGATCGCCGGTGCGCTTTTGATCGTGATAGGAAAGGGAGAGTCTCTGGATATGACTGTAGAGCACACGGCGCAAGTCATGCATCACCCACTGGCCGACGCTGGTGGTGAGATATTTCTCAAAGTACGAACTCAGCGCGCCGAAGATCGCAATTGCGATCACTGCCAGCACGACGAAGTTGAGGATCGACAACTTATCGCTGCCGAGCCATCCCACCGCGCCGGCCAGCCAATCCGGCATGCGCTTTGAGCCAAAGACGTGATCGAAAACGATCTTCAGCGGCCACGGCTCGAGCAGATCCGTCACGCTCTCGCCGATGACCGCCACGAACGCCAGCGTCAAGGCCGGCCAGTGCGGGTACAGCAGATCGGTGATGCGAATCTTTTTCTGCATGCGACTGTCTTCCGTCTCTCTCTGGGAGAGGGTTAGGGAGAGGGCCTTAGTGTAGATAGCACCTTAGCTACGCCCCCTTCCCCGGACCTTCTGCCAAATACGAGAAGAAAGAATCGCTCAACCCGGCAGATTGACCAGCTCATTGATTCGCGCCCGCACGGTTTTGGTCAGCACCTCGATCTCTTCCGGGCTGTAGTTGGCCGCGCGAAAGGCGTCGCTGATCTGCTGGTCAGTCAATTGTGACAACCAGTTTCCGATCCATTTCGCCTGGTCGACAGTGACGTCGCGCAGTATGTCGCCATGAGTAGCATGGAAATCGAATTGAACTATGTTGTTTCGGACGCCCTTTATTAGCCTTGTCTTGGCAAAATCCTTTGGGACGTCCCGATTATGCGTAATATTGTTGCCGGTTTTCCCGAAGGTCGCACCCACGTCGCTAACGATGTAGCGCGACTCATCAGCTTCTTTTAGGATGGTGTTGTTCGAGACTTTAAGATCCCAATTATTGATAAGCGGCATTAGCACTTTGAGTCCTTGAAGCTCTTTGGAGCCGACGAATGGATTGTCGACCCAGTCCCACCATCCGAGGCGCTTCACCTCTTTGGATCGGGCCTTGAACTCTGCGTTCTTAAAGGTTCCCTTGCCCTGAATTTCGACGCTGGGCGCCAGGTAATCAACGTTGGTGAAATATCCCACCGCCCAGATAAGACGGCTCGCGGCCGTGTCGGGTTGAGCCTCCTTACCTATCTTAACGACCCACTCGCGACCGGAACCGTCTCGCACTCGGTACCTCTTTGAATAACCGTGGGTTTCATCGCGGATAAAGGTCACCTTTGTCAGATCTGGCTTCATCGCGTCCCCACCCGGGCCAAGAAAAAGATCACGCGATGCGAGGTCAGCAGGTTCTTTCCAGAGAACTGGCGTTCCTTCGGGAATCGCTTTGGTTTTCTTTTCCTTTTGCTTTTGCCCCCGGAGAACTGGAACAGTTAGCAATAAGACTAAGCTAACCGCAGGTATTGCCAACCGCCGAAAGGATTTTGGTGCGAACATTGTTTTTCCCTCCTGAAATTCATTTCTGATCACTCGGGGAACTCAAAAGTTCATCTCGGTCCTTCCTTCAAAATAGATCTGGCTGTCGAGTCTTTCGTCGGCCGGACCGGGCTGGACGCGTTCATAAAAGCCGTCCGCCCGCAATACGCGAGCGTTCACGTTGTCCCGCAGGTAAGCGTCGAGGACCTCCAGCCGCAGGTATTTTTTCAATTTGAGATCGTTGATCGGACAGACGAGCTCAACGCGGCGGTTCAGATTGCGCGGCATCCAGTCCGCGCTGCCGATGTAAACCTCTTCATCACCGTCGTTCGCAAAGTAATAGATGCGGCTGTGCTCAAGAAAGCGTCCGACGATGCTGCGCACGCGGATGTTCTCTGAAAGACCGGGCACCCCGGGTCGCAGCATACAAATCCCCCGCACGATCAAGTCGATCGGTACGCCGGCTGCTGAGGCGTCGTACAACGCATAAATGATGTTGGGATCGGCCAGGCGGTTCAACTTGGCGATGATTTGCGCAGGGCGCCCGGCTTTTGCGTTCGCCGTTTCCCGCTCGATTAGCGCCGTTAGTTTCTCGCGCAGGTTGACTGGCGAGATCAGGAGCCGTCGATAATTCTGTTGTCGCGAATAACCGGTCAGATAATTGAAGAACTCGGTCGCGTCCGTGCCGATCTCCTGATCGGCCGTTAACAATCCCAGATCGGTATAGGTCGACGACGACGTTGGGGTGTAGTTTCCCGTAGCGATGTGCACGTATCTTCTCAGCGACCCCTGCTCGCGACGCACGACCAACGTCAGCTTACAGTGAGTTTTCAAACCCACAAGTCCATACACGACGTGTACTCCGGCGCGCTCGAGCCGCTGGGCCCACTCGATGTTGTTCTCTTCATCGAATCGAGCCTTCAACTCAATCACCGCGGTCACCTGTTTCCCCTGTTCGCCGGCCGCAATCAGGGTCTCGGCAATCGCTGACTGTTGGCCGGTGCGATACAAACAGATTTTGATTGCCAGCACATCCGGATCATTCGCGGCGGTCCGAATGAAATCAGTCACGGCTGCATAGGCCGTGTATGGATGGTGCAGCAGGACGTTGCGCTCTTTGATTGCGTCAAAGATCGACCGTCCCTCCTTGAGCACTTCCGGAACAGATGCGCGGAGCGCACGATATTTCAAATCCGGACGATTGAGCTCGCACAAGACTGACAAGTCTCCAAGGTTCAGCGGTCCATCGATCGGATAAATGTCGTCGGACTCCAGTCCCAGCGAGTTTGTCAGATAGTCGAGCATCTCGTCCGGCATGTCGGCAGCAACTTCCAGTCTGACCGGTGTGCCGAAGCGCCGCTTGCTTAGTTCCTTCTGCAAAGCGTGCAATAGATCGTCGGCTTCGTCTTCACGTATTTCGATGTCTGCATCTCGCGTCACCCGAAACGCGTGCGCGCGGCCTACGCGCATGCCGGGAAACAACACGCCTAGGTTTGCGCCAACGAGTTCGCTTAAGAAAATGAATTTGGATTCGCGGCCAATCCTGACCAGACCGGGCAGGACCGGCGGAACTTTCAGCCGCACGAAACGCGCTTCACTCCGGCCAATGGATCGGGGTTCGTCCCGCGATTCGACCATCACCCCGAGATTGAGGCTTAGCCCCGAGATATACGGAAATGGATGAGCCGGATCGACGGCCAACGGAGTCAGCACCGGAAAAACATTCTGCCTAAAATACTCGTCCAACTCGTTGCGTTCCGCGCGGGATAAGGATTCGTAAGAGGCAAGGACAATTCTTTGCTCCGCGAGCTGCGGCAGAATTTCCTCCAAAATGCAGCGCCTCTGCCTGGCGATCATCGGCCGCAGGCGATGCCTGATCTCTCGCAGTTGCTCTTCGGCGGTCAGGCCATCAGGTGACGGCTGAACCCAGCCTTCCTCAAATTCCTCCTTGAGGCCCGAGATCCGGATCATGAAAAATTCGTCGACAATACTTGAAAAGATACTAAGGAAGCGCAATCTTTCGAGCAGCGGAACTTCTTGTTCCAGTCCTGCTTCCAATACCTGGCGGAAGAACTCAACCAGACTCAGTTCGCGATTGAACAGCAGAGTTTCCGATGCCTGCTGCGCGCCGGCCAGCACCAGCTTCGGCTTCGCCGCACCCGCGGCCTTAATTTGATTGTTGCTTTGTAGGTTCGAACTCATCTTTTAAACAGCAGCCGATTCTCCCCGGGTGGCTGATGCCTCTCTTCCGTATGCATACACGAATGCACAAAGCTGCCTCGGCCCTCACGTTGCAACCAATGTTCCTGAAACCATTTTTCTGAAGTCAGCGATGCTCGATCAGGTTGTGAGCACGGGCGGGACGCAATAAGAATTGGGTTGCAAATTCGGCACAACCGAATCGTCATACTTCACTTCGGTCAAGCGCGGTGAATTAACAGTAGAGTATTCCAGATGGAAGGCCAGAAGCACGATAACATCAACGAAGCTTTCGCTTCGGAGCATCGTATGTACGATAGGCGGACACACTCAAGAACTGATCCGATTCGATAATGTACGCGGTCAGACGACCACCGTATACGCAGCCGGTATCGACGCCGATGGCGCGCGGAGCCCGGCGGGGCTCGATGGCCGGCCAGTGGCCAAAGAGCACTATTCTCTTTCCCCGATAGACTTCGTACCAGGGCACGCCCTCGCGGCCAGAGGGATTTGCGCCCATCGTGCGTAGCCCGGTCAGATCGCTGGCCATCTGATGCTTGAGGGAAACTCCTGGACGCACTCCGGCATGCACCACTAGATGCGAACCGAGATCGATCGTGAATGGGAGCGATTGCAGATAAGCCGAATAGCGATTGCGGTTGAACTCAAGTTCGTCGCGCGCTGCCTTCTGTGCTCGCACTAGCCGGACAGGCTCGCCGCGCCAGTGTTGTCTCAGCGCGCGATCATGGTTTCCGATCACCGATGAAAACCGTGGGTCGTCGATGAAGAGATCCAAAACTTCCCGGCTCTTTGGACCTTTGACAGTCAAGTCTCCGACGGCGACCACACGATCATGCTTACGAAGCCTGACCAGATCGAGCAGATCGATCAGCTCGTCAAAACAACCATGAATGTCTCCGATGACAATTGTCCGCCCCACAAACAATCCTTAGTCGAATAAGTGATGGACCGCGTCGACGCTCCAGTCAGCCAGACTTGCGGTGACGACCTCAGCGCCGGCCGCACGTAATTCAGCATCCGAAACCGTTGCGGTCACGCCAATTGTGTGCATGCCGGCGGCGTGCGCAGCTTTAATTCCCGGCGGAGCGTCTTCGATCGCCAGACATTCGGGCGCCAGCAAAGGCAGCTGGCGATCGGCGCGACGCTGCGCATTAAGTAGATCGAGCGCGCGCTGGTAACAGTCTGGCGCGGGTTTATGTCTCAAGCCCGGCTCTGCGCTAACAAACACCGAGAAGACTTTACCGAGGGACGCGAGACGCAGCACGTGATCGATCTCGCTTCGTTCCGCCATGCTGACGATGCCGAGCTGATATTTCCGCGCCGCGGCTTTGATGAACGCAACAACTCCCTGAGACACGGGCAGCTCTGCTTCAATTAGTGCTCGATGCAACTCGTGTTCGCGGTCGATCACTGCGCGCATTGCTTTGTCAGTCAGCGGGCGTCCGGCGCGCGCGAACGCGGCCCGCACGAAGGCGGCGTCGTCCATCCCCAGACACGGAAGATATTCTTCGTCTGAAAGCGAGACGCCTTCACCGCCAAGCACTTCCCGATAGGCTTTTAAGTGAATACGCTCGTCATCGATGATGACGCCGTTAAAATCGAAAAGGATCGCCTTGATCATTTATGAATGGGAACGCCTGTCTGAGCAAGTTTGCGAGAACGCCAAGTAGTGTCCTGATTTGACGGCATATAGAGTACCAACTTTAGTTGGGCCTTTTCTTGCCTTAAAAAAACCCGACTAAAGTCGGTACTCTGAACGCGGCTTATCAAAGTAGGACATATCCTCTACTGAGCGCTCTTGCCAGAGGCGATACTCGGGGGAGGACTTAACCTTTCAAGCTTCTCGTTCTGCTGTGAAAACAATTGTGGCAAACGCTCGCTCTCAAGCACGTCGAGCCGGCGCAGAACTTCCGTCAACGCCAATTCATTCTTCAGATTCACCTGAAAGTCCAGATCGGAGCGCAGCCGATCCTTACCCTGTTGCCGGTTCTGAGACATCATGATAATCGGGCCCTGCAGCGACGCTACCACCGCCAGCACGAGATTAAGGAAGACATACGGAAATGCGTCGAAGCCTCTGTCGCGCAGCAGCCAGGTATTCACCGCGCACCATAGGACCAGGAACAGCAGGAACGCTCCGATGAATTTCCAACTGCCGCCAAACTCAGCGAGACCATCAGCCGCGCGATCGGCGACGGTCATGCGCTTGTCCTGTTCCTCGTTGACATTGCGCGAGACGCGCTGTTGCAGGAGTTTATCCGTACGTCGCAAGCGTCCGAAGGTGGCGCTCAGCATCTCCAACGCGACCGTCGGATTGTTGCGAATGAAGCGGAGAAAGTTCTCTCGGGAAAGGATCGCCAGCCGCGCCGCTTCCGAGACGATCGCGTCGGCTGAGCGTTGTTTGCCGTCGATGATCGCCATCTCGCCAAAAAAGTCGCCCTGCGCCAGCTCGGCCAGGGTGATCGTTTTCTTGTCGTCATCCGTGATCGTAATGCGCACGCGCCCGCTTTCGATCAAATACATCGCGTCGCCATCGTCGCCGGCGCGAAAGAGCGCGGCGCCGGCGGCCACATCGCGGGTTCGCAGCAGGTCGCGCAGTTCGCCCGCGGCTTCATCATCGAGTGACGCAAACAGCGGAACAGAACGAAGCGCCTCCAGCGTCATCTCGGGGGATGTTGGTGTTGACATGATGTTACCTCAAGGAAAAGGTAAAAAGGTAAAAGGCAAAAGTAAGTCAAGATCAACCAGAGCCTCTCCGTCCACCTCTTCCCTTTTTACTTTTGACTTTTACCTTTTGCCTTATCATTCCTGTACACGCCCGTCTTTCATCAAGATGATTCGATCCGCGAAAGTCTGGGCCAACTCGCGATCGTGAGTTACAAGCAGCACCGTCAGCTTATCTCGCGCGACCATTTCGCGCAGCAGCGCCAACAGCTCATGCGCGCGCGTCGAGTCTAAGTTCCCGGTCGGCTCGTCGGCAAGCAAAACGCGCGGACTGTTGGCCAGGGCGCGGGCGATCGCCACGCGCTGTTGTTCTCCGCCGGACAATTCCCCCGGGCGATGTTCAGCTCGATCAGTTAATCCAACTCGCTCGAGCAAACTTTCGGCGCGCTGGCGACGCGGCCAGCCCCGCAGACCGCCAAACGCGAGCGCCAGGCGCACGTTCTCGCCTGCGGTCATCGTCGGAATCAGATTGAAGTTTTGAAAGATCATCCCGACGGAGTGGCGTCGATAGCGCGCCATCTGTTTCTTGGTCAACGGCGCGAGCGATTTTGAATCGAATAGTATTTCCCCGCTCGTCGGACTGTCGAGCCCGCCCAGCAAATTCAAGAGTGTCGACTTGCCGCTCCCCGACGTTCCCTGAATCGCGACGAACTCTCCCTCAGCGACGCCGATGGACACGTCGTCCAGCGCCTTCACTTCGTTACTGCCCATCTGGTAGACGCGTGTCACCGCGCGGGTTTCGATTAACATAAGTAACCATGGGCGCTACGCGCGCTGTGCGGATTGGAGATCCGCACTCCCGGCCGTGCGGGCTACTCGCCAAAGCTCGAAACGCTCTTCAGCAAATCCCTTCAAAGGGATTTCAAACCGGGTTGCGACCAGCGACGCGTCGGAATCGCTCAGCAAGTCTCGCACGCCCGGATCCGAATAGACGGCAGCAGAGATCACCACGTCGCCGCCCGTCGACTGTGCTTCCAGGCGCGCGGCGAGATTAACGGTCGAGCCAAAATAGTCGAGCCGATCATTCAGCGTTACGGCGATGCAGGGGCCCGTGTGCAAGCCCGCCTTCAGTGTCAGCGGCAGCATTCCCTCCGGCGGAAACCCCAATTGCTGTTGCGCCCGCAGCATGGCGCGCACGGCCGCGGCGGGCTGTCGAAACACAGCCATCACCGCATCGCCGATCGTCTTGACCAGGGCGCCGTCTTCGTCGGCAATCGCCTGTTTCAAAACGTCGAAGTGATTCATCACGCGGCCAAAGGCAGTGGCGTCGCCAATCTCGCGATACATTCGCGTCGAGTCTTTCAAGTCCGTGAACAGTACCGTCAAGGTGCCGACGGAAATCTGTTCGCCGCGGCGCAGCGCTTCGCTGGCAAACAGATCGCGAAACACCTGCAGCGCCGTGACCTCAGCAGCCGTGGCTGCATCGTCGGTCCACACGGTGCGTTCCAGGATGAACAACTGCTCATCGTCGGTCTGATTCTCCAATTCCACTTGCGCTCGCCTGGCGATCACTGACTCTTCACCTGGCCAGCCGGCGCTGTTCGCCGTCAGCGTCACTTTACTCGCGCCATTCTCAGCGGCCCGAAGATGTTGCCCGCCCGGAAGACCCAACGTGCGCAAACGATAGCGGCCTTCTTCCAGTGCCAACTCAATGGCGCGATTGCTGCGCGGCGCGAGCAATTGCTGCGCGACGATGTGCGGCGTCACCTGGGGCCCCCCGACGCAGAAGGTCTCGCCATGCACTTCACGGATCGATGGATTCAAGCGGAAAGTAAGTTCGACTGACTGTTCAAAGTTGACGTTGAAATCGATATTGCAAGCCGGACAGTGAACCTGCGAAGCGATCTCTTGCAGCGACTCCGTTGCCGGGCCGCCCCGGCACATCGGGCAAATCAAATTCCATTGCAGGTCCAGCATCCCCGCGCGGGTCGCGGCCAGACAAGCTTCCAGCACGGCGCGACGCGGTTGTTGCCACTGCGCCGCCAGCTCATAAGGCCGTATGCGCGCGAGCGCGAAATCGTCAGAGTTCTCGACATGATCGACCAGCAACGCGACCAGCTCAGTCTCAATTCCCTGAGCAGCGAGCTTCTCGCTTAAGGCCAGCAGGCGCGCCCTCCCGCCCGGAACGTAATCAACTTCCGGAGCAACGCTCGCGACCGTGCGCCCCTCCTGGGCCAGCTCGTCATATTCACGAAACGTTTTCGCAAAGTTTCGCGCGCTGACGATGCCAATCTGAAGCGGTACGATAATCAAGCCGAGGATGTTGCGCGGCTTGGCCCACAGTTGATAGACGAGTTTTGTTCCGGTCGATTTGCGGCCTTCCGGTAAGGACGTTTCGCGCGGAATCAATTCCGCCAGGACGCGCAGCTCAGCGATCGGGCCTTTCGTGTAGCGCCGTACGACGCCAAACCGCTGCGGCCGCGTCCACTCGAACGGCTGCTCCTCCCATTCGACGGCCATCCCCAGAAAGAAAAGCCGCAGGCGGCGGCGAGCATTTCCCATCCGCGTTCCCTTCGCCGACACGGCTTCCACCTCCGGGACGCCGGTATCGCGATTGAACCGATTAGTGTCGGCGACCAGCGGCCAGAGCTGTTCCGGCGACGATTCGAGATCGAATTCCCAGCGATAATGAAAGTCGCGGTAAGGCATAGCAGGTAAGTCAAAAGTAAAAAGTTAAAAGGCAAAAGCAAGGCGCCGTCCATCCTTACTCTTACCTTTTTACTTTTGCCTTTTTACTTTTGCCTTTTATTCACACTTCCTTGTATTCCGAATCGACGTCTTCATCCGAAAACGCCACCCGATAATTCTTTGATTGCACTTGCTTCGTGATCAAAAGGTCGTCTTTCGTCTTCAGCAAATCAGCGCGGTTATAAACGGAAAGTTCAAAGTTATAGCCGTGCGTGATCGCGTCTTTCGGACAAGCCTCGACGCAGTAACCGCAGAAAATGCACCGGCCGTAATCGATGTTGTAAACCTTTGCGTAACGCTCATCGACCCCGACGCGATCCGCGGGCGGGCGCGGATCGTCGACGGCTTCAATGTAAATGCATTCGGCCGGACAGGCCGCCGCGCACAGAAAGCAGGCGACGCACTTCTCTTTGCCACTCTCGTCAACGTGCAAGAGGTGCTGGCCCCGATAGCGTGGCTGCACGGTCACCGGTTCCTCCGGATACTGCACGGTCTGCTTCCGCCTTGGGATATACGAGAGCGTGACGCCCATGCCGGAAATAATGGCGCGCGTCGATTCGATAACTTCGGTGATGATTGACATAGTCAGAATTTCGAATTGCGAATTGCTAAATGTTTAGGCCCTGGCAGCCTTAGCTGTCCTCCCGGAGCTCGGCCTTTACGAGCTGATATCTGATTACATCGCCAATTTTGACTGGCAAGGTTGCCGCGAAAGCGATAATTCGCAGCGCGAATTGCTTAGTTCTCTTTTCCAGCTCGACCTTGTCCATCTTACAATTCGCAATCCGCAATTCGAATTTCGCAATTCTCTACCATCTTACACCGCTTAGCATTTCGAGGTCACAACCTGCGGAGGGCGATCGCGCCCGCCAGGCCGATCAGAATTAATAAGACCACGATGGCGATGACGACCCCGGGCCAGGTCTTGCGCCTGGGTTTATTTATGGCAGCCACGGTTTGTTGGATCTCCGCGAGTTGATCTGGCGACGGATTCCAGGTCGCTTTACCTCCGAGCCCGCTGTCAATTTGTGTCGCCGGCACTTCGCGTCCGCCTGTCAAAGCGCTGCCGTCCTCAGGGCAAACCGTTAGCGTGTCGTCATCAAACGCGCGATTGCATGTCGGGCAACGTTTCATGATTTTAATGACTCGGTAGTTAGTGCTTCGCCGCGCTGAGGCCGATCAATGCTACGTATAAGATCAAGATGGCGCCGTGGATTACCAACGCCACGCCTCCCGTAATAATTCCGGTCCACGCCTGACTCTGTCCGGCTGCCCGATCCGGATTTTTCTTTATTTGAGACAGAGCCGAAAGCCCGAGAATGATCGCCACGATTGCCGGAAGCGGGCCAAAGCATAACACGCTGGCTATTCCCACGATCATTGAAGCGAGAGCCAAACCGTTAGTCTGCGGCTGAGCATATGATGGTGGCGGGGGCGGCTTCCACTCCGGCTGAATTGACCGTTCACCGAATTGGCGCACCGGCACGCCGTACTCGGCCGCCGGTAAATTCAGATTAGGCAGTTCGGGCCTGGGCACCGCCGGCGGCGGCGCCATGATTGTCGGCGGTGGTTCGCTAGCCGAACCAGCATCTTCGATCAGAGTGGTCCCGTCCTTCGTGCAGAAGCTCAGCCACTCTTCGGCAAAGGTTTCATTGCAACTGGGACAGCGCTTCATCTGACTAAGCAGAATCGACCAACTTTGAGTTTTGCCCTTTTTCGGTCGCCGGGCGCTACTTGAGGTTCCCTGTAAAGATCGCGACCCCATAAATCAAAACTATCAGCACCCAAAACAAAAGATACGCGGCGCCGGTCGCAATTCCGGTGATACTGAGGGGCTTTCCACCGTTTTCATTTGGATTATTTTTGATCTGCACCAGCGAGATAATTCCCAGAACAATGCCGACCGGAGCCGTGAGCACACCCAGGCTGCAACACCAGCCGACGGTGATGCTGCAGATGCCGAGAATCAGCGAAGCAATCGCGAGGCCCTGTTTCTTTTGTGGCGAGTACGCGGGCGGCGGGGGCGGTTGCCAGCCCGTCTGCATCGGTTGCGAAGGTGGCTGCCATGACTGCTGCATCGGGGCCGGCGGGCTGTACGGCGCGGGCGGCGGTTGGCTGGAGCCCGTTTGCAGGTTGATCGTCGGCTGCTCGCTCGGGGCGGCAAAGGCGGCGACATCATCGTGGGCGGTGGCTCTGGTGGCAACGCCGACGTATCTACGAGCGAAGTTCCATCGTTAGTGCAGAAACTCAGCCACTCTTGATCAAAAACCTGATTGCATTTTGGGCAGCGCTTCATGACCAGACCGTCCTTTGGACTTTGTACTTTGAGCTTTGCAGTCGCTTGAAGCGACGACGTATCTATGATCGAGGGCCGAGAACCAGGTACAAAGTACCAGGATCAAAACACGGCCCTTTTGCTAAACAATTTCCAGCCGATTGAAGAAATACGCAATCTCGATCGCCGCGTTCTCGTCCGAATCCGAGCCGTGCGTTGCGTTCTCGCCGACGGACGTGCCGAACTCTTTGCGGATCGTGCCGGCGTCGGCTTTGGCCGGATCGGTTGCGCCCATCAGATCGCGCCACGCTTTCACCGCGCCGTCTTTCTCCAAAACCATCACGACACAAGGCGCGCTGGACATAAATTCCGTCAGGCCGTCATAGAAGGGTTTGCCGCGATGCACTTCGTAAAAGCCTTCCGCCTGCGCGCGCGACTGATGAATCATTTTCAGCGCGCGAATGCGAAAGCCGTCCGCGATAATGCGATCGATGATCTTCCCCGTGTTGCCTGCGCGCACCGCGTCGGGCTTGATGATTGCGAATGTAAGATTGTTAAGTTGTTTTGTCATTTGTTGCATCAGCGGGACACGCCTGCGATTTCATTCGGAAGGCTTGCACTTTCGGCAAACGCTTACGTCCAAGTTCGGGTCTTTGCCTTCAATCCGATAGTTTTCGAAAACAATCGGGGCTATATCAGTACCGGTAAAGCGAATAGTGTTGACGCCCTTCGGCAAATCAAGCTCGTAATATCCACTATCACTTGATCGCGCTTGGTACACTCTCCTGTTTGTGTTCGTCGCCTCAACTTGCACTCCATCAACTGGTAGTCCTCTTTGATCGACAACTTTTCCGTGTAGAGTTGCAAGTCTTTCGAACTCAGCTTTCGTACCTGAACCTTTGGGTCCCAGCCTCAATTCACACGCGACCAAACCCTCAGTAAATGTGATCGGCTGTTCGTAACTTTGAAAGCCGTCGGCCGAAACTCTCAAGAGAAAATGGCCGGGGTATGAGCAGCCATACATGACGAACCCAACAAAATAAACTCTGTTTATGAAAGCGTTTCGGAAAGCGTCAGGAAGCTTGTCTCGTTTACTCAAACCGAATACTTCAACCTTCGCATTTGTAATTGATTTACCGGAGCCGTCGCGGAGGTAAATCCTGTATCCGTACGTACAATCGGCCTGAGATTTAGCGGAGGAAGCGCAACCAATTAACAGAATGATTAGTGCGAAGACTCCGCTGAGTTTTCTGAGTACGACCATAGGCTTCCGCCGTTCTTATCTATGCAAACCAGCGTTTATCTTCACTAAAGATCCCTTTGCTTACGTCAAGACCAGCGCATCTTTCATAGCCGATCCAATATCCGCCGGCGACTTCACGACATGAATTCCGGCGTCGGCGAGTGCCGCCATTTTTTCTGCGGCGGTTCCCTTCCCGCCGGCAATGATTGCGCCGGCGTGACCCATGCGGCGTCCCGGTGGCGCGGTCTGCCCGGCGATGAACGCGACGATCGGTTTGGTCACGTTCTCTTTCGCAAACGCCGCGGCTTCTTCTTCCGCAGTGCCCCCAATCTCGCCAATCATCACTATGCCGTCAGTTTCGTCGTCATCTTGAAAAAGTCGCAGTGCATCGACGTGAGTCGTGCCCACAATCGGATCGCCGCCGATGCCGATCGCTGATGATTGTCCAAGTCCCAATGAAGTCAGTTGGCCGACGGCTTCGTACGTCAGCGTTCCTGAGCGCGAGACGACACCGATGCGTCCTTCGCGATGAATATGACCCGGCATGATTCCGATCTTGCACTTGCCGGGCGAAATGATTCCCGGGCAATTCGGGCCAATCAAGCGCGTGGATTTCTCGCTGAGATATTCCTTGACCTTCACCATGTCGAGCGTCGGAATTCCTTCAGTGATGCAGACGACTACGGGAATGCCCGCGTCGGCCGCTTCCATGATCGCATCGGCGGCGAATGCCGGCGGCACGTAAATCACCGAAGCGCTCGCGCCCGCTTCTTTCACGGCGTCGGCGACCGTATTGAAAACCGGAATGCCTTCGTGGGTCGTGCCGCCTTTGCCCGGCGTTACCCCGCCCACGATGTTCGTTCCATACTCAACCATTTGCTTCGTGTGGAACGTGCCTTCTTTGCCGGTGATGCCCTGCACCATGAGGCGCGTTGATTTATCGACTAAGACGCTCATTGAAATCGGATGACAGAGGTCAGGATCAGAAATCGGTTCAAAGGCGAGCGCGCAGTATAGCAATTCGATCAAGGTCGTACAAAGAGTCGATCTATGTAGCGTCTTGAGTTGAGTGATGAGGTCAGCACCGGAAGCGGACCGGGGTCCCCGCGCGGGCAGCCCGCGTGGGGTGGTGGATGCGACCGAGTTACCATGCAAGCGATCTCGACTCTCCCGTTGACCGATACCCGGTCGTGACCGCTCTCGGTACCGACCTCAATCCGTCGGACTCGATTTATCGGCGGGCGCAGTACATAAGATAACCGAAGAATCAGGATGAGGATCTGGCCGACCTGCTGCCGGACCTCCTAATTTGAAGCCTTGCCGTCGTTTCTACGGTAATTGTCCGCGCCAGGCATCTTTCCTCATTGTTTTCACGCCGCAACACGTGATATAAGATATTCTCCTAAGCCTTGGTTCATTTGCTTTCTTGTTCCCCAGCACTTAACAAATGAACGACAATACAGTTGAGCGAATCAGCCGCATAATTGCCGAGTGCGAAGCAGGCCGTCCGCTAACGGACGAGGAACACAGCCTATTAACTCACCTTGTAAACCGCTTTGATGTGATTCCCGGACTCTACCCGAACGATCTTTCCATTATTCGACGAGCACGCGCCTGTATCGAAAATCCTACCGACGCAAAGACCTGACCAGCGGCGAGATTGTCAGTCTCCCTCAATTTTATTTGAAACACCCAAATTCAAATTAGGGCAATAATATAGTTGACGCAGCAGATCCGACTGCCTCGATATGCCACGGAAGTTGGTTGACGAAGGCGAGCATGTTCACCATGTAAGAAATGTCGGACCTGTCCAGGGGCGGAATCCCTTAGGACTTCGCTTTCTTCGAAGGTTTCGACTTGCCAGAACTGTTGAGGGCGACCGCTTGGCGAACGAGCGCCTTGAAGGCGGACTCGTCAACCTCTTCTCCTTCGTGGATGTCGATCGCGCGGCGTGTGTTTCCCTCGAGACTCGAGTTGAAGAGACGGGCCGGATCCTTCAGAGACGCGCCCTTGGAGAAGGTCAGCTTCACGACACTCTTGTAGGATTCGCCAGTGCAGATGATGCCGTCGTGTGACCAAACCGGGGTGCCAGGCTTGGTTGGTTTGACCCATTTCCACTCCTCGACGACGTCCGGGTCTGCCTGCTTGATGAGCTTGCGCATTCTACCGAGGGTTTCCCCTCGCCAGTCCCCGAGCTCGGCGATTCTTTTCGAGATGAGCTCCGAAGCCGACTGGCCCTGGCTCGCGCCCGACTTTTTCATGTTCTCATCCTGGAAGTTCCAGATGAATTTCATTATACATTAGGATTCCGGGAATTAGCATAGGCTTGATTTCCCCAGGCTTCGCTTCTTCATTTCGTATTTTGCTGCGGACTGCCTAAGAACGATCCACGAAGCCACTACGAGATAGCACGAACAAAGCCGCTTCGGGTGGCGGCGTGGATCGCTTTTCGCGGCAAGCCGATTTCTCAAGATTAGGAAACCGAGGCCGGGACCGCAGGCCGCGCGCCTTTGGCGTTTGCAAATCTGTAGCTCAATTACCCGAGTTCAGACTTCTCGCCGTACTGCGGCACTTCAACATGCCAACCAAATCGGTCGCGAATGTGACCGGCCATAGCCTGCGCAGCGTCGGGCTCGCCGTGCGTGACGAAAACGCGCTTGGGCGCGGACGGCATTCCTTCCAGCCAGCGAATCGCTTCTTTCCAATCGGCGTGCGCCGAAAAGCCGCCAATCTTTTCGACATGGCAGCGCACGTCGATCCATTGGCCGAAGACCTTCACTTCCTTTTCGCCGTCCGACACACGACGGCCGAGCGTGCCGGCCGCCTGATAACCGACAAACACCACCGTCGCATTCTCGTCCGGCAAAAGCCGCAGCGCATGATGCAACACGCGGCCGCCATTCATCATTCCGGAGGCGGCAATGATCACGCGCGCGCCTTTCGCATCGTTCAATCGTTTAGAATCTTCTCTGGTTGTGCAGGCCATCATCGAATGCGTCGCCAGCGGCGTCGGAGTCGTTTTCAGCGCATCCGCGTATTCCTCATCATGTTCCTCAGTTCGCGCCGCATACGCCCTGGTCGCCGCTGAGGCCATCGGCGAATCCAAACAAACCGGCAGCACCGGAATTCGCTTTTCGTCTTCCAATTCGCGAATGAAATAGAGAATTTCCTGCGCGCGTCCGACGGCAAACGCAGGAATCAGCACCGCACTGTTGTGCTCGGCGGCGTTCTTGATGATTCGTTCGAGCGCGTCCTTCGGTTCTTCGACGTCGTGCAGACGATTGCCGTAGGTTGATTCAATCAAAAGATAGTCGCACGACGGCGGCGCGACCGGATCGCGTATGATTGGCTGATCGTATTTTCCGAGGTCGCCGGAAAACAGCACAGTGCGTCCCTGCCCATCGTCACCATCGACATGGACGAGCACGTGACTCGAACCGAGAATGTGGCCGGCGATGCGAAACTCTGCCCTGATTCCTCTCACAATTTGAAAGGGTTGTCCGGTATTCTGGACAACTTGCAGCAGCTTCAAGGTCTCTCTCGCATCCTGCTCGGTATAGAGCGGCAGCGCCGGCAAATGTTTCGTGACCTTGTGACGATTGCGAAAGTCAGCTTCTTCTTCCTGCAGGCGCGCCGCATCAGGCAAAAGAATTTTCAGCAAGTCAGCGGTGCCGCGCGAACAATAAATGGGCCCGCGAAAACCGTGATTGACGAACCGCGGCAGATAGCCGGTGTGATCGATGTGCGCGTGCGTGATGATGACAGCATCCACCGACGCCGCGTTGAAAGGCGGTTCCTGCCAGTTGCGATCACGCAATTCGCGCAAGCCCTGAAACAATCCGCAATCGACCAGGACGCTCGCGCGATCTGTCTCGATCAGATATTTCGAGCCGGTCACGGTGCCGGCAGCGCCCCAGAATGAAATTGTCGACACGCTCTTCCCCTTCCGCTCGACTACTGGCACATCTGCCAGGTTCTGATGGCCTGGATTGGATGAATCAACATGATGATATTCAAGATCAACCCATCCCTGATCCAAAACAGCAAGACCACCTCAGTCGCGACAAACAGAATTACGGAACGCCGCCGGCCAAGCGCCCGGGCGATCATGAAACCCAGCGCGCAACACAAGATATCACCGAGCGAGTTAACTACCGTATCGCCCGTGTAGCCCAGCGCCGCCGTCGCCTCGCGATAACGGTTAATCACCAGATTAGTGTTCTCGAGCAATTCCCAGCCCGCCGCGAACGCAATCGCCAGACACAGTCGCCACAGCGGACGCACGCGCGGGAGCAGTAACTTCAACAAAATGAAGTAAACCATGCCGTGCAGCACGTGAGTAAAACTGTACGGATCAAGAAACTGTTGAGAGTTCTCCGAACTGCAAGTGTTCCCTGACCAAAACCTCGGCCCACACGCGCAGAGCCAGAGACGTCCCTGATAATGAAGTTGAAAGGCCGTAGCTAAGAGAATGGAAACGATCGCCAGCGAAGGCCACGTTTTGTTTCCCAGGCGTACGGAGTCATTGCTCGGCATAATGCTGTCAGTACCTGGAGCGGACCGGGGTCCCCAGCCGGGCAGCCCGCTTGGGGTGGTGGATGCGACCGGGTTGTGGGTCTGGCAAACTCGACCGTCCCGTGAATTGAGACCCGGTCGCTACCACTCCCGGCACTGACCTCACCCTCGAATCAGCAGGTTTTCTATAACACTCTGCTTCGCTTATTATCAACAGCGATTCAGTGGGTGAGTTCAGAGTTCAAGCTTTAGCTTGTTTTCGAACTCAGCAACCTAAAGGTTGAACTCTGAACGCAAACTGGCCCACGATGACAGCGATTCATCGATTCGCGCCGCGGGAGAATCTTTAGTGAAGCAAACACAATATCGCCGTGAACCAGGAACTGCGTTACTAATCTGTTTCGTCTTTTGGGTTCTGTCGGTGGCGGCAAACAACATCCAATCGCTCACGGTTCGCGCACATGACCTGCGGCGAAACGATTCGTTGAGTAGTCAGCCGCGCTCAGCGGCCGCACAGTTTGACGATCCCTACTCTGACTTTCGCAACGCGCGTTATTCGAACGCGGGCTTGCTGAACGAACGCGACGAGATCAAACTCGGCACCCAACTTCATCGCGAAGTAACGAAGAAATTCAACCTCACGGACTCGGGCCTTGAACGGGTCGAGCGCATCGGCCAGCGCTGCGCGAAAGCCAGCCTCCGGCCAGGCCTGCTTTACAAGTTCCACGTCATCCAGAGCCGTGAGATTAACGGCTTCTCGCTTCCGGGCGGTCACGTTTACGTGACGACGGCGCTGCTCCGTTTGGCGAATGAAAACGAGCTGGCTTCGGTGCTGGCGCACGAAGTCGGCCACATCGTCGCGCGGCACAGCTTGAAAACTTTGAAAGCGTCCCAGCAGTACGATGACATCGCGAAGCAACTCGGCGAACTCACGGGAGTTGCCGGCGGCGTGGCGCACGATCTTGGCGTTGCCCTCGGGCAAATGATCGGCGCCGGCTTTCTCACCGTTCACTCTCGCGACGAAGAACGCGAGGCGGACTTTCTCGGCGTGCGCGCGATGCCGCGCGCGGGCTTCGATACGCAGGGCATGATCACAATGTTTCAGAAGTTGCAGAGCATTGAGGAACAGGATTCGAGTCTGCTGGGGTCGCTGTTCTCTGATCACCCGGACGCGGGGGAGCGAATTGATAATACGAGATATGAGATTGCGAGGATGAAGAGGCGGTAAGAAGGACCTTACTGAAGAGCGGGGGCAAGCTCGCCTTCCTGACTTTGAGATTTTTTAGGGTCGAGTGATCTTATAAACCTTGAAAGCCGAACAATCTTAGAGCTAACCACTCAAGAAGTTGCATCTCTCAGGTTAGGAAGGTACTGGTTCAGTTTGACTCAATGCATTATCAGTCAATGTAACGCGCAGTGCAGGAGACGCCGTTCTTTAGCCGCCTTCAGGCGGCTTGCCCGCAGGGTTCCTAGCCCAGCCGTTTTTACGGCTGGGATCAGATACGAACGAATCCAAAGGCCGTTTCAACGGCCTTACCAGTGATTGCTAAAGCACCAGCACTTGAAGCGCGCTAAAGCGCGCTGAGGAAGAGTTGTCTTATCTCACCCAGCGCTAAAAGCGCTGGTCTAGTAACCCTGCGGGAAAGCCATCTAAAGATGGCTGATAGTGACGGATGCTATCTGTCTTCAAACTGAACCAGTACTGTTAGGAAGGTGGGCTTGCCCCGCTCGGTATCCAAAGAAGACAACCAGCACCGGAATCAGCAGGGCCAGATTTCTCAGCGCCGTCTTCACACCCAACTGACTCCCAATGATGTTGCCAAAGCAGCCGCACTCCAGCGGCTCGCCGTGCAAAACGTAGACGTAGTAAAGCGCGAAGGCGCTGAAGCCGACTAACAGCAGCGCCGCCAGGATCGCGCCGAACCTCACCGTCCGTGGAATCAATAATAGGAGCGCAGCGATGATCTCAGCAGCGATCACTAAGATCGTCGCCGGCCATTGCCAGCGTTCATAATTAATCGAGGCCGAGCTAAGGAGTGAGGCGACGTTCGTTGCGAAGATT
>WNFD01001055.1_pt1 | contig 35329 bp, 28 predicted proteins | sample 5400491 | NCBI WGS metagenome assembly WNFD01 (sample SAMN13153343, study PRJNA577476) | soil metagenome | isolation source: 120 cm saprolite under Douglas fir tree site 2 hole 2 replicate 2 | place: USA:California | collected 2015-04-18 | reverse complement strand
CCGAAAGCGACGAATAACGATATCAACCTTTTGTTCGGCACAACGCTTTACGATCTGAAGGTTGCGGAGATGCCCGCGACCGCGGCCCTCACGGTGAGGGACGGGTTGCGTCTGTTTTCACCGGCGGCGGCGTTGGTGCGCGTGCCGGAATCATTTTTTCAGCTGTATCCCATCGAGACGCAAGTGGTGATGGCGAGCCTTGCTGACGCCTCGGACCTGCTTCGGCTTCTCCTGAACGGGGGCCATTCCGCAAAAGCCGGTTATCTTGCCAAAGCCTTCCGCCAAACCGGGCGCGGGGACTTCGCGGACGAGATTCTCCGCGCGATGAAGGGCGCCGGATACGATGTGCGAGAGAACAGTCCATTTGAAGCCGGACACATATTCCGCAGGCCGCGCCGTCCCGTCGCTCCGATTGTGGGTCGCATTGAGATGCTTTGGGAATCGATGCGAGGCAAGGTTGTCGCGGTGTTCCCAAAAGCGCCGGGACTTCCGAAAGACAATGAAGCGTATCTTGGCTATGTCAACGAAATCTATAGGACCGATGCCTACCACTCGTTGTCCATAGAAGGCTACTCAGTCACGCATGCCCTGGTTGAGAGAGTGCGGCAGGGGGGCTGGGACCCCGAGCATGACGCTGGTGATCGCAGAAATCGCGACGCCCTGGCGGCGCGGGGATACTGGCAAGCCTTCCAGCTCGTGAAAAAAGAAGTAGAGAAAGTGATCGCCGGCGAGAACCCCGCCGCGCTCGCGCGCACCGTGCACAACGACTGGTATCGTGAATTGTTCCTGCCCTCCGTCACAGCCGGCCTGGTCGAAGCAGGGTCATTGGCCGGATACAGGAACATACCCGTGTATCTGCGCGGGTCGCGCTACGTTCCGCCGAGGTGGGAGGCGGTGCGCGACGCCATGCCGGCGTTATTCGACCTTCTGGAAAAAGAACCCGAGCCTTCGGTGCGCGCGGTATTGGGACACTGGCTTTTCGGTTACATCCACCCGTACCCGGATGGGAACGGCCGCATGGCGCGCTTTCTGATGAATATCATGCTGGCTTCGGGCGGCTATCCTTGGACGGTGATTCGCATCAGGGATCGCAAGTCTTATCTGAGCGCCCTGGACCGCGCCAGCATCGAGATGGACATCCATCCGTTCACAACCTTTATTGTCCGCCGCGTGGAATGGCATCTTGAGCGGCACGACCTGACATTTCCCGCGCCCAAAGAGAGTTTTGTTTTCGAGCGCGACATTGTCTTTTTCTACGCGCAAGATGGCGAAGCGTGCGTGCGGTGCGCCATCAGCAGGGAAGCCCTGGACGATCACTTCCAGGGAGACGGTAAGGATAAACTCGAGGTGTTCAGAGCGAACCGCCAGGACATCGAGCAGGAGGTACGGCGGAAATATATTGCTGGCGACACCGAAGTGGATGGGTCTATTCTCATTCACTCGGACGATCTACCTTAGCGACGACGCGCGGGTCTGAGACGGGAATCGTCCCCACTAATAACTCCGTTCTTGTTGCGCCGTGCATGGCTTAGGCATGCGCGTTGCGATGAATCAGCGGTGATTAACAAGCTGTTGCCAATTTGGTCGCCGAGCACGATGTATTGTGCCCCCACGAGGACAAATTCGAGGAGAGGGCACAAATGTATTGTGCCCCTACAGGATGCCGACCATCACGGAAGCATGGAATCAGGGCGGCTAGCCCTTCTAGATGTACTTTCCGCAAGAGCAGGGAACCGTCTCGGTGGGATTTTTCTTGGTCATCGGTTGCCGGCAAACGGGACAATTTTTGCGCCACATGCTGGATCAGCTTTCCCTCAACTAACACACTGCAAGGCGGCCGGTCCGGTCAAGCTCACCGACCATTGCGTAGAATTCTTCCAACTGTTGCAGTGCTGTGAGAAGCGACAGCGCTTGCCCGTAGGCGGCTATCGCCCCGGTTAGATTGTGAAACTCCGGAGAATCCTTAACCGTCCCCCGTCTTTGTATGTGCGCATCCGCGGAGAGTTCGAGGATTCGTTCTATGCCTCTGTTTGCAAGACCCAGGTTCGCTTTCATCATCGGTTGGGCCTCCTTCTCTACGTAAGGGTGCGAGCCTGCGGGAGTGTGGATAAGGGAAAGCCTCCAATCTAGTGGCGGATTTTCACGGAGGAGGAATAGGGGATTATGCCTGCATGGGGCTTGAACGGAACGGTGCCTGGATTTAGCATCCAAAGGACAGCTCATCCGAGGTGCCCGATGGCGAAAATTCCTGGAAACCGATTCGTTGCGGTAGCCCTAATCCTTTGTTTCATCGGCACGGAACGCGATTGCTCTCATCGAGCCGCTCCAGCCGGAGTCGGTCCGCGAAGCCTACTTCTTCGGCCGCAGCTCGGACCGGGCGAAGATCATGGAATTTTTGGGGCAGTACACGCGCCGCTTTGAACTGCGAAGCGGAGGGCCGAACGTGGGAACCATTGAACTTCGCACCCCGTACCAGCAAGTCGTGCTGCGGTCGTGGGAGAAGCAGGCAGACTACAGCGCGCAGCGGGCGCAAATCGATTACGCCGCGCAATCCGGATTGATCCAGGTGCGAGTATACGTCTGGCTTGATGGTGTTAAAGCGGGCCCTCCGGACCTCTATTCGGACAGACAGGGCCAGGTTCTCGATCGGCGTGAAAATTTCTGGCGCGAATATCGGTTCCGCGTCACGCAAGAGCACCTGATGCAACCCAAAAAAATCGAAGGCAAACCTTTGTACAGCCGCCGTGGAAGAGGACTTGCCGGCGCAGAGGTGTCGCTGAAGTTTGATGCCGGCGGGTTTGCACCCCGCGAGACACAGGTTGAAGTCATCGCCCCCGATGGTCAGACCGTCGCTGCAAAATTCCCGCTCGATCAGCTCAAGTAAAACTCGGCTAGCTTCTGGCGCGCCTACTCACCCAGCCCTGACGGACTGGGCTAACATATGACGCGCCTATGGCGCTACCGCAGAGGCGCCGGTTATAAGTGCGAAGAGTGGGCACGATGTATCGTGCCCCTACGAGAGCAAATTCGAAGAGCGGGCGCGATCCCGACCGGGGCGGGGCAAAACCCACGCGGGCAGAAAGAACGGGTCTGAAGACCCGCCACTACAAAAGGCCGAAAGAAGAAAGATGGCGCCCTAAAGGGACGCCGCTACGAAAACCACACTTATTCGGCGCCGAGGGGGAGGAAGTATTGGGTGCCTTTGACGGGATCCTGGAGGCGGCGGAGGAGCTGTTGGAGGTCTTCGCTGCGCTCGACGAAATCGATGTCGGAGGTGTTGATGACCAGGAGGTCGGAGGCGGCGTAGCGGAAGAAGAAATGTTCGTAAGCGCGGGCGACTTCCTCGATGTATTCGGGGGCGATGTGGGATTCGTCGCGGGAGGCTTTTTTGGCGATGCGGGCGCGGAGGACTTCGGGCTTGGCCTGGAGGTAGATGACCAGATCGGGAGCGGGAATGTCCGCGGTGAGGGCGGTATAGTAGCGCTCGTAAAGCTTCAGCTCTTCGTCGTCGAGATTGAGGTTAGCGAAGATGCGGTCCTTCTCCATGAGGAAGTCCGAGAGGACCGGGCCGGGAGCTTCGACGGCGAGGGCTTCGCGGAGGCGCTTCTGGCGCTCCAGGAGGAAGTACATCTGGGCGCGGAAGGCGGAGCCGGGCTTGGCGTTGTAGAAATCGGCGAGGAAAGGATTGTCCTCGCAATCGTAGATGCGGCGGGCGTGGAGGCGTTCGGCGAGGATCTTGGCGAGGGTGGTTTTGCCGACGCGCAGCGGGCCTTCGATGACGATGAAGTGGGGCGTTTGCGGACCTCGCTGAGGAGTGCGAGCGCGCTTGGCTGCGGAAGAGTCGTTGGCCGCCATCGTGGAGGCGGCGCCCCGACCGGGCCGAGGCGCCAATGGTGGGGATTATAGCAGAGTCAATCCTGGAGGGAGGCGAAGTTCGCGCGCCCTCAGCGGCTAACGCCGCTTGATCTTGTGGCGCATGTGGCGCGGCTGAACGTGCCCTAACGCAAAAACAGCGTTGCTTGGGAGGCTGGCGACAGAGAATTGGGGCCTGCAGAGGCAGCTTGGCGGACTGGCAGGGCGGTGCCGGGAATGTCAAAAGATTTACACAAATGTGGACTAGTACTGCCGTTTTAGTAGTCCCAAACGGAGGTGCCAGAGGGTCGTACTAACCAGAATGTGACCAATGGGCCAGTGCCACCTGTCCTTTTGTACAGTAAATTGCCAGTATTGCGAGTGGGGACGGACTTGCAGGACCCACGGGCAATACTGAGGTGGCAAATGATCCTTGAAGCGCTTCTCCTTATTGTTTCCATCCCGCAGATGGACGACGCCGCGAAAGCCGTTTCCGATGCGCCTGCCGTGGCGGCCAACAGCACGACAAAGGATTCCTCCTCGTCCGCATCCGCGCTACCCGCGATGCCGACTCCCAAGGCCGATGCGGCAGCGATTTTGCCAGCCGCGCCGGCCCAGCCCTTTCTCCCGGTGAAGCCGGTGTATACGCGCCCCCGCGAAACGCATCGCCAGCGCGTGATCTGGTACAGCCTGGCGGTGGCCGGGCACAGCGGCGCGGCGTTTGATGCGTGGTCCACGAAGCGCGCGGTCTCCGGGGGATACGGGCAAGAGTCCAATCCGTTCTTGCGGCCGTTCGCGAATTCCAATGCGATTTACGCGGCGACACAGGTGAGCCCGGCGGTCATGGACTACCTGGGCAAGAAGATGATGGTGAGCCAGAATCGCTGGATCAGAAAGATGTGGTGGGTGCCGCAAGCCGCAGGCGCGAGTTTTTCATTCGTTGCTGGCGCGCATAACGTCGGCGTCGTGCACTAAAAGTTCCCTCAAGCCCCAAACAGAAAGCGTCCCGGTGCCCTCCTCGCCGGGACGCTTTTGTTTTTTGGCAGAGGCGGATTCGTGCTACGAAGTTGAGTTCCGGCTACTTGCCGAGGACGAGAAGGACGAACGAACCGGGCTTCATCTTGCCGCGGCGTTCGCCTGGAGCAGGCGGATCGAAATCGGCGGCAGGCAGAAAAATGTTGTGGGTCTTGAGGTCCAAGGCCATGGTGCGGGCGCTCTTTTTGGTGGGGACATTTTCGACAACTGTAAATTTGTCCGGCGAATCCTCGTGGACGACGGTAAGGGTGCCATCACCGTTCGAAGCGAAGGCGAGCTGAGTGGCCGGCTCGAAGGCGCTGGCGTCAACACCTTCACCGATTGTGGGAGTCGCGACGACTTTGCCCGTATCCGCATTCACGACCGCCATGACTTTTTCATCGCAAACAGCAAACAGGCGGCGGTTCTTGCGATCCATGGCCAATCCTGAAGGCGACTTGCATGGGGCGAGGGGCCAGCGATGCATTTCAGTAATCTTCTGAGAGTCGATCTGGATGAGTTCTGAGGTGTCTTCGTTGTTCACGAAGATGCTGCCTTTGCCATCGGCGACGGCGAATTCAGGTTTGCCGCCGAGAGCGAGCGTGCCGGCGACGGTGCCGTCGGCGGCGTTGATGGCAGTGGTGTTCTTGCCGCGGCCATTGAAGGTGAAGACGCGCTTGCTGACGGAGTCGTAGACGATGGCGTCGGGATTGGCATCCGTTTTAACTGTGCCGATGGTCTTCAACGTCTTGACGTCGAAGATGGTTACATCGTTCGAACGGCCGTTACTGGTGAAGCCGCGGCCGAGGTCGGAGGCGATGGCGATGCCGTGAACGCCTTGCGTGTCTGGGATGCTGCCAACGACTTCGTACGAATCCGCGTCCAGCACAACAACCTGGGTGGCGTGAGACACGTAGACGCGACGGGCGTCGCTGTCCACATAGACGTAGTCCCAGCCGCCTTCGCCGCTGATGGGAACGGTTTTGATCACTTTATAACCGGACGCGCCGGGGGCGGCGGAGGTGGCGAGCAAAAATGCGCCAGCGGAAATTGCGAGGCCGAGTGCGGCCGCGACTGCCAGAATTGCGATGCGCTTGTAATTCATGGAACGCCTCTTTCTGTGCGATTAGGGCTTGGCCTTATGTTGTTCGAACCAGCCGGCCACGTAAAGCATTTTAGCGATGTGGTGGCTGGGGCGACGGCCGATGCCGTGTGGTTCCTCGGGGACGCGGACGAGTACGGTGTCCACATTCAGCAGTTTGAGCGCGGTGTAAAACTGTTCGGCTTCGGAAATCGGGGTGCGGTAATCGGCTTCGCCGGTCATAACTAGAGTTGGAGTTTTTACTTTAGCGACGAGATTGGTGAGGGAACGCTGCATGTAATTGTCGGTGTTGTCCCAAGGGAGACCGAGGAACCAGTATTTGGTGATGAAGGGGATGTCCGAAGTGAGCGCAAAGCTGTACCAATTGATGACCGGATAGAGAGAGACAGCGGCGCGGAAACGTTCGGTGTGCTCGATGGTCCAGCAAGTGAGGACGCCGCCGCCGCTGCCGCCGGTGACAAAGAGATTGTTGGTGTCGATGTAGCCTTTAGCGATGACGGCGTCCACGCCGCTGTTGAGATCGTAATAATCGTCACCGGGGTAAGCGTGATGGATAAGGTTGGAAAATTCCTCGCCATAGCTGGTGCTGCCGCGTGGATTCGTGTAGAGAACGACGTAACCTCGAGAAGCGAGCACCTGTTTTTCGAAGTCGAAGCGGTCGCCATAGTCAGCAAAAGGGCCGCCGTGAATCTCCAGGACAAGAGGATATTTCTTGGAAGCGTCGAAATCCGGAGGGTGGATGATCCAGCCCTGGATTTTGCGGTTGTCTTTTGACGATTGGTACGAAATTTCCTCGACATGGCCGGGTTTCTTCTGTGCGAGGAGCTCCTGGTTCAAAGAGGTGAGCACTTTCATCGCCCCCAAGTTGTTTATGGCGACGTCACCGGGGTTATCCGGGCGGCCATAAGTCAAAGCGATCAAACCATTGCGGGAGAGTGAGAATGTGCCGCTGCCGCCCGCGTTGAGTGTGGAAGCGAGATGATCAGAGATTTTCTTGCAACTGCCGTCGAGCAGACAAAAGCCAATTTTGGAATCGCCTTGATCATCGTAGCGGAAGTAGACGCCACCACTGTCGGGGGCCCATTGCGGGTCCTGGACGTCGCGGTCGAGTTTGTCGGACAGGGAGTGAGAGCCGGTGCCATCGCGGTTCATGAGATAGAGCTTGGTGGTCTGGTGGCCTTGATAGCGATCGTCGTAACCGGTGTAAGCGATGAATTTTCCGTTGGGAGAAACAGCCGGCGAATTGTCCGGTCCTTTGCGATTCGTGAGCGCGCGCAAGGAACCGTCGGCGACACTAAATTCGTAGACTTCATCGTCGAGGTATTCGTGATCCGACTCGGGGTGGCGATTGACGGAAACGATCACGTACTTGCCATCAGGGGTCCAGGAGGCGCGCGCGGGGCCGAATTCGTTGCCGCCGTTGGGGAAATTGCCGTTGGTGATTTGCCGTGGCGCGCCACCCTCGGCGTTGACGACAAAAACCTGCATGTAGCCGGGCTTCAAGTATCCAGTGCCATTGAAGCGATAGACGAGGCGATCGTAGGCGGCGGGAGGATCGGCCCACTTTGCGCCAGACGGAGGAGCGGGAAGGTCGGCGAGATGGGGACCCTTTCCGAGGACGAGAGAGGAGAAGGAGAGCATCTTTCCATCGGGGGACCAGGCGATGGCGTCCGGCGCTTGATCGAGATTGGTGATCCGTGCGGTCTGGCCGGTATCCATCCAGCGGACGTAGAGTTGCTGCTTGCCGTCGGCATCGGAAAGATAGGCGATGCGTGTGCCATCGGGAGACCAGCGCGGAGACACGTCGGCGCGATTTCCAGTGGTGAGGGGACGATGATCCGATCCGTCGGTGTTGATGGTCCAGAGATTCGAATAACGTTTGTCCGTCGTGGGGTCGGTGAAGCGGCGCACGTAGACGATTTTCTTTCCGTCGGGAGAAATTTGCGGGTCGGTGGCGGTTTGCAACTGGAACTCATCCATGGCCGTGAGCCGGTTGGCAGAATCTTGGGCCCGTAGGGCAGAAGAAGATGCCAGTAAGACAGCCACAGCCAAAAACGCGCCAGGAATTCTTGCATTGAACGTCATGCGGAAGGACCTCCTCACGCGGGGGAGTTAACAACGTGAACCCCCGCATGTCAAGGAGCTGAGAAATGTGTGCGAGGGGATGCGCGGGTTGCGTTGACAGTCTTGCGCGGGCTATTGCAGCCGATCGGAAGCCCGGAGCTTTTTCAAGGCCATGGCGGCCGAGTGCGACTTGCCCCAGTGGCACATGGTCACCAGCAACGGCCGCAGAGACTTTCCGAGAGGAGTAATGGCGTATACCACTCGCGGCGGCGAGTCCGCGTACACGGTACGCTCAACAATTCCTGTGTTCTGCAGATCGCGGAGTTGCTGGGAGAGCGTTCGTTGCGTGATTCCGGTAATAGAGCGTTTTAGTTCAGAAAATCGCTTGGTGCCTTGGAAAAGTTGCTCGAGAACGGCAGCTTTCCAGCGTCCGCCGACGATCCGTGCGGTGGCTTCTACCGGACAAAGCTCTGGGCGCTTAGTCATAGTGAGACTGGTTCCATATTGTATACCATGTATCGCTTAGGTGTCACGTATTCCAATGTAACCATGCCTGCTCCGTCTTCATCTATTTAAGCCACGACGATAGCCGAACTGAATTTGGATGCAGTGCGGCTGGCTTCGGGCACCAATCTTCGAAAGTCGGAACGAGAAACGCCAAGACAGCTTGGGAGAAACAGATGCAGCTGGAAATAACGAATCCATTGAAGAGTAAGAACCATAGCGCAGTGCCGCCGCGGCGGCTGCTGGCCATCGGCTTGGCGACTCTTGCCGGCCTGAATGCCGGGTGTTCCAGTTCAGCTCAACCCAAGGCCCCAGCGCCGGTGGAGGTGAGCGTAGCGGAAGTAATTTGCAAGCAATTGGGCGACAGTGACGAGTTCACCGGGCGACTTGAAGCAGTCAACGCGGTCGAGGTTCGCCCACGCGTTTCCGGCTATTTACAGAGCGTGCATTTCAAGGAAGGCGCGATTGTCCGGCAAGGCGACCTCTTGTTTCAGATCGATCCGCGTCCCTTCCAGGCGGAAGTGGACCGTCTGAAGGGCGATCTTTCGCAAGCGAGAGCACAACGTTCGCGAGCGCAAAGCGATTTCGAGCGCGCCGAACGCCTTCATAACAATGACGGGATGTCAGCCGAGGAGTACGACCGGCGGGCCGCAGTTCGCAACGAAGCCGAAGCTCGCATCGCGTCCACGGAGGCGGCGCTTCGTGGCGCGGAGCTGAATCTTGAGTTCACCCGTGTTACAGCCCCCATTACGGGCCGCGTAGGACGGGCGGAGATCACGGAAGGCAATTTGGTCGAGAGCGGCGCGGCGCAGGTCAAGCCCCTGACGACTCTGGTTTCGCTCGATCCGATCTATGTTTACTTCGATGTCGACGAGCAGACCTACCTTAAGTATGCGCGCGTGACGCAAGCCCACGAGGCGAGTTCGCACGATCTGCGTAGCGCAGCACAGTTAGGCCTGGCGGACGAAGACGGATTCCCTCACGCCGGCCAGGTGAGCTTTGTGGACAATCAGGTCAGCTCCTCGACAGGGACGATTCGTTTGCGAGCCACTTTTGCGAACAACAATTTGGCTCTTACGCCGGGGCTTTTTGCGAGGATTCGATTGCAGGGAGGCGGGGTGCACGATGGCTGCCTGGCAAAAGACGAGGCGGTCATTACGGACTTGAATCAAAAGTACGTTTTCGTGCTGGGAAAAAAGAACACGCTCGCCTATCGCCCCGTGAAACTCGGCCCGATGGCGGAGGGATTGCGTGTCGTGCGTGATGGCTTGCACCAGGGCGACGTCATCGTCGTGAACGGCCTGCAACGCGTGCGTCCGGGAGACGCTGTCACACCCAAGAAGATTTCCATGGCGAGCCAACCTGACTCATTGGGCGAGACATCCGCGCAATCCGCTCTTGCGGGTCGCGAAGAGAAGTTGCACGAGCCGAAAGCGCGGGAATAGGCCGGGACCGCCGTGAATATCTCTAATTTCTTCATCAAGCGCCCCATTTTTGCCGCCGTAATTTCCATCATCATTTTTGTCATCGGAGCGCTTGCCTATTTTCGCCTTCCATTGAGCGAGTACCCGGAAGTTGTACCGCCTACTGTCGTCGTACGTACGAGCTACCCGGGCGCAAATCCCACTGTCATTGCGGACACCGTGGCCTCGCCCCTCGAACAACAGATCAATGGCGTCGAAGGCATGCTCTACATGTTTTCGCAAGCTACGGCCGACGGCGTGATGACTCTGACGATCACGTTCGGACTGGGCACGGACCTGGACAAAGCACAAGTGCAGGTGCAGAACCGGGTATCGCAGGCGCTGCCGCGATTGCCGCAGGAAGTCCAGCGCCTTGGCGTAACGACGGAAAAAACCTCACCGGATTTGCTGATGGTTGTGCACCTGGAGTCTCCGGACAACCGTTACGACATGTTGTACCTGGCGAATCTGGCCATTCTCCAAGTGAAGGACGAATTGGGGCGGCTCCCTGGCGTCGGCAACGTACAGGTCTTCGGCGCGGGCGATTTCAGCATGCGCGTATGGCTCAACCCAAACAAATTAGCCTCGCACAACTTGACGGCAACGGACGTGGTCCAGGCGATTCGCGAGCAAAACGTCCAAGTCGCGGCGGGGGTGCTTGGTGCGCCGCCGACGAATACAGGAAGCACAGCGTTTCAATTGCTTGTAAACACCCAGGGGCGTCTCACGACGGAGGAAGAATTCGGCAACATCATCGTGCGCGCGGCCAAGAATGGCCAGATTACGCGCATCCGCGATCTGGGCCGTGTCGAACTGGGTTCCAGCACGTATGCACTCCGAAGTCTGCTGGACAACAAGCCGGCTGCAGCTCTTCCCATTTCGCAGCGGCCCGGTTCGAACGCACTCCAAACTTCGCAACAGGTGCGCGACACGATGGAACGTCTCAAGAAATCATTTCCGGAAGGCGTGGACTACAAGATCGTCTATGACCCAACGGTTTTCGTGCGCGAATCGATTCAAGCGGTCGGACATACCTTTGTTGAAGCGTTGATCCTGGTTGTGATTGTGGTGTTGGTCTTTCTCCAAACGTGGCGCGCGTCCATCATTCCGCTGCTGGCGCTTCCGGTGTCTCTAATTGGAACGTTTTCGATCATGCTGGCGCTGGGCTTTTCGCTTAATACGTTGTCTTTGTTTGGGCTGGTGCTGGCGATTGGAATCGTAGTGGACGATGCAATCGTCGTTGTCGAAAACGTGGAGCGAAATATCGCACTAGGACACGAACCGCATGAAGCGACGCGCCGCGCGATGGAGGAGGTTAGCGGACCGATCGTGGCAATCGCTTTGGTGTTGTGCGCGGTTTTTGTTCCCACTGCGTTCATCGTGGGACTTTCGGGAGAGTTCTATAAACAGTTCGCGCTGACCATCGCCATTTCCACAGTGATTTCAGCGTTTAACTCGCTCACGCTGAGCCCGGCTCTGGCTGCGTTGCTCTTGAAACCTCACGGGGCGAAAAAGGATCGCCTTACACAGGCGATTGATTTCGTGCTCGGCTGGTTTTTCAAGCTGTTTAACCGGTTTTTTGGCCGCGCATCGGGCGGCTATGGAAAGCTCGTAACGCACACACTGCGCTCCAGTGTGATTGCGGTTGTGGTCTACGCCGGTTTGGTTGGGCTTACCATTCTCGGCTTCTGGCGCGTGCCCACGGGATTTGTTCCCACGCAGGATAAGGGATATCTCGTCTCGTTCGCGCAGTTGCCGAATGGCGCGACGCTCGATCGCACCGAAGATGTGATTCGCAGGATGTCCGACATTGCGTTGAAACATCCGGGAGTGCAGAACGCCGTCGCATTTCCTGGCTTATCGATCAACGGTTTTACCAACAGTCCGAATTCGGGAATCGTGTTCGCTACATTGAAACCTTCAGAGGAGCGAAAGTCTCCTGAGCTTTCCGCAAATGCCATCGCAGCGGATCTAAACAAACAATACGGGTCCATCCAAGAAGCATTTATCGCAATTTTCCCCCCGCCGCCTGTTCAAGGATTGGGCACGGTGGCCGGGTTCAAACTCTACATTGAAGATCGTTCTGGCATGGGCTTGGAATCACTCTTCAAGGAGACGACTTCGACCCTGCAGAAAGGCAACCAGACGCCGGGGCTGGCCGGAGTGTTTTCCAGCTTCGACATCAACGTGCCGCAAATCGATTCTCATGTGGACCGCGAAAAGGCGAAGACTTATGGGATTCCCCTCGGCGACGTGTTTGACACCATGCAGGTTTACCTAGGTTCGCTTTACGTCAACGACTTCAACCGTTTTGGGAGAACGTACCAGGTGAATGTGCAGGCGGAGTCGCCGTACCGGCTGCAGCCGGAAGATATCAGTCACCTTAGGACAAGAAACCTAGCCGGAGAAATGATTCCGCTGGGATCGGTGGTCACCGTTAAGCCGATTTATGGACCGGACCGTGTCATGCATTACAACGGATTTCCAGCGGCGGAAATTAATGGGGCGGCTGCGCCGGGATACAGTACGGGCCAATCAGAGGGTGCGATCGTCAAAGTGCTTAACGATCAATTGCCAAACGGAATGAAATACGAGTGGACGGAGCTCACCTACCAGAAGATTCTTGCCGGCAACACGATGGTTTACATTTTTCCACTTTCTGTTTTCCTCGTGTACCTAGTGCTTGCCGCTCAATACGAAAGTTGGTCGTTACCGCTCGTAATCATCCTGATTGTTCCGATGACCTTGTTTTCCGCCATCGCCGGGGTCTGGCTGCTGAATGGCGACAATAACGTCTTCACCCAGATCAGTTTGATTGTTCTCGTTGGTCTGGCCTGCAAGAACGCCATTCTTATCGTGGAGTTTGCGAGAGAAAAGCAATTGCAGGAGGGCATGAACCGGGTTGACGCGGTGTTGGAAGCGTGCCGGTTGCGTTTGCGGCCGATCTTAATGACTTCTCTCGCCTTCACGATGGGCGTCATTCCTCTGGTGCTGTCTACCGGAGCTGGGTCAGAAATGCGCCGCGCCATTGGGGTTGCCGTATTTTTCGGGATGCTTGGCGTCACTGCGTTTGGCTTGGTGCTGACGCCGGTCTTCTACGTAGTCGTTCAGCGATTCGTGGAAGGGCGCGAGACCAAGAAATCTGCTACTAGCGCAGGGCTCTCGCCCAGTGCTTCGGTGGAGGCGTAGAAACATGTCCATGCGCCTCTTGAAAATCCCTGTGTTCTTCGCCGCCGTACTCGGCGTTAACGGATGCGCGGTCGGCCCGCACTACAAGGCGCCACAGCCTGCGGCGGTGACCTACCTCGCGGCCGATCCGCAACTTGTCACCGAAGCGCAGTTCGATCCGCGCTGGTGGAAACAATTCGATGATCCGGTTCTCGATTCGCTGATCCAAAAGTCGCTTGCGGCGAACACCAGTATTCGCGTGGCGCGAGCGCGGCTCGCGGAATCGCGCGCGATCTTTGATGAGCGAAAGCTGGATCGTTATCCCACGGTTCCTGTCGAAGCGAGTTACAGTTACGCAAAACAACAGATACCTGGATTTCGTGACGATCCGAGCACCATTAATACGTTCCGTTCAGGCTTCGACGCCTATTGGGAGGTCGATTTATTCGGACGAGTTCGTCACGGAGTGGCTGCCGCCAGAAGCGACAATCAGGCGGTCGAAGCGGACTTGCACGATGTAGAGGTTAGCGTGGTGGCCGAACTGGCGCGCAACTATTTTGAGCTGCGAGGAGCGCAGTGGCGCCTTGCGGTGGCAGAACGCAGCTTGAAGAATCAACGAGACACGCTGCGATTGACGCAGCTTCGCCGCGATGCTGGAGTGGGCGAGGAACAAGACGTGGCGAGCGCGGCCGCACGCGTCGCGGCTACGGACGCAACCATACCGCTGCTGGAACTTGAAACGAAACGGGCGGAATACCGTCTTGCGGTGCTCACGGGAACACGACCAGGCGAGCTTTCTGCAGATCTTTCTCCGCGGAACTACACTCCCATCGACAAGGCCTTGCCTATTGGGAACGCCTCTGATTTACTGAGGCGCCGGCCGGATGTACGCGCGGCGGAACGGCGTCTTTCTGCGGCTACCGAACGTCAGGGAGTTGCGGTTGCTCAACTATTCCCGCAGGTGAGCGTCTCTGCCTTTGTTGGATTCCTGGCGGGGCGCGGCAGTCTCTTTTTCACAACCCGATCCTTTGCGTCAACGGCGTCGCCCGGTGTGACCTGGTCGGCCTTCGATCTAGGCCGTGCGCGAGCGCGTGTGCGCGCTTCGAACGCAGTCACGGACGAAGCTCTCGCTTCCTACGATGAAACCGTGCTGCGCGCTCTTGAAGAAACGGAAAATTCCTTCTCCAATTACCACGCGCAACAAGAACGACTCGTAAAGCTGAACGCGCAGGCGCAAGAGAGCAAACGGGCAGCCGACATTGCGAGGCTACGCTACCGCGAGGGCGTAATCGACTTCTTGTCACTGTTGGATGCCGAGCGCACTCAGCTTCAGGCGGAGGACGCAGTCGCCGAAAGCGAGCGAGACGTTTATGTCGCGGTGATTGCCCTCTATAAGGCGCTAGGAGGCGTACCAAGCTGACATACCCCTTGTGCTTGAGTGGCCCGTGACATTTTTGTGACAAACATGCTGTGAAGGCTGCAGAATTCGCCTTTTTGATCAATCTGCTTTCGGCTCGCAAAGCGAAGGGTCGGGCACTTATCCGCGAGCTACAAATCCAAGCCTTTGAATAGCAATCGGCCGATGTGTTCGTTCCGCCAAGCCAATCTGCAAAATTACTAAGTTGGACTCAAACTCGCCTCAGCAGTTGAGGTGGCGTTATTTTGATTGCTGCATTAGAATGAAAACAAATGCACTTGTGCAAATCCCCGGTAGCTCAACGGTAGAGCATTCGGCTGTTAATAGAGGACTTCAAATCCCGTAACTCGTTTCTCTGGCGTCAGTTAACAGTTTCCGGTTCATCCCCAAACACTCTATTGATGTCCCCCAGATGTCCCCCAATATTCATCTGGGTTCTGAGCACGCAGAGATCGAGATATTTGCTTGCCGGAAGTGCGAGATATTGCCTTTATTGGATTTGCTTAGTCTCCGATAGAAAGCGGCGGTTACACGCCATTGCACGCGACCGAATCTCCGCGAATTCACTTCGTCCGCGCAGATTAGCCAGCAATGGATCGGAATCCATCGCGGGGTAGGAGCAATAATTTGCGCGCACCGCGCTATATAGCATTTGAAGCGCCGGCGCCGCCTGTCCGCAATACGCGAGATGCGCGGCGAAGAAGTATGAGACTTCCGGGTCATCGTTGGGCTGGACTTGCGCTGCGAGAGCAACGACTTCCGCCGCCGGCTTATGCTGGACGCAGGCCAACAGCATCTTATAGCTGCTCGCCCATTCATTCTTTGGTGCGCCTACCTTCAGCGCTTCTTCGTACCTACCCTGGCGCACAAGAATGTCGACCCCGTGAGCCTTGGACCATTCCGAACTGAAGTCCTTGCGGACGTAATCCAACGCGTGCTTGTAATTACCGGCCTCCATGAACGTAGCGGAGCAAGATCCCCCAACCAGCGGGTCGAGGAGCGTAGTCGTGTCGCACTGACGACCGGCTTCGTCGAGCACTCCCGCGTAGCGGAGAACATAGCTCAATAAGTGATGAGCTACGGCACTATCAGGGCGGCGTTGCACCAGCTGTTGCGCCTCCCGATAGGCCCGCTTCAAATCGCCACGCTCTGCCCGATGCAAAGCCAGTTCGTTCGCAGCATCCAACGAGTCGGGATCAAGAGCCAGCGCACGCTCGCAAGCATCGTCGGACCGCAGGAGCATCGGCTCGCCGCCTCCGGCCTCACGGCCATCACGGTAGTAGCGAAGAGAGAGCGCCAGCCAAGCCGGCGGGTATCCGGGATCAAGCTGAAGAGACCGCTCCAGCATAGCTGTGGCCTTCTTGTTGGGCTCTGGATCGTACGGGATCGGGACACTTCGCAGGAAAAGGTCGTATGCCTGCTCGTTTTGCGAATTGGCCGGTATCTCTCGCACCAGCTCCGAAGCGCCAAGCGCAGGGGCGAGCTTGCCTCGTGAGGTAGCCGCAATTTGCGCTTGCAGCGCCAGTAGATTCCCTGCCGGAACATTAACCGTGTCCCGCCAGCGCACCCGATTGGTGTCAACATCGACGGCCTCGACCGTGATTTGCAATTGCTCACCGACTCGCAGGAAGTCACCGGTTACGATACTGTTGGCACCCATTTCGCGGCCGGCTTGCTGCAGATCTGTCGCGCCCTGCGCGTACTTGCCGTTCGCCGCGAACGGCCGAACCGCAAGGGGCCTCATATGGCTCAAGTTAGTGCCGATTTCATTAGGCAATGCGAAGCGCAGAAAATCGATGCTCGAATCGGAAGTGGCGTTCCGAAACGGAAGAAGCGCCACTGTCGCGACTCGCGGCTTTGCGGAGAAAGCTTTCCTATAGAGAGTGAAGCTCACGGCAATGGCCACGGCGAGCGTCACCGCTGCGAACACCATCCACGGCCGGCGCACGCGCGCATCAGCGCGCTTTCGTTGTGCGAGTTCGTCGCGTACCTTTTCTTGTTCGAGCCGACGCAGCTCGGCGCGACGCCGATCCAGATCGCGCAATCGCTCCGCGAATTCGGCGGCGCTACTCAGGCGCTTCCGCGGGTCGCCATAGGCGGCTCCTGCGATGTCTTCGCGAAGAAGCGGGTCTTCCACTTCCGCTTCCCATCCGGGGGAAAGAGGCCTGCGAAAATTTCCGACAACAATCTGGTAGAGAATGACGCCGAGCGCGTAAACATCAGCGGACGCAGTGGAGGGCTGTCCCGAGAGCACTTCCGGCGCAAGGTAGAGTAGAGTACCGGTCAGCGACGAAGTTCGAGACTCCGCTGTCTGCGTGAGGCCAAGATTGGTGATGCCTAGAGCTTGAAGCCGCTCAGGTGCAGAAAGTGATGCGCTCCCGAAATCCACGACCTTGATCTGCTCGCTACCGTTTGCGGCGGAGGCCACCAGGATGTTGGCTGGCTTCAGATCTTTGTGCACCACTCCGGCTTGGTGTGCATCGGCGACAGCGGATGCGACGTTTGCTAGTAAGCGGAGGCGCGTGTCCAATGGAATCTTGCTAAGGCCGCCCTGGCTCTCGGCCCATTCCACCAGGTTCGGGCCACCATACTCGATTTCAAGCGAATACGGCTCGGTGTCAAAATTCCATTCCAACAAGCGGCCAAAGTCCGGGCGTTCTCCCAGCGATTGGCGCAGGAATCGAGAGACGGTCACTTCGCGCTTCAAGCTCTTGAGCCGTCCGGCGCGCAGGGCAAACTTAAAGACGCGAAATTCATGGGTCTTTGGATTCTCGGCGAGCCACACTTCGCGGCTTTCGGGCGTGGGCAAAGGGCGAACGATGCGCCAATGTTCCCGGCCCGGAACCGGTTCACCGGCGCTAAAGCGCAGATTTATCTCGGCTGCTGAATCGACCGCCGGTCTGATGCGAACGGGCACCCCTAGGCGGTACCCGACGCGGGGTACCGTGAGCACGATGGAGGAATCCGCATCGCCGAGCGCCTTTCTGAGCTTGGATACGGCGGTGGCCAGAGAGCCGTCGACAACCATCAACCCGGGCCAGACCAAATCGAGCAGCCGTTCCTTAGAGACCACTTCTCCGTCGTGGATGAGAAGTTGAAGCAGAACTTCTAAAGGCTTCAACTCCAAGTCAACGAGTGCGCCGTCTACACGCAATTCCAGACACGAGTCGTCATACTCGCAATTGGCAAAACTCCAGACCCGTCCGGAAACTGCCGGCGCATCTGCTTGAGACCCGTTCGGAAACATAGACTTAGCGATCTTTAGAGTTCTTTAGAAATCCGTCAGGACTTCCAGCCGGTGACGGTGGTAACTCCGTCCTGCGGCCCGGCCATGTGTGGACATTTTCTCACAGAAGCTTGCTATCGGCGCGGGTTTCTCGCCAGATACACGATCCCGGGAGGTAGGCAATGAGATTGACCAAATTCGTCAGCGCGGCAGCATTCGGCTTTGCAGTCGTCGCGTCGATTCCGTCGGGCGCTGGCCAACAGGCAGCCTCGCCAACAGGCATTTGCAGCGGAAAAGCCCTATGCTACGAGGCGACCGATTTCGCGGCCACAGTCACGGTCTTTCGCGTCAGCACAAACAATGTCTATAAACAGAAGATTATTGACGTAACCGTTCGTTTCCAGAACAAGACCACCCAGGCAGTTGTGCTTGGGTACGTCGACCACTCCGGCCTCGCTACGGACGATCGCGGAAACCGCTCCATTCCCTGGGGTCCAAACGCCTATCGCGGCATAGGCCTGGTATCAGGCACTACCTTTGAGCCAAAGCTTGTTGTACGGTCGGGCGGATGGGGAGACGCGCAATTTGAGCTGGTGCAGCAAGGAACTCCGCCGGTGACCGGGACCACCTACGTTCTGGACTTGACCATCGATGAAATCAACAACAGCGGCGGTCAGCCCACACTTGGCGGAGAGTTTCCCCTTCACTTTGAAGGCTTAGTCAACGGCGCTTCAGGCACCGTTCCCGCCCTCGCCGGTGTACCCTGTGCAGGGCAAGAAGCAGCAAACAAAGCCTCGGCCGCAGCTAGTGCGATCTCCAGTATTGGCTCGATATTCGGAAAGAAAAAGACCGCACAGGCGGCCGGACAAGTTGCCGCCGCCACAGCCGGTTGCGATCCCACGGTCAACGCTGCGGGTTTGCCAGCCAGCCCGGCCGCAGCAAGTTCTGCCGCCAGTACAGTGGCGGCCGTCAATGCAGCTGCGAATTCCGGCGTAGACACGACTCCACAACAGCCCGCGACGCCCTCAGCCGCCAGCATCACGAGCATAAAAGGACCGCAAGCTAATCATCCGCCAGCAGCAAACGCCCCGCCGACGCGCGTCTCAAGCAACGCAAGCAATGTCCCAGATCAGTCGGCTGAGCCGTGGACGCCTCCAACGGATGCGGCCGCCGAAAAAGCCGCCATCGTTGATCCGCTGAAACTGCCCGAAGTGATGAAGATGCCTGACGTGGTCGGCGTGCGGCTGGGCATGACCGAGCAACAGGCGTTGCAGATCCTTCATGGCCAGTATCCACGGGGCCAGTTCCAAGAGATTCCCACGAGCGGGACTATTCCAGAGTACCCGAAGGCTGACTACGGATTTAACGTCCTCCCGACCGGTGAGATTGCGACTGACGTGGTCGTTTCCTTGACCGCGCCACCCAGCCGGCAAGTGGTTTGGCGTGTTGTGCGGTTCACACGGCGAATCCATGCCAATCACGCGAACGTCCTGGCAACGCTTCGCGAAAAGTACGGCAAGGAAACGCTCGCCGGCGTAGGCAATGGCACAATTACCACCGACGACCGCCTCATCGGCCAACTGCTGTGGCTCTTCGATGAACATGGCGGCCGTGCTTCCATGCCTCCGCCGCAGACTTTTGGCTCAAGCACGATGGTCGGGATTCCGTGCTCGGGCGGCAGCCTTTCCGATATCGGGCCGCGTATAACGATGGAAGAACCTAAATCTCAAGATTGGTGCAATTCCATTGTGGCGATTCTCGTCACAATTGACCCGTCGGAAATTGTCGAAAACACGTTCACCAATATGGTGGACATGAAGCTCGCAACGCGGACAGCAAATGCCTACCTGGCATGGAAGCGTGATGCTGACGCTCGGGCGCGCGCGGCGGAAATCGCCAAGTCTAAGCAGAACAAACCGGTTTTTTGAGACTGAACCTGGGAGTCACTGTGTTTATGACGACACCGAAGATTCGGACTGTAGCCGTAAGTCTTGGCAGCATTGCGCTCGTCTTTGCTTCGCTATCACTTCTTGCTCAATCAGCCCAGGAGGCGCCTCACGCATCTGCTCTGCCCGATGTCGCCGGCATCCGGCCGGGAATGTCGGCGCAGGAAGCCTACAATTTGCTGAAAGCTCGAAATGCCAACACCATAATTGGCATCGGGCAATCCACTATTCCCGGTTTGGGTGACAAACCGGTCGCAACGGAAATCCGCGCCCAGGTGAACGACCCCGCGGCACCGGAGACCCTCACCGTTTGGCTGACCACTCCGCCCACAAAACAAGTCGTAGTGGCTGTCGGACGACTGCTCGACTACGACCCTAGCCAACCGCTCCTCCGGAGTAATGTGCTGCAGAGCCTGCGGGAAAAGTATGGTCCCGAAACGGACATCGGCACGACGGCTGTCTATTGGGGATTCGATCAGCAAGGGCGGCGGCCGGACGCGGCGCGTCTGAGACAGCTCAATTGCGCGGCGATTGGGCCTGCGAACCTGATCATTGCCGCTCCGCCAGGCGCGACGTTCCCTGCGCCGACGCCTCTGATCTATCCGCTGCAGCCGGACAACGGGTGCAATGCTTTCATCAAAGTCACAGCTGAGCTAATGGGCGAGGGTGGTGTGCATGAAACCTATGTCCGCCGGATTGCCGTTATGGTATGGGACCTACGCCTATACCGGCAGACGCAAGAAGCCTACCGTGCCTACTTGGCCAACGCCGCCAAAACAGAGGGCGAGACCGAACTCGAAAAAGCAAAACAACGCAAAGTCCCCAAGTTTTGAAGGACGGGCCAGATATCACGCTCACAGGAGGAGAAGCTCTTCCTCTCTCGGCAGAGCGAATCGCAATTCAAGAGGAGGAGCTTGTATGAAACGTCTGTGGAGTGCAGCAAAAATGCGCGGCATTACGTTGGCGGCAGTAGGTGCTCTAACGGTGGCCGGCTGCGGCTCAAGCGTTGCCGGAAGCACGTACATCGACAATGGCGGTGTCGTGCAGATCGAGTTCAAGTCTGACGGAAAGGCCTACGTCTCGACGGGGCCTGTCTCCAACGCGTGCACCTACACGCAAAGCGGCAAGACACTCACGCTAAACTGCAACGGAGACAAAACCGCCTTCACGATTGACGACGATGGCGCTTTGAATGGTCCACCGAATGGCTTCCTCAGCCGCCTGACTCAAAAGAAGTAAGATGCTCGCGCATGGGACGAGATCCAACAATCGAACAGGCCGAGCCGAAGCGCTGAAGTGAGGCGAGCATGAAAGCAAGAATCACTGCGGTGATGACTTTGGGCCTTATGCAATCACTGCTAGTGGCCGAGGCGCAACAGTCCGACTCCCTGAAGCCGAATTCTTCGTATCAGTGCAACGACGATATGACCGTGACTGTAGTTCGTTGCGCGCAGCAAAACGGGCAGGAGTACTGCGAATTCAAACTCGAGCAGAAAGGCAAGCTTGCGTTTCAGGGCTTAGCTCCCAAGGAAAAGGTCGCGGCCGCCGCGAAGTCCTGCAGGACGCAAGCGGCACAAGCGACGAGCCAGTTTCCGCGAACGATGGCCGAACCGGGCAGAAGTTTCAATCCGCCCTATCTCAACGAAATGCCGGCGGTGGATTTCGTTAAACGAGAAATTCAGGGCAAGGATTCGACGGACACGCTCGCGCGACAGATAGCCGTGTTTAACAACTTGACGTCGGTCATTAGTTCCTTCCGACTGGCGGCTAACCGCTACGATCTCACCCCCGACGAGCAGAAAATCGCCGGCAAATACAGCTTGGCCGCGTATGAATTGGAACAGGGCTACAAGAAGACGCACACCGCGGCAGAAGCTGATGCACTCACCCACTTGCAGGGCCACTATGAACTGATGGATTCATCCCTGGATCGAGAGATGCGCTCAAAGCTCTTTTCCACGGCATTTCTGCAGCAACGCGCAAGCGCGGACAAGACATGGCTTCAGGCGCTTCAAGCTCATAAGGACGAAGAAACGCGAGCCAGCCAACAGGCAGCCAATGGCGCAAATAGCGGCTCCCCCTTTATCAGGAATGATCCCGGAACGCTGGCCGCGCGCCGCTGCATGGAACTTGGTGGCAGCGAACTCGAATGCGTTGGCAAAGGATTCTGGACCGGGTTGACGGATCTGGTCGGTCTCGATGCCGGCTCAATCGGCGCCGTCATGTCGTCGGAGCCCGCTGGCGTCTACCTCAACGGAGTGTTTCATCAATCTGGGGGGCTCTGGCTGAGCTTCGGGCCGGGAAGCGCGACCCTAAATGGTTGCGGCAAGTTGGTGCCCGTCGGCCTCCCCTACACGATCAGCAAGCAGTCGAACCAGCTCTTGATCACATTCAAAAACGATCCGAGCCAGTTTATTGTTTCGATGGGAAGTGATCGAAGCCTTTCTGGTCCCGGAGCGGTGGACGTGAAGGGTCAAATCATCACAGGCACCCGGAAAATATGGATGCAGCATTATCAAGACAACATCCCGGTGGCCGGCGGCTATTGGACTTGGGAGCCAATTTATGCAGACAAGACCGAGCGTTGCACAATCAGCACGCTGACCATAGGGCCGCCCGCTCCGGAGGAAAAGAGCCAGCTCATGGCTGGGCTAACTCTCATGATGAACACCATGCCCGTGGGCCCAGACGGACTGCGAATGTCAGGCAGATACCTCGGCCAAGGCGGGCTCGCTCTTGAATTTGCCGCGGATGCCGTCGTTCTCGATTGCGGAGCGGCGCACGTGAAACAACCCTACACCGTGGAAAATGCACCCAACCAAATCTTGATCAACATCAAGAACGGCACCTCTCCCTTCACGTTAGCGCTCCAGTCAAACGGAACACTTACAGGATCGGGAAATGCCGCGATTGCTGGTCGCGTGGTGACGGGAGCAACGCAAAACGTGCTTACGTATGCGCCGAAGACTGCGAGCTGTGCGATCGGCACGCTTGCGCCACAGGGCGGTCCCCGATAGACGAGACCAAAACAAAAAAAAAGCGTGCCTCGAAGGATCGAGGAGCGCGAAAGTGCTTTTGCCTAGGCTTAATTCGCTGCGGGAACGATGCTGATGAAACGTACGCGACGGCCGACACTTGCGATTTCCAGATTGATGTCAGTGCCCAGCTCGGCGGCGCAAACGGTCAAGATCAAACGTATGTACGTCGCATCGTCCTCATTGTTTGGGATCACGTTTGCAGCGGCAAACGCAGGATGCGTACCAAGCCTATCTGTCCAATGCCGATGCCAGACTAGGCAAAGAGGAATTGGAGAAGGCCAAGCGGAGAAAAGTGCCGAAGTTCTGAATCAGAAGGCTCTGCGCGAACGCGGCCTCACTACACTGGTCCGCAGCAACCATGTCCCCAATGTCCCCGCTCCCCTCGCTTCAAAGCGCTGCTTAATGATCACAAAACACGGAGCATCCGCGCTAGCTCAACGCTGGGGAGCATTCGGCGCACAACCGACAGGTCATGGCAGGAATCTGCTTGATGTAATAGAATGAAAGTGAGTGAAAATAAAGGCGTTTGACAGTTCCCCGGTAGCTCAATGGTAGAGCATTCGGCTGTTAACCGAAGGGTTGCTAGTTCGAATCTAGCCCGGGGAGCCAAATCTTCCTTCTTCAGTCACTTACAGGCAGCGCTGTTCTCTTCTTGTCCCGCTGTCATATAAACGTAATACATTTTTTGCCTTCTCGAGCTGTCGAGCCGGTCAAATTTGCGTAAATGCCCAGGATTTTGCGAAAAATGGGGCGCGAAATGCGCCAACCGCCAACCCTTCGGTTGGGAGCCGAAGGGTTGCTAAACTCGGGAGCGCAAGCCGTTAAGAAGTTGAAAGGCAGCAATTCGTATGTTTCGGCGGTTAAGCAGAGATAGAATGAACAGTTGCGCACTCGTGCGGAGTCGTTGTGTGGTTGGCAGCGGCGGGATAAAATGAGACAGTGAATTTTGAATGGGACCCGGGCAAAGCAACGCAGAATAGGCGGAAGCACAGGGTTTCATTCCACGAGGCCGCTACAGTTTTTGGCGATCCGTTGGCAGTGACCTTTCATGACCCGGATCATTCGATCTCGGAAGAGAGGTTCATCACCATCGGGATGTCGAGGGCCGGCCGGGTTTTGATTGTGGCCCATTCCGACCGCGGCGAGAACATCAGAATTATCAGCGCCCGCAAGACGACGCTGCGCGAGCGAAAACATTATGAAGAAGAGAACTGAGAGACGGAAACTAACTGACGACCTACGTCGAGAGTACGACCTGTCCAAGTTGAAGGGCAGCATCCGCGGCAAGTACACCACGCGTTATCAAGCAGGGACCAATCTCGTGCTCTTGTCACCGGACGTGGCTGAGCATTTCCCTGACGAGCGATCCGTCAATACGGCCTTGCGAAAATTGATTCACGTGGCGAAGGTCAAGAAAATATCTTGATCTCTTCAGTCCGTTCGATGCCGTCGCTCTATTTTTAGTATCCGTGTGCCGACGGCGCATCGGTAATGGCGTGCGCCGTCATAAAAAAACGTACTACTGATCGCGATACTGACTTGGGTAAAGGCTACTTTTGCCCGCGGATCCGAACGCAAAGCTATCAACTGTAAGCGTTGAAACGACGAAGTGATAATTTTCATCAGCTCCGTACAAAAGCCTTGGGATAGACCTCATAGTCCACAATGGCCGGGCGTGAGAGAGGCACATTCGCACAATTTCCTGCGATACTGAACGGTTGCCATCGGTTCTGGCACACCGCAAACTCATGTTCTTCTTGAACAGACCCTCTACAGATTGGATCCGTACGTTTCTATCCTCTGCTCGCAATCAGCAGCTCTCCTACCCGCATGTAGGGGCATCTCAAAGGCTTCCTCCGAATGGCTACGTCGTTGACCACTACCGCGTCGAGCTCGGGAGAGGATATGAGGTCTTTCATCGGGCTGCAAATGCCGTCCGGCAATGGAAGATGTTTGACATGCCTTGGGTTGAACTCTGCTGGCCCGATGCTTCCATAGAAGAAGGTACTACGGTAGCCATCCTCATATCACATCTCGGATTCTGGTCCCTTAATCCCTGCAGGATCGTGTACGTAATTCAAGAACATGGGGCGCATGAAGAATTCGGATTTGCCTACGGAACGTTGCTCGAACACGAGGAACAAGGTGAAGAGCGTTTTACAGTCGAGTTTCATTCCAGTGACCAATCGGTATGGTATGACCTCTATGCATTCTCGCGACCGAATTTCATGGCTCGTCTTGGATATCCTCTTGCGAGAACCCTGCAGAAGCGTTTTGCAAGAGATTCGAAGACTGCTATGCAAAGAGCCGTGGCCGACTCGACGTAGGCGACGCGCCTGCTGAATCAGGCGCGTGAGCAGGGCAGGCCTTTTCAAGAACTTCTCCAGTACTATGTCATGGAGAGATTTCTGTATCGGCTGTCGAAATCAAAGTTTCGTAATGCATTTGTTCTGAAAGGTGCTGTCTTGCTGACGGCTTGGCGAGCTCCGCAGTCGCGGCCTACGATGGACATCGATCTGTTGGGTCAAACAAGCAATGATCTTGAATACCTCCGGTTGGCTGTTCAGGAGATTTGCCAGGGTTGAACCGGATGGAGTTGAATTCAGGGTGGAGACGCTCGAAATACAAAAGATCAAGGAAGACGCGGAATACGAGGGAGCTCGCGTTCGCCTACTTGCATTGGTTTCAAATGCGCGGGTCACTCTGCAGATCGACATCGGATTGGGGGATGTGATCGTGCCTCATGCGGCTGAGATTGAGTATCCGGTGCTGCTGGAATTTGCAGCTCCGAAATTACTTGCGTATTCCCGAGAAACGGTTGTGGCAGAAAAACTAGAGGCGATTACGGTTCTCGGTCTGTTGATTATTTCGATCTCATGCTGTTGTCGCGGCTTACGAATTCGATGGGACTCTGCTATTGCGGGCGGTCCACGCCACTTTCAAACGACGTTCCACAGAAATTGAGGCATTGGGAATCATGTTGTACGCTTCTCTCAACTGAAGTTCTTTGTCATACAATGCCTAGAGAAACTACATTCAGGTTGCCTCTCCGACACCACCCTTCACATGGACTTCAATTTCTCTTCGACATACAGCGAGAGCTCAATCATGCGCTCCGCCACTTGTTCGGCCGACTGACCAGCAAAGTTCTTAAGCACCAACTCCTTAACATAGAGCCGCACAAGATAACGCAGCAGGAGCGCGCGACTGCGCGTGGCGAAAACAAAATCGCGATGCCCGTTATTCACGACGATCAGGTTGCGCTCAGCATCGAATCGAGAGCGCCACAGTTCCCCGCCAACTCGTTCAAAGGTGTAGCCCGGTAAGCCGCGCGCATTGACGACAGCTGGGCCGATAGCCACATCAAGGCTGTCGGTGACTGTGATCAGTGCCTCGGCACTGCAGCGCAAGTCTCGCTGTGAGACGGCGACGGACAAACGCACGAGAACTGGCAACGAAGGAGCCTCGAAGCTCACTTCTTGATCAGACGTGGACGAGAGCGTGCCACCCCCTTCGACGATCTCCCAGGTAAATGTCAAGTCCTGCTCGACCCGCCGGCGCGAGCGATCCCGGGGCAGCGCGCGAAGGCGCCGGCTTTGGCTCACTGCCAATGTGCTTGACGCTGGCGAAATCACGACGGTGTGCAAAGGCCCAGCATAGTCGAAGAATTGGCGCTGTGTGGATCCGCTTCCGCTCGGTTGCGGAACGCCCCCCTCTTCCTCCGCACCTGAGGCCTCCACGCCTCGCTCCGGTGGCCCTTCGGCACCCGTCACTTGCGGCGAGCGTGACTGGATGTCAAACCAGTCGTATTCCTCGCGCGGCAAGACCAGCATGGCCTCTCGAAACGCACGCTGAATGGCACGTAGGGACTCCCGGTTTGCCTGTTCTTCCTCCGCGCGTCGCTGGGCCTCGATAAGGCCATTGAGATGTGCTTCCAGTGGTACTAGAGCTTTCACGAAGGCCCCATAGCGTTCATCGTGGACGATCCCGGAGCGCGTGCCAGGCGTGAGGTTAAGGTAGGGCACGTCGATCAGGCCCTGAAGGTAGCGAGAACTCCACGGCGGGCGCTCCAAACCGGGCAACGTTCCGATATCCGCTATCACCCGCGTGCCATCTCTGGTAAGGGCTATTCGCCAGTCCTCAGCCGGTTCCGTGAGATACAGTTCAGCATACGCTTCGCCGAATGACGAGCGAACCGTCGGCAGTTGGTGGAGCAAGCGGCCTTCGAACTGTCGCGGCTCGACCTGGTGCTGCTTGCGCGCGAGCTTATCGATCACCGTTACACGAACTTGCGTATTGCGAATACGGTCGCGCAGCTCCGAGGCCAGATACCACTGGATCTTTTCGCCGCTCAATCCGCGGATGCCCTCGAGCAAGGGCCTGATCTTGAGCTCGGTGCCCCGCTCAGCAAAGAGCACCCGTCGAAGCTTCACGATGTAACGAGGATCCCCTTTGAGCCGCCTCCAGCGCCGTCTGCTTTCAAGCGCCGCTTGACCGAGTCGCAGATATGAGTTGCAACGTACTTGAAGTTAGGGATCCCGTTCGAGTCACGCGGGACGCCGTCGCCATCGTCCTTCACCGTTAGATAGTGCTCGCCTTGCTCGCGGCCGCGGGTGATGGTAATGGTCTTGGCACGCGCATCGATGCTGTTCTCGACCAATTCCGCGATGGCCTTGAGTGGATTGCTTTGCGAGAGTGCGATGATACGGATAGCATTCCAGTCATCGCCGATCCGCAACTTGCCTTTCTCTGATTCCTTCGACTTGGCTGCGCTCGTCTTCGCCACAGTGACAATGAGCTCCACGGGTCGAGTGCAAGGCAGGGAGGACCGATCTCAGCCTGCCATCAACCACCTACTATATCGAGGGCTTTAGCTGCCGGGCAAGGTTGGCTCGGAAGCGGGCACCCATATAAACTAAATGAGAATGTGCCCCAATTCATCAGAAATGATTTCGCCACTCACGCATTGTCCTCCCGGGTGATCTCTACTGCCTGCACGACAATCGCGAGTACCGTCGCCTGACCAGCTTCAAATACAGCCGTGCTGCTAGGCGAACACAGGTTGGTGTCATACCAGTGTCATGCGAATTGTGATGAATGGGGGCGAATAGGGGCGAATGACGATGAAAACTGAAAAGAGAAGGTGAATCTGAGTTAGCCCCATTTGATCGGAACTTGCTGATTGCCTTCGATTAGTATCGGCTCCGGCAAATTGTGAGTAAGTTGGCCTCAGGGCTGTTAACCGAAATGTTGGAGGTTCGAATCCTCCCCGGGGAGCCAAAACTCTTTGACTTCAAGCAATTACAGAGTTTGGGTAGAGCATTCGGCTCTTGACCGAATGCTTTGGAACATTCAGCCAGCGAGCGCTGAGCGCAAGATCTGTTCATCCGGGCCGCGACCTGCGCAGCATCCTGCGAGTTTGCCGTCAATCACTACGGCAGGGACGCTGCGAACGCCATAACGCTTGGCTTGGGATGCTACTTCGGACTTCTGCATATCGTGGATCACTACCTCGTGCGAAGACCCAGCAAGGCGCTTAACTACCTCAATTGTTTCCTTGCACGTTGAACAACCTGCGCTGAAAACTTCGATTTTCTTTTTTGAAGCCATAGTTCTTTCCTCTCCTTTACCTTGAGTTCATCAAGATTCTTCTCTTTAGCATTCGGGGCAGGCTGCTTCGCCAGGGATGTCGCGAAGCGGCCACGCATTCCACAACGAAGCGATAACCAGTAGGCCGAGTGCTCCATACATGGTGAGATTGGACTCCCACGCAAACTTACCCAACAGCACGGCACTTCCTGCAACCAGCCCAACCGCGAAAGGACCGTACCCCCGGCGCTTGTTCGCTCTGAACGCCAACGCTGCCACAGCAAGAAGTAGAAACGCAGCGGTCAGCGGCAGAAGGTAGACCGTTGATATGAGAAAGCCGAGACCCACTGATGAAAGCAATCCTGCATAGGCTGGCCAGCATGCCGGGCAAGCCAGCTTGGGAAGGATCGAGACGCCGACACTTGGCAGCGCCAGCAAACCTTGCTTCCACGTACGGTTCATCGGTCCTCCCGATCAAGACTCTCCAGAATCGGGCATTCCGCAACCGGCACGCACCCTTCGCAGACATTTGTCAGCTTGCGAAGCCTCTTCTTAATGGACTCAAGGCTTTTGATCTTGGCGTCTATATCGGCAATCTTGACCTCGGCCCGCGTTCGGATGTCTCTGCTGGTCGTGGTGCGTGATACTCGGAGCGATAGCAGTTCCCGGATTTCCTTAAGGGAGAAGCCGAGTTCCTTAGCGCGCCTGATAAATCTCAGCCGTCGCGCCGCATCCGATGGGAACGGGCGATAACCGGACGCGCTCCGTGGCGGCTTTGGCAGCAAGCCCCTTCGCTCGTAGAAACGAACGGTCTCCAGATTAACTCCGGCTTGCTTAGCGAGACGACCGATTGTCAGCGACTTCATCTCCATATCCACTCTCTAAGTCTAATCCCCGGACTACAGTACGGGATCAAGCGGTATTTTTATTTCAGCCAGTCTCTACTTTGCAGGCTCCAGAGGATCTTAGACGTGCCTAGAGCCTCCAATTAGAGGGTCGCGCGTTGCAACTTCAGTCGGCGAAGCAGTTGCGCGTTTGCAGCTACAATAATAGTGGAGAGGCTCATCGCAACTGCACCGACACTCATGGGGAGATCGAATCCCCAGTGGACGACAAGACCTCCGGCGATCGGAATGGCGACCAAGTTATAAGCGGTTGCCCAAACGAGATTTTGGATCATCTTTCCGTAGGTTGCGCGAGATAGTTCGATTGCTCCGACAACGTCGCGAGGATCACTACGCACAAGTACTATTCCAGCAGATTCAATCGCTACGTCAGTTCCCGCACCTATTGCGATTCCTACATCTGCGGTCGCTAACGCTGGTGCGTCGTTCACGCCGTCGCCTACCATTGCGACCTTCTTGCCGTCGGCCTGAAAGCGTTTCACCGCCGAAGCCTTGTCAGCGGGGAGTACCTCGGCTCCGACCTCATCGATACCGATTCGCCGGGCGACCGAATCGGCAACCGTCTTCGAATCTCCGGTGATCATCGCGACGCGGATACCAAGCCGATGAAGCTCGGTGACGGCTTCACTAGATTCGGGTCGAATCTCATCTTCAACGGAAAAAGCTCCGAGCAGTTGGCCTTCAGCGACGACATAGAGAACAGTCTTCCCATCTGTCCTTTTAGGGCCTTCGGCCCGCGAAACCTTATGAAAATGGCTCAACTACCGAATCCTCAAGCCAGCCAAGCACAGGCGTAGTTATTTTCGACTCTGATGCCCATGTGCTTGTAAGTTTTTCAACTTCTGGTGGCACCGTTACCTTGGCCTCGGTTAACAGGCGCGGTCCGCCGATCTCGACACTCTTGCCTTCCACGAAGGCCTTCGCTCCTCGACCAGGCAGCGCCCCGAATTTCGTAGCTGACAATTGGACCACGCTTCGGCGCTTGGCTTCGGTGACGATTGCTTTAGCGAGTGGGTGTTCGGAGCTGGATTCGACAGCGGCAGCACGCGCAATTAAATCGTCCTCGGTAGTGCCAGGTGCAACCGCGACTCCCGACACTGCGGGGGAGCCGCGGGTCAGGGTTCCGGTCGTGTCGAAAATGACCATATCCAAATTGCGGGCACGTTCGAGTGCGAGTCTGTCCTTAACGAGGAGACCGTTTTGAGTCCCTAGCGATGTCGAGATTGCGACTACCAGCGGAATCGCCAGTCCAAGGGCATGTGGGCAAGCAATGATGAGGACCGTTGCGGTTCTAATCAGGGCGTGTTCTTTGTCGCCTGAGAACCACCAGTAGGCGAAAGTAATTGCGCCAGACACGACTGCCACGTAAAAAAGAATCGCGGCTGCACGGTCGGCAAGAGCTTGCGTGCGAGAGCTGGAAGCCTGGGCAGTGGCGACGAGCCGCATGATTCCGGAGAGCGCGGTCTGGTCCCCGATTGCCGTAATGCGGACGCGAAGGCCTCCGCCACTGGCAACTGTTCCCGCAATAACTCTGGTACCTGCCGCCTTCGGTACCGTTTTGGACTCGCCAGTGATCATGGACTCGTCAACATCGGCAGTGCCCTCAACGACGATGCCATCTGCCGGAACGCGGGCTCCTGGCCGGACAAGAACGATGTCGCTAACGCGCAACTCAGAGAGTGGAACAGTTTGAGTGTCTGCACCTGTTACGCGTTCAGCGGTGTCCGGGAGCAAGGCGGCGAGTGCATTGAGCGCGCCACGCGCCTGGGAAATGGCGCGCATTTCCAGCCAGTGGCCGAGGACCATGATCGTAATCAGAGACGCGAGTTCCCACCAAACGTCAATCTCGAAGAGGCCAAACGTCGCCGCGAGCGAAGTTCCAAAAGCAACTGTGATCGCCAGGCTGATGAGTGTCATCATGCCGGGCTTATGGTCGGCAAGTTCGCCCCATGCCCCGCGGATAAAAACTAGGCCGCCATAAACGAAGACGGCTGTTCCGAGGATGGCGGGGATAAACTTCGAGCCAGGGAAGGAAGGCGCAGTGTAACCGAGCCAGTGTTGAACGTCGGTTGACCAAAATACGACGGGAATTGTGAGGGCGAAACTCAGCCAGAACTTGTCGCGAAACATGGCAACGGAGTGTCCGGCGTGACGGTCGTGGCTCCCGTGAATGTCTGACATCCTATGACCGGCGTGTGGGTCGGACTTTTGTCCGTGATCATTGTGTGTCGAGTGGTCCATTTTGAAGTCCGATCTCCCCTTTTGCCTGGCATCAATGTTTCGCCAAATAAGTCCCCGTTACGTATCCCAAAGTTGCGCCTATGAGGATGTCCGACGGGTAATGCTTTTTCGCAGGATAGCGCGAGAGGCTGACTCCCGTTGCAAGCGCATACGCTCCCCACTTGACCCATTTATTCTTGGGATATCGGTGAGCGACCACGGCCGCAAATGCGAAGCTTGCGGCTGAGTGTCCGGACGGAAACGCCCTGCCGCCACCCCAGAACTTGCCTGTACTGCCTGGTTTGAAAGGAAATTCTCGGTCGAACGCGAGCTTGAGAGCCAAGTCTACCGTGCCGGCCGCTCCTATCGCAGCGAGTGCTTTGAATCCAGTATCGCGTAAATAGGGATGGTGTTTCCCACACCCAATGCCATATATGAGAGCGGCCGATCCAATCTCCAAGCCGAGGCCAATGTTTGACCACTGCCCTGCCGTTTGTTGTAAGGATATGGATTGAATGCGATTGTCAGCGGGCCGGTCTACTTTTGCAATCATTACTCCGGTGGCTGCCAGGATTGGCAGCTCCCATTTCAAATTGCTGGGACGAACAGCGCTTCGAGGAACACCTTTCAGTCCATACCCGAATTGCAAAGTTTCACTCCAGGTGTCGTGGAAAAACCCGTGGACACTGCACCCTCCATTTGTGGCCGCCTCTTGCGCGCATGATGGTTGTTGATTTTCCCAGGGCTGGTGTGGAAATTGAGGCGTGCCAGAGCGCGGTTCCGCTTCTTGCGTCAGTTCTACTGATGAGTCGGTCGTCTGAGCGAACGCGGGCCTTGGGTCATAAACTAAAGCGGTACAGATGAGCACAGCACAGACAACGAACCGGAAACCGCTCGTGATCCGGGGAATCGCCATGATTTTGAAAACTCCTATCGAACTCAGATGCATTCTATTCACACCACTGCCTATGGGACCTGCCCGTCGTAGCTCTGCGGTTGGGTTCATCGTTTCAGATCCTTGGGCGGTCTGATCAGAGATGGTGACTCGGGGGTGATGGTGAACATCCCACCGGGATCAAGAGGGCGCTGGACGGCGTCTTCCAATTCGCCGAGCGCCCTCTGAGCGCGTGCCAGTGCGTCAAGCTGCGCTCGGGCTAAAATCCAACTTTGGATTTCGATGGTATCAAGACTCAGTCGGTTGTCGGCGCCGGCGCGGATTGCCAGCTGCATGATTTGCAATTGAGTCTCTTGAAGTTTGCGCAGGGATTCGGCCTCGGCCAGTCGAGCCTCAGCCTCAGCGATGGGTCCCTGGTTTCGATTGAAGAGAGGGACAGTGGTCGAGAAGCCGACGGTAAAGAAACTATGTTTTTCCTCATACGTGTACCCCGGCCCGATATTTATATCGGGATATTGTTTGGCGATCTCTACCTGTAAGTCGGCTTCCGCAGCCGCATATTGCTCAAGAGAGCGCCGAAGGTCCAGCCGATTCAAGACCGCGTAGCGCTGGATCTCTCCTGGCGAAAGGGACTCTACACTTGGCGGCGTGTCAATGTTAGGCCACGCGAAATCCGCAGACTCAAGAGCGGCCACTGGAAGGCCAACAGCGGCCGCCAGAGCTGCTTTGGTCTCCCTGACTTGGCCCTCAGCAACATCGATAGCCAGGTGTGTCTTTGAGAGGTCGATTCGCGCCAAGTCGACGTTTTGCCTTGGTATCTCGCCTACAGAGAATATTTGTTCCAGAATATTTACTTGGTCCTCGCGAACCTTTTCCTCGGAGCGAAACAATTCCAAATTTCGAGAGGCGAGAAGGTAATTCAGCAGTGCGGCACGAACTCCGCTGTGGATCGTCCATGCTGAATCCGCGAGATCGAATCGCGCAGCTTGATGGAGATTACGCGCGACTTGGATGCGATGCCCACGCTTGCCCGCAGTCTCTATTGGAAAGGCAAAATCCAAAGTCAACAAATACGGAGTCGGAATGCCTGGTGCAACGCTCAGAGAGGGATTTGGGCGAGCGCCCGCCGTGACCAAAGCTGCTTCCGCTCCCGCAACGCGGGCCCGAGCCACTTCGAGTGCGGGATTGAAATACAAAGCTGCGAGCGACAGGGTTTGTAAATCCCAAGTCTTGAGCGGCCATGGAGACACTGGGTGACCCAGGTTCTGTTCCTCGAAAGACTGGAGGCCGGGATCGGCAAGACTCCGCGATTCGAACCCTGAAGCTGTGGTGCTGGCAACGATAGGAGCTGGCCGGTACCGCTGTACAGCACAGCCTGCCAAAAAGATGACTCCGGAGAGGGAAGCGATTCCTTTTCGTATCGCATACATAGAGGTCATCTCCATTCAACGAAGCAAGAAATGCAGCCCTCAGAAAAACCAGTCGTGCCGGAGGTCTAGCGTCCCGCGAAGACCACGCCGGGCTCCAGCTTGAGCACCGGCCGGGCACTAATCGCCGCAGCTACAATGCTCACCAACATGACCATCACGACCGCCGCCACTGGAGTGAACCACATCATGCGGAATGGGTAGTCCGCCTCCGTCACCGCAATCTGGCCAATAATTCCGCACATGCCCAACCCTAGGCCGGTACCTAGAAGCGCGCAAAGCCCCGCCTGCACTAAGATCATCGCCAGAAGCAGTTTAGAGGTCGCGCCCATGGCCTTGAGCACCGCGTATTGTTTCAGGCTCTCAGTTGTAAACATGTAGAGCATTACGCCCGTTACACCGAAACCCACAGACATGGCCAGCGAGAGCATCGCGGCGATATCACCAACATCTTCAGAGTTGATTAGAAACCAGCGGACTGTATCGGCCTTAAAGTCATCCGAGGAACGTGCCTTAAGGCCGGTCCGGGCATGTATGCGTGTGGCTAGTTCGCGTGGAGAGACACCCGGCGCAGCAGTTGCAAGCACGAACGTCAGCAGGTGCCGCTCCGGCAGCAGGATGCGGCCGCAGTTGGAGAACGTAGTATAGAGCAGCGGTCGCGGCGGATACCGCGGGAGAGCGTCCGATCGGGCCGTTACAACAACGCGGTGATCGTTAATCAGCAGCTCGTCGCCTACGGTCAGTTCCCGCGTTGGTGCACTAAGGTGCGGCTCTCCATAGGGCCATTGATCAGCCTTCAAGACAGGTGTTCCTAGCTTGCCGACGGTGCCACCCGGATCGACGATCACCGCGTCCGTAGCGTGAAGCACCGTCGGTGACGCACCATTCTTCAGAGCGGGCACCCCGAACAGCGTGGCGTCGTCCGCGCATATTATTTGGAACGGCTGAAATCTTCCGTTTGGAAAGCGTGCTTCCGACGTACCCAAGGCCAGCGGCACTGCTGACAGCACGCCCTCAACACTCCGGACCCGAGCGAGTGCCGAATCAGGCAGGTTCGTCGTCTGTTCAGCGGACTCAACCGCAGGGTCCATGACCCACACGTCCGCCGTCGGGTTCTCAGCGACGAGAGCAAATCCGCGTGTCATGAAGCCGCAGAAGTACGAAAAGGCGAACGTGACCAGGAACGAAGTAAACGTGATGCCGAAGAGCAGCCCCGCGTACTTAGTGCGGTCGCCCACCAGCATCTTCAAGGCCAGCCGAAGCATCTACGGTTTCCTCCGCTGGAGGGTGCGGCCATCAGCATTCTTGAGCGCGTCATCACGGCATGGTTCTGATGGAGACTTCGCCTGAGTTGTTGTCCCCCCAACCGGAAGCGTCTCGATGAACACATCCATCTGCTGGCCAACATAGACGGGCAAAGAGGTTCGGTTAAAGCTGTAGATGACCTGCAGCACCCGGGTATCAGTCCGTTGCGTGGTATCACCGGTAAGCAACATCCT
>WNFD01001221.1_pt1 | contig 35372 bp, 35 predicted proteins | sample 5400491 | NCBI WGS metagenome assembly WNFD01 (sample SAMN13153343, study PRJNA577476) | soil metagenome | isolation source: 120 cm saprolite under Douglas fir tree site 2 hole 2 replicate 2 | place: USA:California | collected 2015-04-18 | reverse complement strand
GATCGCCTAGTCGTTCAGGTGGAACAGCGTGTGCCCCGCGAGAGTATTCGTGAAGCTCCCGATGATTATCCCCTCTTTTCCTGCATCGGACTCAGCGTTAATACGACAAGTGACGACCATCGAGACGCCTGTCTCTGGCGTCCCGGCATTCGGAGAGAGCGTCACAGTGATGTTGAGCGCGCCGCCTTGCAGCCCCGGGTTGGGGCCGCCAAACGAATCGAAACTAACGAACGACGTGGCTTTCCAAGTGCCCCGGCTAACCACCGCACCGCCGCTGGCGAGGATCGTGAACGAGCCACTCCCAATGACTGTTCCGGGCGCGCTGGCGTCAAAGCTTCCGCTGCCGGTTACCAGGATGGTGTTTCCGGTGCGGGGGTCCCCGGCGGCTTCCGGTCCATTCAAGTTGAAACTGTAGGTCAGGTCGTTGGCGGCCGTCGGCGAGGCGAGGGCTAAGATCGACAGCATGGCAGCCAAAACCGTGACCGACAGGTGAGTTGCGAGTTTTTTCATTTTCAGTCTCCTTTCCCGAAAAGTTGTGTTCCGGTCTTTCTGTGATAACTAGCGACACTCAGGGGCCCTGCGTGATCCCATGGGTATTTACCGAACGAATTCATCTTCCCAATTAATTCCCGACCTCACCTGCGAGTGATGGCCCAGGGTCTCGCCAATACCTGCCGAGAAACATAGGAAGGAACACCGTGAAAGAAATGCGGAAACTGCGCGTACTTTGTGCCCCCAATCCCCACAAGTTAAGTAGCAAATTTGGTTATGAGAGTACTCATCCTTAACGAAACTTTAAATGCTATCTTCCGAAATCCTGAAAGATTAACTGTTCACGCGGACCGACCGACGATGCGGAGGCGCGGCCTCGAGCCCACTCCTCCGCGTCAGGCGGTTAGAAGGCGTAGCGCAGTAACCCTTGCGGCAAGCCTGTACCGCTGCCCAGCTAGTGAGCGGCTGCGTAAAGCGATACGTTTAGAGCATGAAAGCAGCCTGCAGCCACTGCGGCATGGAGCACGTCCTGAAGGACGCCGAAGTCGCCGCGCACAGCAAGGTCCAGTTTCAGTGCTCGAAATGCCGGCAAACGACGCTAGTCGAAATCACGCTGCGCCCCGATCAGACTATGGTGATCTCTCCGCTGCCCTCTTTCGCGCGCGGCAATGCCAGCGCCTCCAGCCTGAATTTCCTTCAGCAAGACGATGGCCTGAAGCTTCCTGCGGCGAAGAGCGCGGTTCTCACCGTTGTGTCCGGGCCATCCAAGGGTGCAGTGCACAATTTGAAAAAGCCCCGCGTGATTCTGGGGCGCGAAGACGCAAACATCGTCTTGAACGATCAGGAGATTTCACGCCACCACTGCCTGCTGGAAGTGCGCGAAAATTACGCCAACCTGAAGGACCTCGATTCCACGAATGGCACCTTTTTCGAGGAAGAACGTGTCCGCGCCGCCATGCTGCAAGATGGCGCCGAGTTTCGTATCGGCAACAGCGTCATTCGCTTCTCGCTGGTCCCTAAATAGCGCTTCAACGCCAGAAGGGTTCCTACCTTAGCCTCTGGGGCAACTCGTGAGATACTGGCCCAGACTCCCTTTTGTGCCGTTCTTCCGATGAATCGCCTCTCCGTCTGCATCATCACGCTGAATGAAGAAGAAAATCTGCCGCGCGCGCTGGCTTCGCTGAAGGAAATTGCGGATGAAATCGTGGTTGTGGATTCCGGAAGCACGGACCGCACCGCGGAAATCGCGCGCGAACACGGCGCCGCCTGGTTCGAGCGGCCCTGGACCAACTACGCCGACCAGAAAAACTACGCCGCGGAATGCGCCTCCGGCGACTGGATCTTTTCCATGGACGCGGACGAAGAGCTGAGCAGCCCATTGCAAACGTCGCTGCTCTCTTGGAAAAAACACACGCCCGAGTATTGTGTTTACGAAGCCTCCCGCAAAGCTTTCTATCTGGGTGCGTGGATTGAACATTCCGGCTGGTATCCCGATTTTCAGCGGCGCTTGTACCGCCGCAATGAAGCGGAATTTTCCGGCATCGTGCACGAGTCCCTGCGCTATGCCGGCAAGGTCGGGCGGCTGAGCGGCGACTTATTGCATTACACGGTGCGCTCGTTTGAAGAGCACGAAGCCAATGTCGAGCGTTACACAACCTTGGCGGCCCAGCAGATGTTCGCGGAAGGCAAGCGCAAATGGAAGGGCGCCATGTGGTGCGCCGCACCGTGGAGCTGGTTCCAGAATTTCGTCCTGCGCGGCGGCTTCATGGATGGGTACCGCGGCGCGCTCATCGCGAAAATGGCCGCGCGCGCCGTGCGCCTCAAGTACGCCAAGCTGGGAAAATTGGTGCAGGCTGCTCGCAGCGGCGGCGACGAGGCCGCATCGTGAAGGTGCTGCTCGTCGATCTGGAGACCGAATGGCGCGGCGGGCAAAATCAAGCATTGTTGCTGCTGAAAGGGCTGCGCGAGAGAGGGCATGGAGCGGAATTGGTGGCGGCAGATGGCTCCGCGCTCGGTGAACGCGCAAAGTCGGTCGGCGTGCGCGTGCATTTCGTATCGCGCGGCCTTTTTCGGTTGCCTGCCGCGCAGAAGGTGCGCGCGCTGCTGCGCAGCGGAGGATTCGATGTAGTCCACGCCAACGAAGCGCATGCGGTGACCGCCGCGTGGTTCGCGCGGTGGCCAGAAAGCGCGTGTACGCGTCCCTTTGTGATCTCGCGCCGCGTGGGTTATCCCATCGGCAAGAGTCCCTTGGCGCAGGCGCGGTACCGAGCCGCGGCGAGGATCATCGCCAATTCCAAATGGGTCGCCGAACAAGCGGCCGCTTCCGGTGTGCCTCGCGAAAAGATCAGCGTCGTCTACGAAGGCGCGGACATCCCCCTGCGGTTTACGCCCGAGCAACGGCAACGTGCCCGGGCACGCTGGGGAATCTCGCAGTCCACGCCGGTGTTAGGCTGCTTGGGGGTGTTGCTTCCCGACAAGGGGCAAGAATGGCTGATTCGCGCGCTAACAGAAGTGAAGAAAGAATTTTCCGGGAGCAAACTTTTGCTGGCAGGCGATGGGCCCTGCCGTGGACAGCTCGAATCGCTGGCACGGGAACTTCACCTGAAAGACGATGTGATTTTTGCGGGGTTCGTCAAGGACGTCGAAAGCGTTTACGCCGCGCTGGATGTGTTTCTGCTTCCATCGTTCTTTGAGGCGCTCAACAATTCCCTGCTGGCCGCGATGGCCTACGAAATTCCATCCATTGCTTTCAATCGCGGCGCTCTTGGCGAAATCATCGAACACGAAAAGAGCGGCCTGCTAGTTTCCGGACCCGACCCTGCGGAAATTTCCGCGGCGGCCGTCAGAATCTTGCGTGACCACGAATTTGCGATGAGCCTGGGCCGCGCGGGCCGCGCGCGCGTCGAGCAGAATTTTTCAACGGATAAAATGGTGCTGGGAATGATTCGCGTTTATGGAGAATGCCTTCGCAGCAATTCCACGTAATTACCGACCTGCGTAATAGCCGGTTCGCTCAGGCATGGACTGAGCGCCGCCGTGTGCCTGCCTAAAAAGGACGAAGCGCCGAACGGCCTTCTCTCCGTGCGGCGCTTCAGATCCTTTGCAACTTGTTTGCGCTAGTTATCTGACTTCTGTTCCGAACGTTTCTCTCCTTCCGCCCAACCGTTGGGCCGAGCTATCTCTGCTCCTTCCGCCCAACCGTTGGGCCGAGCTATCTCTGGGATTCAAACAACCCATCGCCCTTTTGTCTCGAGGAACTCCACGCCAACCGCATAGCCTTCGCCATGCAGTGGCTGGCAGTAGGCCACTCGAGCCGAGGAGCGAAACTCTCCGGTGCGCGAGACAAGCGTCAACTTCTCGCCTTTTTCCCAGTTGCGCACACTGACCACGCGCGCGCCGCGCGCACTCACATTTTCCGTAAAGGTCGATTCCCTGCCGGGCGTCCGCCGATGGCCGTCGAGCACCACGGGTATCTCCATCGGGATGCGCTTCTCGGCGCGAAAAAACGTATATGTAGTTTTTGGCGGCATGGCGTGGGTCGATTGTCCTCACAAACACGCCGCGATGCGCGCGAGATTTTGCACGCTGGTCCCGCGATTTTTCATGCGATACAAAGCGCGGTCCGCAGCAGCGAGAAGCTTTTCGGGGGTGTCGCCATCTTCCGGAAACGCGGCAACGCCGGCGCTCACGGAGAGCGCCGGCGGTTCGGCCTCGGCGGCCAATCGTTCGCGGACACGTCCAACAACGCGGGCGGCAATATCGCGGCCGGCCTCCGGCAACACCAGAGCAAATTCGTCTCCGCCATAGCGCGCGGCGGTATCAATGGCGCGCGAATGGCTGCGCAAAATCTTGCCGAGGCGCACCAGGGCGCGGCTCCCGGTCAGGTGTCCGTAATGATCGTTGATAGCTTTGAGACCATCCATATCAAGCAGCACGACGCTGAAGGCCCGCTGCGTGCGCCGCGAGCGATCCAGCTCCGCTTCCAGTACGCTGAGCAGACGCCGGTAATTGGCGAGTCCCGTAAGCGAATCGCTGACCGCCATCGAGCGGACCTGCTCAAAAAGGCGCGCCTGATCCAGCAGCGCGCCGGAGAGCATCACCACGTAGCTGATGGTCTTGCTAATCTCGGCGAGGAAAAAGGGGCCGTCGAAGAGTTGGCGTGAGAAAGTGGCCGCCAGGTGGCAGACAAAGTTCAGCGCAGCCACTGCGAAAAGCGAGTAGTCGTACAAGCTGGGCGCGCCCTTACTGCCGTTGGACAACAGGCGCTTCCGAAAATAAATCGCAGCCGCAAGAAACAGGCCCGCAGGGAGCAAATCCCAGGGACGCGAGAAAATGTGCGAAGCGTGCGCGACGGGCGCCGCCGGGGCGGCAAGAAACGCCGCGCTGGTGAGATAGGCCGCGGTGGCCACCACCAGCAAGGCGCCTGCGGCTTCGCGGCTCGGCTGGCGCGCCGTGGGAATGTAGCGCTCGATCAAAATCGCGGCCAGCAGCATCACGCCCAGCAGCGTGCGGCTGACCATCCAGCCCATGGGGATGCTGGTCATGGGCACGTGCCCGGACTGCAACTGATCGTTTAGTCCAAAATAGCTGACCGTTTCAATAATTCCGGAGAGCACGAAGCCGAAGGAAAGAATCAGCGCGGTGCGATCGTGTGTGCCGCGGAAGCGCACCAAGGCGTTCGCCGCGTAGCAAAAGCTGATCAGCGTGCCGCCAATTTCCAGATACAAATAGGTTTGTGGATTGCCGGAAATCTCCGCGGAACGCAGATAAAAGATGGAGCCGAGGAAGAGGACGCCGAGGCCTATCGTTGAAGCCAGCAGGATTCGGCGGTGTTCCTTCTTCCAGAACGCGGACAGGCGCGCCGCTACCCCGGAAGCGCTTGACTGGCCGAATCGTAGAAACCCGCTAATTGTCCCCGAACCGCCCACGAAATCCCCCAAATGCCGACGAAAGACTGGCAACTAGCGGAAGATTGCAAGTTCATGTCCGTTCCTGGCAGAATTTGGCACTGCCTCTAAGGGACTGTATGTAAGGGACTTATAATCTTGCTCGGAATAATGAGCGAAGACTCGGTTGAATGGCGAGACGCGGGGGCGTCCAGTGCGTCTCACGTGTATCCGGATTAAAATCAGATAGTTAGAGGGCGATTTGAACGGTCTGAGAGGAGATGCCGCACTGTCTCAAGTTTGAGACTGTCTCATCCGAAAAGCGATTTCCGGGAAACTATAACTTCGGTTTGGGAGGAGGTAGCTCGCGCGCAACGACTGTGTCCGCGAAGCTGCAAGTCTTGTGGGAGCCGTCGCAAAAGGGCTTATTGGCGGAGTGTCCGCAGCGGCAAAGGCTCAGGATCGTGCGTCCTGCCAAGCCGAAGGGCCGGCCTTCCGGGTCGAGCAGCTCGAAATCGCCCTCGATGCGAAGCGAACCATTGTGGTTCACGGTGATCTTGGTTGCCGCCATTTTTTCTCCTGAGAATGTCGTCTCATCATACCGCATCAACACACGTGTCCGTGCATAGAGTGAGATTCTGATTGCTGAAATTTTCGCGACAGTGGTCAGTATTTCGGGACTGAGGGATCGACCTCGTCCGACCACGCCAGGATGCCGCCCTTGAGATTCAGAATCTTGCGGAATCCGGCCTTGCGCAGGAACTCCACGGCCTCGGCGGAGCGTTTGCCGCTGCGGCAGTGCGCAACGATTTCGCGCGAAGAGTCCAGCTCGTGCACGCGGCGCGGGAGTTCGCCAAGCGGAATCAGGTGTCCATTGAGATTGCAAATCTGGAATTCGTGCGGCTCGCGCACATCCAGAATGAAGAGATCGTCGCCGCGATCGAGGCGCGCCTTCAGCTCGCGCGGCGTAATCTCCGGCACCTGCAAATTTGGCGCGGGAGCTTCTTCGCCGCGCACGCCGCAGAATTCGTAGTAGTCGATGAGTTTGTTGATAGTGCGATGTTCGCCGCACATTGGGCAATTAGGATTTTTGCGCAGCTTCAGCTCGCGGAATTTCATGGCTAGCGCGTCGAACAGCAAGAGGCGGCCGGCAAGACTATCGCCGCGGCCGAGAATCAGCTTGATGGTCTCCATGGCCTGAATGGAGCCGACGATTCCGGGAAGCACGCCCAACACGCCGCCCTCGGCGCAAGAGGGCACCAACCCCGGCGGAGGCGGCTCGGGATACAAGGATACAAGCAGCGGTAGCAGGGGCCATCGGGCATGCCGAAGACGGTCACCTGCCCTTCGAAACGAAAGATGGAGCCGTAGACGTTGGGCTTGCCCAGCAAAATGCAAGCGTCGTTCACCAGATAGCGGGTGGGAAAATTGTCCGTGCCGTCTACGATGACATCGAAATCCTTGAACAACTCCAGCGCGTTATCGCTGGTCAGCTTGGTTTCGAAGGTGTCGATCTGAATGTCCGTATTGAGGCTGGACAGACGCGCGCGCGCGGCCTCCGTTTTGGGCTTGCCGACGTCGCTGGAACCGAAGGTAACCTGGCGCTGCAAATTGGTGAAATCAACGACATCAAAGTCCACAAGGCCAAGCCGGCCAATGCCCGCTGCGGCAAGATACAAACCCAGGGGCGCGCCCAATCCACCGGTGCCAATCAGCAGCACCTTGGCGTTCTTCAGCTTGAGCTGACCTTCCATGCCGACTTCGGGCATGATCAGGTGCCGGCTGTAGCGCAGGATTTCTTCGTTCGAGAGGCTCGTTGGCGGTTTCGCTTCTCCCGGCGCACCTGTCATGGGTTGGACCTTAGTTGCCATAAAATTTCCCCTAAACCACTAGTTTAGTTCAAATCAGATGAAAAAGAACGACGAGAGATGCATCGTCGAGCTGTGCCCGTGGAGCGAGAAAGCAGATCCCTCACTTAACCCGCCTGCGGCAGGCAGGTTCGGGGTGACAAATCTGCGCACGGATTTGTAACTGCGAAACAAATTCAGGCGTGCGGGTGGCGACAACAGCGATGCACGAGAAAGGAGCCGCCGGCGATCGAGGGCACTATGCTGATGGTATCGCCATCCTTGGTCGGGGTATTTTCCTTGGCCAGGTAGCGAATATCCTCATCGTTGACGTAGACGTTCACGAAGCTGCGCAGCTTTCCGTCCTCGGTGAACAAATGCTTGCGCAGGTCGCCGAACTCGGTGGTCAGCCGGCCGAGCGCTTCGCCCACGGTGCCCGCTTTTACTTCGGTCGAATCGCGCCTTCCTGCATAAGGGCGCAGCGGCGTCGGAATAATTACTTTCACTCCCATTTCAATTTTCTCCTCACCAGAACTATCACCTAGCCGCGTGATCGCGAATGGCAATTTCCTCGCTGGCATATTCCGAACGGTCATCGCTTAGCCGCCAGGACGTCATCTCCGTGGGCTCGCCGCCGGCCACGCTCACAATCACGTAGCTATACCACGGCCAGGCGTGCTCGCGGTCATACTGGCTTGGGCGCGCCGGATGGTCCGGATGCGAATGATACCAGCCGACCACGTCCAGTTTCTGGCCCCGCGCCACTTTCTCCGCGTCGCGCACATCTTCGGCGGTGACGGAAAAGCGATTGTGCGGAGAATCTTCACGACGGTTTACCAGCGGGAAGAGCGCCAGGATTTCGCGCAGCGGCATTTGCGCGCCGCCCGCCGGGAAGGTCCCATCCGCGCTGGTGGCGTCGCGGCCCAGCAGCGCTCCGCAACATTCGTGCGGATAGGTCTCCGCGCCATGCTGGCGAATTTTCTGCGCAATCTCCGAGCTCATCTTCAGCGTTGGTGCGGTGGCCATGATTAAAACTCGTCCCAAAAACGTTCGCTCAGATACTTCGTGCCGGAATCGGCGAAAATCGCAACTATTACCGCGTGCTGCTCGCGAGGAATTTTCTTCGCCACCGCAAAGCAGCCGCTTAGCGCCGCCCCCGCGCTTGGACTGACCAGCAAAGCTTCGTCGCGCGCGATGCGCTTCACCAGGCGATAGGCCTCTTCGGTGCTGACAGCGAGGTCTTCATCGGCCAGCGTGTCGTCGTAGATGGAAGGACGGATGGCGGTCTCCATGTGCTTCCAGCCTTCGAGGCCGTGAAACGCCGCATCCGGCTGCAAACTGATGCAGTGAATCGCGGGATTCAGCTCGCGCAACCGCCGCGTTGTTCCCACAAACGTGCCGCTGGTGCCCAGTCCGGCGACAAAATGCGTGATGCGCCCGCTGGTCTGCTCCCAAATTTCATTTGCCGTGCCGCGATAGTGCGCTTGCCAGTTCGCTGGATTGCTGTACTGATCCGGGTAAAAATATTTCTCCGGTTCAGCAGCGACGATCTTTTGCACGCGGCGAATCGCGCCGTCGGTGCCTTCATCGCCCGGAGTAATAATCATTTCCGCGCCAAAGGCAGCCAGTATGCGCTTGCGTTCATGGGAGGCGCTGTCCGGCAAACACAGCGTGACTGGATATCCCAGAGCCGCGCCAATCATCGCGTAGGAAATGCCGGTATTCCCGCTGGTGGCATCGATGATGGTTTTGCCGGGCCGCAGGGCTCCGCTGGCCAAGCCAGCTTGAATCATACTCAGCGCCGGGCGATCCTTCACCGAGCCGCCGGGATTGAGCCATTCCGCCTTAGCCAGGAACTCGATGTTTGGAAACGCTCGTGCGATCCGCTCCAGCCTTAGCAGCGGCGTATTTCCGATGCGCTCGAGCACAGACTGCCCAACTACATCGGAACTGGCGCGTCGTTCGCTGGCAGCCATTGCTGGTCGCACATTTATTCCCAAGGATTAGACGCTCTCCCAAGCAAAATCGCGGCAAAGAGGGAGCATCATTTTACTCCTGTTTAGATGCACCAACCAAATGAGGCGGTATTAGCCAGAGTTCTGCGGCCTGCGCGCTGGTCCGATCTAAACTGAGTCGCTTTACAGACATGCGCTCCTTCCCTTACCCTGAATAAGCCATGTGGAATGTCAACGAGCGGTTTTCGCAAAGGCGGACGGCCAGTATCAGATGACCGTGCAGCCGACCATCATGCTCAAAGGGAAATTCACGCGCTTGTGGGACGCGGGTTACCAGAAATTTCTGCTGACTGACGATGGCCACAAAGTGCCGGCGCTGGCTTCGCACCTAGCAAATTTACGCAAATTCAACGAAGAGTTGCGCACGGCCCTGGGCGTTCCAACGTTCTATAACGAAGCGCTTGGCTCGGTCAGCCAGGTCAGCGTGTACGACCGGGTTAAGGGGCGCCCCGGAGACGTTCCCGATAAAACGGTCGGCGCTCATGGCTCCGATGGTGAGCACTAGATCGCCGCTTCATACAGCGTCCCTCAGTTGCCGACGGAATTTCACCGGGTCCACGCAATGCTTTGAGGCTTTGCGCGAGCCAATAAAAATCACTGGGATGTCCGTGTCATATCTCTGCCGCAGGACCGCGTCCTCATCGATGTTGACCTCGCGCAGCGTGGCGCCGAATTCGCCGAGCATCGGCTCGATCAAGGCTTTTGCGTCCTCGCAGAGGTGACAACCCGGACGCGTGTACAACGTAATCACGCGAGGTTCGCTCGCCGCGAGCCGCTCATCTTCAGGGCTGCCGTTCATAGTTTGCGTTCCCAGTCACGGGCATTGTAGCGCAGCAACCAGCAGCAGCAGCGGAACCGAGGCATAATGCAACTGATGAAGAATCAGGAGGCGCAAACCCATGGGCAGAGTCGTGGCGCTGATGGACGACTTGTTTTTTCAGATGAAGCTGGCGGAGACGGCGAAGCATCTCGGCGTTGAAGTGAAAGTGGCGACCACTGCCGATGCGCTGTTGCCCTTGCTTGATTCCCCGCCCAAACTGCTGATCGTAGACTTGAACTCGCGAAATCAGCCGATCGCCGCGATCGAGCGGGTGCGTGCCGCGAAAAACGGCGTGCGGGTGGTGGGCTTCCTGTCACATGTGCAGACGGAACTGGCCGCGCAGGCACGCGCCGCGGGTTGCGATGAAGTGATGCCGCGCTCCGCGTTCACACAGAACCTGGCGGCCATACTTGCCGCAGCGAAGGATTGACGTGATCCGACGCGCTCCCTTGCTCAGACTAGCTTTTGCGGGACTGTTGCTTTTTGCCTTCACAGCGGCCACGCAGGAAAGCAATCCCGCGGCGCAAGCCAACACCGCAGCGCCTCCCGCGATGGCGCTCGATGCGCCAACGGCGGCCTTGCGCGACGCCCTGTTCGCGGCTTGTTCGCAGAGCGAGCAATCTTTCTCCAAGTTCCTCACAGCGCGAAACGCGGATACCTTTGCCCACCTTACACCTTCCGCCCGCGTCGCATTCATGAAGCGCTTCGTGCTCTTGAATGAGACTGGCAAGCCTTCCCTGCTCCCAACGGGCTCCGGACGCCCAACGATCCGCTGTGAAACGCCCGCTGGAGCTGCGGAGTTGCAAATCGGAGGCGCGGAAATTTCCGACAATCTCGCCTTCCTGCCGGTGGAAGTTCGGGAAGCCACAGACACCACGGGCGCGAGCGTGATCCGCGTGCAGATGGGACTGGTGCGAGAAAAGAGCGACTGGAAACTGCTCTCGGTCGGACTGGTCTTACTGGACTTGCCGGCGCTTGCTGTTGAATGGGACGCGGCGGAGATGGGGTCCACGGAGCGCACGGCCATCGATGGATTAAAGAAAATCGCGGAAGCGGTAGAAGCCTATCGCCGCAGCTATTCGCGGCTGCCGGAATCGCTCGCGAAGCTTGGCAGTCCACCGCGCGGTTCGGCGGCCGGCCCAGATGCCGCCGGGCTCTTGGACGCAGATCTGGCCTCGGGCACTCGCACGGGCTACAAATTTCGCTACGTCATCTCAGGCGGCAACAATCTCGGCGCTCCGGCGAAGTACGAAGTGGCGGCGACACCTGAAACTTACGGGCGGACCGGCCGCCGCTCATTTTTCCGCGACACGAATGGCAGTTTGCACGGTGCGGATCGCCAAGGAGCGGTGGGCAGCGGAGTTGACCCGCACATTGAGTGAAGCAGGAGACTCGGGGAATGCCTGATGCGATGACTGACCGCCGTGGTGCGCCCCGCTATCCGCTCATTCTTTTCGCGGAAGTCACGGACCATCTGAGCTGCGCAAAATTTACCGCGCGGACCTCCGACGTCAGCCGTACGGGCTGTTACATGGACATGCTCAATCCGCTCCCGCGCGGGACGCAAATCCAAGTGCGTCTACACAATCAAAAGGAAATGTTCGAATGGGCGGCAAAGGTAATCTACGTGAGCCCTGGCCTGGGGATGGGCGTGGCGTTCGCGGAGAATCCGCCGGCGGATCAAAAAGAGGTGCTTGATCGCTGGCTGGCACCCGCCGCCAAGACTAGCCAGTAAGGCGCGTCTTCGGAGTTCCAATCCTGATTTGTACACGGGCACGGTTGGCGCTACCATCGGGCACTTCACCATGCGATACACCGCTCCTCTACGCGTGCCTGTACTGATGGTTGTCGTAGCGCTGCTATTTGCGACCGCGCTTGCAGCCGCTCCGCAAATCGACTCGGTCTACGGACCGCTTCCGGTCTTCGAACTGCACAGCGGTTTCTGGATCAATCTCCATCACCGGCTGTACGAAGAAGCACGGCAGCACCGCGGCGCTGCTAGTGCCGGCGGCGTAAAGTCCGAGAGGTCCGGCAAGCCCATATTGCAAGTCGCGCCGGGTGCAAAGCCCGCGCTTACCGGCCCCGAGCAGCGGGCGTGGGATGACGCGGTCTCCTACTATGTGGCGAATTACGCCGACAAAGATTTGCTGTTCAGCACGGAACTGGTGCTGCTGAAGAACCAGCTGGGCGATTTTGAGACTTGCGATGAACTTTCCGGCGCGAAAAAACGAACTTGCGACGCCGGGCTGCCGGGGAAGTTGACGCAAATCCTGGAAGGAGCCGCGCCGGTCTACCGGGCTCACCGCTGGCCCGCCGATGACCGAGCTAACCGCGCATGGGTCAAGCGCGTGGCTCCGCTGGTGCGCGAGCAGGGCGTCGGTTTGTCGCACCGGCTGGCGGACATTTACCAAACGCAATGGCCAAACGAAAAAATTCGCGTGGACGTGAGCGCCGTCGCCAATGCCGCCGGAGCTTATACCACGCTCGACCCGCTGCGCGTGACCATTGCCAGCACGGACGCGCGCAATCAGGGCGCGGCGGCACTGGAGGTGCTCTTCCATGAAGCGTCGCACGGAATCGCCATGCCGGTGGAGCAAGCTATCGCGCGGGAATGCCGCCAACGCGACAAACCGATCCCGCGAGACCTGTGGCACGCGCTGATTTTTTATACCACGGGTGAGGTGATCAAGCCGCTAATCGACCCGCAAGCGGATGCGCCGGAAAATACGGCCGCTCAAAATGGCACGATGCCGGGCGGCTCCGCTAGCAACCGAGCGCCAGACGCAAACGGCCGTAAATCGCAGGACGCTGAGTACACTCCGTACGCCATGCGCGAAGGCCTTTACCAGCGCGGCTGGGAAAATTACCTGACGCTGCTCACCCGCTACTGGCAGCCCTATCTTGAAGGCGGTGCCACCTTTGACGATGCCATAGCCCACATGGTCTCGGCTTTATAGCTAGATCACGCCGTTGTCCCGCAGCTTCTGGACCTCTTTCCGTACTGCATTGATGCCTTTGTCTGAGTAGAGAATCTCCAGCCGTTCGGCAGGCCCCATCTGTTCCTTGGATTGCAAGCAGTGGAAATTTAAATCCAGAGTGCTATACTCCGCGTGAATACCGGTTTACCCCTTGCCTGTCCACCTCTAATCCTCTGGGCAGGCACCGCGGCACGGTTCCACGGAGGTTACGATGGAAGCGACGCTTACGGGGCCCATTCTGTACCTTCTGATCGTCTGGGGAATCGTCACCGCCACATTTCTAGCCTTGCTGCTGTGGCGGAGCATTCTCACCACACATGAAGATGATCAATTGTGCATCGATGCGGCTGGCGAGCACGTAGCGCAAGAACAGCGCGAGTTGATAGCGAAGATCACGCGGCTGTCAAAGCCGATTGCAACGAGCGGCATCGCGGCGGGAGCGTTGCTACTGCTGATTGCCGGCATGTGGTTGTACGAAGGACTTAAAAGCTTCTAGCGATTGCCGCCGCCTGGTTGGCTGAGCATCAAGAGTTTGGAGGTTTGCTCGGCTGCGTTGATGGTGTGATCGCCGGAACGGTTGGTTGCGGCTGCGTGGTAGTGGGCGGCGCGGCTTGCGCTGCGGACGTGTGGTTGTGCACGATTAGCCAGTGGTCGTTGCGCTTCTCGAACACGAGAGTCGTTTGCCCGCGGGCGGTCATTGGCTGGCCATCCACCGTGCCGCCGAAATCCCACTGATAGCAGGCCCACGCTACTGCCCCGCTCACTTTGATGTAGGTGTTCACGCGGTCGAGACGCACCTGCTGCATTCGTGTGCGCTGCAGTTGATATAAAGGAAGAAAGTTGGACCAACCGAAGACGGGGGGCGCCCAGAGTCCGCTGACGAAGACAGCATCATCGGCATAGACTTGGCGCAGGCGGTCAATGTCGCCGAGCTGCCAGGCGCCGAGCATCCCGGAAATATTGTAATCAATCTGCTGCTCGTCGGGCATGGGGATGGTAGTGTGGGTGTCGGCGGGCGCGTTGGCGTCCTTTTTCTTCTTTTTTTCCTTTTGTGCGGACGCCGGAGAAGTCATCGACAAGAAAATCGCGAAACAAACAATAAGCGTGAAAAGCGCGCGCAAGCGGCGCGCAGCGGCGGGGACAGGCTTTGCAGCCATTTGATTGCTCTCCCTAATAATCTGAAGTACAGCCGGAAGAATAGCACGCGGGCGCAGGCGCGAGTCTTTAACGTGCGGGTAAGTTACTGGGCCCAGGAAGCAGTGACAATTTGCAGATGCACTCTACGCTGAGGTCCTTCGGGCATCCTCATCCTTCGCGAAAGACGCTCAGGACAAGTCGGTGCCCTCAGGATGACACGCGCGAATTCTGGGGCTAAAGACTTCGACCGGCCATGGTTGAGGTCAACGCGGCGGGCGGGAGGCGCTGAGAAGATTGACGAAGAGACGGTAGGCGCCGGGAACGCCTTCGGGAAGTTGGCGGAAGAAGGCAATGCCGGTGTAGATGTATACACCTTTGCCGTAGTGGGCATAGACGAGGGCGCCGGTCAGTTCCTGTTCGCCGGGATCGTTCATGGCGAGTAGCGGAGTGTATTTCGAATCGAATTGCGTCCAGAAATAGAGGCCGCGTTCCTGAACCCAGCCTTTGAAGTCGCTTTGCGTGATCTTATTCGGACGATTTAGAAGCGGATCGTTAGGCTTGAGAAATTTCACCGGGGAGTTTTCGTCGGTGATGCGCGGCAGAGGACGCGGGGCCGGGGTTGCTCCTTCCTTCACGGGGGGCGGCGGCGGAGAGATCAAGGCGGGATAAGGAGCGAAGGAAGACTTGTCCCAGATGAAATCGCGCTGGTATTGCACGAGGAGCGTGCCGCCATTCGCCGCGTAATCGAGCAGGCGTTGGTTCGCAGCGGGGAGATCGGGACGCAACTCGTAGGCACGCACGCCGACGACCACGGCGTCAAATTTGGAGAGGTCGCGGAAGGCGAGGGCTTGCGCATCGAGGAGTTCGACCTGAATGCCAAGCATGCGCAAAGCATCGGGGATGGGTTCGCTTTCCGCGGTGATGTAGCCGACACGAAGGGTTTGCGGCACGTTGATGGGGAAGGCGTGAACGAGACATTGCGCCGGCTCCGCCCAGAGCAGCGTGGGCATAGTTGGCAAAGGTTCGAGGGAGAGAGTGAACTTTTGATCTTTGGCGCTGGGAGTACGATTAGCAGTGTTGTGGGCGCGGGCGGAAATTTTGTAGTTGCCGGCCGCGAGCTTGAGAGGCGGCGTTACTTTGAAGCGAGCGTATTGGTCGCCGACACCGCTGAAATTGAGAGTCACCGGAGTGCTTACGATCCAGAGGCGCGGTGCGTCGAGGCCGACGCTGACCTTGCCGGGTTGCGTGGCGTAGGAGTGGATGCGAAGCAGGACGTCGAAAGGTTTTCGCGGCCCTGGCTTGGCCAGGACGCTGATGACTTGGCCTGGCTCAACGGCTAGCGTGTATGGCGGAACCACGCGAGGAGTAATACGATCGGCGCGCGTGGAGGTGGCGCGGATGCTGGTGACCGGAGAAACAGCGGTGAATGAATAGCCATCGAGCACGACATCTTGCGTGGCAGTCACGAGCGGCGGCGGATCGGGAAGCAAAGCGGGAGAAGGCAGGCCCGGAGCATTACCAGGGGTTCGCTGAGACCAAAGAAGCCACTCGGAACCGTTTTGAGGAAACCGCAAAGCCTGCGGGATAGAAACCGTGAAGTCAATCGCACCGTTCGGTTCAGGGTCTTGTTTAACGATGTTCCAGTCCTGAGGAAGCGCGAGGCCGATTTTCCGGAAGTCGCCGCTGATGGCGTCGCGGTGGTGCGGGTCGACGCGAACAGTAAAGGTTTCTCCGGGAACGAGCTCGCTACGATCGGAGATTGCATCAAGCCGGACGCCGGAGACAAGGACGAGCGCGGCGTTGATCTTTTCACGCTTGCGGTGAATGCTCCGGAAAAGGGACTGGACCGGAGCGGGAGTCTGGCTCGAGAGGGCAGGCAGCGGAATTTGATCGAGCTTTTTGCCCGCCGCGATCAGGAAATCGGCGGAATCCTTCCAATCCAGCCGCAAGGCGGCATCGCGTGCGGCAACGAGGGAAGCATCGACAGCACGCATGAGGGGATCAACACCCCGGTTGGCAACCTCAAAGTCCTCATCGAGCGGGCCGAGGGGTTCGTTGAGAGAGGTGAGATCGAAGTCACCGCCGTCTTCGCGCTTGAGGGTGATGGGGCGGCGGAGAAAGGGTGAGTTCAAGAAGCCGGTGATGCCCTGGGTGCGATGATTGGCGAAGGCATCGAGACCGATCTCGCGCCAGGATTTTCCGTAGAGGGGGGAAATATCGTCGAGCGGCAAAGGATATCCTTGCGGTTTTTCGCCACGATCTACGTCAAGCAACAAAATCGGGCGACGGTCGCCCCATGCGGCGGCGGCTTGTTGGTCGAGAGATGAGCGGTGGAGCTTGTAATTGGGATCAGCCGCAAGCCGAACAGCTTCTGGCGTGAGAAGGCCGGCGGCTTGATGATGGCCGTGGCCGGTGTGAACGCCACCCCAACCGTTGATGACAACCGTCGGCCGGAAGGCGCGGATGACCTCGACCATGTCCTGCAGAACGTCGTCGCCCCAAATTTTTTCCGTTTCCTCGGGAGTTTTGGAATAGCCGAAATCTTTTGCGCGAGTAAAAAAGAGTTTGACGCCGTAGCCGCGCGTGGCGGCGAGCAACTCTTGCGAGCGGATGAGACCTAGCTGGGGAGCCTGCTCCGGGCCGAGATCGTTCTGCCCGCCTTCACCGCGTGTGAGAGAAAGGAGCGCGACTTCGGCATGCAGGCCACGAGCGAGATAGGTGAGCACGGCGGCGGATTCGTCGTCGGGATGGGCGGTAGTGTAGAGGATGCGAGTGGTGACACGGGCGTTTTCGATGGCTTCCACGGTTTCTGGAAGTCCCGGACCGGTGCCGGGGGCCGGAGGGAATTGGGCCTTGGCGCCGGCGGCAAAGATCAAGAGCAACAGTATGTAAACGACAGAAAGACGCACAGCCAGAAATGGCTGTGCCACTGTTGGGGCGCGGCCCGGGGAGGGGACGGGCTGAGCTGGATTGAAAATTTTCATTGGGCGGCCTCTGAGGGAGGAGCGGCGAACGGCCATTCTTTGCGAAGGCGTGACTGCACGAGAAAAACAGCGAGTCCCAAGAGAATCACGAATAACCCCCACCAAATAGCTTTTCCCGTTCGAAGGAAGAGCCAGATCCACCCCGCGATGGTCAACAGCGCAGGCAGCGGATACAACCACATCTTAAACGGCAGGCGCTCCGGAGGCCAACGGCGCCGCAAAAGCATGACGCCTACAGCCTGGCCAATGAACTGAATGATGAGGCGCATCGCCAGAACAGCGGCGATGACCGTCCGCAGCTTGAAGAGTAGCGCGAAGAGGAAAGTCAGCGTGCCGAGAAAGAGGAGCGAGATGTGCGGGAACTTCTTCTGCGGATGTACGCGAGCGAAAACGCGGAAGAAATTTCCGTCGAGCGCGGCGGAGTATGGGACGCGCGAATATCCGAGCAGCGAAGAGAATACCGAAGCGAAAGCGATCCAGAGGACCATGGCCGTCGCGAAGCGCGCGGCCCCGGAACCATAGAGCTTTTCGACGAAGGCACTGACGATAAAGGGTGAATCCTGGGCTTGCTGCCACGGCAACACGCCAAGGATGCTGGTCTGCATGGCAAGGTACAAAATTGCGATGCCGATTATAGAAATGAAAATGCCGCGCGGAATATTGCGCGCGGGATCGCGGATTTCGCCTCCGAGATGGCAAATGTTGTAGTAGCCCCAATAGGTGTAGATGGTGTTAACGGTCGCCGAGCCGAGCGTAGCAAAAAACAGCCAGGAAAAATCCCAGGATCCTGGCGCATAGGTGAAAACGAGGCGCGGCTGGAAGTGCGTGGCGCCGCCCCAGATGAGCCAAAGGATGGTGCCGACAACACCGACCCAAAGAAAAAGAGAGATTCTTCCGATGGAGGCAATGCGGCGATAGAGCAGGATCACGAGCAGAATTACGAGCGCGCCGGAGACGGCTTTCTGTCCATATTTTCCAAGCGGGTAGAGGTAGGAAGCGTATTGAGAGAAGCCGATGGCGCCGGAAGCCAGGCTCAAGGGAGCTTGAATCAAGGTCTGCCAGACGAACAGGAAGGACATCAAGCGACCCATGCGGCCGGGGCCGTAGGCTTCGCGAAGGAAAACGTAGCTGCCCCCAGCAAGCGGCATCGCAGCGCCCAGTTCTGACCAAACAAAGCCGTCGAGCAACGCGAGCACTGCGCCTGCGGCCCAGGCCAGCAAACACTGCGGGCCGCCCATGGCTTTGATGACCAGCGGGATCACGACGAAAGGTCCGATCCCGACCATCTCGATCATGTTCAGGGCGACGGCTTCTTTGAGACCGAGGGCGCGTTCGAGATCGCCACGCTCGCTTCCAAGCGCAGTGCCTTGAGCAGCGTTCTCGGGAGGGTTCATAGCGCCGCCGAGAATAGCAAATGCGGAGCGAGGGCGCGAATGCAAGCCATTTCGTTTTGCAACGCTCCTGGAACAGCTTAAACTCTTCCGGCGAAGAGCTTGAACCGTAGCAGCCGGATGGTTTCGTTGTGCGGCGAGTTCGAATCATTTCCTACCTTTGGACGATTTCCTTGTGCAGCGCGGGATTCTTCTGCGCTCCGGCTCGCGGGGACAAACTGCGGGTGCCGCCCGAAGTAATTGCGGCAGCCGACCAGATTTACTCCGGTGATCTCGAGGGCGGGCGCGAAGCATCGTTGCGCCTGCAGCAAGAGCGGCCGGATCATCCCATCGGATACCTGCTGGAGGCAGAAGCGCTGTGGTGGAGAATCTGGTGCACTTCCGCGGAATTCAAGTATGGGATGAACTTTCCGCGGCACCGCGCGAAGTTGGCAGCCGACCGGCGCTATTTGGAATTGGCGACAAAGGCTTCCTCGCTCGCGGAGGGCGAAATCGCGCAGCACGATACTGCAGAGATGGAATTTTACGCGGGCACGGGCGCGGCACTGGCTGCGCGACTCTATGGGCTGCGCGGCGAGGGGCGCAACACGGCGCGTGCGGGAGTGCGCGCGCGCGAACATCTGCTACGCGCGATCGCGATGAACGCAGAACTGGCGGATGCGGAGCTTGGTCTCGGCCTGTACAACTACTACGTCGATACGCTGTCGGCGGCGGCGCGCGTCTTGCGGTTTTTTATGGGTATCCCCGGAGGAAGCAAGAAAGAAGGGATCCGCCAGCTTGAAAACGCGATTGAAGAGGGCGCACTGGTGTCACCGGAGGCGCGCTTTTACTTGGCGATCAGTCTTCATAACTACGATCAACAGTATGAGCGGGCGCTGGAGGTAATCGGCCCGCTGGTGAGGAAATATCCATCGAATGCGCTCTTTCAGTTGGCGACGGGGGATCTTTTCGCCAAGCTTGGCCGGAAAGAACAGGCGCGCGACTGCTATCGGGCGGCGGGCGCCGCGGCATTCAGCGATCCGGAGTGCCGCCAGCACGTGCAGAAACTTGTGGAAGCTTCGCTGGCGGCCTTGGGTGCCGATTGACCTGGTCCCGCCTGCAATGGTAATGATGTAGGGTTGCGCGAGGGTTGTTTTGCGTGCTGAGGCGCGCGCCACGGCGGAAAGCCGGGGCATATTTGAGATGGGGCACTGCGGGTCAACGCGCAGCGCGAATTCTGCATCACACCCCGACAGCACAGTGGCCAAACGCGGCTCTTAGCGGAATGCCCGGGTGGTGATTCCTGGGGACCACCGAGCGAGGCCTGCCCTCGCAGTCACATGTGACGATGAAGGAGTTTTCATGAAGCGGTCCTGGACAGCGATGGCTGTCGCATTGTCGGCGATGTTCGCCGCGATCGGTTGCAATGACTATGGCAATACGTTCCAAGTTCCTACCGGAGCAACCATCACTTCGCTTTCGCCTGCGAACGCCACGGCGGGAAGCCCGCAGTTCACGCTGACCGTGGTTGGCGGTGTGTTTGTTGCCAAGACAGTCGTGCAGTGGAATGGCGGGACCATTGCGACCCAGGTACAGACCGACAGCGCCGGGAACATTACGGGCATAACTGCTACCGTGCCCGCATCGCTAGTGGCCAAGCCAGGGACAGCGTTTGTCAACACGCTGAGCCCGCACTCCGGCGCGGGGACCAATGGGCTCTCAAATACATTGGCGTTCATCATCAATCCGCCGGGAAATCCGCTGCCGACGGTCTCTTCCATATCTCCGAGTTGTACGGTTGCGGGTGGCGCGGCATTCACGTTGACAGTTATGGGCAGCAATTTTCTTCCGGCATCGGATCCGTCCGGAGGCTCGCAGGTCTTGTGGCGCGCGGGTGCGGGCGGAACGCAGACCATGCTGGCGCCAGTCGGTTCGACCAGCGCAACGCAGATTCAGGCAATGGTAACCAACACTCTCATCGCCGGCGCTGGAACGGCAAACGTAAGCGTCTTCAATCCGCCGGCACCGCAGTCAGGAAGCGGGAGCGGAGGGGGCGGCGCGAGCCAGAACAGCCCGCAGTTCACCATCGCGGCCAGTTCGTGCCCGGCTGCCGCCGCGCGTGCTACGGCGACGGTGCAGACCGCGGCGGAGGAAACTCCGGCGGTGAGCGCGGACGCGCGATTTGTCGCTTATACTGCGACGCAAAATGAGCATGCGCAGATTTTTGTTCGAGACACGTGCCAGGGAGCCACGGGAGCGTGCCAGGCACGGACATTGCTGGTTTCCGCGGCGACGGACGGAGCTGACGGCAACGATGACAGCCGGTCGCCCTCGATGAGCGCCGACGGACGCTACATCGCGTTTAGTTCCGCGGCTACGAATCTGCTGGCGGAAGCTCCCTCGGGACGTCAGATTTATTTGCGCGATACCTGTTTGGGCGCGGAGGCATCGTGCACACCATCGACACAGCTTGTTTCGACGGATTCGCAGGGCGCGCTTGTTGGAACCGAGGCGATTTTGCCTTCGGTCAGCGCGTCGGGTAGGTTAGTGGCTTTTGTTGCCGTGACGCCGAGTCATGTGAGCAGCAAATCAGCCGCCTCGACGAATGACTCTGCCGGGACCACCAACAGCGGATTCCGTCAGGTTTTTGTGCGCGACACCTGCCTCGGGGCGAGCAACTGCACGCCGAAGACGACTCGCATTTCGCGGCAGCCCGGCGATTCCCCCGCGGCGGAAGGCAAGCCTGCGGGACCGTCACTGAGCGGGAGCGGCGAGCACGTAGCCATTCCCGATGCGACGAGCTCGACGATATTTGGCCGCGCCGTGGCCATAGATGACCGCGTTTTTCTCGCCCTAACAAGCAAGCAATAGGGCGCGAATCCAAGGCTAGTAGAATCGCACCTTCACATCGGGCCTCTTCTCAAGGTGCACGGAATCGATAAAGCGCACCTGGCGGTCGTCCAGAGTCAGAATCATGGACGTGGTGCGCACGCCTTCGCCAAAGAACCGCACACCTTTCAACAGATTCCCGTCAGTCACCCCGCAGCACGCGAAAATCATTTTTTTGCCGGGCGCCAAGTCCTCGGTGTCGTAAATTCGTTTGTGATCCTTGACGCCCATTTTGGCCAGGCGCTCCGCGTCCTGCGGTTTGGCCACGACCAGTCGAGCGAGAATTTGCCCGTTCAGGCAGCGTAGAGCTGCGGCGGTGAGAACGCCTTCCGGCGCGCCTCCGGTGCCCATCACGGCATGGATGCTGGTGCCAACGACGGCGGCGGTGATCCCCGCGGACAAGTCGCCATCTCCGATGAGACGGATGCGCGCTCCGGCCTTGCGAATGTCCGCGATTAAAGTCTCATGGCGCGGACGGTCGAGGACGATGATGACCAAATCCTCGACGTCGCGATCGAGCCGCTTGGCGATGGATTTGAGATTGTCAGAGACCGGAGCATCCAGATCGACGGCCCCCTTGCAGGACGGACCAACAATAATTTTTTCCATGTACAGATCGGGAGCATGCAGCAGCCCCCCCTTTTCACTGGCCGCGAGGACGGCGATGGCGCCGGCGGCCCCCGTGGCACAGAGATTGGTGCCCTCGAGTGGATCGACGGCAATGTCAACTTCTGGAAACAACGCTTTAGGTGCGTGGGTGGCGAGGCCAACCTTTTCTCCGATGTAAAGCATGGGTGCTTCGTCGCGCTCGCCTTCGCCGATGACGATGGTGCCGTCCATCGGCACCGCATCCATGGTCTTGCGCATGGCTTCCACAGCCACTTCGTCAGCCTTGTAGCGGTCGCCGAAGCCCATGGTGCGCGCGGCAGCGATGGCACCGTTCTCGACCACGCGCAGAAATTCCAGGCTGAGTTGCTCTTCCATGCTTCCTCCGAAAACGCTTTAGGTGAATATCGTGGCCCGGTTTGCCATCGTATTGCTCAGCATCGCTTGGACGGCAGGCTATGCTAGACCAAACCGTGGGCGCGCGTCGACACGCCTAGCTTGCCTGTGAGGCATCAGCCCGGTGACGCGGGTGGCGTATGATGCTCGCGATGAAATCCTTTCCATGCTTTCTTGTTGTATGCGCACTCCTGTGTTCGGCGGCGGCACGCTCTCAAAACAAAGACGCAGGTGTGCGCCGTGATTGGCCGGCGTGGGGTGGCGGGCCGGAAAACATGCGCTACTCACGCCTGGCGCAGATCAACCGAAGCAACGTGAGGCAGCTGGCCACGGCGTGGACGTTCGATACCGGCGAGCAGGGCGGTTTGCAGACAAGCCCGCTCATCGTCGGCGACGTGCTTTACGGAATCACCCCAACGCAAAAGATCTTTGCTCTGGATGCCGCGACCGGGAAATTACTTTGGAAATTCGACTCCGGGATCAATGGCACGCAGCCTAACCGCGGTTTGGCCTATTGGTCCAGCGGAAAAGACAAGCGAATCCTCGCCGGAGTAATGAATTTCGTTTACGCGCTGGACGCCGCTACCGGCAAGCTCATGCCTGCCTTTGGCCAAAATGGACGAATCGATCTTCGCAGGGATCTGGGACGCGACCCTGAGAAGCAATCCATCGCTTTGACCAGCCCGGGAGTTGTCTACAAGGACTTGATCATCGTGGGCGGACGCAATCCCGAAACTTTGCCGGCTCCGCCCGGTGATGTGCGCGCCTACGACGTGCGCTCCGGCAAGCTCCGTTGGGCGTTTCATACCATTCCGCACGATGGCGAATTTGGCCGCGACACCTGGCCCGCCGGCGCCTGGAAAATCAGCGGCGCGGCGAATAACTGGGCTGGGATGGCCGTCGATCAACAACGCGGCATCGTCTTCGTCCCGACCGGATCGGCTGCATTTGATTTTTACGGCGCGGACCGCGTCGGTGACGATTTGTTCGCTAACAGCCTGATCGCGCTGAACGCAGAAACCGGCGAAAGGATATGGCACTTCCAGGGCGTTAGGCACGATCTCTGGGACCGCGATTTTCCCTCCGCTCCCGTGCTGTTCACCCTTAAGCGCGACGGAGAAGACGTGGACGCCGTGGCGCAGACTACCAAGCAGGGTTTCGTTTATCTGTTCGAGCGCGGCACCGGCAAGCCGCTCTTCCCCATCGAGTATCACAAATATCCAGCGAGTACGATTCCTGGCGAAGTTGCGGCTTCCGAACAGCCTCTTCCAACCAAGCCTGCGCCCTACGCGCGCCAACTTCTCACCGAAGATATGTTGACCAACCGCACGCCGGAAGTTCACCAATGGGCTGTCGAGCAATTCCGAAAATCGCGCAGCGAAGGGCAATTCGTTCCCTTCAGCGTGGGAAAGGATACGGTTATTTTTCCCGGGTTCGACGGTGGCGCGGAGTGGGGAGGTCCGGCTATCGATCCGGAAACAGCGACGATTTACGTTAATTCCAATGAAATGGCGTGGATGGCCGCGCTCGCGGAAAACACCGACTTCAGCGGAGCGAAAGCGACCTACATGAGCCAGTGCAGCGTCTGCCACGGCGACAAGATGGCCGGTTCCCCGCCTGCCATTCCGTCGCTGATCGGCATCGCGGGACGGCTGGCGCCCGACCAAATTACTTCGGCGATCAAATCTGGAAAGGGCCGAATGCCGGGATTTCCGAATCTATCCGGGGAGCAATTGAGCGCGCTCGTCGACTTTCTGGCTATCGGCGAGAGCAAAGAGCTCGGCAGTGTCGGGCCCGAACTCCTGGGAATGAAATACCGATTCCTGGGATACCGCAGATTTTTGGATCCCGACGGCTATCCAGCTATTGCACCGCCCTGGGGCACGCTCAACGCAATTAACCTGGGCACCGGCGAGTACGCTTGGCGGATTAATCTTGGCGAATATCCGGAGCTCGCCGCTCAAGGAATGAAAAATACGGGAACGGAAAACTATGGCGGGCCAATCGTGACCGCAGGCGGACTGCTCTTTATCGGCGCCACCAGTTTCGATAGGAAATTCCATGCGTTCGATAAATCCACCGGCGAACTGCTGTGGGAGACGACTCTTCCGTTTGCGGGCAATGCCACTCCGGCTACGTACGAGGTGAATGCGCGGCAGTACGTGGTTATTGCGGCTGGAGGCGGCAAGGATCTGAAATCGGCATCCGGGGGCGTTTACATTGCTTTCGCTTTGCCAAAGTAGTAGCGAGGAAAGTATCGGAGAGGAAACATGGGATACGTTAATGCGCCGGATTTAGGACGTAACAGGCGCGAGCACCCGCACTGCTTTTGGCAGCACCTCGATTTCGACGGGCGCCGCTCCCAGGATTTCGCCGTCCCCGTGGAAGAGGCATTCGCGATCGGTGGTGAAGCGCACGCGCGAGGCGCTGACACGAGTTACATACGAATCCGGAAGATCGCCGCGAGCGAGTAGCCGGGGGACGACGGCGAGCACCTGCGCTGCGCTTAGGTTCCGCACAAACAAAGCCGTGAGTAGCCCATCGTCAATTCGCGCGTCCGGCGCGAGACGCAACCCCGCTCCATAGCTCGGCGTGTTGAGCGCGCCCGCGAGCAGCGCCGGCGCCTCCCTGGGCGGCAGCTCGCTGCCTGGGAACTCCGCTCTAATCCGCAAAGGCTCGAATTCGCGAAGCGCACGCAACGCCGCGGCAATATAACGCAATCGGCCGGGGAACTGCGCGTATGCATCCAAGTAGGTTGCGGCGTCCGCATCCAGCCCCACTCCACCGCCGCCCACATACAAACGTCGGCTACCGTCTGCGGTATGTGCGCTAAGCACATCGACCAAGCGCGGTTTGGCCGACAGCATGGCCACTGCGGCAGCGATAGGATTCTTCGGCAGTCGCAATGCAGCAGCAAAGTCGTTCCCGCCACCCGTGGGCAAAATCCCGAGCACGACCTCGCGGCCGCACGCGGCATTGACCAGAGCCTGCAATGTGCCGTCACCGCCCATTGCGAGCAGCACGCGTCGGCCCGCCTGGATTGCGCTGCGTGCGTGCGATTCCAGCGCCTGTGTGCTATCCGTGAAAAAGAAGTCGGCAGGGAATAAGCGCTCCGCGAAGATTCGTTTTATGGAAGACAAACATCTTCGAGCGCGCCCGCCACCTGCGCGTAGGTTGACGAACACAGCAGCGGGAAATTCGCGCGATGCGATGCACAATTCGGCCACTGGGCTGCACATGCTGCCCAAAGGCCTATCCGCTGTCAATCGAATCCAAACGCAAAGGGCGACGCTCGTTGAACCTTTGACACCGCAAGGCTGTTGGGTGCGGGTAGCTTTCGCTAAGGCTTAAGCGGCAAGGCCAGCCACGCGGGTTGGAATGGTGCCGGCGGGGGGAATCGAACCCACGGCCTAGGGATTATGAGACCCTCGCTCTACCACTGAGCTACGCCGGCCCAAAGGCAATTTTCCATGCTACGGAGCGGCGAGCAAAGGTGTCAAGGGTATCGCGGGACACGTGGTAAGGACCTGCGGCGCCGTAGGTCATATGGCTAGTACTACCGTACCGTTGACCGTACGAGTTCTAAAACCTACGATGCCCCTGCACGACCTCCCAGGAGGCTCCGGCGCGGGCGAAAGCCTGGCGAAGAGTTCAATCGGGGAGACGTGTACTGTTTCGGAACAGGCTCGTCTTGCGAGCTGCTTGACATTGGTGTAATTAGATATAGAGTGCATCCGGGGTTTCTTTCCCTTGGAGGCACTCAATGTCACGTAAGCTCACCGCACTACTCCTAGCCATGCTAGTCTTGGTAGGAGCGATGGGTCTGAAGACTGTCGTAGCGGCGCACAGCGACGGCGCCGTTATGTTGGCCAACGGTTCGGCGCCATTTCCGCCGCCTTCGTTCCGGAACGGTTCGGCGCCATTTCCGCCACCTTCCGTGTCCACCAAGTAGCCAGCGCTAAGTAAGCGCGGGCCGGGCGCGGGAAAGGAAGTTCGTGCCTGGTTCAATCGGATACACGATCTGGTTCCTGGGATCCCTCCTAGAAGTCTGCGTAGTGGTGTCTGCGATCGCCAAGCACGCTTTCCGCCGCTATCTCTGTCTCAACATCTACATGTTGTTCTCGTTCCTTATCAGCTTGGGGCGCTACTATGTGCTCAGTCATTTTGGTCTGCGCTCCAGTGAATACAAATATTTCTACTTTTATTCGGATGCGGTCCTTACCATTTTCCTCTACCTTGCGCTGATCACCCTTTATCTGCACGTCTTTGACGAAATGAAGGTCGAGAAATACGTGCGGCTTGCGGCGGTGCTCCTGCTCGTCGGCACCGTTTTGTTCTCGTACGGAGTTGTTCAGCAGTCCCAGAACAAGATGCTCACCGGCTTCTTCTTTGAGCTTTCTCAGAATTTATACTTCGTGGGCCTGGTTCTGACCTACGTCTTGTGGGGCGCCATCCTGAAACTGCGTGAGACGCGGACGCAACTGATCCAATTGGTGCTTTCTTTGGGAATCTATTTCAGCGCGTTTGCTGCGACATTTGCTCTCGGAAACATGTTCCCCAATTTCCAGTTCTTCGGCTACGTAGTTCCTGTGTTCGGCTGTTTGCTACCCCTTGCTTGGGCCTATGCATTCTGGCGATTGGCTCCCGACGCGCGGATGGTACCGGCTCGGCTCGCGGTGGTACCACGCTAATGGCTACCCTCATATTCCTGCTCTCCGCCGCTGCGCTGCTGCAGTTCTTCATCTCGTACTGCCGCTCGCTCATCGCGGCGTCCATCAGACAGCCGCTTTCCGCCGAGGTTCGCGATGTCGCGGGCATCCCGAACACCGCTTCTGGCGAGGACTTCGCGCGCGTCATCCAGCTCCTGGACCTTTGCCCCGAGCGCCCCGAGGAACGCGGCCGGATACGCGCCATCAACGCCTACTTCCGCCTGCTAAACGTCGTGCGCTCCACTCTGGCGCGCCTCATCCCTGCACTGGTGGCTTGGACCGACATGGAGCGCGGTCAATGTACTTACTTTGCCGCAGTGACCCTCGACAGGCGGATTGCGTTCAGCCGCGACATGCTGGCGCAGCAGATCGACGTTTAGCCCCCAACGCCTCGCATCTTACGACCTGTTCTTCCTGCTGCCTGATACGAAACATTTAACTCCAAGCATTGACTTTGCTTCCTTTTCTTCGTGGTATCCTTGTTGCGTTTCACTCCTCACCGGAGTGGGAGCGTCCGCAGCGCAAAACGCACCGGTGACAAAAACATGCTCGCAGTGTGGCGCAATACTGCTTTCAAGCAGGCGCGCCTGCAATTTCTGTGATTCCTCATTTCCCTCGGGCACTTTTTCTTGTGAGGATTTCTCTGCCTCTCCCCCTCGGAATGCGTCTGGTCAAACGGCCGTGTCAGCGAACAGTTACGCAGACGATGTAGACGGCATCCCAGTGATCGCCGTTCAAACGGATCAAGCTTCTGAGTGGCGAGGTGAACTCAGCATGCGCATGGAGGCATATCGCGTGCGCAAGCGCCGGCGCGCCGCCAGTACAACACAATCGCGGCTTCCGTTTGAGCACAGCCCCGTGACCACCAGCACGCACGCGTCGGTTCTCGACGAAGTCCGCAACGTCGCCGCCGGCGATTTTTCATTCACACTTGCCATTGGCCGCAACACGCAAAGCCGCGAAAAATCAGACGGCCGTATGGAAATTGACGTCACCATTCCGCCCGCATCGCGAACCGATGGCCTGGCGAGGTCCCCCCAAGACGAGCTATCGGAAACCTACGGTGCGTATCCCGTGGCCTCGCTCGAAGAGCGACGATTCGCCGCCGCCATCGACATCGCGTGCCTGCTTTTCGCTTACGGTGGCTTCCTCGCGCTATTTGGTTCTCTGGGAGGGCAATTCACTCTCAGCAAGCTCAGCGCCGCGGTATATGGCGTGACATTTGCCATCGTCTACTTGCAATATTTCGCCCTCTTCACCATTTTCGGCGGCACCACGCCGGGCATGATGTTCCGCGGCCTGCAAGTCACCAGCTTTACGGGCGATCCGCCGACACCACGGCAAATGCTGCTGCGCAGCGCAGGCTACATTCTTTCCGCTGGAACGTTTTTCCTGGGATTCTTCTGGGCCTGGTGGGATGAAGACGCTCTCACCTGGCACGATCGTCTGTCGCATACCTATGTGGGAGTGCTGCAAACTCACGAGGATATGAAGCCCTCCGCGATAGCGCACAGTCACAGCCGCTGAGCGAGTTCGTGTGATTTGCCCAGAACAGGTGGAACATGCACGTGCTATTTCACATCAGCAGTTCGGTCTCCTTCGTAATGCATGATGTGGTAATACGCCTCCCAGTAAGACCACAAAACAGGTGGTGCAACGTGAGTGTGGGGATCGTCCAGAAATTTAGAGAATAATTGCACGAGCTCGCGTGTACGATAAATACCCGTCAACCAGTCTCCCCGGTACCACCCCTTCCACTTGCCGTATTCTGCTGCCGTCTCGACCTGCTGAATCTCATCAAACACTTTTAGGGCCCGATTAACCTCTTCATGGGCCTGGGACGGCTTTCCACTCTCAACGTCCTGTATGGCTTTCGATACGAGAAACAAGATCCGGTTGCTTTCACGGTTGATGGCAATCATCGCCAGCACCTGGGAACGATAGAAAGGCTGGCGCGCAACCGGAACCAGAGGCTCGATCGCAAGGGCCTTCTTCCAAACCGCGTCCCACCGCGGCTGCGCGTCACCGCACTGTTGAATTTCTCTTGTCACTGCCTCGCGAAGCCATTCTTTTCCAGTTGGACGATTCGCTCCGAATTCCGACCCAAAGATACGAGGAGGCGCCCAGTTCGGGGCCTGGCTTGGTATCGCATAGAGCGGGGAATCAATCATATAAGTCAGCAACATTTGCCGCACCTCCGTATGATAGAGCTGGTCCCCGTACTCACGAGCCGGATCACCAAAATGCGCGGGGGCCCTGAAGTATTCTCCGTAAAGCTCTTCAAGTTTCTGAGCGGCTTTTCCCCCGAATTCTTCCGACGACCACTGCCGGTAAAACTCGTCAGCAGGTTCTGCTCCGCCCGGAAGGCCCTTCCACGCCACATCCATCACGGCTCGAATGGACATAGAGACTGGGCGGATGTCGCTGGTGTTCACCAGAAGATACTGCGTAGCTCCAGCGCTGATATAGCGGCCAAGTTCAGAGAAACTGCGTTGAACCGGAACCATTTCCGTGAGCTGGTTCGCGCGCCCATTCATCATGGCGACGTGATCGTAAGCGCCTTGCCCAGCTGCCACTTCGCCGTGGTCTTGCAGGTAGCCATAGCCGTCATCCGCCCACACGGTCGAAACTTCGGGGGGAATTTTGAGATCACCTTGCTGGGCGAGTCGGGCACCCTCCTGCCACAGATTAGTCACAAACTTCGCATCTGGACGGACGGAGCGCACGATGCGCAACTGGTTGGCGATCGCGCGACCGATTAACTGGCCTAAGGCCTTGTTATTGTCTCTGACACTTGAATCCATGGAGGAATAGGTCACATCCGATAAGCCGCGCAGACCCACAGACCAGAGCACCTCCTGATCAGGCAGATAGGAATTCACTGCGTTCTTCCAAGCGCGTTCAAGAATTTCAGGATTCGTGGTGTAGTTATAGGGCACGTCCTTTGGCCAGCGCGCAACGTTCAGTCCCAGCGGAATAGCGTGGTGCTGTGTCACGATAAGGCCGCGTTTGGCCGCCAGCCGGACTTGCGGATCATCCGGGAAAATCCAGGTTCCCGGGGCAACCATGTTTCCTTTCAACCGTAGAATGGTTTCGTAAATCTTGTTCCACACTTCTAGGGAAATTCCCGTCTTGTCTCTCTCTTCTCCAGGCGCCCATCCCGTCAGGAGGTCTTCGTCGTTGATGAAAAAACCGCGATATTTGAAAAGGGGAGACGGAAAGTTCAGGTCCAGCGATGCTGGAATCTCAATCGAGGCGCGACGCGCGGGTTCGCGGTCAGTCCAGTAGTATAAGGGGTCGATGCCGAGGTATTTTCGGGAAAATTCATAAATCGCATAGATCGTTCCGCGCATGTCGGCTCCAGCAAGCAACACGACCCTAGTTGGACGCCGCTTGTCCCAATTCGCCGTGCGCACGGAAATTGAGAATGACTCGGCCGCAGTCAAACTGGTGGGGCGGATCGCTTCGGGAAGTTTCGCTTGCTCGCCGACCAATATCGTAACCGCTCCAGCATCTTCCGCACGGTTGACGATCCTCGGCCGCTTTCCCATCACTGTTTGGAGATCAGTCGCCAGATCCTCGGCCGCTTGCTGAACCGGCTGTGGCTGATCCGGACGCTGAAGGATGGTAACCGTGGCGTCGAGAACGACAGACCTTTGACTCGTATTATTCGTACCGGTTTGGTCGCTACGACTTTTCGCAGGAGCTTGTGAGCCCGCGAGTGCAGATAGCCCGCATCCGCCGACGAACACAACAAACGCCAGGACTCTTATGGCCAGTTGCGTGATGCATTGGCGCGAGAGGATCATCTCGTTGCCCATCTCTTCCTCACCTCCTCGTGAGCGGTTCAGAATCATGACATTAGGGAACTTAGATCAGGCGTCATCTTCGCAGTCCCTTGCTGTTGCGTGAAGATATGTCGACCCCTGGATCGTCGGCAACCCGGAAGTTATCCTCGGACCCGATTTGCCCGCTGCGCGTTACGTCCGGGGCTTCCCGCGTCGTGCAATTGCGCATAGACATATGTTTGGTAACCGCGCTTACACTCCGCATGCGCGTGCGATTCGCACCATCGCCTCGAGGCTGCGATCCACGTCCTCTTCGGTTGTCGCCCACGACGACACACTGATTCGCATTGCCGTCTTTCCCTGCCACTCCGTGGCGCCGCACCAGCACGTGCCGTCCTCCTGGATGCGGCGTACGATTTCGCGCGTGGTCGCGTCGTCGCCAAACGACACCAACACCTGATTGATCACCACTTCATTCAGCACCTGAAATCCTGCCGAGCGCAGGCCGCTCTCGAATCGCTTTGCCAGCATGCAGGTGCGTTCGATCAACGCGCACAATCCCGATCGTCCCAGGGATTTCAGCGCTGCCCACAGCTCCACTCCGCGCGCACGGCGTGACGCTTCCGGCGTGTGGTGCGCCGGTTCGCGGCGCGTTCCCGGAGCAAGGTAGGCCGCGCTCATCGTCATGGCCGCTCGCAACGCCGCGCCGTCCCGCACGAGCACGATCCCGCTGTCGTAGTTCACGTTCGGCCATTTGTGCGCGTCGGTTGCCCAAGAATCCGCCAGCTCAAAACCTAGCGTAAGGTGCCTGTATCTGGGCGAAACTGCCGCCCACAATCCAAAGGCTCCGTCGACGTGCACCCACGCGCCTTGCTCCTTGGCGCGGCGGCAGATTTCTGCGGCAGGATCGAACGAGCCAGAGTTCACGTTGCCGGCCTGAACGCACACGATGGCGCGCTCGCTTAACTTCGGCAGCCTATCCGCCCGCATGCGACCCTGTGCGTCCGATTCGACGATCGTGACGCGCCGCTTGCCGAATCCGGCGAGGCTCAGCGCTTTCAGAATCGACGCATGCATTTCCGCCCCCACAACTACTTCGATCGGAGGCGCGCCGAACATTCCATCTTCCGCAACATCCCAGCCGGCCTTAAGCAGCAACGCATAGCGCGCCGCGGCCAGGGCCGTAAAATTAGCCGCGGTCGCGCAGGTGACAAGCCCACCCTGGCAATCCGCCGGCAAATTCAGCGCTTCGCAAATCCAGCGCAGAACGACTTCTTCGAGTTCAGCGGCGACGGGAGACATCACGCGCAAGCAAGCATTCTGATCCCATGCGCCGGCAAGCCAATTTGCTCCCATCACCACCGGGAGCACTCCGCCGACCACAAATCCAAAATATCTTCTCCCCGTAGTCGCTACCGTCGCAGGTGAACCCAGTTCATCCAGCATTCTCACAACGTCTCGAGGATCGCTGGCCGTTGTGGGAAATCCCTCGTGAAACATAGCCAATGCCGCGACGTCGTCTGGAGCAGGCGCAACTCGACGCGCGCCGATTTCTCGAACGTAGCGTCGCGCGCGTTCCGCAGCCAGATTCAGCACGTCGTCGCTTGCGCTAAGCGCAATACCTTGTTCTTGCTTTTTCATGAATCCGCCCTCTTGCGCGCCAGCTGGCACAGCCGCGCCATTTTGCAAGGAACACACTAGTAGCATCGCGCGGGCAGGAAAAGAGCCGAATTGTCTGGTATGACCTTACTTCTTCACGGCTTGGTCGGAAGCGATTTTACCATCGCGGATGTAGATGATGCGGTGAGCATGTTGCGCAATTTCGTTTTCATGCGTAACTAAAATGATCGTATTTCCCTGGCGATGGAGATTCTCGAACAGCGCCATGATTTCGTCGCCAGTCTTAGAGTCCAGGTTCCCGGTGGGCTCGTCCGCCAGCACGATGGACGGCGAATTCACCAGCGCTCGCGCGACTGCCACGCGCTGCCGCTGTCCTCCGGAAAGCTCATTGGGTTTGTGATGCATGCGATCCACCAAGTCCACGCGTTCGAGCGCCTTTTTCGCGCGTTCCAGCCGCTCTTCAGCCGGCGTGCCGTTGTAAATCAGCGGCAGCTCGACGTTATGCAGCGCCGTCGCGCGCGGCAACAGGTTAAACGTCTGAAACACAAATCCAATTTCTTTGTTCCGGATGTACGCCAGTTCATCGTCATCCAGCTCGCTGACCAGTCGACCCGCCAGCCAATATCTCCCGGAGCTCGGCGAATCCAGGCATCCAATTAGATTCATCAGTGTCGATTTGCCGGAGCCCGACGGCCCCATGATCGCCACATACTCGCCTTTGCGAATCTCCACGTCCACGCCGCGCAACGCGTGCACCTGCTCCGCTCCCATCTCGTAGACTTTGGCAAGCTCCTCCGTCTTGATCACGATTCCGGAGCTGACCAAGTCCTCGCGATAGGAATCCGTCGACGCTGTCTCCACCGGCATGCGTTTCTCCTTGCTGCTTCCCTCTACCTCAGCTCTGATTCTCTTCCGGTTTTTTCGGTGCAGAGTTATCGATTTTGACGTTCGACTCGGGTTTCAACGTGCGCAGCGCCTTGTAGCTTCCCACCACAATCTCATCACCCTGCTGCAGACCTTTGGTCACTTCAATGTCCGTGACGCCGGTGATCCCCGTTTCCACCGGGCGGAATATCGCTTTCTTGCCCTTGATCACAAACACGCCCTGAACTTCATCTTTCTTGGGTTCGCCGGCGGCCGGCGGCGGAGGCGCAGCCAGCGTTACGCCGGATTCTTTCTTTGCGTTCTTCGCAGCCTCTTCCAGGTCCTTGCGCGTTCTCACCGCCAGCGCCTGAATCGGAATGGCCAGGACGTTTTTCTTCTCGGCGGTCTTGATTTTTGCGGTCGTGGAAAGGCCCGGCCGCACGTTTTCCGGCGGATTCGATATCGTCACCACCACTTTGAAGTCTTTCGCTTCCTGATTGCTGGCCGTCGACTGCGTCGTGGCCAGTCCCGAAGTCCGCAGCACCGCTTGCGAACCGATCTCCGTCACCTTGCCCTTGAATACTTTTCCAGGCACAGCATCAATCGTGACGTCCGCGTCCTGCCCCATCTTCACGCTAACAATATCCGTCTCATCCACCTTGACTTCCGCGGTCACAATAGACATGTCCGAAAGCGTCATGATGAAGCTGCCGTTCGCGTTCTGCATGCCCATTACGACGTAGTCGCCCACGCGCTCCGGCAGATAGCTCACGATTCCATTGATCGGAGATGTGTACGTGGTCTTCTGCAAAATATCCTTCGATCGCACCAGTACCGCGCGACCTTGATTCACCTGCGCCCGCGTTTGGTCCAGGACCGCCTTCAGCGACAGCACCCGCGCACGCGACGAATCCACCTGCGCCACCGCCGCGTCATAGCCGGTTTTTCGCTGGTCAAAATCCTGCTTGGGGATCAAGCCGTCTTTGAAGAGACCCTGGCCGCGCTCCCAGTCCAGCTTGGCCTTCTCCAAGTTCGCCCGCTGTAGCAACAAATCCGCCTGCGCCGCTCGGTAACTCGCTTCCGCCGCCTCAACGCCAGACTCTGCCGAATTGACTGCCGCTGACTGCGCTTGCACGTCCGCATTCGCCTGCACATTTTCCTGCAGGAGCAACTTGTCGCCCTTCTTGACGTGATCGCCTTCCTTGACAAATATCTCGGTGATTCTGCCGTATCCTTGTGCGGTCACGTTCGTATATGTCGTCGGCTTGATTTCCCCGGAGGCCGTCACCTGCGACACCAGCGTTTCCTGCGGCGCGATCTTGGCCGTTTGCACCGTGACTACCCCCTTATTGGCTTGATGGACGCTGAACAGCACAATCCCGCCCAGCACGGCTGCCGCACCCACCCCGATTCCCACCTTCTGCCAGGTCTTCATTGGATTCCTCTTTGTTTTTTGCGTCGGACAACCCGCACCACTACATGAAGTGTACGTCCCGCTATTTTACATACGTCCGAACGGCCTAGAATGTTTCGCCTTGCGGACTAAATCCTTCGCGGTCTGACCCTTGGCCGTCGTCCCAAGGGCAGTCTTGCGATGATTGTAGCCGCCGGTTCGGCCCCTCATCCCGCCGACATCAACCGAGGCTCAGCCTGCCATATTTTAGTTTCAAATGAGATCAAAGGGAAGGATTCCTCTTCGCGGCAAGGGACGTGCCGAGTCCTCACTGCATGCAGCGAGCAATTCCGCGGCCGTGGAAACGAATTTCTCTGGCGACGACGTCGGCGCTCCTTTCTGTTGTTGGACTGCAAGGCGGCGCAATTTCGGGGGCCATACGAATGCATTCCAGTTTCTGACAGGCTGACAGTGTCCAAGGGATTCGACAGACGACTCTCGCCAGCCGAGTTTGAGTCTCTGTGCTTACTCCTCGTATTCTCCTTGTTATCAACATCTTGTATGAATACTCAGCTCTC
>WNFD01000617.1_pt1 | contig 35390 bp, 23 predicted proteins | sample 5400491 | NCBI WGS metagenome assembly WNFD01 (sample SAMN13153343, study PRJNA577476) | soil metagenome | isolation source: 120 cm saprolite under Douglas fir tree site 2 hole 2 replicate 2 | place: USA:California | collected 2015-04-18 | reverse complement strand
TGGCCAGCTCGCGGGCGGTCTCCTCGTCGGCGACCGTCTGCTGCCACTGGTGATAGGCATCCACGGCATGGCTCAGCTCGCCGTAGCGCCGGGACAGCGCCCGGGCGCGGTCCGGGTCGGAGTGCACGGCGGCATCGGCGAGGACACGCTCCAGTTCGGCGTGTTCCTGCGCCAGCTCACCGAGCCGGTCGAACACCGTTACCCTCCCTTGCTACTTTGGCCGTCGACGTCAAGATCACCGTGTCCGTGGCCGCGTGTGAGCCACGCCACCCTGACACGGTGATCTTGAGAAACTACTTGGTGCCCGCCGCCTTCTCGGTGGCGCCGGCTGCCTTCTCATTGGTGCCGACCGCCTTCTTGCCGAACCGGCGCTCGAACCTGGCGACGCGGCCGCCCGTGTCGAGGATCTTCTGCTTGCCCGTGTAGAACGGGTGGCAGTCCGAGCAGATATCGGCGTGGATGACGCCGCTTTTCGCCGTACTGCGTGTGGTGAAGGTGTTCCCGCACGTGCAGGTCACCGTGGTCACCACGTAGTCCGGGTGAATTCCAGGCTTCACGTGAATACTCCTGCCTCTGGCGGTCGCCGGGTCGCCGCGGGCGGGCAAATGCCGCCCGGGCGTGAACCGGTACCGCGCTGTTTCGGCTTACCAGTGTGCCAGACCCTGAAACGTACTCCAGGGCCTGGAGATTCCCCCGCATCCCACAGCCACCCCAGCGGGATAACGATGTGTGATGCGTTTTACCGTTGTTCCAACGACAGCAAAACGCTTCAGCTGTCGTTGGGACGCTGACCGGCTACGAGCTGACCGTGGTCTTCTGGACCTGGAGCAGGAACTCGGCGTTGCTCTTGGTCTTCTGCATCCGCTCCATGAGGACTTCGAGGGCCTGCTGCGGCTCCAGGGCATGCAGCACGCGGCGGAGCTGCCAGACGATCTTCAGCTCCTCCGGGGTCATCAGGATCTCCTCCTTGCGGGTACCGGAGGCATCCACGTCGATGGCCGGGAAGATCCGCTTGTCCGCGAGTTCGCGGCGGAGCCGGAGTTCCATGTTGCCGGTGCCCTTGAACTCCTCGAAGATGACCTCGTCCGCCCGCGATCCGGTCTCGATGAGGGCCGTCGCCAGGATGGTCAGCGAGCCACCGTGCTCGATGTTGCGGGCCGCGCCGAAGAACCGCTTCGGCGGGTACAGGGCGGTGGAGTCCACGCCGCCGGACATGATCCGGCCGCTGGCCGGCGCGGCCAGGTTGTACGCGCGCCCCAGGCGGGTGATCGAGTCGAGCAGCACGACCACGTCGTGGCCCATCTCCACCAGGCGCTTCGCCCGCTCGATGGCCAGTTCCGCGACCGTGGTGTGGTCCTCGGCGGGCCGGTCGAAGGTGGAGTGGATGACCTCGCCCTTGACCGAACGCTGCATGTCGGTGACCTCCTCAGGCCGCTCGTCCACGAGGACGACCATGAGGTGGCACTCCGGGTTGTTCTTGGTGATCGCGTTCGCGATGGCCTGCAGGATCATCGTCTTGCCCGCCTTCGGCGGCGACACGATGAGACCGCGCTGGCCCTTGCCGATCGGGCTCACCAGGTCCATGATCCGGGTGGTCATCACCGCGGCATCGGTCTCCAGGCGGAGCCGGTCCTGCGGGTAGAGCGGCACCAGCTTGGAGAAGTCGGGCCGCCCACGGGACTGCTCGGGGTCCAGGCCGTTGATCTTGTCGAGGCGGACCAGCGCGTTGAACTTCTCCCGGCGCTCGCCGTCCCGTGGCTGGCGCACCGCGCCCTCGATCACGTCCCCCTTGCGCAGGCCGTACCTGCGGACCTGGGAGAGCGACACGTACACGTCGTTGGATCCGGGCAGGTACCCGGTGGTGCGGATGAACCCGTAGTTGTCCAGGACATCCAGGATGCCGGCGATCGGGATGAGCACGTCATCCTCGGCGATCACGGGCTCGGGCTCCCCTGCCGTGCCCCGCTCGCGGCGTCCCCGGTTGCGGTTGCGGAACCTGTCGCGGTTCCTGCGGCGCCCAGAGTCGTCGTCATCGCCGCCGCGGTCGGGCCCCTGCCCGCCGCCGTCGCGCTGGCCGCGATCACGCTGGCCGGCCGAATCACGCTGCCCGCCACCATCGCGCCCGCCGTCGCGCTGCCCGCCGTCGCGCTGCCCGCCGTCACGCTGGTCGTGGCGCTGCTCGCCAGCATCGCCCCCACGGGGCTGGTTGTCCCGCCTGCCATTGCGGCTTCGCTGCTCGCGGCGCTGGCCCTCGCCACCCTGCTGGCCCTCGCCACCGGGCGCGTTCGCGCCGCCGGCGCTCTCGCCCGCCGAGGCCCCGTTCGACCCGATCTCCGTGCCGACGGCCGGCCGGTCAAAACTGAGCTGGCCCCCCTGGCCACTGCCGGCACCCTGGCCGGACTCACCTGTCTGCGCTGCGACGCGAGGCTCGCCCCGCTGTGCTTCCTGGGTGTCGGCCGCGTGTCCGCCGCCCAGGCCGGGCTGTGGTGATGTGTCTGATTCCATGGCGTCCTGCTCACGGTGGCGGAGCGCGCCTGCTCCCGCGGACGTGCCCCGCTGGACTGACTTACCGAATGCCGAGCCCCCCTCGCCGGCGGGCGCACCGCCGCTCCCGCCGCCCTGCCTCTCCTGGATCACCGCGATCAGCTGACCTTTGCGCATCCGGCCGGAGCCGGTGATGCCCATCGACTGTGCGAGCCGCTGCAACTCGGGCAGCAGCAGTCCAGAGAGTCCCGGGCCGCCGCGTCGGGCAGCCTGGCTGGTCACCGTCTCACCGGCGGAAGCGCCTCGTGTCGGAGGCGCCCCGCCAGCCGGGGCCGCGGCCACGCCGGCCGCGTCCGCAGTGGGGCGCAGCTCAGCCGCGCCGGACTGGCCGGGGGATGCCTCAGGAACGCCCGAGGAGCCGGTGAAGAGTTCGGTGGTATCGCTCACGAGGGGTCCTTCCCAGGGAGCGGGCGGCGGCCGCTGTGGCGGCCGGTCGACCCGGTGTCACGACCCGGCGAATCGGCCGGGCCAGGTACTGCGTGTCCTGCTATCTCCCCACCGCCATGACACGCGCCCGTGCGCATCCCCCGTCCCGAGGCTTGGTCCGCGGCTCGCCACCGCAGGTTCAAGGCGGACCGGGCGAACGGGTAAGTGCCGGAACGAGACCAGACGGCTGGGGAGGCCCGCCCTGGTCCCCGGCCATCTCCCGGCTCACTTAGCCCTCCCCGCGTCATATGTGCGCGGGGGAGGCAGTGATCTGAGATTTGGCTGAGCGTCATTGGCCATGCCCGGCGGTGAGGCCGACCTCGCGGCAAATGACGGGCGAGCACCTGGCCCCATGATGGGGTATCTGGTGCAGCACCCACCTTAACACTAAGAGAGCTCACGACATTCCCTCAGAGTTGCCCGTGTGTCACGGAAGATGCTGTCCGGTCCTGCGGGGACCGGCCCGCGGGACCACGCGCGGCTGCTGTGCTTCTTTCCGGGGGACGATTTACCGCGCGTTGAACTCACGGACGTACGCCTGGCACGGCGGTCTGGAGGGTAGCACCTTGCCTGTCGACGTCCAAGGGGCTTATACGCCATGCGATACCCGTTTCCTGCGCGATTGAATCCACCAGGTCAGGTGCGGAATTCGGGCCCGGGCCGGCCAGCACGAGGAGGGCCGGCCCAGCTCCGGAAACCACGGCGGCCAGGCCGGCCGCCCGCAGCCGGTGCAGCAAGTCAGCGGTCGCCGGCATGACGGTGGCCCGGTATCGCTGATGCAGGAAATCCTCGGTGGCATCGAAGAGCACCTCCGGCGCGCCGGTGAGCCCGGCGATCAGCAGGGCGCTGCGGCCCGCGTTGGCCGCGGCGTCGGCGTGCGGGACCGTCTCCGGCAGCACGCGCCGGGCCGTCTCGGTGGAAAGAACATCCTGCGGAACGCAAATCACCGGGCTAATCCCGTCCAGCACGGCGAGCTTGGCCAGCTTGGGAACGGCCGGTGACCCCGGCCCCCGCTGGTCAGTCCACGCGATCGTGAGCCCGCCCGCCAGGCACGCCGCCACGTTGTCAGGATGGCCCTCCAGGTCCACCGCGAGCCGGAACACGGCCTCGTCCGAAAGCCGGGTGGCACCCTCGCTGACCAGGCCGCGGGCGGCCAGCACGCCGGTGACGATCGCCGCGGCCGACGAGCCGAGGCCCCGGCCGTGCGGGATCGCGTTGATGCAGCGCAGCCCGATCCCCGGCGGCTGACCGCCGAGCACGCCGAACACGGCGCGCATGGCGCGGACGACGAGATGGCCCTCCCCCGCCCCAGCGGTTTCCGCGCCCTCGCCCAACACCTCTATGGCCAGCCCGCCGCCGGTGACCCGCGCCTCCACCTCGTCGTACAACGCCAGCGCCAAGCCGAGGGCGTCGAAGCCCGGGCCGAGGTTAGCGCTGGTGGCCGGGGCGCGCACCACGACGAGCCGGTCGACCCAGCGCGGTACCGTGCTCACGCTGCGCTCCCCGCTCGCCTGCGGGGCGCTTTAAGGCCCTCCGGCTCGCTGCTCGCTGCGCTCACCCGAGTCCTAGCGCCGCCGCGGCGGCGGCCGGGTCCGCGGCGATCGTCACCGGCGCGGGCGCGCCCGACACCGCCCAGTCCGGGTCCTTGAGCCCGTTGCCGGTGATCGTGCAGACGACCCGGGAGCCCGCGGCGACCTGCCCGTTCTGGCACGCCTGCAACAGCCCGGCCACGCCGGCCGCGGAGGCGAGCTCGCCGAAAACCGCTTCCTGCTGGGCCAGCAGCCGGTAGGCGGCCAGGATCTGCCGGTCGGTAACCGAGTCGATCAGGCCGCCGGACTCGTCCCGCGCCTGCTCGGCGAGGTGCCAGGAGGCCGGATTGCCGATCCGGATCGCGGTCGCGATGGTCTGCGGGGCCAGCACCGGTTCGCCGCGGACGATGGGCGCCGCCCCGCTCGCCTGGAAGCCGAGCATCCGGGGCGTGCGGGTCGCCAGGCCGGCGTTCGCGTACTCGGTGTATCCCATCCAGTACGCGGCGATATTGCCGGCGTTGCCGACCGGCAGGCAATGCACGTCGGGCGCGTCACCGAGCGCCTCCACGATCTCGAAGGCAGCGGTCTTCTGGCCTTCCAGCCGGTCCGGGTTCACGGAGTTGACCAGGGCGACCGGGTAGTCGTTGGCCAGCTTGCGGGCGACTTCCAGGCAGTCGTCGAAGTTGCCGTTCACCTGGATCAGCCGTGCGCCGTGCACCAGTGCCTGGGCCAGCTTGCCGAGCGCGATCTTGCCGCGCGGCACGAGCACCGCGCAGGTCATGCCCGCCCGGGCCGCGTAGGCGGCGGCGCTCGCGCTGGTGTTGCCGGTGGACGCGCAGATCACCGCGGTGGCGCCGCGGCTGGCGGCCATGCTCACCGCGACCGTCATGCCACGGTCCTTGAACGACCCGGTCGGGTTCGCCCCCTCGACCTTCAGGTACACCTCACAGCCGGTGCGCGCGGACAGCACCGGCGCGGGCAGCAGCGGGGTCGCTCCCTCGGCCAGCGTGATCACGGGCGCTCCGTCGGGCACCGGGAGCCGGTGGCGGTACTGGGCAATCACGCCCGGCCACGGCACGAACGAGGCGGCGGCGTCCGCTGCGGGCTTCACCCTGGCATTCACTCGTCCCTCTCCCCCTCGACGCGCATCACGCTCGCGACCGCGCGCACCACGCTCAGCGCTCCGAGGTCCTCCACACAGCTCGCCAGCGCCGCGTCCCGCGCGGCGTGCGTGACGATCACCAGCTGGGCGTCATCGCCCCTGGCCTCCTGGCGGGCCGCCCTGATCGACACGTCGTGCCGGGCGAAGGTCTCGGCGACCCGGGCGAGCACCCCCGGACGATCCGCGACATCGAGCGCGACGTGGTAGCGGGTCAGCGCGTCGCCCATGGGCAGCACAGGGAGCTCGGCGTAGGTGGACGCGTCCGGGCCACGGGTACCGGCCAGCCGGTTGCGGGCCACGGCCACGATGTCGCCGAGCACCGCGCTGGCCGTGGGCACGCCCCCGGCGCCCGCGCCGTAGAACATCAGCCTGCCCGCCGACTCCGCCTCTACGAAGACCGCGTTATAGGCCTCGCGCACCCCCGCCAGGGGGTGCTCGCGCGGGATCATCGCCGGGTGGACGCGGACGGAGACGCCGCCGTCCCGGCGCTCGCAGATGGCGAGCAGCTTGACCACATGGCCGAGGGCGCGCGCGCTGGCGATGTCCGCGGATGTCACGGCGGTGATGCCCTCACGGTGCACGTCAGCGGCGGTCACCCCGGTGTGGAAGGCCAGCCCGGCCAAGATCGCCGCCTTGGCGGCGGCGTCGAAGCCCTCGATGTCCGCGGTCGGGTCCGGTTCGGCGTAGCCGAGCGCCTGCGCCTCCTCCAGTGCGTCGGAGAACCCGGCCCCGGAGGTGTCCATCCGGTCGAGGATGTAGTTGGTGGTGCCGTTGACGATGCCGAGCACCCGGCGCACGGCGTCGCCGGCCAGCGATTCGCGCAGCGGCCGCAGCAGCGGGATGGCGCCGGCCACGGCCGCCTCGTAGTACAGGTCGGCGCCGTTTTCGCGGGCGGCCTGGTGCAGCGTCGCGCCGTCCTCGGCCAGTAGCGCCTTGTTGGCGGAGACCACCGATTTGCCGTTCTTCATCGCGGCCAGCAGCAGCGAGCGCACCGGCTCGATGCCGCCGATCACCTCGACCACGATGTCGGTGTCCGGGCGGGTCACCAGGTCCATGGCGTCGGTGGTGAGCAACTCGGGCGGGACTGCCACGCCGCGGGCCCGGCCGGGCCGGCGCACCGCTACCCCGATCACCTCGAGCGGCGCCCCAATGCGTGCCTCGAGGTCATCTGCCTGCCGCTCGAGCAGCCGGAACACTTCCGAGCCCACTCCGCCACAACCCAGCAGTGCCACACGCAACGTCCGCACGCCAGAAGCTCCCCTCTGTGTCACCGGGCCCTCGGTCACCCGGCCCTGCGCCACCGGGTCCGGTGTCACCCGGCCCTGTGTCACCCGGCATCCAGCCGGAGCAGGTCCTCGGCGGTCTCCCGGCGGAGGAGGACCCGGGCCGCACCATCGCGGACCGCGACCACGGGCGGCCGCGGCACGTGGTTGTAGTTGCTCGCCATCGACCGGCAATAGGCGCCGGTGGCCGCCACCGCGATCAGGTCTCCGGGGGCCAGGTCCGAAGGCAGGTAGGTGTCGCGGACCACGATGTCCCCACTCTCGCAGTGCCTGCCGACAATTCGCGACAGCATGGGCGGCGCGGCGGACTCGCGCGAGGCCAGCACGCAGGTGTACTCGGCGTCATACAGCGCGGTGCGGATGTTGTCGCTCATCCCGCCGTCCACGCTGACGTAGCTGCGCAGCCCGTCCACGTCCTTGATCGTCCCGACTTCATACAGCGTAACGGTGCCCGGCCCGGCGATCGACCGGCCCGGTTCCACAGTCAGCCGCGGGACGGCCAGGCCTGCGGCCGCGGTTTGGCTGCGGACGATCTCGTTCAGGTTCTGGGCGATGAGTTTGACGTCGGCGGGGTCGTCGTCGGTCGTGTACGCGATGCCCCACCCGCCGCCGAGGTCGAGTTCGGCGATCTCGATGCCATGCTCGTCGCGGATCCGCACGGCCAGGTCCAGCACGCGGTGGGCGGCCACCTCGAATCCGGCCGTGTCGAAGATCTGCGACCCGATGTGGGAGTGCAGGCCCGCCAGTTCGAGCGTGGGGCAGGCGAGGATCCGGCGCACCGCCTCGTCAGCCGCGCCTGAGGAGAGTGAGAAGCCGAATTTCTGGTCGTCATGAGCGGTCGCCACGAACTCGTGTGTGTGCGCCTCCACGCCCGTGGTCACCCGGACCAGCACTCGCTGGCGGCGTGAGGCGGGTGTCGCGCCCGTCGCTGCTGCCGCGCCCGTCGCGCCCGTCGCTCCTGCCGCGCCCGTCGCTCCTGGCGGGCCAACCGCTGGCTCGGTGAGGTAGGCGAGGCGCGCGATCTCCTCGAACGAGTCCACCACGATGTGCCCGACGCCTGTTTCCAAGGCGCGGGCCAACTCGCCGGGGAGCTTGTTGCTGCCGTGCAGGGCGATCATCGCGGGGTCCACCCCGGCCTGGAGCGCGACTTCCAGTTCGCCGCCGGTGCACACGTCCACGCCGAGGCCTTCCTCGCTGGCCCAGCGCAGCACCCCGCGGCAGCAGAACGCCTTCGCGGCATAGAACACCGCCGCGCCGTCGCCGAACGCCTCCCGGAACTCGCGGCAGCGCCGCCGGAAATCCTCCTCGTCGCAGGCGAACAGCGGAGTGCCGAACTCGCCCGCGAGATCGCGCACGTCCATGCCGCCGATGGTGAGCACACCATCGACGCGGCGCGCGGTGTACGGCCAGATCTGCGAGTGCAGCGCGTTCAGGTCCACTGGAGGTATCGGCGGGTGCTCGGGCGGCAGCACGTCAGCGTGACGCGGTCCTGCCGGGTGAGCGACACGGCTCATGAAAATTCCCTGCTGATCGGTGCTAGGACGCTGCTGAAGTCCTTATTTCAGTGCCGTCCTAGTCAGTCGGTGCGGTGCTCGTTAGGTCGGTCCGGTGCTGGTCAGGTCGGTCCGTGGTCCTCGCGGTCGGTGCGGTGCTCGTCAGAGCCGGTCGGGCGCCGCCACGCCGAGCAGCCCCAGGCCTGCGCCCAGCGCCGTCCGCGCCGCGGCCGCCAGCCACAGCCGGGCCCTGGTAACGGGGCGGCCCGGTGGCTCGTCCGGCAGCCCCGGCGGCACCGCCGGGCAGCCTTCCTGGCAGTCGAAATATGCTGCCGCCAGGTCTTCGAGGTAGGCGGCAAGCACATCCGGCCGCCCGCGGCGCGCCGCCCCGCCCACCCGTTCAGGCAGCCAGGACATCGCGTCGAGCAGCGCCCGCTCCCGAGGGTGCGCGAGCAGGCGCAACTGGGCGTGTGCCGCGTCCCCCTTGTCCAGGCCGAGGTCCGCGGCCTGACGCAGAGCGGAAGCGGCATGAGCGTGCGCGTACCGAACAGCATAGGCGGGATTGCCCAGATGCTGCGTGGCCACGGCGCGCGCGTCCACCGCGGCCGGGCCCGGCATCCGGCCCGGGTCCAGGGGGTGGCCCGGGTCCAGGGGGTGGCCCGGGTCCAGGGGGTGGCCCGGGTCCAGGGGGTGGCCCGGGTCCAGGGGGTGGCCCGGGTCCAGGGGGTGGAGCCGGCACAGCGCGTACCTGATGGCATCGGCGCCCGCGAAGCTGATCGAGTCCGCGACCAGGCCGCTGGTTCTGGGTGGTGAGTCCGAGGGGTTCAAACGTTCGGCTGGATCTTTCTTTTCCCAGAGCACTTGGGCCCCGGCCGCCGCCGCGAGGCGGCCTCCCACTTCACTGACCAGCAATTGATACGCCTCGTCCCAGGTACGGGCGGTCGTCAGGTCGATGTGGCGAGGCGCGGTGAGTGTGAGGCCGCGGAGTGCGTCGCTGCGGGCGCAGCCGGGGCCGGCCTCGGTGATGCGGACGGCGAGCGCGGCCAGAGTGTCGGGGGTGACGGTTATCGTGAGGTAGCCGCCGCCGGTGACTGTCACATCGCTGATCTCGGGCCGTGCGCGGAGGCTGGCCGCCAGCGTGCTGGCTACGTCCTGGGGGGTCGTGGCATGCGGGGGCACATTCGCGGGTCCTGCCGGGTGGCGTGGCAGGTCGCGCGAACGGGTGCGGGCGGCTCTGCGCTGCGCCTTCGGCGCTTTTACGCGCTGAGCCGGCCACACCCGCCCGCGCTGGGCTAGCAGGAACGCGATCGTGGTGGAGTAGGTGCCCGGGCCGCCACCGGCCCCGGCCGGCGCGGGACGCCAGGTACCCGCCGTGCTGGGGATGCCTGTGGTGGGCGTGCCTGTGGTGGGCGTGCCTGTGGTGGGCGTGCCTGTGGTGGGCGTGCCTGTGGTGGGCGTGCCTGTGGTGGGCGTGCCTGTGCAGGAGGTGCCGTCGCGGGGGCTCGGCGCGGGAGCTGCGGGCAGGTAGCCGGTGGTGCGGGCGGCCCTGATGGCGTCCGCGAGCGCCATGTCCAGGTCCCCGGTTATCACGCCGTGCAGGCTATCCCGGACCCGGGCAGAGAGGCCGCGGATCGATCCCGGGTCCTGCCGCGGGCCGGAGCCCAGTCCCGGGCTGACTCAGGCGGGACCCAGGCCTGGGGCGGGCGCTCCCCCGAGCTGGCCTTCTGCCCGCCGTCCGGCCAGTTCGCGGACGACGCGGATCATCTCCGCCGGGTCGAAGGGCTTCGTGAGGTAGGCGTCCACCCCGATCTCGCGGCCCCGGGCCTTGTCGTCTTCCTGTGCTCGCGCAGTGATCAGCACCACCTTGATATTGCTGGTCTCCGGGTTGCGCCGCAGTTGGCCAGCGGTCACCCAGCCATCCAGCCGCGGCATCATCACGTCCAGGGTGATGACGTCAGGGTCGATCGCGGTGACCTTGTCCAGGCAATCCTGCCCGTCCACGGCCGTTGCCACGTCGAACCCTTCCAACGTCAGGTTGACGGCGATAAGCTGTCTGATCACCTCATCGTCGTCCACCACGAGCACACGTCCGAGAGCCTGGGCCACGGGCGCGAGAGTAGCGTGTCCGGGCGACTTCGCGCGCCAACATTGAGCTAGCTCTCAGCCGCCGCACAGCAGTCGGCCTGCGCGCTCCCCGTGGCTGATAACCTTGCTGCGTCCTGAAGCCCCCGTAGCTCAGGGGATAGAGCAACGGCCTCCGGAGCCGTGTGCGCACGTTCGAATCGTGTCGGGGGCGCCCAGCTTTCAGCAGCGAAAAGCTGCATCTACCAGGCACGACAGGTTCCAGGCTGTCGGCTTGGCTCCGCCACTGCCCGCCATGGCGAGCCGCCGTCCGCCGGATTCCGCCCCCGTATGGCCCCCGGGCGGACCGTGTCCCCGGGGCTGCCGTGGCGCCGCGGCCGGCCAGGCACGGGCCACGGTCCCGGAAAAGGCGGCGCAATCTAAGCCTGGATATAAGCCTGAACGCCGGCGCCTGCACGGGGTGGGCAGGCGGGCTGAGCCGACGCGTGATTACGCCGGGAATCGCCGCCCATTGGCAAGTCCCGGAAGGAATTCCCGGTGAGCGTTGAGGCGATTTCGTGGGCTCTTAATCTCGCGCCCGTGCCGCGTGATCGCAGCGGGAAGCGGAATCCCGCCTGCAAGGCGGTTCTGGTCGGGCTTGCCAACCACGCGGCCCCGGACGGCAGGGAGGCGTTCCCCAGCGTCCGGACGCTGGTCCGCTACACCGACCTGTCCGAGCGGACCGTGCGGACCGCCCTGGACCGGCTGGAGGCGGACAGCATCATCCAGCCCTGTGACCCGGCGGTCGTCGCAGCGAAGATCAAGCGGGCTGACCAGCGTCCGCAGGGCTGGGATCTCGCCATGCACCTCGTCCGCGACGACCTGGACGACGAGGACCTGGCGGCGCTGGAACGCCAGTTCCCGGGCCTGACCGCCCGGGTCGCGGCTATGCGGGCGGCGGCGGGCAGCCTGCGACGGGACGACCCCGGCGGCGGGGTGCAGCGGTTGCACCCCGCCGCCGGGACGCCTGTGGATAACGTGGCAGACGGGGTGCAGCCATTGCACCCCGCACTGGCGACGGGGTGCAACCACCGCTGGAACGGGGTGCAACCACCGCGGGAACGGGGTGCGGTGGTTGCACCCGAACCGTCCTTTGAACCATCCAGGGAACCGTCCGCCGCCCGCGCGCGCGACCCCGCACCCGTCGCTGTGGATGACCGGCCGGGGACGGGCGGCGCTGGTGAGTTCTTCGCACAACTCGGGCCGGACTGGCCACTGACGGACCTTCAGCGTCGCCGGCTTGAGCCCATGGCGGCTGCGGCGCTCGCGGCCGGGTGGGCCCCGGCCGCGCTGGCCGCGTTCGTGGGCGCGAACACCGCCGGGATCCGCAGCCCGGCCGCGGTGCTGGCCGCCCGGCTGTCGCCGGCGGAGCTGCCCGCGCCGTCTAACCGGGTCCGGGCCCGGGCACCGTGGTGTGGCGAATGTGACGAACGCACCCGTCGCCTGCAGCGCGCCGCCGATGGCGCTGACACGGGCCGCTGCCCGCGTTGTCACCCGCTCGCGGCTGGCGGCACCGGGAAGACAGGCCAGACTCCGGAGGCTTGCAGCCCGCAAACGGCCGTTTTGGGAACGCTGGCGTCAATGCGCGTTGCGCCGTCAATGCGCGTTGCGCGGGGAAGCCGGGCGCCGAGCGCTCAGCTGCCGCCGCCGCGGGACGTGGCGTCCTTGCCGCCTGCTGGGTCGTGCTTATGCGCGGCCGGGAGTGCCTGCGGCGGGCGCTGCGGGCGGGGCGGCCGCCCACGCGGGCGGGGGCCGGGCCAGGCCGGGGTGAGCGTGGCCAGGAACCGGTCCGGGTCGCGGTGCAGCCAGCGCAGGCAGGCGCGCAGGAAGGCGTCCATCTCTTTGCCGTGGGCCGCGAGGTCGGCCTGGGCGCCGGCGTACTCGCCGGGCTCGGGCCGGAAGGTCCGGGCCGGGAACCTGTGCTGGCTGGACATGATCAAGATCGTCCCATAATGGCTTGCCACTTGTCCACCGTGAAGTTAGCATCTTTAAGTGGCAAGCCACTTAGGTGCCGGAGGGAGATCAGATGACGACCACGACAACGCGGCAAGACACTGCGGGCGGCGGCAGCACCGCCCAGCTCCTGGCCGCGATCACCGCCGAGCTGGCCGACCGGTTCCTGGGGCGCTCCAGCGTGGTCCGGGCCCTGGTCGCGGCGATGCTGGCGGGCCAGCACTCGCTGCTGCTCGGGCCGCCCGGCACCGCCAAAAGCGAGCTGGCGCGGGATCTGACCGGCCGGATCGACGGGGCCCGCTACTGGGAGATCCTGCTGAGCAAGTTCACTGACCCGAAACGGATGTTCGGGCCGGTCGACGTCGCGGCGCTGACCCAGGGCCAGTACACCCAGGTGTTCGCCGGGCGGGCCACCGAATGCGAGATCGCTTTCGTCGACGAGATCTTCAAGTGCTCCGCCGGGGCGCTGAACGAGACCCTGGCGTTCCTGAACGAGCGTTTGTACCACCCCGAGAACGGCGGCGCGCCGATCTCGTGCCCGCTGATCTCCGCGATCACCGCGTCCAACGAGCTGCCCTCGGGCGAGGATCTGTCGGCTGTCTATGACCGGCTGCTGGTCCGCCTGGAGGTCGGCTACCTGCAGGACCCGTCCAGCTTCGCCGCGCTCGTGCGGTCGGCGGTCACCCCGCCCGCGGCATCCTCCCGGACCACCGTCGGCCTGGCGGAGCTGCGCCAGGCCGTGACGGCGTGCGTGCCCGGGATCGGCGTGCCCGACGGGATCATCGACGCGGTGTGCACGCTGCGGGCCGCGCTGCGGCGGCAGGAGCTGGTGTGCTCCGACCGGCGGTGGAAGCAGGCCGTGCGGCTGCTGCAGGCCAGCGCCTGGCTGGACGGCCGTCCCGAGGTGGCCGACACGGACCTGGCGGTGCTGACCGCTGTGCTGTGGGACTCCACGGCACAGCGCCCTGGTGTCGAGCGCGAGGTCCTGCAGCTGGTCAACCCCGGCGCCAAAGAGGCCCTGGACCTGCTCGACGCGGTCGAGGAGCTGGAGGCCCAGCTCGACTCGAAGGCCGGGCAGTCCCGCGAGTCGCTGTCGGAGTGGGCCATCAGGGAGGCCAACAGCAAGCTCGCCAAGGCGGCCAGGCGGTTGCAGGAGATGCACGCTGAGTCGGCGGCCGCCGGGCGCTCGGTGGCGACCCTCGACCAGGTGATCGTCAAGTGCCGGGCCGTGCACGGGCGCGTGATGGTCGAAGCGCTCGGGATCGACGCGTCCATGGTCAGCGCGAGCCTGTGAGGAGGCGGCCATGGCGAAGCCGAACGCGATGACGAAGCTGCGGGACCTGGCGAGCCGGGCCGGGCGGTGGCTCGGGCTGCAGGCGCCGGCCGTGCACACCGGGGCGGTCGCGTCGGACCGGTTCGACGAGATGACATGGCGCGACATCCGCGACCAGGCGGACGCCGTGCGCGAGGTCATCGAGGACCTGGGCGAGCGCCACGACTACGCCGCCGACCTGGTCCGGGACATGTTCCTGGCCTCTTACAAGGCCAGCCCGCAGCTGCACGCGGCGGCGGACATGGACCCCTCGCGGCTGGTCAACCGCCAGGCGATCGCCTCGATGCTCGCCAGCCCCGAGTTCGCCGAGCTGCGCCGCGAAACGGTCGGCGACGCGTACGCGTCGGCTATGGCCGTGATCGCCCAGGTGGCCGCGGTCCGGCGGATGCTGGAGCAGGCGAAGGAAGCTCAGCAGGCCGCCGACGAGGCGGCCAGAGGCCGCCAGGAGCAGCAAGACGCGGCGCAGGCCGTCGGTGAGGCCCTGCAGCAGGCGGCCGCTCAGGCCGGCGAGGACGGCAGCGTGCCCGCCGCCGCGGCGCAGGACGCGGAACAGGCCATGGCGCGGGCAGAGCAGGCCAGCCAGCCGGCGCAGGACGCGGCGGCCAGGGCCGCCGCGGCGCTCGCGGCGGAGGCGCCCGGGATGCGCGCCACGGTCCGGGCCGCGGCGGCACAGGCAGCCGAGTCGGCGCGCGAGGAAGCCGCGCTGATGGCCGCCTGGGGCATCGGGCCGGGCGAGCTACAGCGGATGGACTTCGCCCAGCGGGTGCGGCTGGCGGAGCGGCTGCGCCGCGGGCGGCTCGGCGAGTTCGCGAAGCTGATCGGGCGGTTCCGGCAGATGGCCGCCGGGCAGCGGGCGCGCAAAACCGAGCACGTGCCGGGCGAGCTGGTCGGCATCGAGACCGGCGACGACCTCGGCCGGCTGATCCCCTCCGAGCTGGCCTCGCTGGGCGTGCCCGCGACACGCGCCGTGTTCGCCGCCCGGTACGCCGAAGGGCGCCTGTTCGTCTACGAACAGCGCGGCCACGTGGAGACCGGCCAGGGCGCGATCATCGCGTGCATCGACTGTTCCGGGTCCATGTCGCGGAAGCTGGCGGGCGGGGTGAGCGGCGAGGCGTGGGCGAAGGCCTGCGCACTGGCGATGCTCGACCAGGCTCGGGCCGCCCGGCGCGACTTCGCCGGGATCCTGTTCAGCTCCGCCACCCAGGTCAAGGTGTTCCGGTTCCCTGCCAGCGAGCCGGTCCGGACCGGCGACGTGCTCGACTTCGCCGAGTTGTTCTGGAACGGCGGCACCAACTTCGAGGCCCCGCTCGCGGTGGCCGCCGGGCTGCTGGAAGCCGAGTACAACGCCGACGGCCGGATGCGCGGCGACATTGCCCTGATCACCGACGGCGTGTGCGGCGTGACCGAGGAGTGGATGCGGGCCTGGAACGAGCGCAAGGCCGTGCTCGGGTTCCGGGTGTTCGGCATCGCGGTCGGCCGCCAGCCCTCCGGCGTCATGGACGCCCTGTCCGACAACGTCCGCACGATCGAGGACCTGACCGGCCCCGAGAACGTTGCCGACATTTTCCGGGTCGTCTAGGCCCCCGCAGGCACCAAACGAGAGCAGGAGCACGGCGATGACCACACACCAGCACTCCCCCGCCGGGCCCGGAACGCTGGACGGCTACCTGGCGGCCATGGAGGACGACGGCGCCCCGTTGCTCGGGCACCTGGTGCTCTACTCCATCTTCGAGGGCCGGGTGACCCCGGCCGACGTCGGGCGCTGGTTCAGCGAGCTGGGCCTTGACCCCGCGTTCGCGCCGGCCGAGATCCGGGCGGTCGACGTCTTCGAGAAAATCACCGGCCCGTCCGGGGTCCGCCGCACATACCCGATCGGCGAGAAAGTCACCCGCCAGCAGCGCCGCGAGGGCGTGAAGGGCCGCGAGGCAACCCTGATGATCCGCCACGTTAGCCGCGACAACAACAAGATCGTCCGCCACCTGGTCCGCGAGGTCCGCGACGAGGAAGCCACCCGGCTCACCTACGACAGCTGCCTGGCGGTGTGCACGTTCCGCCGCGACGGCGACGAGAAGGCCGCGCACGGCGCCGGGGCCATGGAGGTCACCGCGGACCGCGCGGCGATCGCCAGCCTCCCCGGGGCGGAACAGGCCCAGGTCGGCGAGATGCTCGACGAGATCCGGGCCGCGTTCGACACCGGCCGCCTGTTCCTGACCGCCGACCGGCTCCGGAGCATGATCCGCAACTATGCCGAGTCGCTGCGCGCGATCCGGGTCCGGCCCACCGGCGGGGTGTATTTCATCGGCCGCCAGCACGCCCAGACGCTCGCCGCGCTGCGCGAGCTGGTCAAGCGGTTCGGGACCGGCAGCAACCTGACCAGGATCCCCCTCCCCGACCAGGAGGAGATGCGGGAGATGGTGATCAGCGCCTTCGTCACCCGGTCCGACCAGGAACTGCGCAAGCTCGCCCGCGACATCGCCGATGCCCAGCGGGCCGGAGCGACCACAGCCGCGATCCAGGCGCTGCACAACCGGTTCCGCGAGCTGCAGGCCGCCGCTGCTGAGCACGAGCAACTGCTCGGCGGCTCGATCGACGACACCCACGCCACCACGCAACTGGTCAACGCCCAGCTGACCAGCCTGCTGCTAGCCCAAGCCAGCTAGCTGCAAACGAAACGAGAGGAGATCGTCTTGACCGACCTGTCCGCGAAGGTGCCTGGCGCGCCCGGCACCGTGTACGAGGCGACCTGGGGCCGCAAGACGATGAAATCGAAGACGTTCATCGGGCGTGTGTACGCGAACGACGAAAGCGGCGACGACGGCCTGCAGGTCTTCACCTGCGACCACAAGCACCCCGACCAGGCCAGCGCCCAAGACTGCGCGCTCGGCGGAGCACTGGTCCTCGCCAAGCGCGAACTGGACGCCTACCGCGGGCCCGGTGACGTCCAGGCACTGCGGGATGCCCTGGCCAAGACCGTCCCCGGCATGACGATCACATTCGCCGATCCCGAGTAAAGCGGCGTCCGAAACGACCGTTTGAGCCAGCGGCAGACCCGGGGCCCGGATGGATTCCCCTCTGCCTCCCCTCCCCGTGGTTGACACGCAAGGGGCGCGCCGGTCGCCAAACACGAGACGTGAGCTGATCGCCTGTGGTTTTGTCAGACCCCCGGCGTAGGCCGGGATCAGGAGCCGGGATGACAGGCGCTCCGCGAAGGGGGGTGAGGCTCGATGGCAGACCACAGCGCCATTGAATGGACGAGCGCCACCTGGAATCCGACAACCGGCTGCGACCGGATCTCAGCCGGGTGCGACAACTGCTATGCGATGACTCTCGCCAGGCGCCTGAAGGCCACCGCCGCAGATCACCCACTCGATCAACGGCGGCACCAGGCCGCACCCGGGCTCGCGCACCATGCCCCGCTCAAGCGGCGAGCTGCAATTGCCCCCACCGGGACCGGGGAAAAGCCACGGCGACAATCGACGGGCCCGAGCAACGGTTCGCACGACAGGAACCGGATCCTGGCCCGCGCCGCCGCGCTGACGAGGACGGGAATGCGCTCATCGGCATAACGCTGGTTCTCCACGCTGGTGCCCACCCAGACGTGGGGCGGCCACTCGCCGCCCCACGGAACCATCCGAGCGATGTTCTCAGGGCGCTTCGTGAGCAGCTGCCAGATCAGCCACGGCGTGGCCTCGATCAGGCCCCACAGCCGCTCACGCGGCGCGGCGACGTCCGGGTGATCCTCGAACACATCCGCCATCGAGGCACAGAACACCTTGGCTGGAATCCCCGCGCGCTCGGCGTCGCGATTCCACCTGAGCGGGCGCTGCCAGTTCGCCTCGGACAGCATCCGCCGCGGCCCGTGCCGCCGCCACACCTGGTGGCCATACCGCTGGGCGTCCCGGTCGGCATAGCAGAACCGGCAGGCAGGCGACACCCGTGAGCAGCCCCACCACGGGTTGAACGTGTGATCAGTCCACTCGATCGCGGTGACGTCACTCATAGCTCCCCCGCTGCGAGGCCAGTGCCGGGCGACGCCGAACGCCGAACTGCTGAAGTGATATGCCAGCGCCCGTCCGCGACATGTGTCGCAGACGTAGAGAAGGTCGTGCATATGCTCTGAGCTGCGGAAATGACGAGATCAAGATCGTTACCCCGCCAGAACAGGTCGGACATGGAGTTGACGAACACCAGCCGCGGCGCCCGCCAGTGCAACGGGATCGTCAGCGCTCCCGGGTGCATCGTTATCGCGAACCCGGGCCCGGATGTGCGCGGGTCGCCGTCGTTCTGGTACTTGGGCTGTCCCATGAAAGCGGCCCCCGCGCCCGGCCGATGCATCCGGCCTGGGCCCGGTCCCTGCGCGACCAGTGCGGCCACGCTGGCGTGTCGTTTTTCTTCAAACAGTGGGGCGAATGGGCTCCGCAGAACGGCGCAGCCTGGCCGCCTGGCGACGCCTGGCAGAACCCGCACCGCCACCGCTGGGTCAGCCCTGACGATGGGCGCGCCAAGCCGTTCGGGGAACTCACCGGCACCGATGATCTCGCCTGGGCGCACATGAAGCGCGTCGGCAAGAAAGCCGCTGGCCGCGAGCTGGACGGGCAGATCCGTGACGAGTTCCCTCGTCACCCGGCAGGGGCTGGCCACGGTGCCACCGGCTGCACCATCTGAGGATCAGGCGGCAGCGTTCCATGACGATGGATCGGCAGCCCACGTCGGTGATCGTTTGCGTGGGTCGCCCTCCGTGCAGCGACTGCTGACGGCGAACTGTCACTGACGGTAGCTGTCGCGCCCACCCATCTCGTTGACGCAGCTTTCGCGGAGCACTCGGGCGGACGGCTCGCCACCGCGCTCGCTGATCCCGGCCGTCGCGCGAAGGACCAACAGATCGATGCTCTTATGCTTTGTCAAGGGGCTTGAGTGGCATTTTCTGGCCGCATTTTGGGGTTATGGGGAGAATGCTTCGAGCCGGTTGCTGGAATGCGGACAAGACAGGGAAGGGCCGCTCGGATGCTCGAGGGCAAGCTCTTATTAGGTCACGCCCAGCAAATCAGAAATGGGAGCCCGGGAGCGGCCGGCGAATCGTTAGCAAGCCAGCAGAATGCGGCAGCCGATTAGAGGGTCAGGCCGCCCCCGGGAGCTAGTGTCAGCCGGCGGGAGCGCGCAGGTGGGGATACACCTCGCGGGCGACGTAACGCTTGAGGCAGCGGATGATTTCTTTCTTGGACAGGCCTTCGTTGTTGCGCCGTTCGACGTAGGCGCGGGTCGGGGGATGGGAGCTCATGCGCGTGATCACGATCCGCCACAGGGCGTGGTTGGCCTCGCGGTCGCCGCCGGGGTTGAGGCGGTGGCGGGTGACTTTCCCCGACGATGCGGGGATCGGGGCAGCCGCGCACAGGTGCGCCCAGGCGGCCTCGGAGCGGAGTCGCTCAGGATGGTCCCCGGCGGCGATGAGCAGCAGCGCCGCGGTGTCGGGGCCGATGCCGTAGAGGGCGAGGAGGCCCGGGGCGTGCGCGGTCACGAGGGGGGTGATGAGCTCGTCGAGGCGGCCGAGCTGGCTGTCGAGGAACTCGGCGCGCCGGCCGAGCTCCCGCAGCGCGATGCGGGTGGCGTAGCCGACGACGTCGCCGGGACGGGGACGCAGTGCGGCGGTCTCGGCGACTAGCGCGGCCACGGTGTGCCGGGTGAACCGGGTCCGCAGGTCCGCTGGCCCGGTCAGGATCAGGGCCCGGGCCTGGTTGATCGTCTGGGTCCGCTCGGAGCGGGCGCTGCGCTTGGTGACCATCAGCGCGCGGATCGCCTCGACGGCGCCGTCGCGGCCCTTGGGCGCGCCGCGGGCCCGGCCGGACTGCGCGGCCCGGGCAGCGCTGACCGCGTCCAGCGGGTCGGACTTGCCCTGCCGGCGCCGGTCCTGGCGGTCAGACCGGTCCACCTCCACGACGCGGACGCCAGCGCCGGTGACGTGGCGGGACAGGCCGGCACCGTAGCTGCCGGTGCCCTCGATCCCGACCAGGCAGACGGTCCCGAACCCGCCCAGCCAGTCCAGCAGCCGGGCGTACCTGGCCGGGGTTGCCGGGAACTCCCCGACGCCGAGCAGCCCGCCGATCGGATCGAGCGCGGCGGCCACATGCGTGTCGGCGTGGGTGCCTGCGCCGCCGGTGATGGCGTGTGTCTCTACGATGGTCAATGCCATCCCTTTCTGAGGTTGAGGGGTGGCACGCACTCGCTGGCCGTCGGACCTGGGAACCCCGGCCTCTTGCCCAGGCCAGGCAGATCAGACCGGCAGCGCCGGTGGGTGCCAGGAGCTGGGCCCGGCCGACAGATCGATCTCAGGACAGCCCGAGCGGCGTCGGCCGATTCGGAGGTCAGGCCGGGACCCAGGCCTCAGACCCTACGCCCGTACCAGGCCAAAACCACGGAAGCAGGGCCGGAAGCACTACCCACATCCTCCCTGCCGAATCGGCGCGTCGCTCAATGCGCCGTCCACGCGAACAGTCGCGCGCAGATGATCCAGTTATGTCTGATCACTACGGTGGGGTTGCTGCCACTTCGCTTCCTGGGTAAGCAGGCTTGCGACCAGCTCGAACAGGCAGCGCGTAAGCGGAAGATCTGGATTAATAAGTCGACGACTCTTGTCCGTGGCCATGAGAACCTGACCATTGACAACTCTTTTCGTTCGTCCAGATCGTTCTTGGCGCTGCGCTCACGCCGATCCCACCAGTGGCTATCGGGCTAGTAGTCGCCGGTCTAGGGCAGTTCACCGCTACCGAGATGCTTTCAGACTCAGAAAAGCCTCAGCTGCGGGCACCCGATCTGACCATGCTGCTGGACATCCAGCACGAACTCGACTTGTGATCGTGACTAAAGGGGTGTAGACAGCTCCCGTATGAGCACGGTCCCCGCATCCGGTGGTTGGCGCGAAATTCACAACCAAAAGTCCACAGAGGCTTGAGCGAAGGCCATCGTGGCGGAACCCGGGTCAACCGGGACCGCCGGACGAGCGAGCAAGTCCCAAGTGCGCTCGACAGGCTCGCCTGATCGAAGCTGAAGCTTGCTGTGTCCTGGCCTCGGCGAGGCCTCGGCGGTCACGTTCCCGGATGCGTGTGTCTAGTCCTGAAGCTCCCTGCCGTCTGTGTCAGCGGTGAAGTCAACGCTCGGGTGCGGCGTCGCCGAACTGATAGCGAATCGTCGCTGTCGTTGCTGCCATGCGGCCCCTTCTGTCGCTTGCCACCGCGATGACGGTGGCAGGCGACACCCTTCAGCCCTCCCTCGCCTCCCGATACGCTCTGATCGCGGCAGAGAGGGTTGCGCCGGCGAGTTCTAATAGAGAGAGTGGTAGAGGTCACAAATAGGGGAACGCGACCGCTGCCCGATGGCGGCGCGACAACTGATCTAGGCCGTGCGCAGGGTGGCAAACCAGGGTGGGGCAAACACTTCGACAACTGATTGACGATCAGCATGCCGCTGATCAGGTTGTCGTCCCGCCTGATGTCGATGAACTGCTGCAGGCGATCGAAGCTCAGGCATCGACCGTCGACATCACCCAGCCGTTCGCTGCTGACGCGGCCCAGGCGATCGGGTTCCCCGGAATTGCGAGCGTTGGGCTAAAGACCGGTAGCACGGTCACGGCGAGGCTGTTGGTCCAGGGACCCGCGGGCAAGCCGACCGGGTTCACTGTCGATCTGCGGCTGCAGGACGGGTTGATCATTCCCGACGCGGGAGTGCGCGCTGGGCAACCGAACAGTGCAGGATCTGGCGCAGCGCTTGTGCAATGGCTGGACCCCGCTGCTGATCCGACGGTCAAGCTGAACGGGCAGCTGGTGGCGCGCATCTCCGGCTCGGCGGCGTCGGCTGCGGCCTGCCGGCTGCTGCCCGCAAACCTGGACGAGAACAGCGTGATCACGCTGACCCTCGATCCGCCGCACTTGTTGTTCGGCGATTCGGGATTCGGCGTTTCGCTCCCGGGCGGGATCGTGATCGATGATAGCGAGACTGCCGTGCCACCGCCGGCCGCTGCAGGCACCAGCCCCTCGCCGCCAGCTTCGGTGGACCCGAAATGGAGGGGCATTGCGATCCGTGCAGCGCAGCTTCACCTGCCACGCGGTGCCCCGCTGCTCGGCGGGCGCCTGATCCCCGTCGATTTCGAGCTGGGAAGGCCAGCCGGCCTCGACGCCAGGACACAGGTACAGGTGGCCGCCGCTTCTGGTCTTCCCGCCCTGACGGCCGACGTCCAGTGGCACGATCCCTCGGCCTCGACATTTGCGGCCTGTGCGCCGACCAGCGTCGACGTTACGGTGGAACTGCCCCGGCCACGGCCGGTGCCGATCCCCTCCAGCTCGCCGGTCAGCTTCGGCGGCGGCGATCCGATCCGCCTGCGCGGCCGCTTCGCGCGCGATCTGCGGGTAAGTCCCAGCACCGTCTCGCTTTCGATCGGCGTCGAGGCCGACGGGGATGCCGGGCTGATCTCTGTTGAGGCCACCCCAGGGCAGACGGGTGCAGTGGTCTTCGTCACGGCTGCGGCGCTTGCGACCGCGCTGGTCGCCGACAGTCCCGCGGGAGCCGTGCCGAGCGGCGATAGCTCCGCCGGCGGGCTCGAGGCGCTGATCGCGGCAGCGGTCGGGCTCGGCAGCTTCTTCACTCAAGAGGGAACCGTCGTTGTCCACGGGGCAACTCTCGCGGTCGGCGTTGGCGCCAGCTCACAGCTCGCGTTCGAGATCGACTATAGCGCCGAGGTATTGGTCAAGCCGCTGGAACTGGGTGTGCTCACGATCCAGATGAGCGACCGGCACAAGTTGCGGACGCGCTTCCGGCAGGTGCGGCTCGGCGTGGACCTGACGGCCGGCGACCTGCTCTCGAGGGTCCACCTCTCCTTCGACCACGCGACGGCCGAGGTCGAAGACCCCGGCGCCTGGGAGATCGCTGGGCTGGGGTCGCTGTTCGACGTGCTCGGCACCCGCTCCGGCCACGGCTCCACCTGGTTCGAGATCGACCTGCGCTTCGCGCTCGAACTCGGCCCGATCCAGGTCAGCGGCGCGACCATCCGCGCCACCTTCGACGGCGGTGCGCCAGCGCTTGAACTGCGCGGCCTCGACGCCAGCCTGACCCTGCCCGGACTCGTCAGCGGCACCGGCAAAGCCGAGATCACCCAGCACGGCTTGGACCTCGGCCTCAGCGTCACCCTGGTGCCGCTTAACTTGAGCGCGATGGCCTTCGTCGCCTACGAAGACCACGGCGCGGAAGGGAAGGAAATCCTGCTCGAGCTGGGTGTCGACCTGCCTGGGCCGATCCCGCTTGCCTCGACTGGCCTCGGCCTCTTCGGCTTCAAAGGGATTTTCGGCATGAACGGCACGCTGCGGGTGCCGGACCCGGCGGGCGACGTCGTGAGGGAAGAGCTCGAGTTGCAGCCAAAGCTACTCGAGTGGCCGCCCCAGCGAGGTGCGGTCCTGTTCGACCGCCGCGGCTTCGTGCTCGGCCTGGGAGCGGTCGTCGGCACCGCACCTGACCTCGCGTTCACGTTCAGCTGCCGCGCGATGCTCGTGTTCGCGACGCCGGAACTCGCCTTCCGCGCCAGCCTCGACGGCCACCTCTTCTCCGACCGCCCCAAGATGGCCGACCTCGCTCAGCAGCCGGACTTCCCGCCCGGCCTCACTTACCTCGGGCTGCTGGTGATCGACAAGGCCGGCCTGACGATCGCGCTTCGCGGCGAGTTCAACGCCAAGCCTCTGCTCGACCTGACCGTGCCCGTCTCCGCTCGCTTCCCCGCCAGCGGTGACAACTGGTACATCCACCTCGGCAGCGACAACCAGGGCAGACCGGTGCGCGGGCCGGGACCGATCGAGATGTCGATCTTGCCGGACCTGCTCAACCTCAACGCCTGGACCTACCTGATGCTGCACGGCAACGGCCTGGACCAGTTCGGGCCGCGCGGCGTGAATCTGTCCGGGTTCGTTATCGCATTCGGCTTCGGCTTCCACGAGGTATACGGCGTCGACCCGATCGTGCTCGAGCTCGACGCCCGTGTGGCGGCCGCGATCGGCACCAACCCTGTCATGTTCGTCGGCACCGGCGAACTCACCGGCGCGCTCCACCTCGGGCCGATCTCGATCGGCGCCCACGCGGACATCGACCTGCAAGTTGGGCCCGCCGGCACGCGCTGGGCCGCATTCCGTGTCTGCGGCGAAGTCGACCTGTTCTTCTTCTCCCTCAGCGGCTGCGTCCACATCGAAATCGGCGACGAGAACAGGCAGATCCCGCCGCCAGCGGAATGGCCGCTCAAGCGCGTCACGCTCACCGATCACCGTGGGCGGGTGCTCGCGGACGCCGCCACCAGCAACAGCAGCGTGCCAACAGTCTGGCCGGACACAATCCCGGTCCTGTCCTTCTCGACCGGCCCCGCCTTCGCCCTCCAGGACGGCGTCTTCACCGGCGCACTCGCCAACAGCGCACGCAGCGGCTGGTCCGACCCCTGGGCCGGCGACGGCATCGTCGGCAGCAGCAACCTGCAATACACCTACGCGCTGCAAGATCTGCAACTGGTCGCCGTCGACAGCGCCGGCAACGAAACCCCGGTCGCCAGCGGCCAAGACGCCCGGTGGCAACTGCCAGGACACAGCGAGCCGCTCTATCCAGGCAGCCCGCCCGGCGCCCGCGATCTGGCGCTGCTGACTTGGGAGTCGGCGCCTTGGTCGCGCTTCCTCGCCGATGGCGGTGCGAACGGCCCGCACGACCCCGTGCTGGTGCCGTTCAAGCTCTGCGACCTCACCCGCCCGGCAGTGGCCGGCTGGGCGCTCGGCAGCCAAGCGACCCAGAACGGCGGCTGGCAGCTGCCACCCGAACCGCTGCGGCCAGTGCCCTATCGAAGCGTCGTCGCGCTCACGCTCGTCACGACCTTCGCCCAGCAGCCGTTCGAACCAGCCTACGCGGCCGCACTGCGCTTGCCCGGCGGGCTCCTCCCGACCGCGATAATCAGCTACCCGGCCCCGCTCGGCACGCCGGAGCACCTGTTCGCCGGCGCCTTGCGGCTGCCTTCGCTCCCGAACCTTTCGGCCGACCCGGGAACCTGGCCGGAAGGGCTGCGGCAACAAGCCGAAACCAGGGCAATCGCGGCCCTCACCTCGAATGTCGGCCAGCTGCAGGAGGCCGCCCTCTGGCTGCGGTTCGATCAGAGGTTCGAAAACGCGGTCGACGTCACCACCCCGGGCCTGCCGGCGGGTTGGAACGCAACCGACCGGTTCCCGGCCGGAGATGGAACGATCTGCGTTCGTTTCGCACCGCTCGGCGGCGCCGCGGTCAGCGAGCTGCAAATCAGCTATCCGCCAAACTGCTCACCGTCGATCCTCGGGCTGCACGCTCTCACCCAAACGACCATCGACAACGCCGTCCAAGGTACCGCCGCAGCAGCCGGGGCAGCAAGCAAGCAGACGGCAAAGGCGAACGACCCGCCCGCAGACCGCCGCAACCTCCTGCGACCCGGGACGCTGTACAAGCTGACCGCCACGCTGAGCGGAACCGGCAAAGGCACCGACGGGCGAACAAGCGGTCCCGTCACCCACACCACGAGCTACTGGTTCGCCACCGCCGCCAAACCAACGGCTTCCCCGCGACCGCCACGGTACGACCACTTCACACTCGCCGCCCGCTACAGCAACGAAGACGGCTTCGATCCGAGCTACCTCGAGCGCTACCTACTCGGCTACACCCCGCTCGACCACGAACAACACTGGTTCCGAGCCGACCAGCTCGCAGCCCACTTCGCGGTCGGTCACATCGCCGGCCTCGCCGACCTGTACGACCACACCGTCCAACTGTCCCTCCGCCGTACCGACACAGCGCCCGGGCACCCGGACACGACACCACCGGCCCCCGTCACCCTCGTCGAGCTACTCGCTTCGCACCTGCTCAGCCCCGCAGACGCGCGCACCGCCGCCGAGGCCGCCGGCGCGCCCGGCCCCTGCCGCGTCCCGCTCTCAGGAGCATCCGCAACGATCAGCAAGACCCTCGACCCCGACGCCAGCTATGACCTGCGGGTCTGCCTCGAGCGGAAAGACGGCAGCGGCAGCGTCTTGCTCCCAGGGATCGGCTTCCACACCTCCAGCTACCTCTCCCCCAAGGATCTGTTCGCTGCCGCCGGTCTTGACCAAGCAGGGAGCAACCGCGTCAGCGGCGATCTTCCCGTCACGACCGCGGCGCTGCCGCCGCAAGGCTCCGACGACGCCGCCCTCGCCGCCGCCCTCGCCGCTCTCGGTCTTCAACATCTCCCCTCGAAACCCGCCACGCCAAGCTCCAGCGCCCTCTGGGCAAACAGCAGTGGCAGCGGCTGGCAGCTCGCAGGCCTGCTGATCGAGAGCACCGAACCACTCGAACGCCTCGACCAGGGGCTCGGTTTCGACCGGCTTCGGCTCAGCGCCGCCCGCGGCGGCACCGCCACGCTCGACCAGCGCTGGCAGAACAGCTCCGCTACCCGCGTCCTCTACTTGGCCTCAGCCCCGATCGGTGCGGGTTCCGCCTTTGAACTCGACATCCAGGAAACAACCTCGCCCACACAGGCGGCCACCGTGACCACACTCACAGTGACGGCCGCTGCGGCACCCGGCTTCGTGAGCGACCTCGAATGAGCAGCTTCCCCCTCTCCCGGCTCCTGCGCGCCTCAGCGCTGATGCTGACCGGCCCGGCCGCCAGCCCAGACGCGCCTGCCGACACCTGGCTTCCGAACGGCTACCACCTCCGTGTCCGACTTGCCTCTCGGCTCGGTTTCCCCCTCCACCCGTTCGCCGCCTACCGCTTCCCCAGGGAGGGGATCCCCACACGCCTCGCGCTAAGCGACGAGCGCGGCTACCCATGGAGCCTGCCGGCCGTCCTGAGCGCAACCGGGCCGCTGTACTGCTGGCCGTCTGCCGCAAGCGCGGCCCGGTACTGTTACCTCAAAGTTCAGGACGACGGCACCAACCGGATCCGCGCTGAACTCCTCCACACCGCGCTCAACCAGAACGGAACCCCGCGCGTGCTCGCCCGCCGCCGTAGCGCCCCCTACGCCTTCGGCGGCAGCGACATCGGCTGGCTGCGCCTGAGCGGCGACGGCACCGTGACCGGCGCCTTCGCTGTTGATGCAGACTCCCTCCAGCTCGAAGAGCCGCCGGTCGGCCCCCCCACCACCTTCGGCCTGCCGATCCCCTCCGGCCCTTGGTTCGTCGCCGGTGTCGGCGACCCGGTCGGCACCGCCCTGAAACGCGTCGGGGCGGGCGCGCCGAAGCTGTTCGGTCCGCCCGACCGGCCCGGCGCCAACTTCGGCCCGGCCGGCGAAGGCGACGAGATCGACCGCATCAGCGCTTTGCAGCCCATGATCGGCCGCTACCTCGATCAGGCATTCGCCGGGCCTTCGATGCCTGGCACAAAATTGCGGCCGAAGATCACGACCGCAGGGGTCGAGAACCGCGTCGAATTCGACCCGGTGCAAGCACTGCTGATGATGGCGGCCGACCCCGGCATCGCTCGCTACCTCGGCCTCGCAACGGTGATCGGCCAAACCAATCAGGAAGACCTCCCCGAGCTCTGCCTGATCGCAGCGCTGTGGCTGCTGCCGCTCGACCGCCGCCCAACTCCCGACACGCAGCCCTTCCCGAACCAGACCCTCCGCGAGCTGCTCGCAGGCTGCCAGACCCCCGCCTGGGTCTTGGACGCCCTCTACCAGCAGTTCCCAGACTTGAAGACCCAGGCTGCGACCATGCTCACCAAGGCGCGGGCCGCAACCCCCGGCGACGGCTGGGAACTGGTGCCGCTGCTCACGGTGGCGTGCGCCGCCGGACTCGCACCCCCTGACCTCCCCGACCCGCCCGGCCTGAGCGCACCCGGCCAACTTCCAGCCCTACGCGGTGAGGCTCCATCCCCGGGGCGACGCTGGCAGGTCAGCAGCGCTGGCAAACAGTGGGCGCAAACGCTGCTGCTGCCTGATGGTGAGCCGCTCGGGCCCGTCGGCTTCGCCAGGACAGCCCCCGGCACGCCCACCTCACTCCACCGGCTCGGACCAGCCGGCCCAAGCGGCACGGCACGCGCGATCACCCTCCTGCCAAGCTGGTCACCCCAGTTCCAAGCCGCAACCGTCAGCGACCTCGGCATTCCCGCCGACCCCGGCGGCGCCGCCTGGCGGCTCTGGCAAGCCGACGAATGGGGCCGCTGGGGCGGCGCCAGCCACACCTCAGCACCGCCCCCCGATCCAACACCGCCTCCCGCCCCAAGCCTTGAAATCCTCTTCCAGCCAATCCCTCCCGCCGACGCGGCCGGCCGCACCTCTCCCGGGAACCTCGCCATCCGGATCGGCATCCCACACCAAGGCAGTGACCCCATCAGCAAGGACCCGTCCGCGCCCGGCGGCGCCCCCGTCACCATGGCGCGGCTCACCATCGACGGCGGCGCGCCGCTCACGGTCAACGTTCCGGCAGGCGCCGACTCGGTCACACATCGAGAACCGCTCGGCCCCATGGACGTTGCCATGCAACGCACCGTCACCTGCACGGCAACGCTCATCGATGGCGATGGTCTCAGCTCGGCCGCCACCAGCGGCGACTGCCTCGTCAGCGACGGCCGCGCTCACCTGCCGGCCAAGACAGCACCAACCCTCCTGTTCGCCAGCGCCGAGGACGCGACCGGGCAAAGCGAAATAGGCCTGCGATGGCCGGCAGCGGCGTGGGGCTACCGCGTCTACATCGCCGATGAGTCCCGTCTGGCCGGCGCGCTCAGCCTGCCCGCCAGCAATGACCTGCGGTGCCAACGCGCGGCGAACATCTGGCAAGGCTCAAGCAGGCTCACCGATAAGTCGCAATTCACGCTGATCACCAGCACGCCGATCATGGGGGACCCCGACGGGCAGGTCCGGCTCCGCCACCGCGTACCCGGAACCCTCAGCAACGTCCAATTCATCCGCATCGTCCCCGTCACCGCCGCTGGCATCGAAACACCATTCGGGCAATGTGGACTAGTCCCGGTCACCGTCCCCTACGTCGACCGGCCGCTCCCGCCGCGGCTCAGCGTCAAACCGCGAACCGACGGCAAAGCCGGCGTCGCCATCGAAGTCAGCGGCGCCCCCGCCGACCGCCTGCAAGCGCTCGTCCCCGCCGGCCACACCGCAGCCCTGACTGCCCGCCTGCGCCGTACGCGCAGCAGCAACCTTGAGCCGATCTACCTCCCGATCACAAACACCAGCATCCCACTCAATGAAAACGGCCAGGTCTTCGCCGGCACGACGGCCGACGGCCCCCCGGCGGGGCTGACGCCGTTCGTCCGCTACACCTGGATCGCCGAAGCCCGCTACCCCGCCGAGCCCGCCCAACCCCCGGGAACCGTCCCGCCCGCCGGCGGCGACCTCGTACAACCGCTCTATGGCACGCTCGGCGACGCAAGCGAAGGCGCCTGGAGCGACAGCTCACAACCCGCCTCCACCCTCATCACCAACCCGCCCCCGGCCGCACCTGCGGCGACCGCGATCGTCCACGCCGGGGTCACCACCATCACGATCGCGGCGGCACCGGTCGCCGCCCAAGACGCCATCGGCCCCTACCGCGCTCAGGTCTTGCGCCACGGAAGCAACGGCTACCAGCTGATCGCCGACCAGCCAATCCAAGCCACCCCGTTCGCCCTCACCGACTACACACCCAGCGACAGCTACGCCGTCATCGTCATCGACCCGCTCGGGATCTCGAGCCAGCCAACGACCCTCTCCCCAACAGAGCCAGTGACGGTACCCAACCTGATAGGTCTCTCCGCTGCCGCCGCCAAGAACGCTGCCGCAGATTTCCGCCTAAACGAAGTCAGAGGTGAAGGCCGTACTGGGTGGGAAGGGGCCGCCGGGGTCGTCTATCAGCAGAACCCATCAGCAGGCACACTAGCGCTGAAGGGGTCGGTGCTGACGGTGACAGAATACGACGACGCCAACTGAACACGGTCCTGAATTGTTCTGAATGACTTGGAACGAAGGCCGTCGGACAGCAGGGCTCCGGCATAGTGGCGTGATGTCCGTTTCGGTCATGGCGGGTTGAGCCCGAGGGCTGCCAGGGTCCGGGTGGCGTCGCGGGCGACGTGCCGGGTGGCTGCTGCGATGCCGGCGCCGCCGAGCTTGAGGGCACCGATGGCGAGGTAGGGCGGCGATGGCCTGCGGGCCGTTGTCGGCGTGGACTTGGGAGGCGCACGTCGCCGATGACGGTGTCGGCGATGACCGGGCCGACGCCGAAGATCCCGGTCAGGCTGGTTCCGGAGGCTTTCACGCGGCGGCCAGCTTCTTGCTGGTGGCGCGCAGCTGGGCGTCGAGGCGGCGGATGTCGGCGAGGAACTCGGCGGCCAGTTCTCAGCGCGCCGTGGCGACCGCATCCGCTGGCCTGACCTGCTCGAGGATGCGAGCGGCCTGGTCCGTGGAGATCTCCCGCGAGTGACCGCCGGGCACCAGGTCGCACAGCACCGCGTGCGGTCGGCTCGCGGCCTGGTTAGCGAGCGGGCCAGGTCGCGGTGCCGCTTGGCCCACACCCTTGAGAACCACGGCATGGTCCTCGGCGGTCACTGGCCGCGAGGCCGGGGAGCGCAGTGCCGCGACCGCGACCGAGTAGGCGTCGTTCGGGTCGTTCTTGTTGGTGTCCCCGGCCTGCCGCAGCCGCACCCGGGCGGCCAGCTTCGGCGGCACGTCCAACACTCGCTCACCGGCGGCGACCAGTTGCTGCGCGAGCGGGTGCCCAAGCCCGGCGGCGCCCTCCACCGCCCAGGCCCGCTCCGGCCAGGCCGCCGCCCACGCCAGCAGCTGGTACGCCTGGCACGGGCAGGCGCGCACTTGCAGCTCGCCCAGCCGCTCCTCGGATAGCCCGATCGCCACCGCGGTGTGTCAGCCCTTGTGCGGGTCGATCCCGATCATCACTTCCGCCATCAGCACACTCCCGGACCGTTCGCACCGAACCGGAAGGCCACGGCGGGCATGCCTACACAAAACGAGGCGCTCATGAAACCCGGGACGCTTCATCGCGCACTATGTCTTCAGTTGTGGCTATGCGATAGGTTCGGTATGCCTGGTTAGCACTTCGGCGGACGGAAGTGGCGCGTGATGGCCGAGAGACAGGCTTATTTCTTTAAGAGCAACCGTTACCTCCGGTACAACATCGATACCGATCTCGTCGATGTTGGCCCGATCGAGATCTCGACCTACTGGACGAACCTGCCCGCGGAGTTCCAGAGCGACCTCGACGCGGTGGTGAACTGGGGCGACGGCCACGCCTACTTCTTTAAGAGCAACCGTTACGTCCGGTACAACATCGATACCGATCTCGTCGACGTTGGCCCGATCGAGATCTCGACCTATTGGACGAACCTGCCCGCGGAGTTCCAGAGCAATTTGGGCGATGTCATCAACTGGAGCCTGAGACTGCATTGGGAAAACGTCCCTGATAACCAGCGCATCGTCTACTTCATGGAGCGTCTTGTCGACTTCTACGGGTACCCAGTCAATGGCGCGGCGGGACTAGCGGGAAATATCCTCGTGGAGTCCTTTGTCATCCCGACGCGCATCGAAGGGAGCAACCCTGGTACCCCAATGCGTGCGAACAACTTCCAGGGACAGCTAACGGACTTCGGTGCTGAGGACATTATGAACCGCGACCCGAACGCGCAAATTGGGCCCACACTTCCGGGAGTCGGCCTCGCACAATGGACATCGCCTCCACGCCGAGCAGGGCTCTTTTCCTACCCGTTCAACGGTTCTGCGCTGGGCTTCCGCGTGCTATTCAACATGGATGCGCAGATCGACTACCTGGTGCACGAGCTCCGCACGTCCCGCGCAGGCGTAAACGCTGTCCTTCAGGGAGCGACGGTCAGCGTGAATGACGCGTCCGACGAGGTTCTCTACAACTACGAAGTGCCGGGAGCGATTCTTCAGGGCGGCGCCAAGCTTCCGCGTACCGATCCGGCTGTTCAACAGGTTTTCGGCCAGCGGCGGCAATCTGCTCAGCGCGCACTTACCGCCTATCGCGCCGCTCACCCATAAAATCTCCGTCCCGAGCGTCGAAACCTGGAAGAGTGGGTTAGAAGCCCGCGACTGTCAATACTCATCCGCCTGCCGAACAGAGAGAGGACCTCGACAAGCGCGCCGCCCGGGCCCATTTGACACCCTGCTGGAAGCCCAAGTCCTTGTCGCCGGCTAGCGAACGGGGGGCAACACCGGCCGTCCCCACTCAGCCTCATCCTAATGGACCGGCAAACGGGATCCGATCAGGCGCGGCCAATCCCTTCACGCTGTCGGCCGTCCGAGGGACACCAGGCGGGAGATCGTGACGTGCGTGCCAGATCGTCCTGATCTGCGCGCCTCCGCTACGAGCACCGAGGACCTGCCTGCCGCGCCGAACGGCGGATATTTCGCCCGCCCGGGAGGCTCTTCACGGCTGCAGCCGAGCCGCGGCTTGACTGCCTTCAACAATCTGGGTACCGAGTGGGAGCCCTCGGAGCAGACCGGCATAGCCATGCTGATGAAGGGGCTGTTCTCGACGTTCCGGAACCCAACGGCTCACGCACCCAAGGTCTTGTGGGCTACTTCACGATCTGAGGCTCTCGACATGCTCACGCTGACGTCGATGCTCCACCGCCGTTTGGACGAGGCGACGGTTCGCTAGGGGAGAATTGAGGCCGTCGTGGACGGCTTCAACTTCATGCTCGGCGACTACCTCCGCCACGGTAATCGCTCCTCGGAAAATGTCAGACCCGCGAGTCATTATTCGGGGCAGGCGCGCACACCCACTCAAGGAGCGATCATGGGTTATATCTGCCCTTATTGCGGCGAGGGGCTTCCCGAGGACACGCCATGTCCGTGCACGATGGGTCCCGATGATGGCGACAACGAGGCGCGGCCGCTGTTCCGGGCGCTGACCCGGGAGATCGACAGCACCAGTTCGCCAGTCCGGCAGTTCTTCGATGAGCGGTTCACCAGCGGGCTGAAGGACCTGCAACGCAGATTCCGCCAGGCCGCCCCGCCTGCGGCGGTGCCGTCGGTACCCCGGGCCGAGGCCAGCCCGGGGACCGTGGGGGGTGCCGCCGATTGGCTCTTGCGGTTCATGGTGTGTCCAGATCCCAGCGTGGACCTCGCGCTCGCGGGCGCCGGGTACCTGGGGCCGGGCATGATGATGGCCGTGATTGACCTGGCCGGAATGCTGGGTGCGAAAACCTCGCCTAATCGATCGGCGGGGTTCACTGGGCCGGTAGCCGGGAGCAGGACGGATCAAGAACTGCTTGCGCGCGGATGCTGGGCCCTGGCGTTGGTGACCGAGGCGTTCCGCGCAGCCCAGGCCGCAGCCGTGGGCCCGCTGGCGCGATTCCATGGCGGGCCGGTAACCGCTGATGTTCTGCTCGCACTCGCCCCACCGGCTGGCCTCGATCAACTCGCCCGGTTCCGCCACGTGTTCGAGGCCACCTTGATACCCCAGCTCACGGCCCAGGCCGGGCCGTGGGTGGTGGGCCCTACCTTCTCCGGCTCAACGATGATCGGCGGCGCAGACGGCGACCTGATCGCCGCCGGCTTGCTCCTTGAGTTGAAAACCTCCTCGAAACTGACACACACCGTCAGGGACCTGTTTCAGGTGATCGGGTACGCGCTGCTCGACTTCGATGATGAGTACAAGCTGGCCGAGCTGGGGATCTTCAGCGCCCGATATGCCTACCTGGCCACCTGGGGCCTCGGTGCGGTCCTCGGTGAGCTGTCCGGGCACCAGGTCATCCTCCAGTCCGTCCGGCAGGAGTTCCGCCACCTGCTGCTCACACACCAGAACCCAGCACGATGACCACTACGCGGCCGCGGCGTATCTCGCATAGCTGATGCCCAAACGCAGGCCCCAACACGAGTGGCTGGTTTTGAGCATGGACCGGGAACGCCGCAGAGCGGGGGATCGGCGACTGTCAGCGGCCGCGGCTACCATCCCCCGCATGCCAGCAGAGCACCCGGCCGCGCTAATTCCGGCGGAATCACCCGCCCCAGCCCTCTCCCCCGTCCCGGCCGGGCCCGCGGCCGCCGCGGAGTTGATAGCGCGGGTGCGAGCCAAACTGCCACACCTGGCGGACCTCGGCCAGCGGGAGGAGCTGCTGGCGTCGGCGTGGCTGATGAGACTGCGGGCGGCCCGCACCCGCTGCGCCTACGCCGGCGACCTCCGGGCGTGGCTGGCCTGGCTGGATCAGCGTGGGATCGACGTGCTCGCGGCGGGCCGGGTGCACGCGGACCTGTGGGTGTGACCGGCCAGCTCGAGCAAGGCGCGGAGGCAGCGCCAGCTCGAGCTGTCCGCGACAGACCCTCGGGACACGGCGGCAAGGGGTGCACAGGCCCTTCATGCGGCCTGTGTCGTCCGAGGGATGCTGGACGGACCGACACCCGTCTGGTCGGCTTCTATGCGTCCGACGAACTCCACGCGTGGATCGAGGAGGCCGCACCGGCCAGGCAAGACCCAGCTCATCGTCCGCGCCTTCGTGGAGCTGCGGCGAGTAAGCGCGTCCCACAGGCGGCGCTCGCGGCGTGCGCCAACGATTATTGACGACCGGCGTAGGGTCCTGGCCGCGATGCCACCGCGCCGGGCGAGAATACGTGTTGACTAGGCGAAGCCTCGCTGCACCTGGGCTTGCTGTCGGCGGCACGTGAATACTGACCGGCGTGGCATGGTGGCGCGCCGGCCTGGCGTCCGTAAAACGAAGGTTTCTTGCAGACCACCTTCCCGTGGAAGGCCCCGACCCCGGACAGGATCGCGTCCGCCGCCAGGCTCCCGCCGCGTGATCGTGTTCTGGACGGGCCAGACGACGTCGGCCGTTACGTGGCGCCCAGCTCCTCGGCTCGCCGGCGGGCGGCTGCGGCGGCTGCGGCGCGGTCCAGGCCGTCGAGTACGTCGGCCAGGGTGGTGAGCGCGCCAGCCAGGTCATTGGTGAATGCCAGCGGCCTGCGGCCGGCCAGGGCCTCATAGCGGGTCACTGCTTCCTCGGCAGCGGTGAGTGCCTGGGCCAGGTCGGCCTTTCCTGCGGCCCGGACCCAGGCGTACCCCCACAGACCGCGGGCAAGCTCGGGTTCGAAGGCGGCGGGCCGGGCCGCGGCCAGCCGCCGGTAGATCTCGGCGGCCTCCGCGGTGGCGGCCAGGGCTTCCTCCCGCCGCCCCAGCCCCGACAGCAGCACGGAGAGGTTGCTCAGCGCCCTGGCCAGGTCGGGTTCGAACGCGGCGGGCCGGGCCGCGGCCAGCCGCCGCCGGATCTCGGCGGCCTCCGCGGCCGCGGCCAGGGCCTCCTCCCGCCGCCCGACCTCCGACAGCAGCACGGAGAGGTTGCTCAGCGCCCTGGCCAGGTCGGGTTCGAACGCGGCGGGCCGGGCCGCGGCCAGCCGCCGGTAGATCTCGGCGGCCTCCGCGGCGGCGGCCAGGGCCTCCTCCCGCCGCCCCAGCCCCGACAGCAGCACGGAGAGGTTGCTCAGCGCCCTGGCCAGGTCGGGTTCGAACGCGGCGGGCCGGGCCGCGGCCAGCCGCCGGTAGATCTCGATGGCCTCCGCGGCGGCGGCCAGGGCCTCCTCCCGCC
>WNFD01002997.1_pt1 | contig 35411 bp, 31 predicted proteins | sample 5400491 | NCBI WGS metagenome assembly WNFD01 (sample SAMN13153343, study PRJNA577476) | soil metagenome | isolation source: 120 cm saprolite under Douglas fir tree site 2 hole 2 replicate 2 | place: USA:California | collected 2015-04-18 | reverse complement strand
AGCGTGACATTCGGAAAGAGCTTTGGTTTGGGCGTGGTTACTTCGTCGATTCATACACGACGGGGACCTCAGCTCCCGGCAGGATTTCCCTTGTTCTGATTGGATCGTGCAGATTTTTAGGATGAGAAGGAAATGCTGAGAAAGACCCTAATTTGGCTATTGATGATTCTTCCGTTCGCGACTGGAATATTTGCGTTCGGCTGCTCTGCATTTGGAGTGCCGAGCATCTACCGAATGGTCAAACACCCAAGATTCGTGCAAGGTTGGATAGTAAGGAAGGAGCCCGAGAATCGCAACAATGTCAGATATGCATTTAAGGTCGGAGACAGGACATACGAGGGTGAGGGAGGCATTGGCGACTCTTTCTACACTGCTAATCCCGGCGATCCCGTCAGAATTATCTACGACCCTATCGATCCGAACTGGTCAATGCTGGGAGACCCCAAAGGGGATCTGATCACCACTGTGATGTTGTTGGCGGTGTTTTCTGTGATCGGAGGCTTCTTCTTTACCCTCTCGCTAACACGACTCTTCAGATTCGTTAGAAGACGCAAAGGGAACTAACTGCTGCATCAAAGAAACCTGGCTCGGCATGACCCATAAAACCAAATCTAAAACCAAATCTGGGGTCAGGCTTGCGATTTTGCGCTTCTCCGGTCTCGGGAATTCTCCCGCTTGGCTCTTGCCAGTGACATCACCGCCAGCACCAAACCCCGCGCATTGGGGGTTTGTATTTGATAAGAACTTTGCGCCCGGACGGCGGTTGACGACGAGCTTCGGTGGGGTTAGCATCCGCGCGCCTATGCCTAGGCAAGCGCCGACGTCACCAGATAATGTAAGAACGGCAACGGTTGAGAATCGCAAAATTGCAAGCCTGACCCCGATTTGCAACTGGCCTAAATTAAGGCACGGGATGATATGCGTTTTTCGGCGAGTGAACCTAGTCGATACTCACGCCGCCTTCAAATCCGCGCAGCAACCCGAACAGCGAGTCGCCGGAATAGGAATGGCGGACAGGCAATAGGGACAGTCTTTGGTCGTGGCGGCTTTGCTCTTTCTCGAGTTCACGGCCCTTACGATGAGGAAGACAACGAACGCGATTATTAAGAAGGTGACAATATCGTTGATGAACGCGCCGTAAGCAATGACCGGAATTCCTTTCCCCTTCGCGTCGGCGAGCGAGACGGGATCGCCTTTCGCGTGATTGAGAACATAGAACAGACTGGCGAAATCAACCTTGCCGAACAAAAGGCCGATGGGCGGCATGATGACGCCTTCAACCAGCGACGTGATGATTTTGCCAAACGCGGCGCCGATGATTACCGCGACAGCCAGATCGACCACATTTCCGCGAGCCATAAAATCCTTGAATTCCTTCAGCATGGGTTTTCTCCTGGTGCGACAAGATAACAGCTCAAGCCCTCCCTGACTGCCACACCCCAGCCGGGCTGCCCGGCTGGAGACCCCGGGTCGGGCTACTGCCCCGACCTCTACTGACAGTCTTTGGCCAGTTTGTATCCGGCTTTCTCAGCTTCGTCTTTATCTTTGAAAGTGACGCGGCTGGCTTCGGGCACTTTCTCTCGCCCTGAGCAATCCGAAAGGTAATAGAACTTTGTGCGCTGGTCGCCGATTACCGCCGCCTCAGCGGCTTCGGCAGCGGCGGCCGCGGCTTCGCGCCGATTGGCAATCGTCTCTTGCGCTGCATCATCGCTGAGGCGAATGCTGGGACTGCCGGCGATCACGGACGCGAACACTGAAAAACCGTCGCACGTTAACTGTTGTCCGCCGCGTTTTGGCGGCCAGGCGCCCGGAAGATTGAGTGAGTTGGACATACCTGCGACAAACTCGTCGAGTTTCTGCCACTTGAACGTGCTCTCGTAACCGATCCAGACCGTGACAAGTTTCCCGTCCAAAAAATCGAGAGAGATCGTGCGCACGTCCGCGAAGCTGGCTTTATCGAACTGCGGGCCGAAACTGGGATTGATGCTGGTTTTCGCGACTCCAAATTCATCCGCGCGGCCAAACTGGATTGGCGGCACGCGCGCCTTCACCTGATCGTAGGTCATCGCCAGGTGAAAGCCGCGCAGCTCGGGTGCGTCCGGCAACTGATCGATCTTAGCGGAGCAGCTTGATTGTTGAGCTGAAGCGGTCGTCACAGTGCCCAGGGCCAGCAGGAGCAGCCCGAGCGTTCTCTTAATGATCGGAATCGGTTTGCAGAGCATTGAGATTGGTAGACGCCCGCGTCGTCAACAAGCTCTTGATCAGTTCGTTCAGCGCGCTCGGCTCGAACGGCGTCGAGACGTATTCATCGCAGCCGGCCGCCAGCGCAATGGCCCGGTACTCGTCGGCGCCGTAAGCTGAGACGGCGACGATGGGCGTCGTGCGCAGGGCCTGATGCTCGCGTATTCGATGCGTGGCGTCAAGTCCGTTCATGCCCGGCATCATGATGTCCATGATAATCAAATCGGGCCGCTGGTCCATGGCAAGTCTGATCGCTGCTTCGCCGCTCTCAGCTTCGACGACATGATAGCCTTCCTTCGCCAGCCACAGCTTCATCATCAGGCGCGTATCGTCAAAGTCTTCGACGAGAAGAATCGTTCGCGGCGGCGATTGGGCACAATTCTGAGCAGTTAGATTTTCCATAAGCGACAACTCGAGGAATGGGCAAGACCTGGTACCCGCGGCAGGGGTCGAACCTGCGACCTTTCGCTCCGGAGGCGAACGCTCTAATCCACTGAGCTACGCGGGCACAGCGGATATTGAAAACATAGCACAGCGACAAATGCGGAGGCTAGGGGATAGGAAACATACGGCAGACGGCAGACGGCAGGAGGCAGATTCCGCTGACCTCCGACCTCTGATCGCTGACCTCTGTTCTCAGGAGTGCTTGATGATCACGCCTTCAATAATGTTCGCGACGTTCTCGCAACGATCGATTGCGGCTTCCAGCTTTTCATAAAGATCTTTCCACTTAATCACTTCCATCGGATCGCGATTTTCGTGAAACAGAGCGCCCACGGCGCGCTGGTAGATGTCGTCGCCATCATTTTCAAGGCGATGAAGTTCAACCAGGCGCTCGGTCACGCCTTTGGGCTTTTTCAACATCGAAACTACTTCATGCAGTTGCAAGGCCATGCGTTGAATCACGCCGGCCAATTGCTTCGCCGGCTCAGTCGTCTCGTGAATGTCGTACATGACGACTGCCCGGGCTACACCATCGATCAAGTCCACCACGTCGTCGAGCGCCTTGGACATCATGAAGATGTCTTCGCGGTCAAATGGGGTGATGAATGACTGGTTCAAACGCGTGGCGACGTTGTGCGTCAGGTCATCACACGCGTGCTCGATGCTCTTGATGCGCTGAACGAATTCCTGATAGTCGCCATCGCTGTGCGCCATCATTTCCACCAGGGTTTTGGCCGCGTCATTGATGTATGAAGTCATCTGCGCGAAGAGCGAAAAGTATTGCTCTTCGCGCGGCAGTAGTTTGGCAAATGGCATCTCTAAGACTCCTGCGGAATTCTTTTGGGATGATCGAAACCTGGATCAATCGGAGAGCGGCAATATAACGGAACGCCGCCCGGATGTCCATGAATTATGCTCTTCTCCCTTCTCACTCTGGGAGAAGGGCAGGGGATGAGGGCATAGCGGAACGGAAAAAAAGCCCACACGCTGCCGCCCGACACGCCCTCACCCCGACCCTCTCCCAATGGGAGAGGGAGACTGTCAACTTGCAAATTGCTTCGTTACTCGTATATCAAAGGTCTGCATGACTGAAGGATCTGATCACTCGCAAGTGGTTGCTTTGCTTCGCGCTGAAGCCGAAGCGATCGGAAAAGCGGCCTCACGTCTCAAGGCGGAAGATATCGATCGGGTGATCGGGATCTTGAGCAGTTGCCAGGGAAAGATCGTACTGCTGGGTGTGGGCAAGTCAGGCATCATCGCGCAAAAGATCGCGGCGACGATGACCAGCGCCGGCACCGCGGCAATCTATCTTCATCCGTCCGATGCGCTTCACGGCGGACTGGGAATCCTGAGCGCGGATGACGTGGTGCTGATGTTGAGCAACAGCGGCGAAACCGACGAGCTGCGCCAGCTGGTGCCATTTGCAAAGCGGCGCGGCGTGCCGATCGTGGCGATTGTCGGCAACGTAAAAGCGACCCTGGCGCTCAGCGCGGACGCGGTGCTGGATGCGTCGGTCGATGAGGAAGCGTGTCCTTTGAATCTCGCGCCCACCGCCAGCACGACGGTGGCGTTGGCAATTGGCGACGCGCTGGCCATGACGCTGATGCGGGCGAAAGGACTGACCGAAGACGAATTTGCTTCCAATCACCCGGCGGGACAACTGGGCAAGCGTCTGACTTTGCGGGTCGCGGACTTAATGCACAGCGGTTCGCGGAATCCAACCATCCCGACGGACTCTTCCTGGATGGATATTGTTTCAGCGATTACCCACTTTGGTTTGGGCGCCGTCAATGTGATCGATAACGAAGGCCGCCTGGCAGGTATCATCACCGACGGTGATTTAAGACGTTCGATGCAACGAATCAGCACTGCCGAGCTGGCCTTCGCAAACATCACCTGTGACGAATTGATGACGCCTAATCCAGTCGTTACCAATCCAGACATGTTGGCCTTTGACGCTTTGCATCTGATGGAAGATCGGCCGTCACAGATCAACGTGCTACCGGTCGTTGATGACGCGCGATTGTGCGTCGGATTGATTCGTTTGCACGACATCGTGCGCAGCGGTTTGTAATGCGCTCGCTCAAAAACTGTGGTTAGAGTTGCAAAGATAATATTAACCGCAGAGGTCGCAGAGTTCTTCGCAGAGGTCGCAGAGAACCTCAGCGTTCCTCTGCGAATTTCCTCTGCCACCTCTGCGTTGAAAAAGTTTTCCTGACCTGGAGTTTAACCGAAATGAAAACTAGTACGTCATCGAATCTCAGATTCTTAGTTCTGCCCATTCTTGTCGCTGGGCTCCTTTCGGTTTCTAACGTATTCGCTCAAGAGTCCAATGCCAGTCGCGGCCGCCGGGTAAGCAACTCGCCGGCTGCAGAAGCAACGATCACCGTCAACGAGCAATTCCTGAACTCTTTTCTCGCGGCGATCTTCGACAATCTAAAAGAGCCAGCGATGCCGCTGACGATGGGCGGGGCGTCGTCCACCGCCGAATGCCCGAGCGAAATCAGATTGAAGCGCGAGGTCGAAGGAGTGCGCACGGCCGTGCATTTCGAGAACGGCCGCATCACGGGGCCGCTGGCATTCGCCGGCGCCTATAGTTCGTCTCTGATGGGTTGCATAGAGTTTTCCGGCTGGGCTGACTCTGAAGTAAATCTGGAATTCGACCAAACGCGGCGCGCGCTGGTGGCGCGTTTCCGCTTGCGGGAAATTCATCTGAACAACACACCGGCCGTATTGAACGGCCCACTGCTTAACATGGTCCAGACCGCGATCGACAGGCGTTACAATCCCGTCGATCTCTTCACGCTCGAACAACTGTCGACGCGCGTGAACATTCAACCGGCGGGCGGCGCGCTGCAATTGCGGGCCACCGAGGTGCGGCCGGAAATAACTCCCGGCGCGCTGACCTTGCACATCACTTACGAATTCGTTCGGGGTTAAACAGAACCCCGACTCGTTGGGCTCGAGTAGGAGGGCCTGACCGCCGTCCCCCTCGAACAACTTCGGCGCCTTGTGTGGCCTATTCATTGAAGGGGGCAATAGAGAACGGGCCGCCACAATAGGGCAACTTCCCAATTGCCACAGTTGTATTCCCATCTGGTGAAATACGGTTAAGAACCGCACCATCACCAATTCTGCAAAGACCACCCTCACCATTAAATATAATCCAGCGACCGTCGGGGGACCATCGCGGATTATATGCAAGAGTCACTGGCATCTTTGGCGATGGGCGTGAGGCGTATGGAATCGTCGTTAATTGTCTCAAGCCATTGCCGGTAGGAGAAACAACGAACAAGCATTCGCCTTGAGTGAAGGCGATTGCATCCCCCTTTGGAGACCATGCAGGAGACCAGGTGTCGATAATATTGTGCTCGCGCGCACATGGCACAAAATCCTCGGCGAAAGTTAACTGTCGGGTGTTGCCTCTCAAGTCAGTAATGTATAGCAAACGACCGATTGGACGGTTTGCATCGCTGCGACGCATCTTTCCATAAACGATCTCATCACCGGTTGGTGACCACCAATGCAAATCGGCACCCTGAGTATTAGGGATTAATGTGTCGCTCTTGCTGGCAATATCAAAGATACGGAGAGACCGATCCGGTTGAGCAACGTACGACAATTTTGCGCCGTCTGGCGACCATCGAACATCAACGCACGGACTGCCACTGAGAGGAATAACCAGTTGCGCGCTGCGGCCGTCTGCTTCGGCCAGATAAATACCGCGGTTGACAGTGCTGCAATTATCGTAGGCAATAAAACGACCAGTGGGCGACAATTCACCACCGATTAGCGAGAATGTAATGTCTCGTATGTTCGAGATCCCTGTTTCGTGAATCTCAGCGGTGCCAGCCCGAGGTACGCCTATTTGGGGATATCCATAAAACACTATCCGCAAATCGACCGCTGAGTCGGTACCTGCCAGGGTCGGTGGTACGGCCAAAGGAGTGGCCGATGATAATGGTGCTTGTGCTTCAATCGCGACAATAGGTCTCGCGGCGGCTGCCGGAGCGTATATGCCTACTGAACTGCTTACGATTGGCACGCACAGTCCGATGACAATGCAAAGGAACACCATAGCGACTATGATGCGCAGCCTTGTTATGAGCGGCGGGTTAACAGTTGCGTTGCTAAAGCTTCTCATGACGCGAAACCTCGCTTGCGGCGGAAAGCGCTTTCGGAACCGGATGTCAGTCGGTCGGCGTGCGGCTCCGCGGCGTCACTGTCAAGCGCGTGCGCATACGCTGTCGCCAGGTGCTGCGCGCGCCTTCGACTTCCTCAATCTGCGCCATCACGTCATTCAAAGTCTCGCCGCCAAACTGCCGCATCTTTAAGTAAAGCAACGCCGGCACGATTGAGAGCAATGGCAGGATGAAGATGTTTATGAGCGCCGATAATTGACCCGTGATCTTGACCTGGAGGGAGACCTTGCCGTGGGTGCCCGTGGCCCCGGTGATCGCGCCAATTATCGCGCCGACTATCGCGGGCACCAGGAATTGAATCAGCATCGCGGCGATGATCGTGCGCCACGAACGAGCAGCCAGCGCTCGCGCGCGTTTCAGCGCTTCTTTCTTTTCCAATCCTTCCAACAAGACTACCGGGGCCCACAGCAGATAGCGCGCCGACATCACGATGCCCGGAATGACCAGTAAGATAAAGCCGAGCAGGATCCGCAGGCTTACGCGGACGCCAGTGCGCAGGAACGGACGCCAGCGGCTGCGCAACACGGCGAACGCAGCCCGCAACTCCACCGGCTTCATCGGGGCTAACGCCAACTGGGTAACGATGATCGCCGTGACGCCAGAAATGATCGAAGCGGTAACGAAGCTCGTGGGGATTTGCAAGAGAGCGATGAGAGTAACGCCGATGGCGAACGGCAATTTGCCCATACGCGGCTGTGATAACCGCAGTGCCAGCATCGCGACCGTCAATACAATCAAGGGAATGTGAGCCAGCAGCGACAGCTTGAAAAACTCCGGAAAATATTCACTGTAGAGGGCGAAAGCCCGGCGGTAAAGGGTGCCCAATCCATCCGCGTTGGCGCGCATCGCGTTGGCGAAAGCGGCCGCAGTTTGCGGACGCGCGACTCGATCCTTATCCAGTGCCGACATGATCAAACGCGAGACTCGCTTGGGCAGCTTGCGATTGTGCTCACGCAAAGCTGTGGGCTGGCTTTCGGTGTGAGCGCGAATGACCGTTGCAGTCTCGCCGGTGAACGGCGGCGCGCCTGAGAGCATCTGGTAGGCAATCACTCCCAGACTGTAAATGTCCGACCGCGCATCGAGACCTTCTCCCCGGCATTGTTCCGGTGACATGTAGAGAGGCGTTCCCAGAATCGCGCCCACCCGCGTCAACCCGGTCGTGGCCGCAGTAGACATCGCGTCCGTAGTCCGATGCCCGGCAACCGCAGCCGCGGACGTGGGCTGGAGCCCGCCGTCGAGGATGCGAGTCTGATCGCCATCCTCGACCGCCTGGGTTGCGCGCACCTCGCCTGGTGCTGCCTGCGTTACCGGCACGTTCGCGGGACCCTCGCCGGCAGACTGAATCAGCGTTTCGGATTCCAGGTTACTCAGCGGAGAGACCGCAATTCGGGTTGCCTCTAACTCTCCGGCACCCGCGGCCGCAGTTGCCGCAATTGGTGCTTGCGAGAATTGCATCGTGGGTGTGTTATCGGTGTTCTGACGAAGGACCGAAGTCTCAGGCGAGATGTTTCCGGCCTCTGCGAGTTTCGCAATGCCGAAATCGAGGACCTTAACGCGGTAACCGCCGAGGCCGTTTGGTTCCAGCCAGATGTTGTCGGGTTTCAGATCGCGATGGATGATGCCCTGCTGATGCGCTTCATGCACCGCGGCACAGACTTGTTCGAGGATGTCCACGACCCAATAGAGCGGCAGGCGTTCTTCTTCGACCAGCACGTCGCTGAGCGTGCAGCCGTCGAGATATTCCATTACCAGATAAGCAACCCGCCCGACTCCCTCGCCGGAAAAACCAAAGTCGGTTACGTCAACGACGTTGGGATGGCGCAAGCGGCCGGCCGCGCGGGCTTCGCGCTTGAAACGCTCGACGAATTCTTCGTTGCACATGAACTGCGGCGTGATCAGCTTCAGCGCGACGTAACGCTCTGTGCCGAGGTGCGTCGCCAGATACACCGCGCCCATGCCGCCCTGTCCGAGCAGGCGCTCAAGACGATACTTTTCGTCCAGAACCTGACCGACGTAACGTTCGAGTGGCGTCATCCGATAAGTTTGATTAGCGGTGCCAGAGTACCGACTTTAGTCGGGCATTTTCTGCGAGCAAGAGCCCCACTGAAGTTGGTACTCCGAAACACCGCTAATACCACCGCGCTTCGCGCCAGTTTCGCTGGCGCAGTTTTTCGTCTGTCCAAAAGTTTTTCAGCAACTCAATACGCGGCTCGGCGTTGATTTGTTTTGTGGAGGACGAGATCACGGTGACCACATCATAGCGATAAGGCGCATCGATCAAACCGAACAGGCGGCGATAGCCGCGGGCCGCGCGCGCAATCTGGCGTCGCTTGCGCAAATCAACGTTGGCCTGCGGCGGTGCGAAGTCGTCCGACGCGCGCGTCTTCACTTCGACAAAACAGAGCGTCGGGCCATCATAAGCGACCACGTCAATCTCGGCACTGACGATCACGTCGCGAGTATTGCGGCCGATCGGCAGACGGAAGTTTGCCGCGACGATGCGATAACCGGCGCGCTCGAGACATTCGATGGCCAGCGCTTCGCCAAGCCGGCCCAGCTCGAAATGCGGAGCGAGCTGGTTCGGTTCCGCGATCGCTGCGCCGTCGCTGGTTTGCGGTTGATTCGATCTCATTGAAACCGGTGCTGCAAAGTCTTGACGGAGGATTGCGCCCGATTATATGCGGCGCTATTCGCTTTCAGTCTTCTCGGCATTCTTTGGCGGCGCCGCGACTGGCTGGCTTTGAGCCTTGATAATGTTTTTCTTCTTCGGACGCCTGCGCCCGAAGGTCCCACGATGGATCTTGCCGCGCCGCGAACGCTGATCGCCTTTTCCCATAGTCGGTCTCCTTATGAAAAACAAAACTGCGCCCTCCCTTACGGTCGGGCTACTGCCCCGTTATTTCTTCATCAACTCAAGCACTGCCGCCGTCATTGCCCTCACTCCAGTGCGCAGCGTCGGCTCCGGGAGCGGCTCGAACAGACTCGAATGCAGCGACGGCAGAGGCTTGCCGGATTTCCGGCTGGCTTCAACTCTCGATGGTTCGATCGCGCCCAGCCAGAACATGAAGGCCGGAATCTGACGATCGAGGCTGAAACGGCCAAAGTCCTCGCTGCCCATCAACGGCGCAACTTTAGTGACGTTATCGGTTCCAATCGCCCTGCCAATCGCGGTCGCGACGCGCTCGGTCAGCTTGGGATCGTTGTAAAGCGCCGGCGCGTTCTCGCTCTCGACCACTTTAATGATCGGCGCGCGATCTTCCGGAACGCCTGCGGCCAGCGCCACGCCTTTCGCGATCCGTTCGATGGAAGCAATAATGCGCAGGCGCACGTCTTCTTTGAAGGTTCGGGTCGTGAGTTGCAGCGTGACTTCGTCGGGAATGATGTTGCGTTTCGTGCCGCCGTGAATCGAACCGACCGTGACCACCGCCGGATCGAGCGGCGAATTCTCACGACTAACGATCGTTTGCAGCTGAAGGATAATCTCCGCCGCCATGACGATCGGATCCTTCGTGGCTTCCGGCTTCGATCCGTGGCCGCCCAGACCTCGAATCACCACGTCAATCGAGGTCGAGCTCGCCATCGCGTAACCGGGACAATAAACTACTCGTCCGGCTTCCACATCGGCGCTGTCGTGCAGAGCGATGGCAAAGTCGGGTTTCGGAAAACGAGTGTAGAGGCCGTCAGCCAGCATCGCTCTCGCCCCGTCAACCGTTTCCTCAGCCGGCTGTCCAATCAAAACGAGCGTGCCATGCCACTGCTCTTTCAGTTGCGCCAGCACCTTCGCGGTGCCGAGCATGTTGGTAATGTGTATGTCGTGCCCGCAGGCGTGCATCACACCGACATCCTGACCCGCGTCGTTCTTTGCTTTGACGGTGCTGGCGTACGGCAATCCGGTTTTCTCTTCAACCGGCAGCGCGTCCAGGTCGGTGCGCACGAGCACGGTGGGTCCGTCGCCGTTCTTCATCACCGCCACGACTCCATAGCCGGTGAATCCCGGGCGATCGTATTTGCCGATGTGCTCAGTCACCGTGTAGCCGAGCGCGCGCAGCTGGGTTGCAAAAAACGCCGAGGTCTTTTCTTCTCGATGCGAAAGCTCCGGAGAGGCGTGCAGCATCTTGTAAGTCGCGACGAGCGAAGTGATCTCGCGATCGACCATCGCGTCGAGAGATTGTTGGGCAACCGCCGGAACGGCAGTAGATAGCGCGAACAGCAAAGCGAGTAAAGTTTTCGTTTTCATGGCAGCTTAGGAATTGTGGAAATGCGCTAGCAAGATACTCCAGTAGGTCTTAGCGCGACAAGTGAGACCGCAAGCGGGTGATGCTACACTAGGAATTCCTAATAGAGCATTACCCGCAAGCGGATACTGGTTCAGTTTGAAGACAGATAGCATCCATCACTATCAGCCATCTTTAGATGGCTTTCCCGCAGGGTTACTAGACCAGCGCTTTTAGCGCTGGGTGAGATAAGGCAACTCTTCCTCAGCGCGCTTTAGCGCGCTCCAAGTGCGGTGCTTTAGCAATCACTGGTAAGGCCGTTGAAACGGCCTTTTGGATTCGTTCGTATCTGATCCCAGCCGTAAAACGGCTGGGTTTAGGAACCCCGCGGGCAAGCCACCTGAAGTCGGCTAAAGGACGGCGTCTCATGCACTGCGCGTGACATTGACTGATAATGCACAGAGTCAAACTGAACCAGTACCCGCAAGCGTCCTGCTACACCGCCGGATAATCCGGCGCGAATGCCGAAAGCCCAATACGCGGCGCGGCCAACATCAAGCCGATGATCGTCTTGGCGTCTTCGATCTCGCCATCAGTGATCATTTGCAAAGCGCGCTCGATCGGCAGGCGGACGACTTCGATCAATTCATCATCTTCCAGGCGCTGCGCAGTCGCAGTAAGATCGGTCGCGAGATACAGCCACATCTTTTCTTCGCAAAAACCCGGCGAAACATAAAACTCGCACAGCTTTTCCATCTTGCCGGCGACCAGTCCCAGTTCTTCTTCCAATTCGCGCGCCGCGCCTTCTTCCGGTGGCTCCTGGTCATTTAGGGTGCCGGCCGGTAATTCCAAAAGATAACGAACCGCAGGATGACGATACTGACGGACCAGCGCGATCGACCCGTCATCGAAAGCCGGTAAGATCACCGCGCTGCCGCGATGATGCACGACCTCGCGCGTGTAGGTCTTGTCGGCTTCGCGCACGGTATCGACTGTGACATCGAAGACGCGGCCGGCGAAGACTTTCTTCGAATCGAGGAGCTCAGGAGTCTGATTAGCCATTTATTTTGTCCGACAGCCTTCAGGAGCTCTGAGCAAGTTTTAAGTTCCAGGCTGCAGTACGCTTCGCGGTACTGCTGCCCAATCCTTCACTTGCTCAGAACTTCCTAAAGTTTGTCCGAAGCTAAAGCTCAACATTTTAGGTTCAGTCACGCCCGATGAGCAACGCCGGCAAATTCTTTCAGCGCTTGCTGGACCGCGCCAACCAGATATAGAGATCCCGTAACACAAACCAGACCATTCGCCGGCGTTCCCTCACGCGCAAACCGCAACGCCTCGCCGACAGAAAGGGCTTGATGCACTCTCTCGTCAACAAAGCCCTCGGGCACGGCTAATTTCAACATCTCGAACGAAGCGGCGCGCGGATTATCCAGCTCAGTGAGAACTAATTGATCGGCGGCAGGGAAGAGAACTGCGGCCATCTCGGTTAAGGCCTTATCGCGCATCGCGCCGAAGATCATCGTGATTGGTTGAGCGACGAACTCGTCCAGATAATCGCGCAGCGCGCGCGCGGCGGCGGGATTGTGCGCTCCGTCAAAGAGAATTTGCGGCGGGCCTTCCCACGATTCCAAACGTCCCGGATGCCGCGCCGTCTCGACACCTTTGATGATTGCTGCGCGAGTGATCGCAAAGCCGCATTCGCTCAGCGCCTCAGCTAACGCAATCGCCGTCGCAGCGTTTTCGACCTGATGCCGGCCGCGCAAACCTATTGAGATGTTTTCATGGCGGTTCGGCTCAACGAATCTCGGTTCAACGCCCACTGCTTTACAGCGGCGAACGATCACGTCGAGGACCTCTTCAGTTTGCGGCGCGATGATCGCCACAACCCCCGGGCGAATGATCGCAGCTTTTTCTGCGGCGATTTCCGCGAGAGTGTGGCCGAGATACTCTTCATGATCCATCGCGACCTGAGTAATCGCGACAATCTCAGCGCCCGCCGCAGTCGTAGAATCAAGCCGCCCACCAAGCCCCGTCTCCAGGATCGCCAGGTTCACCTTCGCTTCGCGAAATGCGAGCAAAGCGATCGCGGTCACCTGCTCAAAAAAAGTCGGCAGCGTTTCCAACTTGCCTTGCTTCACCAACTCCTCAGCAGTCGCTTTGACGTGCGAGGTGAATCGCGCAAAGTCAGCTTCAGATATTTGCTCGCCGTCGATAGAGATGCGTTCGGTGATTGAAATCAGGTGTGGCGAAGTGAAAAGCCCGGTTCTGATTGTGGCTTCACGACAGATTGAAGCCAGCGTCACCGCGGTCGAACCCTTGCCGTTCGTGCCCGCAATCTGGACCGAAGGGAATTCTTTGTGCGGATTTCCGAGGGCCGCTAGAAGTGTCTCAGTATTCGCGAGACCTAATTTGATGGTCAGCGTCTCGTGGCCGAGACTGAGGAGATAGTTAAAAGCCTGGTTGAAGGTCATCCGGGTAAGTTTCAGGATTCAAGTTTCAGGTTTCAAGTTCAAACCGAAGCGGCAGGTAGGTGATGTCCAAGCAATAAACGGTTAGGCGAACCTGAAAACTTGAAACCTGAAACGTGAAACTCAGTTCTCAACCCCCGAAGCCTCAAACTTGAGACCGGTGGCCGTGCTTTTGCTGGTGATGTCCGGGTTCATCATAAAGTTCAGCGCCTTGATGATGAACGGGCGGATCTCGCGGCGGTCAACGATCTCGTCGATTATGCCGTGCGCCAGCAGAAACTCAGATCGCTGAAAGTCTTTCGGCAACTTCTGTCTGATCGTTTGTTCGATCACGCGCGGGCCCGCGAAACCAATCAGCGCCTTCGGTTCGGCAATGATCAGATCGCCGAGCATTGCAAAGCTCGCCGTCACGCCGCCCGTCGTCGGATCGGTGAGCACGGAAATGAACGGCAGATGACGCTCTTCCAGCGCGGCCAGCGCCGCTGAGATTTTCGCCATCTGCATCAAAGAGAGCACGCCTTCCTGCATGCGCGCGCCGCCCGACGCGGAAACAAGTATGACTGCGCCGCGCTCTTTGATCGCGCGCTCGATCAGGCGCGTAATTTTCTCTCCGACTGCCGACCCCATCGAACCACCGATGAACAGCATATCCATCGCGCCGGCAAACACGCGGTGGCCGCCGACTTTGCCGCGCGCGGTGATGATTGCTTCGGGCAGTCCCGTCGCGTCCTGCGCCTGCTTCAAACGTTTCGGGTAAGGCTTGCTGTCGACAAAACCGAGCGGGTCGGTGGAGATAACTTCCGCGTCCAGCTCTTCACAGTACGCATCGTCAAACAATTTCTCCAGACGGTCGTAGGCGCCGATGCGAAAGTGATAATTGCAGTGCGTGCAAACCTGGAGCGCCTCTTCCAATTCCTTTTTGTAGAGGTGCTCGCCGCATTCTTCGCAGCGCACAAAGACATTCTCAGTGCGGACGACGCGCTCAGAGTCGCGCACCGGCTCGATCTTGCCTTTCTTCTTGCGAAACCAGGGCATAGTAAAAATCGGACTCAGGAGTCAGAATTCACAGTCACCATCCAACTCAATAACGTAAACGCTAAGCTGTAAGCTGAGGGTGAAAAGGGTAGCACAGGAAGAGTTATGAGAGCCAACCGCGCACCACCCTTCATCACGAGGACCTTTTTGGGTAACGCTTGATGTTAGTTAGGATTTCTCGTACTTCGACGCGGCTCGAGAGGTTCACCCTCAGAACGAGTTCTGTAACGCGGCCATTCGCGGTTCGAGGATTGATCCGCCCAGCTTCGATACTGAAATGCTCGCCCCATTCTTGCGTGCGCGGGTTGAATAACGGAGTGAGTTCACCACTCGCGGGATCAATCGAAGCAATGTCGGAACCCTTGAATCGATTACAGTCAAAACAAGCCAGCGCTAAATTATCGATGGTGCTTTGACCTCCGTGCTTGGTCGCAATGATGTGGTCGGGCTCGTGAGGGAAGAAGGCTTGTTCTTCGGGTAGCAAACAATACTCGCAGCATCCGTTCGCCCGTTCTCGCACCTCTCTTCGCAGGGCTGACGAGATACGGGCTGGACTCACGACTGAGTCTCCATGAAAACTTGAGCACGCGCTTTGACCAATTGCATCAAATGTTCCAGCTCACCGAAGCGATCCAATTCACCGGCTTCGTCTTCCGTTAGTTCGCCAGCTTCGTTTCGCTCCAGCAGATACCGCACGCGCTCTTGAGACTCGAACGATGGACGAAACGCTAGAACCTCAGTCGAGCTTGTGCGTGCGAACAGATCCACGATCTCATCGTAGCTTTTTTGAGGAACGCTCATTGTGTTGCTGCCTCCTTCGAAGACGCCAGGATCAAAACATCGGGATCAACTATCCAAGCGCCTTTTCTTGCTCATTCTTTTCAATGATATTCATCAGCCAAACATTATACCTTTCTAAGTCCGTTTTGAAATCCTGAAGCTCCTTGTGCCAGTCGCCTTTCGGAAGATTGAAACTTTCAGCCAGCAGACGGGCAACAAAATAGCCAGACTCAAGAATGAAATGGGACATCTCCCAAAAATGTCTGGTGCTGTTGTCAGCTTCATAAACGTGAAACGTGAATTTATAGTGTGCCTTTGCCCCTTCATCTTGAATCTCTTCTTCCAATCTCTTAGCAAACGATCTGAAATTATTATGAACTTGGCCTGATGCCTCCCGAACCAATCTATTCAGATCGGCAGTTAACTGGTCTGTCTTCGGAAGTATTTGGTTCGTTTGAGTACGATTTCTGAGTTTCTTATCGCCCGAACCGTACAACTCGGCAATGTCAGGTTCAGATTTTGAAAGGTAAGCGATTCCTGCTCCCTCAATCGCCCGCCGCACGTGACCATGGACTTCTGACGCCTGTGCCCTAAGCAGATGGGAGATTGCAAATGCATATTGATTCCAAGCTGAGTGGAGCATATGCATCCTAAGCCTCAAATCCCATGGAATTCTGACTACGCCATCGGCTGATCGAGTGAATGGCGATGCTGATGACGAATTCACGAGTTCCTGAACTAGTGGGTTCAAGCTATCAATGAGTGCCAGCATGCGCTCGAAAAACTTTAGGATCCCATTCTGTCTAAATTCGGCTAGAATCCCTTTGAGGTTCGCTTCGTCAATTTCCAGTATTTGAAGGAGATCGATTCGTTCAATTGACATTGCTTACTTCCACGCAAAGGCTAGGTTTCTAACGCGTACCGTTTCAAAACTCAATCCCCTTTTGCGCCCTTATCCCCGCCTGAAATGGATGCTTCACCTCAGTCATTTCAGTGACCAGGTCGGCGGCTGCGATCAATTCTTTCGGTGCGTCGCGGCCGGTGACGACGATGTGCAGTGAAGGTTTTAGTTCGCGAGCGGCGCGGATCTCTTCCAGCACTTCGGCGGTGGGCAGCATGTCATAGCTCAAAACGTAAACCAGCTCATCAAAGACGAGCATGTCGTAATCACCGCTGCGAAGTTTCTCGATGCAGAGGTTCCAGGTCTCGCGCGCGGTCTGGCGATCCTGTTCGGGATTCTTGGTGTCCCAGGTAAAGCCGTCACCCATAGTGTGGACTTCGATACCCAGCTTTTCGGCCGACAGGGCAGGTGGTTTTGCCTTTGCCGTTTCCGGTGTGGACGATGAGGAGACCGCGAGTGTTTTCGTCGTAGTTCTCACGACGCCATTTGTATTGCTTTTCTTTGGTCGCCATCTTGATTAGTTGCGAGCGAGGAGTTGAACTGCAGAGGGCGCAAAGGTCTTCGCAGAGGACGCAGAGAAAAATGAGCCCTCCCTGACGGTCGGGCTAATCCCCCGCAGGCGGTTCTGACTTCGATCCGTTCGCCCGCTTCACCGCGTCCTGCAAGAGCGGCACGATCTGCTGCTCGATCTCGTCCCATGAACCTGCGAGCGTGCACCCGGCGGCGTTGCGATGGCCGCCGCCGCCAAACTGCTCGGCGACTTTCGCGACGTTCACAGTACCCTTCGAGCGCAAACTGGTGCGATAAAGGCCGGGCGAGCATTCCTTGAAAAGCGCGGCGGCCTGGACTTCGCCGACGGCCAGCGGATAGTTGACGAATCCGTCAGCGTCTTCATCGCAAGCTTTGGTCAGCTCCTGCATCGCGAGCGTCTGGCGCATCCAGGCCACGTGGCCGGTGTCATCGCGCTTCGCGGTCGCCAGCACCTGGCCGAGCAGTTCGATCTTTGGCCAGTGATAGCTGCCGAAAATCGCTTCCGCGCTCCGGGCTGGACGCACGCCCGTGCGCACGAGTTCCGACGCAATCTTAAAAGTGCGTTCGGTGGTGTTCGAGTAATGAAACGATCCGGTGTCGGTGAGCAAAGCAGTGTAGACACCCTCGGCGATTTCTTCGGTGACGCGCACGCCGGTGGCTTTGCAGAGATTGTAAATCATCTCACCGACGGCCGAGGCAGTCGGATCGATCCAGTTGATAGCGCCAAACAGCTCGGTCGTCGAGTGGTGGTCGATATTGACGACGAATTGTTTTTCGAGATCGATCAGGCCGGGACGATCGATGTCCGAACATTCGATGACAAAGACCGCATCGTAAGGCCGGTCGACTGAGGGTGTGACGCGGATGGCTTCAGCGCCCGGCAATTGACGATACGCGTGCGGCGCGCCGTCGCGCATGATGACTTCGACGTCTTTCTCGAGGGCGCGCAGCAACCAGTAGAGACCGAGAGACGACCCCAGACTGTCGCCGTCAGGGCGAACGTGGGAAGTTATCCCAAAACAGTTTTTCGATTCAATGAGCTCAACTACTTGACCTTCATCCTTCCGCCTTCATCCTTTAGTTTCATCCTTCATCCTTTCCGTATCGACCTTTCCCAGCAACGCATCGACGCGGGCAGCTTTTTCTTCGACCGTGTCGCGCACGAAGTGAAGCGCGGGAGTATGGCGCAAATTCAGCGAGAAGCCAAGCTGCTTGCGGACATAAGGGGCGGCGCGGCGCAACGCGATGAAAGCCAGCTCGTGTTCATGCTCATCGCCGGCCACCGTGACAAAGACGCTGGCGTCGCGCAGATCGTCGGCAACTCGCACGTCGGTAACGGTGACCATCGACAAACGCGGGTCCTCCAACTCGTAACCGACAATTTGCGTGATTTCTTCACGCAAGGTATCGGCGATGCGCTCAGGGCGATGCATGGCAACTGTTTAGAGTTCAACCTTCAGGTTGCTTGAGAAAGAACAAGCTAAAGCTTGAACTCTGAACGATTAATGGTGTCGAACGTTTCATGGTATTCGTCACGATTGAGTGCGTTTGCACGCGCCGTTAGGCAAGCAATGTCTATAGAATCGCAGCTCACTTTCCTTTCGAGGCTGAATCATAAAATGCCGTTGCAGCTGTAAACATTTCGTGCCTACGGCACGTTTTGCCTACTGCCTTCTGCTTCCTACAGCTCCGTGGCCGCGACCTTTTCGATCATGTAGCACTCGATCTGATCGCCGACTTTAACGTCGTTGAAATTCTCCAAACCGATGCCGCATTCGAAACCTTCGCGCACTTCTGAAGCGTCGTCCTTGAACCGCCGTAGTGACGCAATGTTGCCTTCCCAAATCACGACCGCGTCGCGAATCAGGCGCGCGCGCGCGTTGCGCTTCATGATGCCGTCGATCACCATGCTCCCGGCAATGGCGCCGACCTTCGGCACCTTAAAGACTTCGCGCACGTCGGCCTTGCCGAGGATTTTCTCCTTCTCGATCTTCTCGAGCATGCCGATCATCGCTGCCTTAATCTCTTCTTCGACCTTGTAGATGATCGAGTGCAGGCGAATATCCACGTTCTCCTGCTTGGCCAGATCGCCGGCGCGCGATTCGGGACGCACGTTGAAGCCGATGATCACGACAGCGGTCGAGGCTGAGCCCGCCTGGGTGGCCGAAGCGAGCAAGACGTCGGATTCGGTGATCGCGCCGACGCCCGAGCGAACGACCTTTACCTTGACGCGCTCGGTGGACATCTTTTGCAAAGTCGATTTCAGGACTTCGACTGAGCCCTGAACGTCGGCCTTGATGACGACCAGAAGTTCCTTGACTTCGCTTTCACCCAGCGCTTCGATGCCGCGCTTTGTAGTCTTAACCAGGGTGCGCTGGCGTTCGGCGGCTTGCCGATGACCGGATATTTGTTGGGCCCGGGTAACGTCGGAAACCACCTGGAAAGTTTCGCCGGCTTGCGGCACGCCTTGCAGGCCCAGCACTTCGACCGGCGTCGCGGGCCCGGCTTCGGTGACCGGCTCGCCGCGATCATTGAACATCGCGCGCACCTTGCCAAAGATTTGGCCGACGATGAATGGATCGCCGACATGCAGAGTGCCTTGCTGAACCAGAGCGGTCGCCACCGCGCCGCGGCCGCGATCGAGTTTGGCTTCCAGCACCACTCCGGAAGCCAACCGCGTAGTGCTGGCGCGCAGGTTCAAAATGTCGGAAGTGAGCAGAATGGTTTCGAGCAGGTGGTCAATGTTCTCGCGTTTCTTTGCGGAGACTTCGACCATTTCAGTTTCGCCACCCCAGGCCACTGCGTTCAGTCCCTGCTGCGAAAGTTCCTGTCTGACGCGATCCGGATTGGCGTCCGGCCGGTCGATTTTATTAATCGCCACGATGATCGGAACGTTGGCCGCGCGCGAGTGTTCGATCGCTTCGATGGTTTGCGGCATGACGCCGTCATCGGCAGCGACAACCAGCACCACGACGTCGGTAGCCTTCGCGCCGCGGGCGCGCATCAGGGTGAACGCTTCGTGACCCGGCGTGTCGAGGAACACGACGCGCCGCGTTTCACTCGGATTGTCCGGGCTCGGAACTTCGACGCTGTACGCGCCGATGTGCTGGGTAATGCCGCCGGCTTCCCCGGCCACCACGTTCGTCGTGCGAATCGCATCCAGCAGGGAAGTCTTGCCGTGATCTACGTGGCCCATGACGGTGACTACGGGCGCGCGCGGAACTTCCACGTCGTCGGCGTCGGTCGCCACCAGTTCTTCAAATTCTTCCTCGGCGACCATCTCTTCGAACGGAACAAACGCCACGTCATAGCCGAATCGTTGCCCGAGTTCGGCCGCTACTTCATCGTTCAGGGCCTGGTTAATGGTCGCGAATACGCCCCGTTGCAAGAGCAGAGAAACGATCTCCTTCGGTTTGATTCCCATCTTTTCCGCGAGTTCTTTAACCGTCGACCCTTCGACCAGACGCACGGGCTTCAACTCGCCGGCGTCGCCCGGAACGTCGAGTCGTCCGGCGATTCTTTGCTCAAGCGTGAGCGTCGGCGGTGGCGGAATGAAATCACGATCGAAGCGGCCGCTTTTGCCCTCGCCGCCGCGTTTGCCTCCGCGCGTGGACCCTCGTCGCGATCGGCGGCGCCCGGCATCCGGTGGCGGAATGTAAGTCGTTTGCGGCGTCGCCGTTTCGCCGGGCGTGCCGGTGTATTCGACGCGGGTGCGGGTTGACCGGTCGCGCGCGCGTTCCCGCGCAGTTGGCACAGCCGGAGATGGCGTCGGCGCCGGCGCGCGTTCTCCATGACGAATGCCGGCGTTGAGGGCTGCGGCAGTCGGACGCATTACGCGCACTTGCCTGGAAGGAGCAGGGACGGACTCAGCTAGCGCGGGCGATCCATCTTCGGCCGCGGTGGTCTCCACCTCAACCGGAGCGTCTTCAGGTGGCGCCGCTTCGACCGGCAAAGGTTTTTCTGCGCGCGCGGCGGGCGACAATTTGCGAACCGTCGTCGCCGGTTTGGCGGCGATTTCCTGCTCGGGCGCCGGTTCGGGTTCAGCGGCTGCGAGCGGCGCAACTTCCGCCGCCTCGACGGGCGGGGCTTCTTCGACGACCGGTCGCGCGGCTTTCTTTACGACGCGGATGCCACGTTTGACCGCGGTGTCCTTCTTCGGGAAATACTTGTCGCGAATTTTGTCGGCGAGATCCTTCGAGACCGAGTTGGAAGGCACACTAACATCCACACCCTCGCGCCGCACTTCTTCAATCAGGCGTTTGGTGTCGATCTTGAGCTCTTTGGCGAGATCGTAGAGTCGAACTTTGTTAACTGCTGTCATGCGCTCCTTGCTGCTTCGAAAAAGTGGTCCGTAATCTCCGCCACCTTACGAAGCGCGCTTCAGGAGCGCTCTGCTAAGGCAGGCGTCGGGGGCGAGCAGCTCTGTGCGAAGTTCCGCGCATGCTGCTAATGCTGGGCCGCATCATTGGAAGCATCTCATTGCTTCTCTTCTTTCGAGCTCTCGATCGCGGCCACTTCGTTCGATTCGAGAGCGGAACTTGTTTGCGCTTCGCCGGGCGAAGCTACAGTCGCCGCTTCACTTTCCGCGGCGGTTTCTTCCTCGTGCTCGGCGGCATCAAGGTCATCCGCAGGAGCAATCGCGTCCGGGCGAAGATCTCGTCCGGCGTCCTGCAGCAACAGCTCATCTTCGCTGATCGGATCGGCTTCGTTAAGCGCGACCGGTTTGGTGGAAGACGCCTCACCTTGCTCGACGGCTTCGTCGTAACCCGCGGCCGTCATCTCGTTGTTTGGCTCAACCTCGGCGGTCGACGTTCCGTCCAGCTCGGCCGAAGCAGCGTGCTGCTCAACTTCACCAGCGGCCGCTTCGTCCTGCCCGGCGCCTTCTTCCGTTGCCGCCTGCAAACTCTTCTCGCGAACCTCAATCACCGCGCGCGCGGCGTTGAGAATCTTTTCAGCTTCATCCAGACTGACGTCGAGAAACTCGACCAGGTCGTCGACCGAGGTGTTCGCCAGCCCGTCGATGTCGGTGACGCCGTGTTCACCGAGCGTGTCTGCCTGCTGCGCCGTGACTACCTGAATTGCAGCCAGCGGCACCGGCGCGCCGGATGCGATCATCGCGCCCATCTGTTCGGCAACTTCGCGCTTGATTTCTTCTTCGCTGCGAATGTCGATGTTCCAGCCCACCAGCTTGGTCGCCAGCCGCACGTTCTGCCCGCGCTTGCCGATCGCCAGGCTGAGCTGGTCTTCGTTGACGATGACTTCCATCTGCCGATTTTCGATGTCGGTGATGCGCACCTGATTCACCTTTGCCGGGGAGAGGGAATTCGCGGCAAACACCGAAGGCTCTTCGGACCATTCAATGATGTCGATCTTCTCGCCCCGCAGTTCGCGAATAATCGCCTGCACGCGCGAGCCCTTCATCCCGACGCACGCGCCCACCGGATCGACATCGCGCTCATTCGAGACGACGGCAATCTTGGCGCGCTCGCCCGGTTCGCGCACGCACGATTTGATGACCACGGTGCCATCGTAAATCTCCGGCACTTCCATTTCGAACAAGCGCTCCAGCAGTTCCGGAGAAGTGCGGGAAACCTCGATTTGCGGGCCTTTTGACTCTTTCGAGACGTTGGTGATAACCACGCGAATACGCTCGCCCTGGTTCCACTGCTCGCCGCGCGACTGCTGTCCCCGCGGCAAGATGGCCTCGAGATTTCCCAGATCGACAATCATGTTGCCGCGTTCAAAGCGCTTCACAAAACCATTCACCAATTCGCCGACGCGATCGATGTATTGGTCGTAGACATTCGTCCGCACCGCGTCGCGGACCTTTTGAAAGAGAATCTGCTTCGCGGTTTGCGCGGCGATGCGGCCCAACTCTTCCATGGGCATCGGCAATAACAGCGCGTCGCCAACTTCAACTTCGTCGCCGCCCAGCTCGCGCGCGTCGTCAATCGAAAGTTCGATCGCGGGATTCGCCACGTCGTCGACGACGACTTTCGAAGCTGAAAGTTCGAGCCCGCTTTCAGGGCTCCAATCCACCTGGATGTCCTCGCCGCCCTTAAACTGTTTCTTGGCGGCCGCGCGCACGGCTTCCTTGATCGCTTCGATTACCAGTTCGCGATCAATGCCCTGTTCCTGGCAAAGCGCTTCGATGTTTTAATCTTCTCGATATCCCTGCTCGTCATCGCCGTTTTTTCTTCATTAGATGGCGATCAAGCTCTTCTCTTTCTTTGGCCAGCCGAAACTCTCTCTCGACGTCGATTTCCAGATTTGCTTTGACGATTCCGTCGATCGGAACCCGGACGCGGCCGCTGGTCTGGTCGTCAAAGATCACCTGGTCGTTATCGATCCCGACGATCCGTCCGCGAAAGTTGCGCTGGCTACCCACCGGATCGCGCGATTTGATCTTCGCCGCGCTCCCCGCGAAGCGTTCGTAATCGGCGCGCCGGTAAAGTCCGCGTTCCAAACCCGGCGACGAAACCTCAAGGGTGTATGCCGCGTGAATGAAATCTTCGACGTCGAGCGTGATGCCGAGTTGCTCGCTGACTTCGGAGCAATCCCGGTGCGTCACGCCTCCGGGCTTATCAATGAACACGCGAACCACCGGACGATTGTCGGGGCCGGCGACCTCCGCGTGGACCAACTCAACTCCGTGGTCGATGGCGGCCTGCTCGGCAAGCTGGCAAACGCGCTCCTTCACCGACCTTGAATCCATGACAATCGCGCCGTAATTTGCCAACTATCGCCCAAAAGAAAAAGTGGGCGAAAACCCACCGGACAACGCATCCGAAGACCCGAGCAAGATTGGGGATTATACGAGAAGCACGGGGGTGGAAGCAAGCGAGGGTCGGGCGTGGCAGGGTCTTAATGGGAACCTAAAACCTTGCGGCGGATTCGGTCACACCTGGAGAAGCAGCCAGCTACTCAATCGATTAGAGTGCTGTTGTTTGGCTGAGGCAGAGTTTGGCGTTCAGAGATTGAATCCCAACCCAGGATGGCGGAAAAGCCAGCGATGAGAGCGAGAGCGAGAACGATAACAATGAATCTGATTGAACGCGGGCGCATCATTAGCCTTTTCTTACAGGACAGGAGATGGATTTCAAATTAAGACCCTGCGTAGGCGTGTGTCTCAAACCCCCAGGTCAAGGCTTCGTCGTTGAAGCGTACTCTTCAATCAGCCTCTGGGCCCGCTTTCCCGGGCTAATCACAGCAAGGTCTTTGGCCCAGTCATAGCCGCTGAACACGCCCACCACTTCGCCCTGCTCGTTGTAAACCGGGCTGCCCGAGTAACCGTCGCGAGCGCTGATTCTTACCGACCAATAGTCCAGGCCGTTGAAAGCGTAGGCGCCCATGAAAGTCCCGCGGCCGACTATCCGATCGCCGTGCGGACGGGCGATCAGAAAGAGTTTTTCGTCCTTGTTGATACTCGATTGAAATGCCGGCGCGCCGCTTTGTTTGGGCGAGCCGCAAACTTCGAGCAGGGCGAGATCTGCTTCCTTGTCGACCTTGATCACTTTCGCCTGGCAGCCATTGGTATAGACTCTCACTTGCAGTTGATCTTCGCGTCCGAATCCGAGCGCCAGCTTCTTTGACGGGTCAAGGTCGCCGGACACCACGTGATAAGCCGTGAGGACCAGTCGCCCGCCGACCAGAAACCCCGTCGCGTATCCGTTTGGTCCCCAGTTGAGAAAAGAGATGACGCGTTGCAGCGGGTTTTGATTCTTCTTTGAGAATTCAAGTTCCAGCGAAATGCTGCTGCGTTCGTGCTGCTTTAGGATTGCGCTCGCCTCTTTCGCGATGCTTGTTTGCGCGAATATCGAGACGATCACGGTAACGAGAAGAAAAGTGCCAACCTGCCTTTTCATGCGGACCTCCTCTGAGAAGAACTTGATCCGAAAGGTTATCACTCGAAGCTGGGGGTAATACTGGGGCAACGGAAGCCCCCGGGGCGAAGTCTTTTCTACCACAGAAGGGTTTACTTTGGAAGGGTTTCTCGGGTATTGCAGTTTGACTGTGGTACGCGCATCTGGCACGTGATTTCACGGACGGGACGCCGGCACCACCTTTCCAAACTGCATCAGTACGCGTGCGCGGGGTATTAGCCCACGTTGGGCCGCGCTCTCAGGTATCAGGACTCCGGCGTCAGTTTCTTCTTGACCGTCTCGCTAACCGCGCGGCCATCGGCGTTCTTGCCCGCGAGGCGAGGCATGACGGCCTTCATCACCGCGCCCATTTCCTTCATCGAAGTCGCGCCGGTTTCAGCGATTGCCGCGGCGACCGCCTTGTCGATTTGCTCTTGTGACGCGGCCTGCGGCAGGTAAGCCTCGATGACTGCAATCTCAGCCAGCTCTTTATCGGCCAGATCCTGACGGCCGCCTTTTTCGAATTGCTCGACGGAATCGCGGCGCTGCTTTGCCTGCGAGCGCAGGAGCTTCATCAACTCTTCTTCGTCAAGCTCGCCGCCCTTTTCGATCTGGCGATTCACGATCGCCGCTTTCAACATGCGCAGCGTCGAAGTGCGCGCCGCGTCTTTGGCTTTCATGGCCGCGGTCAGGTCGGCGATAATTTGTTCGCTTAGGGTCATCGAAGTAACTGTAGCGCATTCGGGCGAAGTTTGCTGTTTGAGCCGCGTTCACGCGGCTTGCCCAAAGGGTTTCTAAACCAGCCGTTTTTACGGCTGGGTTGGTCATGGATTTGAAAGCAAAGCCCGCTTCGGCGGGCTTGCTCATTCGGCTTGGGCCGTTTTGGTACTGAAGCCGTTTGATATAAGCATGCTGAAGCGCGCTAAACGGATTCGCGGTGGCGCGACCCGGCGCTACAAGCGCCGGTCTAATAACCCTTTCGGGAAAGCCGCGTGAACGCGGCTGATTGAACGTTCTCTCCCCGACCCTCACCGCAAAACGAAAAGGAGTCAGGCGGAGCTAGAGTTTGGCCTTACCATTTGATCTTGCCAGGTACTCCCGCAAATACTTTCCCGTGTAGGAGTCTTTGGCTTTCATGATCGCTTCTGGCGTTCCCGTCGCCACCACGAACCCACCCGCATCTCCGCCTTCCGGCCCTAAATCGATTATGTAGTCGGCAGTCTTGATCACATCCAGGTTGTGTTCGATCACCAGAAGCGATCCGCCGGCGTCAATCAACGCGCGAAACGCGGCCAGCAGTTTGTTGATGTCGTCAAAGTGCAGCCCGGTGGTCGGCTCGTCAAAGATGTAGAGCGAACGGGCGCCCGCGCGCTTCGCCAGATGCGCCGCCAGTTTCACCCGCTGCGCTTCGCCACCCGACAGCGTCGTCGCCGATTGCCCCAGACGCAGATAGCCGAGGCCAACTTCGTCGAGCACGCGCAGCTTGTTAACGATTTTTGTGATGTCGCGAAAGAACGTGATGGCTTCGCGCACGGTCAGGTTCAGCACTTCGTGAATGTTCTTGCCGCGATAGCGCACGTCCAAGACTTGCTGCTTGAAGCGCGTGCCCTTGCATTCTTCGCAGACCAATTCCACGTCGGCGAGAAACTGCATCTCGACAGTCACGGTGCCGTCTCCCTGGCAAACTTCACAGCGGCCGCCGGGCACGTTGAAGGAAAAGTGCGAAGGCTCAAAGCCGTGGGCCTGCGCTTCGCGCGTATGGGCAAAGGTTTCGCGAATCGCGTCGTAAACCTTGATGTACGTGACGGGATTTGAGCGCGGCGTGCGGCCGATCGGCGATTGATCCACGAGGATCACCTCGTCGATGTGCTCGCCGCCGGAGAGCTTTTGATATGCGCCGACGTGGCCTTGCCAATCTCCGCGCTGTTTCTTCAAACCAGCGTAGATGCAATCGTGTATCAGGGTCGATTTGCCCGAGCCGCTGACGCCGGTGACGCAGACCAGCATGTCGAGCGGAATATCGACGTTGACGTTTTTCAGATTGTGCTCGCTGGCGCCGCGCACGTTGAGCCGCTTGAGCTGCAAAGGCCGCCGGTGCTTCGGTTCTTTGATCTCAGCTTCGCCGCGCAGATAACGGCCCGTCAATGACAGTGAATCCTTCAGCAGTCCGCGGAAATCGCCTTCGTAAATCAGACGTCCGCCGAGTTCTCCCGCCGCCGGCCCGATATCGAGAATATGATCGGCGGCGTGCATCATCTCGGCGTCGTGTTCGACGACCAGCACCGTATTGCCGATGTCGCGCAGGTTGTGGAGCAGGCGAATCAGGCGATCGTTGTCGCGCGGATGCAAACCAATCGACGGCTCGTCGAGCACGTACAGCGCGCCCACCAGCGATGAACCGAGATTCGTGGCCAGCTGAATTCTCTGGGCTTCTCCTCCTGATAAGGTCGAAGCCAGACGGTCCAACGTCAGATAATCCAACCCGACATCGACTAGAAAACGCAACCGCCGCCGAATCTCAAACAGCACGCGATCGGCGATGGCCGCTTGTTCTTCCGTGAGTTCAAGCGCGTCAAAGAAGGCGGACGCTTCCTTAATCGACAGCGCGGAAACTTCGGGTAAAGTCTTGTTGCCCACCCGCACGTCGCGCGCTTCCTGGCGCAAGCGCGCGCCTTCGCAATCAGGGCAACGCGTGTAGCCGCGATACTTCGACAGGAACACGCGCACGTGCAGCTTGTATTTCTTAGTGTCCAGCCATTCAAAGAATCCGCGCACGCCGCTCCACTCGCCCTTGCCGTTTATGATCGCGTTGCGTTGCTGCCGGGTTAGTTCATTAAATGGGACGTCCATCGGAATGCGTTCCGTTTTGCAGAAGGCCCGCAGTTCAGTTTTGGTCCAGTCGAATTGCGGCTTGGTCCACGGCTCGATGGCTCCTTCGCGCAGCGTCAGGCCGGGATTCGGAATCACCAGATCCAGATCGAGGCCGATGGTGTTGCCGAAACCCTGGCACGTCGGGCACGCGCCGAACGGATTGTTGAAGCTGAACAGACGCGGCTCTGGCAGCGCATAAACAGTGTCGTCGTACTTGCATTCGAACGCTTCGGCGAAACGAAGTTGTCGCGGCACATCTTCCGCGGTCTGAATCACCGCCCGGCCATGACCTTCGCGAAAACAGGTCTCAAGCGAATCGACCAACCGCTGCCGCACGTCTGCCCGCACGTTCAGCCGATCGACCAGTGCGAATACATTTTCGAAGTCCTCGCGCTGGTAATCATCCGGCGAAGCCAGATCAATCTGCCGGCCTTCGTGCAGCAGCCGCGTGAAGCCGCGCTGCATCAGGCTCATGAGGTGAGCAGTGATCGTCTGACTGGGAGACGGGGAGAGCCGGCGACGGGGAGATCGTTCTTTCGTTTTCCCTCGGTCTCCCCGTCTCCCCGTCTCCCCGTCTCCGTTTCCGTCCGTCTTGGCCAGCCCCGCCGCCGCTGGAAACAAGACGAAGAATCGCGTTCCTTCTTCCAGGGCGTTCAGGATTTCGTCGGCCGCGGATTCCGGAGAATCGCGGTACACCTCGCGGCCGCACACTCGGCAGATGGTTATGCCCACACGCGCATAAAGCAGACGCAGATAATCGTAGACCTCGGTTTGCGTGCCCACCGTCGAGCGCGGATTGCGCGTCGAATTCTTTTGCCGGATCGCTATGGCCGGCGAGATGCCGCGCACTTCGTCCACGTCGGGCTTGTCCATGCGCTCGAGAAACTGGCGGGCGTAAGCCGAAAGCGATTCGACATAGCGGCGCTGGCCTTCGGCGTAGATCGTGTCGAACGCGAGCGATGACTTACCCGAACCGCTGACACCCGTAACGACGGTCATCTGGTTTATGGGGATCCGAAACGAGATGTTCTTGAGATTGTTAACGCGGGCGCCGCGGACTTCGATAGCTTCCTGGGTCATGGCTGGGTCGTTGCCGGAGCGCACAGTCAAGAATTTGTCTGCTGCGGCAAACCATGAATTTTAGCGCGAAAGCGTGAGCAAAGCGAAGCAGCCAGAGCGCAAATCCTGTTTAAGCCGCCGGCATGGCAACAGCACGCGCCAGATCGCTCATCTGAGGGGATTGCAGGCGAGCAGTCGAACGTTGGTATAATTCATCGCCAAACCCGCAAGCGGCGGCTGCCAGTCCAGAGAGCATCAGGAAAACGAGAGGATTGATAATGAGATTATCGATTGCCCGGCTCAAATCGTTCGCGTTAGTTGGGTTGATTCTGGTGAGCGCGAGCGCCGCGAGTGTTGCACAGCAGAGCTCGCCCGCCGCAAACACCTCGCCCGAAAAGCTCACCAGCGGCGCTGACAGCCTCACGCCCGCGCAGGTTGACAGCATCATCCGCAGATTCACGGCGAAGGAGACCGAGTTTCGGCACGCGCTGAACACCTACGCTTTCAAGCGCGACGCCCTGATTCAGGAACTCGGCATGGGCGGTCAGGTGGTCGGCGAATATCATCGCGTCTCGGATTTCACGTTCGACGATCAGGGCAATCGCTACGAGAAGATTAATTTTTTCCCGATGCCGACGTTCCAGGCGATGCAAATGACGCAGGAAGATTTGGAAGACCTGGGCGGCGTCAATCCGTTCGCGTTGGAAGCGGCCAAGCTCAGTCAATACAACTTCAAATTTGTCGGCAAAGAGCGGATCGACGAACTTGATCTGTTCGTGTTTGACGTGGCGCCGAAAGTGATGCCCAGGAAAACCACGGATCGGATGTTTGCCGGGCGCATCTGGGTTGACGATCGCGATCTGCAAATCGTCAAATCGAAAGGCAAAGGCGTTCCGGAAACCAAGAACAACAAATTTCCGATTGTGGAAACTTATCGCGAAATGATCGATGGCAAGTACTGGTTTCCGACCTATGCGTACGCCGACGATGACATCATCTTTGACAATGGCAATGACCTGCGGCTCAGAATGCGCGTGAAGTACACGGATTATGTGATCGGGCATGGCAAGGTGACGATCACCGAGATCGGCGAAGCACCGCCTGCAACTGACAAGCCTGAATCTAAAAGGCCCGAGTCGCAGAAGCCACAAACGCCGACAAGCCCATCATCGACGACTCCAGCCGGCGATCAGACCGCGCGACCTGTCGAAGGCGGAATAGTCAACGACAGGGCCATAGAGTTGCCGGTGCCAAAGTATCCGGCCACCGGGACAGGAGTTCGCGTCGCCGGACAGGTTCAGGTTAAGGTCTTAATCGATGAAACCGGCAAAGTAATTTCGGCGGAGGCTGTATTTGGTCCGGAGTTGTTAAGAGCGACTGCGGTTGAAGCAGCCACGCGAGCGCGATTCAAGCCGACGCTGGTCGGTGGAGTTCCGGTGAAAGTTAGCGGAATAATTACGTATGACATTAAGCCGTAGTCAGCGCTTGCTGAGTTTCTCGACTCCCAGCTCTTTCATAATCAGGCCCTGGACTTGTTCGACCAGTTTCCGCAGATCGTCGTCGCTTGAAACCCAACTGGTTTCTACCGGCGGCAGCAGGACCATCTCGATCGTTCCCGGCAAGGCTTCGCCGGTTCCTCTGCCCATCAATCGGTCACTGTTTCTTATAGCCATCGGCACTACCGGCACGCCGGCCTGCACGGCCATGTGAAACGCACCCTTCTTGAACGGCAGCATTTCGCCCGGGCGCGCGCGCGTGCCCTCAGGACAAACCCCAAACGAAATCCCCGAGCGCAAGCGCCGCGTCGCTTCCTGGATAGACTCTACGGCCCGTTCGCGATTTGATCGATCGATCGCGATCACGTTTACAAAGCCCATGCCGTAGCCGAGAATCGGCGCTTTCAAGAGTTCCTTCTTGCCTACCATGCCCATGCGCCGGCCGGTGTAGGCGAACAACGGCACCGCGTCGTAGTAGGACCGGTGATTCGCGACGAACACGTAAGGCTGTTGCGGATCCAGGAACTCGCGTCCCGTGACGTTTACTTTTACACCGCTCAGCCGCAGCCAGTTGCGCGCGCCCCAGTTGGCCCACCAATAAATCCAGTTTTGCCGTTTTGCCAACCCGCCAATCAGCAACACCGGCGGCGCGAACAGAAGCAAGAGCATCGCCGCCACGAACCACGACCAGCAGAAAAGGAGGCGGCCAATAATGCGGGCTCCCGGTCTTGTGCTAGACTTCGCCGCGCCGTTTTTCGCCGCTACCTGCTTGTTCACCTCTTGAGAAGGAGCCTCGGAATGCATCGTTATCGTTTTGCCAATCGTAAACTTGGTCAAGACCTCGAACTCGGCGGATGGGAGAGCCGCGCTAGCGGCGAAATATTTATAGTACCGGCGTCCTCATTGGAATTGAGTTCGCGCGAAGCCGGAGGAAATGCCTCTGGCTTTGCGCGACACAACCTGGCAAGAACCCTCAGTTTCTATAAACATTTCGCGCCTACGGCGCTGACAATTCTGCTTCTTGCCGGGTCGGTCTTTTCCCATGCCGCTCTCGCCCAGCGTCGCGCACAACCCGCGCCTTCCGCCGCGGCAATTCCTTCACCGAGTTCCGTCCTGGGCTTCAATCCCGGCGACGATCGCACCATCGCCGATTGGAAGCAAATCACGAATTACTTCGCGGTGCTCGGCAAGACCAGCAATCGAGTTTCGGTGCAAACGATCGGCCAATCGACGCTCGGCCGGACGATGATCGCGGCCTTTATCAGCGCCCCTGAGAATATCCACAATCTGGAAAAGTATAAAGACATTCAGCGTCATCTGGCTGATCCGCGGCTTAATGCTGCTGATGGCCGCGTGAACTTTGGCGAGCTGCTCGTTAAAGAAGGAAAGACGGTCGTCGCGATTTCCTGTTCGATTCATTCGACCGAGATTGTCGCTTCGCAGATGTCGATGCAACTTGCGTACAACCTGGCGAGCGCAAACGACGAAGAGACCCTCTCGATTCTGCACCACACAATCTTGATTCTGATTCCTTCGCCCAATCCCGACGGCGTCGACATTGTCGCCAACTATTATCGTAAGACGCTCGGCACGCCGTTGGAAGGACGCGACCCGCCGGAACTCTATCATCACTACGCGGGGCACGACGACAATCGTGACTGGTTCATGCTTGATCTGAAAGAGACAAAGGCCGTCACGCGGCTGTTTTGGAAAGAATGGTTTCCGGAAATCGTCTACGACATACATCAGCAGGGCTCGAACGGATCGCGATTCTTTGTGCCGCCGTTTTACGATCCGCCGAATCCGCATATCGCGCCGCTCCTGCTGCGACAGGTTGGCTTAATCGGACACAAGATGGCCGCCGATGTGACGGCCGCGGGCTTCAAAGGCATCCTGACGAACGCGCTTTACGACACCTGGTGGCACGGAGGCTTTCGCACCGCGCCCTACTTTCACAACTCAATCGGGATTCTCACTGAAGCGGCCAGCGCCCGCATCATGACGCCGAGCACCGTCACGCGCGAACAGCTTTCGCGCAGCGGCACGCGCGGGATGCGGACGGCGTTGGACGTGACCACGAACTTTCCCAATCCCTGGCCGGGCGGCGCATGGCATCCGCGCGACATCATGCAAATGGAGATGATCGCGTGCCATTCAGTCTTGTCGCTGGCCGCGAACTATCGCGCTGATTACCTGCGCAACTTTTATGAGCTTGGAAAGGCGGGTCTTTCATCACCGGCCGAAGGCGCTCCCGTCGGTTATTTAATTCCGGCCGGCCAGGGCCGCGATGAGAATGTCGCGAAGATGATCGGCGCGCTGGTTGAGCAGGGCGTCGAGGTTTACCGGCTTGATAGTGAGTTGCACGCGAGTTTCGGCGCGCAGACTTTAAAGCGCTCTGGAACAATAAAGTTTGGCTCGGTTACAGCTCCGTTCTTCCTGAACTTAGGCGTTGACGCAACTTCGCAGGAAGTCCCTGCGGGAAGTTACATCATTTTTCTGAATCAACCATATCGGCAAAACGTGCTGGCGCTGTTCGAGCCGCAGCTATATCCCGATCGGATGACCGCAACTGGAGAGGCTGAGCGCCCATACGACGTCGCAGGTTGGACGCTGCCGATGATGATGGGCGTCGAGAGTCCCGCAGTGCTATCGATCCGCGAAGTTGCAAACGAAAGAAAGCTAACCCTGATTAAAAGCGAGCACGACGTGCGTCGCGATCTTGGCTTGCCGCTTTGGACGAGCGACAAGTCCCCGATCGCAAATCCCATCAAGCCGGGAGTGCGCGTCGGCATTTATCAAGGTGCACGCGGCAACATGGACGAAGGTTGGACGCGTTACGTCTTTGACACTTTCAACGCGCCGTATCAAATATTGCGCGACCCGGCGATCAACGAGACGAACCTGGACAGTAAATACGATGCGATCGTCTTGCCTTCTGACCGCAGCCGCGAGCCGGCCGACAGCGGCGCGCCGGCGGCCGAAGGCGGAGCCGGCATCAGCGACAAGGGCTTTGTGAATCTCGCGCGCTTTGTTGAAGACGGCGGCACCCTGATTTGCTTTGATGGTTCATGCGGCTCTCTGATCAGGAGATGGAAGCTGCCACTGCGAAGTGTGCTCGAAGGCTTGCGTTCATCTGACTTTTATTGTCCCGGCTCAATCCTGCGCATCGATGTCGATACCTCGAATCCGATCGCCCGGACGATGTCAAAAGAGACGGACGCGTACTTCATCAACAGTTCGGCGTTCGAGCCGACCGCCGTCCCGGAGTCTGGGATGAAGGATGTTTCGGCATCGCTCGCCACCGGACCGGCTAAGATTATCGCGCACTACGCAGAGGCAGGCGTGCTGCGCTCGGGATGGCTGCTGGGCGAGGACAAAATTAAAGGTCGCGTGGCGTTGGCGGAAGTCCCGGTTGCCAATGGCCGCATCATTTTGTTTGGCTTCCGCCCCCAGCATCGCGGTCAAACCTGGGGGACGTTCCCATTCATCTGGAATGCGATAAACTCTACCATGCAGCAATCGGGATTAAAGCGGTAGTGAATAGAGTAGGCTCTGACAATTTCTTGGTACTGTCATGCTCGTGCCATCAAGTCACGGGCGGACGCTGATAGTAGAGTCTTGGGTTGCCGAAGTCGCCGGTGCTTGGCGGCAACCCAAGAGGGTTCTTGAGAACCGAGGTTCAGGCAACTGCTTGGTATCCAAGGGAGTCGGTGTCAAGAAATCAAGCACTACATACGATGCAGGCTCTTCTATCAGTTCCGTTGTGGATAGTGGAAACCATAGAGTCTCGGACTTGAATGAGCCGATATGGATTCCACCCCGCGGAACGAAGTTTGCGAAGTTCACCAGGTGTCTCGGAGTCTGTGATGACTTCTCAGCATGGTTGAGGTTAGCGTGCTCCGCGCTGTGTATGTAAGAGCGGAGAAACAGATTCTCGACACCGTTGTTGTAAACGACGACGCCTCGTTGAAGCACGACACTGCAAGCTACGAATCTCGCGAAATTAGGCACGACAGGGTGCCTGATGAGCATGGTTTGGATGGCGAACCCGGACTCAATGTAGTCTGCGAAGACCTTGAGCGGTGCATCACTCACCTTTTGGGAGTGTTGCTCTTGCCAGCGGACCAAGTCATCTGCCTTATATGCCGTGCTGGGATTGAAAAGCTCTACCTGTTGAAGGCCTTGTGTGTACTGTTTCGGAAATGCTTTTGGTATGTCCGAGCCAGTGATTCGATTTACCAGATTGAAAATGATCCCGTCTCCGACGCTAACCCGAGCGTCTTTGGGAGCTGGGCCCGTGTATGTCTTGACGTAGCCCTCCAGACCGAAGGGCACCGGGGGATTCCCCGGGTCGTTTCACTTATAGTCTGCATAGGCCGTGCTTGGCAGGGCGAAAAGGCCGAGCAGTAAGGTCAACATCAACGTTTTCTTCATGAAGTACCTCCTAAGTGGTTGTGAGTGATTAGGGGTGACCATTGAATAGCCAATCCCTAGCGGTTAGAACTCCCCGCTTATCGCCTGATCATGGAAAAGGCGCTGCCAGCGAGATCAACCAACGCACTGTGTCATTTCAAGGCCGGATTGGCGAGTATGCAGGGGGCAGGCTCGTGGGAATTCAGCCTCTAGATAATACAGGCAGGCGGACGATATGCCGCCCGGCGCGAAAAGTCAAGAGTTTTGGTAGTGGTACATTTTGGATGTACCCGAGTTTTGGACACGGTATTAGCGACAAGGCGGGAGCCTTTCAAATTTGCTGATCCGTCCGTGTAGTGCTATCTTCACCTCGTCAGATCTGACTCTCTCCCCGTTTTCTCTCCTCGGAAAAATTGATCGCCGGTGCGGCTTAGGAGTTGCGCCGTGCGGAGCATCTTTTTCGGCTTACCGGCATCAAACCGAAGCAGCGTTTTGGCGCCGCAAAGCCGCGGTCGGCATTCTCCCCGACAGGAGTTCATCTGATGAAAAGAATTATCACCCTCGTCCTGGTCGGTACATTCGCCGCCGTGCTCGCGCAGACAGCCGGCGCGCAGACGCGTCCGCGCCGCGTCGGACGGACGCAAACATCCCCGCCACAGACTCAGCAGTCGCAACCGCAGCCAAAGCCGGACGATGCTTCGCAGGCTTCGCGATCAGGCCGTCCGCCGGTTCTTAGCGGCGCTAATCGGAATCCTAACGAGCAGCAACCCGCGTCAACTTCGACGCAGGACTCCGGCCCGGAAGAAGTCGGCGAAGGCGACATCGTGCGCGTTAACACGACGCTGGTCAGCATTCCCGTGAGCGTGATGGATCGCGACGGCAAATACATTCCCA
>WNFD01002013.1_pt1 | contig 35444 bp, 30 predicted proteins | sample 5400491 | NCBI WGS metagenome assembly WNFD01 (sample SAMN13153343, study PRJNA577476) | soil metagenome | isolation source: 120 cm saprolite under Douglas fir tree site 2 hole 2 replicate 2 | place: USA:California | collected 2015-04-18 | reverse complement strand
GCCTCACCCTCCTCCGCGCGCAGCTTCATCAAGCGCCGCAGATCGCGCTCCGTCCGCATCCGTCGCGCCAGCGCCCCCACGGCATATTCGAACAATCCTGCCTCACCCACCGGCTCCCGTTTCTTCGGCCTCGCAAACGACACGTCTACCCTCTCTCGTTAGAGCTATCAGAAACTCTCGTCGCTCTGATCTCTACATCATGGCAAAGTCTACGCTTCCATTTGGGACCGAACATGCATCCAACCTTATCGTCTGTCACAAGAGGAATCGTCCATGAGACTTTCGAAGCTTCGGTTCAGCCTTGCCGCGATTATCGTTCAGTCGTCACTGTTGATCGCCTCGCCGGCCTTAGCCGATACCTACAAGATCTTCACCCTGGACAGTGATCAAGGCCGATTCGTCTATGGGATGAATGCTTCCGGCGACGTGGTTCTGTCCGTTGACGCCGACAACAAAGGCAACTGCGGCCCCGTCGTCAACTGCTACGAAACCTTCATCAGCGGTGTGCAGGCGTTCCGCACCAACGCGCCGCCGCCGGCCTTTACCATCGACGACGGAACTCCATGCAGCCCCACTGTACCCCCCGGACTCACCGTGCTTCACGCCGTCTGTAACAATGGCCGCGAAGTATTTTCGGCCCGGGCCACAGGGCAGCTCTTCCCCGACCTCTATACCGGCCCCCTCGCGGACATCTTGTCAGGTCAAGGCGCAGGCGATTTCCTCTATCTGAACTCAGAAGGCGACATCCTCTGGAACGACCCCCGCACCGAGTTCTGGTTCGAAGCGTTCGATCTCACCTCGCAGGTGCCCGAACCGTGCAGCCTGCTCTTATTAGGGACAGGTGCACTGGCAGCAGCTCTCGAAGCCATGCGTCGCCGCCTGCTACTCCAGCAGCTATACAGGCTGCGGAAAAAGTCAGTGTTTTGCTTTTTGGGAGGGAGCGCAGGGCTTTAACCCTGCGAATAATCCAGCAAATACAAGGGGTTGGTAGCCCAGGGCTTTAGCCTTGGGTCTCCCCGGGCCTTTCTTTTCGTAGGCCGCAATCATCATTTTTCCGCAGCCTCCTTAACCTCAGCACTGTTGCACAACCGCCGCTACGGAACGACGTTCAGCGTAACCTCGTTCGACTTCACCACCGCACGGGTAGCCGGATCGACGCGCGACACGCGCACCGTGTACCTGCCCGCCCGGCTCAGATTCACCAGCCGCGCCAGGTGCGCCGTCTGCGCAGTCGACATTCCCGGCTGCACATAATCCACCGAACGGCCCTCCGTCTGCTGACGCAGCCGCGCCTCGCGAGCGTACTCCGTCTCCTGCAACTCGCGGCCCGCCGCATTCCGTACCTCAATCCTGTACGAAAACTCCGGATTGTTCGTCCCCGGACGATGAGAAAACAAAATTTCACGATCCGACGTATTGCTCAACGTAATGACAATCCGCGCATCTGCCCCCAACTGCACCTCATCACTCGGAGCGCTGATTGCAATCTCGAACGAAGCGTGACCGTCTCCGGCCGGCGCCGATTTCTCCTTCGCATTCTCCTTCGCAGTCGCCGGCGGAGGAGCCACGGGAACCGCTGGTTCGGCCGCAGCTGGAGCCGCACCTCTCTTCGGAGCCCGCTCCACCGGCGGAGCGCTCGTCTTCTCCGGCGCTGGCTTGTCCTCCTCCATCTCCGCAGGCCGCGACACTCCCACTCTCGTGTCGGACGAACCGGTCTGCGCCCTCGGCGGGACAGGCACCGCGGGCCCCTCAAACCCAGTCGAAGCGTAGGCGTTCATCTTCGTCCATCGGTCGCACCAATCTCCCACCGTTTCGTACCAGAGCTTCGAGTTCTGCGGCTTCAATATCCAGTGCCCTTCATCGGGAAAATAAAGCATCTTGCTAGGCACGTTCAGCCGCTGCAGCGCCGTAAAGAGTTGAAATCCCTCCGACACATCCAGCCGGTAGTCTCTCTGCGAATGAATCACCAGCGTCGGCGTCCTCGCATTCCTGATCGACAGCATCGGCGACCACCTGCGGAACGGGTCCTGCGCCGCAGGCCTGTCGAAGTAGTTCCACGGCTGCGCCGGCATAGGGTCCAGAGTCTGCTTCGCCGCGCGTCCTTTGCCCGCAGCAACCGAGCCAGGCTCTCGGAACTCCCACTCGTTGAACCAAAGCTCCTCAGTGGCCCCATACGCACTCTGCGGATTGAACATCCCATCGTGCGTCACGATGCACGCAAACCGGTTCGTATGAGTCAGGATCCAGTTCGCCATAAACCCACCATAACTGGCCCCCAGCGCACACTCTCGCGTCTTGTCGATATACGGATACTGCTTCTCCGCATAGTCCAGCCCCTTCATCAGATCGACATACGCCTTCCCGCCCCAGTCGCCATTCACGCCATCGACAAACGCCTGCCCGTACCCCGTCGACCCGCGCGGATTCACCATCACCACCACATACCCGCTCGCCGCCATCAGCTCCGGATTCCAGCGGTAACTCCACGCATCGCCCCAGGCCCCCTGCGGCCCCCCATGAATCAAAAACTTAACCGGATACTTCCTTGTCTCATCAAAGTTCGGCGGCCGAACGATGAAACCCTCCACCGGCGTCCCACCCGCGCCAATAAAACGGAACGTTCCCTGTCCCGATAGATCAAGCGTGCTGAGCAATGCATCGTTCAAGTGGGTGAGTTGCCTTCGCGGACTCGATCCCCCCACATCCAGGGTTCCCAGGATCGAAAACTTCGCAATGTCGGCGGCCTGCTTCGTCTCCTCGGGCGAGCCAGCTTCCACCGCTTGCGCCTCTTCGGTTAAGCCCGGGGCTATCGCGTTGATCTCGGCCGGCTCGTCAACACTCATCCGGGTCGCAACCAGATTATTTCCGTCAAAGCTGATTTGAAGATCGGAGAACTCACCGTCCGTAGTAATCGGTTTGAACGGATTTTCCGGCTCGCCCTCAAACTGGAAGCGCAGGACTGCGGTTCGTCCGGCGTCGCCGCTCGCAATATAGACCGCCTTAGAATCGGGTCCCCACACAAACTCATCGACCCACCGGTCGAACTTCGGAAGGAGTTCCTCAACCTTCATCGTCTCCCGGTCCAGCACCATCAACCGGTACCGGTCACTCTCATACCCGGCCCGCGCCTGCGACCGGAACGCCAGGTACTTCCCGTTCGGCGAATAGGCCGGCCCATCATCGCTTCCCGGACTCAGCGAAGCCCTTATCGGCCTCGCACCCGGGGTATCCAGCCGCAGCGTAAACACATCGTTATTCGTGCTCGCCGCCGGAACAAGATCAACATTGGTTACAAATGCAATCTCCTTCGAGTCCGGAGCCCACGCATATCCCATCGGCCCGCCGAGCGAGAACGGCGGCGCCTCCGCATCCCCGATATCCTCCCGCGGCGTCAGATCACGCACCGCATTCCCATCCGCCGCCGACACCGCCAGCACATGGCTCCGCTTCGGCCCCACATAACTGTTCCAGTGCCGGTAAAGCAGATGGTCCCAGGTCTCCGCCTTCACCGGATTGGCCACAGCCTCAGCGTCTTTTCTCTTGTCGCAGTTGTCCTCCTCCATCCATGAAGACCCTTGGCTGCACTCCGGATACACTCGCGACGCAAACAGGATCCGCTGCGAATCCGGCGACCACACCGCCCCACTCGCCTCCGTGCTCACGTTGGTCAAACGCCGCGGCGTCCCCAGCGTTCCCTGCGCCTCATTCCACGGAGCAAGAAAAATCTGCGACGACGTCCCCCCATCCGCCGACATAAACAGCACCTGCCTCCCATCAGGCGAAAACCGTCCTCCCGATTCCCCCTCCTTCCAGAAGGTCACCTGCCGCTCAGCCTTGCTTTTTTGTTTGTCATTCCGCAGCGCACTTTGTTTGTCATTCCGCAGCGCACTTTGTTTGTCATTCCGCAGCGCACTTTGTTTGTCATTCCGCAGCGCAGCGGAGGAATCTGCTTCTCGTCTTTCGTCCTCACCCCCCATTTCCCTTTGTTTGTCATTCCGCAGCGAAGCGGAGGAATCTGCTTCTCTCCCACTACCGTCAGCAAGCGGCACCACCCACAGATGGTTCACCCTCGAGTTCTTCTCCAGGTCCACCTCCGTCACCGAAAACATCACCCACTTGCCCGACGGAGAGATCTGCGGATCGCTCACTCGCTTCATCCGCTGCAGATCCGCAAAGGTCATCGGCCGTCTCCCCGCCAGATCACCCGCCCTTACGCCCTGCGCCGAACCCGCAACCCACGCACCAGCGCACGCCGCCGCCAGCAGACCCGTGGAAACCAATCGATTCCTCATGGCGCCAGTCTACCCCCGCGACGGAAAAAATCGGCGGCCTCGGTGATCATCGGTGTTAAGCCACTGTTAAGCCTCAGCCCGCCCCTCTCCGTCCGATCGAAAATATATTTTCAAAAGTTGGCATATTTTTCGACAACAAAAATCACCACGCAAGAACCACACAAATTACCACGATTTACCATCAATTCGCCACGTTCTGCACCGCAAAAACCACAACCAAATCGCCCTATCCTCAAACACTTGCGCTACAAGCCCTCTCCCCCGCCACCGCCTCAGATTTTTTAATCGCAACATCAACCGGCAACTCCACTGCCACCGCCGCCCCATGCGGATGCAGGTTGAATGCGCTGATCTCCCCGCCATGCTCATGCACAATCTCATAGCAGACGCACAGCCCCAACCCCATTGAATCGCAAGGCTCAAACACCCGCCCCGGCTGGGCAAACCCCGGCCCCGTATCACTCACAACCAAATGCACCCTCTCCCCATCTGCGCTCCCCGAAATACTGACCGACACCCGAATCACCTGTTCCTCCCCAGCCGCCGCACCGCCCACGCCAGCCAGCGACTGCGCCGCATTGTTCAGCAGATGCTCCATCATCTGCCGCAGCCGATCCCTGTTTCCCCGCACCGCCGCAACCTCTAGCGCGGCCTGCACGACCAGTCGAACTCCCCTGCTTTCAAGCTTTTCAGCGCACGCCGCAGCCAGCTCCCGCATCAGCTTCGCCACATCCACCAACTCCTCGCTCTGCACAGCCGGCCACCAGAACTCCCGCAGCGTCTCCATCGTCTGCCGCATCCGCAGCGCCTCCTGCACGATGATCCCGGCATCCTCTTTCACTCGCCCCTCACTCGTCGTAGCCACAATCAGCTCCGCAAATCCCAGCACCGCGGTCAGCGGATTGCTAAGCGCATGCGCCATTCCTCCTGCTATCAACCCCAGCCCCGCCAGCTTCTCCGCGCGCACCAACCTCTCCGCCAGCGCCGCGTTTTCCATCGCCCGTTCCACCTTGAACGCCAGTGCCTCCATCGGCGCCAGCGCCTTCGCCAGCGCACTTCGCCGCGCACTCATCAGACCGTCCGCGCCCACCGCCAGCGCGCCCAGCAGCCTGCCCCCCGTCGTCCACAGCGGAATCACAATCGCCCCGCTATGACCAATCGCCGCCGGTCCCCTGCCCAAAACCACCGCGAAGCTTTTACTCCCCACGCGCACTCCCAGCCCGCCATCTCCTCGCCGGACACCGCCACTGCGCTCCGCCGCCACAACACCCTCTCCCCAGCGCTTCAGCGCCTGCACGGTCGAGTCGTCCATCCCTGCACTCGCCGCCACAATCAGCTGCCCCTGCGCATCTCGCACCAGCATCGCGGCCCTGTGAAACGGGCTCTTCTCCGCAATCAATCGGCTCACCCGCGCTGCCAGTTCGAGCCCGTCCCCATCCCCTGGCAGCCGCATATCCAGATGCGAATAGGCCGCAAGCTCCTCCTCCATCCGGCGCTCACGACGTCTCCGCCCGGCACGCAACCGCAGGCGAAACCCCAGCAGCCACAATGCTGCGGCGATACCACTGCCGCCTGCTAACTCCGGCAAACGCAACGCGACAAGCCTGCCCATCTCCCTCATTCCGACCCACATCACCAAACCTCCCAAATCGCGTCTATCCTTAGTAAGCAGTAGCGTGTCTTAGTAGGTGCCGTTCGCAGCGTGCGCCTGGCTCCGCACAGCAACACCGGGCAATGCCGAGAAGATCGCCCAGTCTCAACTTGGAGTTCTCACCACCTGGAGTTCTCACCCATGAAGCCACTCTCTCCAATCCGCATCGTCGCTTCCGCGAGTCTTTTTGCACTATTCCTTTTTCAGCTATCGGCCACCCCCGCCCCAGCCTTCGCCGCTGTCGCAATTCCAGACGGAGCCGCCGCGCAGGAGCCAGCCGGCTTCGGCCCCCTCGATCCCACCCCACCCACCGGCCTCACGCCCGAGCAGATCATCCAGAAGTTTGCCGCCCGCGAGTCCGAGTTCGCCAAAGCCCGCGAGAACTACACGTTCCGCCAGACCGTTAAAGTCGACACCATCTCCGAGGACACCAACCGCGTCGACGGCGAGTACCAGCAGGTCACCGACATCACCTTCAATCAAGCGGGCAAGCGCGAAGAGCACGTCGTCTTCGCCCCCCAGAACACCCTCGAGCGCGTCATGATGTCCCCCGCCGACTTCCAGGACATCGAGCACCGCCTGCCCTTCATCCTCACCACCGAAGACCTGCCCCAGTACGACATCACCTACCTCGGCCGCCAGCACGTCGATGAACTCGACACCTACGTCTTTAGCGCCGGGCCCAAAGTCATCGTAAAAAATCACCGTTACTTTCAGGGCAAAGTCTGGGTCGATCAGCAGGACTTTCAGATCGTCCTCGTCAACGGAAAATCCGTTCCTGACGACAAGCGCAAGGGCCACGAGGATCTCTCACCGCCCTACACCACCTACTACGAGCAGGTCGACGGCAAATACTGGTTCCCCACCTACACCAAGGCCGAAGGCAACCTGCACTTCGCGGGCGGCGAGGGCTACCTTGCACAGGACGTCCACCTCCGCACCGTAGTCAAATACTCCGACTACAAGCAGTTCCACGCCACCTCGCGCGTCATCTACAACGGCCAGGACATCACCAACAACAAGGCGCCCGACGACAAGAACCAGAAGCCGCAGTCCACTCCACCGCCACCGCAATCCCCGCACTGATCGCAGGTTCCGCCCGTCGTGGTTCCTCAACGGCGGCAGAAATAATTTCAAAGTTACCGAAGATTTCTTGTCGGCCCGTTGAGGCGGGCGTAAGATGTTCGCGTTCCCGTGTATATCCGGGCCCCTATAACAGATTGGTCGTTGGGAACGGACCCAGTCTCGGGAGGCCGACGTGCTCGCCAAACTCATTCTAAAAACTACCTGTATCGCTGGACTGACTCTCGGCTACGCCTTCGCCCAGGCGCCCGCGGCCGCTCCAGCCGATGGAATCACGATGGACATGATGCCCATCACGCAAGAGCAACTCACCCAGTGCCGCCAACAGGCATCCGGCCAGCTCACCGACGAGCAGAAGGCCCTGCACGATCGTGAGCACGGCCAGGATAAAGACAAGATGGCGCAGGGTACGATCACCGGTGCCACCGGTGCAGCCACCAGCGCCATATCCCGTAAGAATGGGTATTGGTGGGGAGGCAATAACAACGGCGCCAACACAGCTGCCGCCACCGGAGCCACTCAGCGCACGGAGCGCAACAGCCAGGCCGTCGCCAGCACCACAGCCACCAGCCAGACAGTTGGCGTTGACGCCTACCAGCAGTGTGTCAACGGGATCAAAGGGCCGGAGTATGTCCACTTCCGTCAGACCGGCCAGATGACGGCCTTTACCGGCGCTCCCTCGACTACCTCCGCGCCGGCGCCAGGACCTGCTCCAGTCGCCACTGTCAACCCGGTGCCCTCACCCACCAAGTCGCCCGTGCAGGATGAGGGCGACGGCAAACACTTCGTCCTTACTGCTCCGGGTCAGACCGACCCTCGCGAGGTCACTCTCGTACCCGGCAGCAAGAATTCCTATATTGAAGACGCTACGGGTGATAAGTACATCGTCATGCCCGACGGCTCCGTCACCCGCATCCCGAAGGCCAAAAAAGCCCCGGCCAAGTAAGCTCCAGGCCCTGCGCTGCCCCTAGTTGGTGTCGCAGTGCGCGTCCGGATCTGCGTGCTGCTGCGTCATCCAGCGGTCCATCAGCGTGCCCGCGCACCGCGCTCCGCACAGATGCTTCACCCCCGCGGAATGTGCGTGCTTGCTCTGCCACCGCGTCAGTTTAATCAGCGGCTGGTCCTCCTCCGCCTTCTCTCCCTGGAAGCAGTCCACCCACGCCAGCCACCAGTCCCCGCCTTCGCCTTTTTTATCCCCGCACACGTCGCACTGGTAACTCTCGATGTAAGCCATTCATTCTCTCCTCCGAGAGAAACTATCACAGTGTCGTTACCTTGTGGCCACCGGCGCTGCACCCGGCCCAACGCCATCCGCAAACGGCTCGCCCCAGATGTAGTGCTCGAACCAGTGCAGGTTTTCTTCCATCACCGCACGCTGCTGCTTGGGTTTGTCGATGGGATGCCCAAAGCCGTGATACAGCACCATTTTCACCGGCACACCCTTGTCTTCGAGCGCCTGCCGCAACTCGAAGCTATCCGGCACCGGCACCCGCTTGTCACGGTCTCCCTGCTGGATCAGCGTCGGCGTCTTCGCCTTCGCAATATAGGAAATTGGCGACGTCTTCTTGTAGATCTCCGGATCATCCCACGGCGTAGCCTTGAGATACTGACGCGTAAACGGCGTAATATCCGTGTTCACGTAGTACGTCATCCAGTCCGAAATTCCCGCCCCGACCGACACCGCCTTGAAGCGGTCGCTCGAGGCCGTAATGAACGCCGAGATATAACCGCCCTCGCTCCAACCCATCGAACCAACGCGATCCTTATCCACAAACCCCTGCGCAATCAGATAGTCCACGCCGGAGATCACATCCGCATAGTCCCCCACACCAAGGTTCCGCACGTTCAACGCCCGAAACGCCGCGCCATACCCAGCCGATCCGCGATAGTTCGGCCGCAGTACAAGCGCACCCTTCGCGACAAACTGCTCCACCGGGTAGTATCGGTCGGGATTGACCACCGGCTGATCAACACCCGTTGGCCCGCCATGAATCACCACCAGCAGCGGATACTTCTTCTTCGGGTCGAAGTCCGCAGGTTTCAACAGAACGCCCTCAACCGTCGCGCCGTCGCCTGCCTTCCAGTGCACCACCTCGCGCCGAGCCAGTGTGTACGGCTTCATCGCATCGCTCAGATGAGTCACCCGTTCCGCAGAACCTGCTCCGGTCGTCGAAGCAAGATAAATCTCCGCACCAGTGTTCGGCGCCGCGGCCCGGTACGTAACCTGGCTGAAGTCCTTTGAAAAGGAGAACCCATTCGCAACCACATCGTCCGGATGCGTCACCTGCTCTGTTGCGCCCGTCGCCACATTCAGCAGGTAGAGATGCGCAGCAGTCTTCTTCAACGCCGCAAAATAAATTCCCTTCTCGCTCCAGTCCAACAGACGCGCATCCTCATCGAACGATCCACTCACGACGCGCGGCTTTCCTCCTGCCACCGGCACCACCGCGATCTTCTGGTTCGCGTAGAAAAAGTACTGCGCACCATCAGCCGTCACAAACGCCACCTCGCTTCCATCCGGCGAGAAGTGCGGATCGCTGTTCGGCCCCGGCGTCGTCACCAGCTTCGTCACCTTCTTGTCCGCAACCGCGACTACGTACACCGTAGTCGTCCCACCGTTCTTCAACTCACCATTCTTCGAGGCGGCAAACGCAATCTTCGTCCCATCTTTCGACCACGAAAACCCCTGCACGCTAAACCCATCGCCTTCTGTAAGCCGATGCGCCTCCGGCACTCCAAACGGCGGAGCCGGAGCCGCCGAAGTCGAAGTTGGAGACTTCTCCTTAGCTGGAGCCGCAACCGGAGCTGCCGTCACATCCACGGTCCAGAGATGCGTCATCCGCTCATCTCCGTCGATGACTGTGTACTCCCCGTAGCGTTCCTCCCGGTCTTTCTGCGCCTTCGACAGCGGGTCCTTCGTCGTGAACGCAATCGTCTTCGAGTCCGGCGCCCACTCAAATCCATCCACGCCGTCATCGAGCTTCGTCACCTGGCGCGCCTCGCCGCCCGTCGGATCGATCACATAGATTTGCTTGCTGTCCGCCTTCGTCTCCGCAATCTGCCCCGGCCTGTCGGACGAAAACGCAACCCACCGTCCATCCGGCGACCATCTCGCACTCGAACTCGACTTCTCCTGCGCCGTCAACAGGTGCGTACTTCCCGCACGATCCGCAATCCAAAGATCCCGCTCAAACGCATTCGACTTCCAGTTCGTTCGCGACACCTCATACACCACGCGCTGCCCATCCGGAGACAACGCCGCACCCGAAGCCGCCTGCGCTTCCAGCGCCTGATCGATGCTCGGCACGCTCGAAGGCGTCTGTCCGGCCGGCTGAGCAGCGATCCTTGCCGTCAACAAAAGCAACGCAATTCCAAACCCACACGGAACACGAAACGCGGACATCCGCGCCTTCCACCACTGGTTAGGAGCCATACGCGATAGTGTCGCACACCACCGCAAAACCTTTCACCAAATTTCCAGGTTTGCCAATCCGTCGCTATCTGCCCCTCACGAAACCGTCTTCCCTTGAGGAAGAAGCGGCTGTGGCCGGGCGGGTAGTCTTCGAATGTCCCAAATACGGTGTATCCCAGCGGCTCATAAAAGCCGCGAGCCTGGATGATGAACAGCGCTCCGGCTATTTCGTTTTTGGATTTCATTACTGCGAGGATAGCAATGAAGTCCGGGCGCGCGGCAAGGTTTGCCGGTGACCAAGTAAGACTGGGTGCGAAGAGGGTCGCTATTCTTATCAGCGTCAATTACATTTGGGGCGTACGCCGAACGAAGAAAGAGAGCGACACCTATGTCCGAGCAAGCAAGTGCGCCGGTAAATAATGCTATTTCCCCACAAGCCCAACTGATCGAGATGGCCCGGGGGCACCAGGTTTCCAGCATGCTCCGCGTGGCTGCTCAATTGAAGCTGGCGGAGTTGCTTTCGGAGGGACCGCGAACGGCTGAGGAACTGGCGCAGTCGACGGCAACTCATGCGCCGTCGCTCTATCGCTTCCTGCGAACGGCTGCCAGCCTGGGACTGTTCACCGAGGATGCTGAGCATCGCTTCTCGTTGGCTCCTCTGGCGGAGCCACTCCGGTCCGGCGTGCCTGGTTCTGTCCGCACCACCATTCTTTCGCTTACGGGCGACCTGTTCCTTCGCCCGTTTAGTAACCTGCTTTATTCGGTGCAGACCGGCAAGACGGCGTTCGAGAAGGAATATGGCGTGCCGATCTTCGACTGGCTAGGAAGCCATCCGGAGGAGGGGGCGATGTTCAGTGACCTCATGATTGGCTTTCACGGTCCGGAGACCGCTGCGGTGGCCGCGGCGTATGACTTCTCAGGGTGCGAGACGATTGCGGATATCGGTGGCGCGACAGGGCATATGCTGGCCACGATTCTGGGGAGCTGTCCTGGCGCCAAGGGAGTTCTGTTCGACCTGCCGCATAACGCCGGCGGAGCGGCGACGCTAATTCAGGGACACGGTATGGCGGGTCGCATCCGGTTTGAGGCGGGGAGCTTCTTCGAGAGCGTTCCCAGCGGCGCAGACGTGTATGTGATGTCGCACATCATTCACGATTGGAGCGAAGAGCAGTGCCTTACGATCCTGCGGAACTGCCGGGCCGCGATGGGTCCGCAAAGCCGGTTGCTGATCATTGAAATGGTGATTCCCCCAGGCAACGCGCCGCATCCCGGCAAGTCGACCGACATCGTGATGCTTGCCGTTCCGGGAGGACAGGAGCGGACCGAGCAGGAATACTGCGCGCTGCTGGCGAAGGCGGGTTTCCGGCTGGAGCGGGTGGTGCCTACGGAGTCGGCAGCGAGCGTGGTGGAGGCATTTTTGGCTTGAGTGGCAATTTATCTGGAGGATTTACTGATGGCTCTTGGTTTTATTAACGACAAGTTGTGCGGAAAAATGTGTGTGCCGGCTTTGTGTGGCTGTCTCGCTCTGATGATGCTGACGGCGGCTTGCAACCGGACTCCGGCGGATACACGAGCGGCGGATGCGCAAACGATTAAAGATCTCGACGCGCAATGGTCAAAGACGGCGGGGGCGCATGACCTGGACGGTACGCTCTCCTATTACAGCGATGACGCAACGGTGCGCCCTGCCAACGCTCCTATGGCTGCCGACAAACAGGCGATTCGGGCGGGCTGGGCTGCGGAGCTGGTTCCAGGTTCTGAGATTTCGTGGCAATCCAACAAGGTTGAAGTCGCGAGTTCGGGCGACATGGCCTATGTCGTGGGTTCTTATACGATGACCGTGAATGATGGCCAGGGCAAGCCAGTGACGGACCGCGGAAAGTACATCGAAGTGTGGAAGAAGCAGGCAGACGGCAAGTGGAAGGCAGTGGAGGATACCTGGAACTCCGACCTGCCGGTGGCTGCGCCGGCTCCTGCGCCTGCGACGACGAAGAAGAAGTAGGTTTTTGCGGCTGCGGTCAGGAAGGACTACCGGGGTTCGTCGGCTCCTTGTTCGAGCTGTCTCTGGTATTCAGCCGAATCAAAATGGCCCTTTGATTCGGCTATGAGGCCGTCGGAACCGATGCGCCACTGTTCGAAGCCGCTGATCCGGACGTGCTTGCCGGTCCCGCCTGGTCCGGTGTTCATGCCTTGCAGTGTCCAGTGATAGACGGCTCGTTCGCCGTCGATTGTGAGGTTGTCCATGAAGACTTTCATGTCGGGAAAGCTGGTCATGAATCCCTGGGCTGCTTCCGTGATGGCCGCACGACCGACGGCTGGAGGACCATCGTTGATGGTGAGCGATCCGTCAGGCGAGTAGAAGGCCGCGACGCTGGCTGCGTTTTGACTACACCATGCTGCGGTGTAACCTTCGGCGAGATTTCTTAACTGAACTCTCATGCCTGTCATGGAATCGAAGGTACGTCATTTCCTCTCTCTTGTGGCGTGGAGGATTCTGTCTACGCAGGCGACTACGCGATCAACGTCCTCGGCCGAGGTCTGCCAGTTGCAGACGCTGACTCGCATGGCGCGGCGGCCGTGCCAGGTGGTTCCGGTGAAGAAGGCTTCTCCGGAGGCGAGGATCTCTGCGATGATGCGGTCGGTGAAGGTGTCGTTGTCGGTGGCGGACGCGCCTTCGCGAGGATCTTTGTGAGGATTGCGGAAGCGTACGAGGCCTTGATTGATTTGAGGCTCCCAGACGACTTCGGCTCCTTCGAGGGAGCCTATTCTGGTTACGAGTGCGTGCGCGTGGTCGCAGGTGCGTTCGATCAGGTTGGCTACGCCTTGTCTGCCCAGTTGCCGGAGAGCTGCGTAGGTGGCGAATCCTCTGCCGCGACGGGACCACTCGGGGTTCCAGTCCATCTGGTCGCGGGCGTCCGAAGCGTGGGTGAGGTAAGAGGCGCGGTGGGAGAGGGAGGCGCGATGGGCCTGTGGATCCGCTACGAAGGCGTATCCGCAATCATAGGGGACGTTGAGCCACTTGTGGCCGTCGGTAGTCCAGGAGTCGGCGGCGTCGGCTCCGGTGAGGAGGTGGCGGAGGCGAGGGCTGGCCGCGCACCAGAGGCCGAAGGCTCCGTCGACGTGGACCCACGCGCCGTGTCTCTTTGCGATGGGGATTAGTTTTGCGAAGTCATCGAAGGCGCCGATGTTGAGATCGCCGGCTTGGAGGACCACGATGGAGGGGGATTTCTTGAGGGCTTCGATGAGTGCGTCTTCGCGGAGGCGGCCGTTGGCATCGATCGGTAGGCCGATGATGTGCTTTTCGCCGAGGCCGAGCATTCGGATGGCTCTTACGGTCGAGCCGTGAATTTCGGTGCTGGTGAGGATGCGGATGGGAGGAGAGCCGGCTAGTCCTTCTTTTTCGACGTCCCATTGTCGACGAGCGAGGAGGGCGTGGCGCGCGGCGAGAAGGCAGGTCACGTGGGCCATTTGGCATCCGGTGACGAGGGCGAAGCTGGCGGTCGGTGGGAGGTGGAGGAGGTCTTTGAGCCATCCGCCGACAACTTCTTCGACGACGGCGGCGGCAGGCGCGCAGGCGTACATTCCGGCGTTCTGGTCCCAGGCTGAGGTGAGCCAGTCGGCGGCGAGAGCGGCGGGGAGAGAACCGCCGATGACCCAGCCAAAGAAGCGTGGGCCGGCGGAGTCGATGATGCCGCCTTCGACTGCTTTGACCAGGTCATCGATTATTTCCGTCGCGTCTCGTCCTGACTCGTCGAGGGGAAGTGACAGCTTTTTTCGCAAGGTGGCGAGGTCTGCTGCCGCGGCTACCGGGAGATCGGACTCTGGCGTGAGGTGATTGATGGCGTGCTGGAGAGCGGCGGCGAGGGGCGCCTGAAATGACTGAGGCTTTTCTGTCATAGGAGAAGGATAGTGATAGTCGGGCGTGAACGCACTCCGGTTCCTACTTTTGAAGTCGGTTTATTCCATCGACGCAGAAGGAGTCTACCTACGAGCAGATCAGGCGAGTTTTCTTTTTAAGCCGCCTGGAAGCCCGCGTAGTCACAGATGAGGACGGTTAGATCGTCGTTTTGGGACTTGGACCAGGTTTGCAGCGAGGAGATGATGTGATCGGCGGCAGCCTGAGGGTTGAGGCGTGCGCCGTCTTTCAACAAGGCGGAGAGGCGATGCGGGCCGAACTCTTCTCCTGTTGCGTTCGCGGCCTCGAGGAGGCCGTCGGTGTAGAGGACGAGGCGGTCACCGGGTAGGAGTGGATACTCGGCGGTTGAGTAGGTGGCGAACGAGAAGGCTGCGAGCATGAGTCCGTTTTCGGCCAGCTCGACGACGTTTCCGGCGCGTAACAACAGCATGGGCGGGTGAGCCGCTGCGGAGTATCGGAGAGTGGCGGAGGCGGCGTCGAGATAAACGTATGCGGCTGTCACGAACTGTTCCTGGGTGTTGCCGTGCAGGACTGTATTCATTCCGGATAAGAGCGTGGCGGGGTCGGCTGCGTTGGCGCGCTGCGAGGTGGCTGCGAGTTTGACCATGGAGGCGATCAACGCGGCGGGAACGCCGTGGCCGGATACGTCGGCGATGAGCAGGCCTGCCTGGGTTTGGTCGGCGATGAGGAAGTCGTAAAAGTCTCCGGCTACGGTCGTCATCGGAACGTAGCGGGCGGCGACAGTGAAGTGGGCGGAGTCAGGATAGGCTCGCGGCAGAATCGAAGTTTGGATGCGGCGTGCGATTTCGAGTTCTTTCTGAATTTCGCTGAACTGGTGGTCGCGATGCAGACTGCGCTTTGCGGCTACGTAGCCGAGGGTGCAGAGGAAGAAGGCGAAGCCGATGGCTTCTACATTGCGGAAGTGTCCCAAGAATCCGGAGATGTTGTCGTAGAGTGCGAAGGCCACGAAGACCACAATGCCTCGCCGGACGATGACAAAATCGCTGTCGAATTCCTTTCGCCTCAGCGATTGAATCGTCAGTGCGATGAGGCTGAGGATGATGATGGTGCTGTTGATCCATTTAAAGGACTGCTTAGGGCCAAACAGAAATGTTCCCACAAAGATGCACAGGAAGGGGGCTGCGAGAGCGATTGCAATTTTGCGGCCTGAACGTCCTAGAAATCCCGCAGCCGCGAAATAAAAGAAGCCCGGAATCGGCACTAAGTAATTGCTGGAGACCTTCAAATTTTCGAAGAAGGCGGATGGAGGCACCATCATGGTCAGCAACCCCAATTGGAGCCACAGGCGCTGACCATAGAGGATGGCGAACAGGGCTAGCCAGAAGAGCATTGCATCGAACTTGCGTTGCAGAAAGGAAAACGCCGCAGACATTAGTCCGAGAGTTGTGAAGGCAGCGCCCAGGAAGAGGTACAGCTCGTCGTGGTGGAAGGTCCGTAGGACCTGGCTGGCTGTCAGCTGCGGGTCGCCTGCGTACATACGAGCGAATGATACACGGCTTCGGGTTGGCAGGCTGGCTCGGATTTAGCGGCAAATCTTGTGTTGACAAACATAGATTACTACGCGTAATAATACGTTCCGTAATGCGAGATTACTCCATTCTCGGCTATGCCCTCCTGGGCTTGATCTACCAGCAGCCGCTCTCGGGCTACGACGTGAAGAAGATCTTCGCTTCGACTCCGATGGCTGGCTTCAGCGATAGTCCGGGCGCGATTTACCCTGCGCTGCGCAAGTTGGAGCAACTGGGGTTTGTGCGGAGCGAGGTGCAGCAGTTAGCTGGTTTGAGGCGGCGGCGCGCGTTCGAGATCACGCCCAAGGGAGTGGCTTCGCTGAAGGCATGGCAAAGCAAGCCGATTGTCGATGAGGACATGGTGCGCGGTAATGCAGAGCTGCTGCTGCGCTTCGCTTTCATGGACGAGACGTTGGGCCCGGAGCGTTCGTTGGCGTTTCTGGAGGAGTTCGCAGGGAAGCTGTCTTCTTATATCCCCACCCTGCGCAGGTATCTGGATGCTCATGCGAGTGAGATGAGCACGTCGGGGCGGCTGGCGCTGGAGAGCGGCATTCAGGACTATGAAGCGCGGCTTGCCTGGGCGAAGAACTCGATCGCGCGGTATCGGCGAAGGAGGAAGGAGCGATGACGATGACTATGAGGGCTGTCCTTTATTGTTTGCTGGGTGGGTTGTCTCTTACGATTGCCGCTGCTGGGGCAGGTCACTTTGGTTTGTGGTTGTTGTCCGGAGTGGTTTTGTCGGCGGCGTTTTTGCCGGTGGCGCGGTTTGGGCCTCGCGGCTGGCTGGCGCAGTTTGGAGTCATCCTGCTGTCTTTGTTTGTGGTGGGGTCGCTGTGCACAGAGTCGGAGGTAGTGATCTTCTTTCCGGGCCTAAGAGTGGCGGTAGGCCGCGATCTGATGGCGGGGTTTGTAATGTATCTGGTCGTTGCGCTGGTGTTGGCGTCGCTGGCGAGGCTGTTGAAGCTTACAGATGTTTCCGGTTCGCCACCTGAGTGGCGGTCTGCGTGGGGTGCAGGAGTGATGGTCGTGCTGAGCGGCCTTGCCTACGTGATGTATTACCTGATCTTCGGATGGATTACTTACGCGATGTTTACCAGGCAGTATTATCCGGACGCTGAGAACATCGCTCGGAGCCTCGGTCTCCGACTATGGCTGATCCAACTAGCGCGCGGGATTTTGATGACGCTTTCAGTCCTGCCGGCGATTTATACGCTAAGGATGCGGCGCTGGCCGGCGGCGATAGCTATCGGCGTTCTGTTGTGGGTTGTGGGCGGGGCCGCTCCGTTGCTTGTCCCGAATGCACTGATGGTGCCTGCTCAACGTTATATCCATATTGTCGAGATTCTGACGCAAAATGCGGCGTTTGGTATTACGGCGGTATTGTTGTTGCGCCCGGCGCGCCGTAGTTCTATCGCGTCCGAAATGGCTACCGCTGGCACCAGGTAGTTGCTGGACTCTCTCAAACTATCGAAGAAGACGGAGGAGGCACCATCAGGGCGAGCAGGCCGGACTCAGTCTGGTCTTCGGCGCGTTCGGCGCTTTGAAACACGTCTTGACAGCCGCTCTGCCCGGGCGTTGAATGTCCGCAAACTTGCGCGCCCGTTTCTATCCGAGGCTTCTCCGAGAAGCGTCGGTCGACGGGCTGCACTTGGAACATTCTCTGCGAGGCCTCGGGCCAGCTCCCATCCATACAAGGGCAATTTGCTTCACAGCACCTCATCTACGAGCAAAGGAGAATCCCATGCAATCTCGCATTCGTAGCCTTCTGCTGTTCGCTCTTGCTGTTATCGCCCTCGGCATCTCCACAACGGTTCACGCCGACGAGGTTACCGACTGGAACCAGATTCTGTTCCAGGCCGCGATCACAGATAACACCTTGGCCGTTATCCTCACACGCAATGCAGCCATCGTCCAGGCCTCTGTCTTCGACGCCGTCAACGGCGTCGAGCGGCGCTACACGCCCATCCACGTCACGCCCGATGCGCCCCACGGGGCGTCTGCCCGCGCCGCCGCAGTTCAGGCCGCGTATGCGAGCCTGTTGAGGCTTTATCCAAACCAGCAGAGCACTTTCGATGCGGCCCGTGCCGCCTCGCTCGCTGCGATTCTGAGCAAGAAGGGAGGCGGGCACGAGGAGCAGAAACTTCAGAGCGCCGTTGACCTCGGAGTCAAGTGGGGGCGGGAGGTCGCCGATGGCATCTGGGCATGGCGGAGCACCGACGGGTTCACGCCGACGCCGGCTCCGTTCACGGGTGGAACCAATGTCGGCCAGTGGCGCCCCACTCCACCCGCATTCCTCAGCGGCCGCGGTTTCCAGTTCAGCTACATGACTCCCTGGGTCATGGCGTCACCCAGCCAGTTTCGTCCAGCGGGCCCTCCGGCATTAAGCAGTGCCCGTTATGCCGAGGTCTTCAATGAGATCAAGGCCTACGGCAGCATCTCGAGCACGGTTCGCACAGCCGATCAGACGCTCTACAGCATATTCTGGCAGGGAGCGATGAACCGCGCCTGGAGCCGCGTCGCCATCTCCCTGGGCGCGGAGCGACACACTACATTGCTCGAGAACGTGCTGGTGCTGGCGGCACTCAACGTTGCCCTAGCCGATGCGACTATCGCGTGCTGGGAGGCGAAGTACCACTATGTCTTCTGGCGGCCCATCACCGCCATCCCCCTGGCGGACACGGACGGGAACCCGGCGACGATCGCCGATCCCAATTGGACGCCGCTCCTTATTACACCGGCGCACCCGGATTATCCGGCGGGCCACTCCACTCAAACCGCAGCCGCGATCGTGGTTCTCGCGCACTATTTCGGCAAAAACAGCTCCATCATCGTGGACTCCGAGGTGTCGCCCGGAGTAGTGCGTTCGTTCTCCGACTTCGCCTCGGCTCAGGTGGAGCTCAACAACGCTCGCGTCTACGGCGGCATTCACTTCCGAACGGCCTGCGAAGATGGCCAGGCCACAGGAACGGCAGTCGCAAGATTCCTGCTCAAAAACGCCTTCCAGCGGGTCGACGGACACGACTGGGTTGACCGGGACGACGCCGACAATTGATACAGGGTCCTTCACTTCGTTCAGGATGACGGCGTAGAACAGGCAACGGCGAATGCCGCGGCGAAGTATGGGTCGAGAGAACTCGGAACTCCGGTCTCTATACTTGAAGGATATGCCGGCTTCTATACTTGAAGAAATGTCTAATTTTTTATCGCTTGAAGATCAGCTTGATCTGATCACGAAGGGTGCGGCGGAGATTGTTCCGCTGGAGGCGCTGAAGGAGCGCATCAGTAAGTCGATTGCAACGGGCGTGCCGATGCGGATCAAGGCGGGGTTCGATCCTACGGCTCCGGATCTGCATCTGGGGCATACGGTGCTGCTGCGGAAGCTGAAGCACTTTCAGGACCTCGGGCATACGGTGATCTTTTTGATTGGGGATTCTACGGCGCTGATTGGTGATCCGACGGGGCGGAATGTGACGCGAAAGCCGCTGACGCGGGATGAGATTGCGGCGAATGCGGAGACGTACAAGGAACAGGTGTTTCAGATTCTGGACCGCGAGAAGACGGAGGTTCGGTACAACTCCGAGTGGCTGGACAAGCTGGGCTACTACGACATGGTGAAGCTGATGGCGCAGTTCACGGTGTCGCAGATGCTGGAGCGCGAGGATTTTCATAAACGCTTCAATGAGGAGCAGCCGATTGCGCTGCATGAGCTGATCTATCCGATTGCGCAGGGGTATGATTCCGTCGCGTTGGAGTGCGATGTGGAACTGGGCGGGACGGACCAGAAGTTCAACCTGATGCGTGGGCGCGATCTGCAGAAGCACTATGGGCAGCCGCAGCAGATTGTGCTGATGATGCCGATTATCGAGGGGCTGGATGGCGCGCAGAAGATGTCGAAATCGCTGAACAATGCGATTGGCGTGCATGAGCCGGCGGGGGAGATGTATGGGAAGTTGATGTCGATCTCGGATGAGCTGATGTGGCGGTACTGGACGCTGCTGACGGATCTGCGCACGTCGGAGATTCGCGCGATGGAGGAGCAGGTGCGTGAGGGCGCGCTGCATCCGATGCAGGCGAAGAAGAATCTGGCGTGGACGATTACGCGAGGCTTTCACTCGGAGGAGGAGGCGGATGCTGCGGCGGAGGGTTGGGCGAAGATGTTTCAACAGCGCGGGGTGAGTGAGGATGTGCCGGTGGTGAAGGTGTCGCAGGCGGAAGAGGGGTTGATGGCTGCGGCTGCTGATGGTGGCGCGGCTGAGATCCGTGTGCCGAAGCTGCTGGTGCTGGCGGGGCTGGCGAGTTCGACGGGCGAGGCGACGCGGAAGCTGGCGGAGAATGCGGTGAGTTTGAATGGAGAGAAGATCTCGGGACGCACGTGTAAATTCGCCTATTTTGCGATTGGGAAAGAAGAGTGTGCGGGTGGAGTGGATGTAAATAGAGGACAAAGCCGGTCGTTGATAGAGTGAGAGAGCACAAACCTTATTGAAGAATTTGCGTCTTAGAGGATGTGGTTCTATGACGATTTTGAAGTTTTATTTGGTGCTGATGTTGTCTCTGCTGGGGGGGCAGTGCACGCTGCACGCGCAAGATGCAAAGCCGGCGAAGGAGATCGTTCAAACGGCGATGCAGGCTGAACTGGATGCCGATAAGAACGATCACACGCGATGGCGCTATCGCGATGCGAAAAAAGACGGGACCGATACGGTTTCGATTGTGGTCGAGACCGAATACGGCTCGGTGAAACGGGTGATCATAAAAAATGGGCAGGCGTTGACCGAGGCAGAGGCCAGGGCTGAAGACGAGCGGGTGCAGCGGTTCATCCACGATCCTGAGAAGCTGGCAAAGCAGAGGCGGGACGGAGCGCAGGACGGGAAGAACGCCGAGGAGCTGTTGCATATGCTGCCGGAAGCTTTTACCTGGAAGCTGGTGAGCGAAGATGCGCAAAGGTTCACGTTGCATTTTGAGCCGAATCCAATCTTCAGTCCACCGAATATGCAGGGTCGCGTTCTGGGGACGATGGCAGGGACACTGGTAGTGAATAACGCGCAGAACAGGATTGAGACCATCAGTGGGAAGTTGACGCAGGACGTGACGATTGGATGGGGACTGTTTGGGCGTTTGCACGAGGGCGGGACGTTCCGGGTAGAGCGCAGGGAGGTGTCGCCGGGATTGTGGCAGATTGTTGAGACACACGTGCACATCGAGGGAAAGGCACTGTTCTTTAAGACGATCGGGGAGCAGCAGGATGAGGTGCAGACGGAGTTTACGCAGGTGCCGCAGGGAACGACGCTGGAGCAGGCGGTGGAGATGTCGAAGCCTGCGAACGGGGTGGGGAGCGGGAGGACGAAGTGAGGCGTTCAAAAAGCGGTGTCCTGCCGGACGGGCCCGCTGCGCGCGGGGAGGGCGTTCGCACGCCTTTTTATCTTGGCTTCTTATCTCCGCAGCGGGAGATATGCCGGCCTCCCGTTGGTCGGATTTGAGAATTTCAGGTTGCGGTGGCTGTATGCTCGGAGATGATGGCACATACTCCCTATCCACAGACTGATCGTGAGTTGATGCGGTTGATTGAGCGCTCGCCTGGGCATCGCGCGGGGTATAAGCAGCTGATTCGCGAGCTTGGTCTGGGTGGCGGACGCGATCGGCGATTGCTGCTGGAGCAGCTTGCGCGGATTACGGCTCGGGGCGAGCTGGTGAAGACGGAGAGCGAGCAGTGGAGTCTGCCTGCGGCGACTCCCGAGAAGACGAAGCGGGGGAAGCGTGACGGCTTTGAGGCGCCGGTGGAGCATCGGGCTACGCGGGACAGACTGGTGGCGGGGCGACTGGATCTGCATCGCGATGGGTATGGGTTTGTGCGTCCGAATGGAAGTGTGGATCGGGGAGATGATCTTTTTATTCCGCCGAATGAGTTGAACGGTGCGATGCAGGGGGATGAGGTTCTTGTTGACGAGGCGCCGCCGGGGAGGGATGGAAGGCGGTCCGGGCGGATCGCTCGAGTGCTGAACCGACGAAATCCTACAGTGGTGGGGATCTTTCATTATGCGAGGGCGCATCGGGGAAGTGCGTGGGATAACGCCTCCTTGATCAATGGGAATTACGTCACGCCGCTGGATGAGCGGATGGCGGGTTCGCCGGGTGGCGGGGCGATTCTGATTCCTGAGGGCGCGGAGATTCCAGCGACGCCGAAAGACACGCCGCATCGCGTGCTTGGTGAAGAGGCGCAGGCGTCGCAGGTGCATTGGTCGGAGGAACTGGATCCGCACAGGCCGCTGGAGGGGCTGGCGGTCGATGTGGAGATTACGGATTTTCCGACAGTAGGAAGGCCGGCGCGAGGGCGTGTGATCGAGGTGCTGGGGCCGCCGGATGCGTTTGGAGTCGATGTCGAGATTATTGTTCGCAAGCATCATCTGCCGCATGTGTTTCCGGCGAATGTACTGGCTGAGGCTACGGCCTCGTCGGAGCAGACTGTGGAGACTCTGGATGCGGCAGAACTGGGTCGGCGGCGAGATTTTCGTGGGTTGAAGATTGTCACGATCGATGGGGAGACGGCGCGGGATTTTGACGATGCTGTGCTGGTGCGGCCGCTCAGGAATGGGAACTGGGAGCTGCAGGTTCATATTGCGGATGTGAGCCATTACGTGAGGCCGGGGACGGCGCTGGATCTCGAGGCGAGGCTGCGAGGGACTTCGGTCTATTTTCCGGATCGGGCGATTCCGATGCTGCCGCCGCAGCTTTCGAGTGGGATGTGCAGCCTGCGGCCGGATGAGGATCGGCTGGTGCTGAGCTGCGTGATGGAGATCGATGGGCGCGGCGAGGTGCTGGGATACGAGGTATGCGAGGGGATCATTCGCAGTGCGAGGCGGATGACGTATACGCAGGTTCAGGGTGCGCTGGATGGAAATCCGGAGACACGGGCGGAGTTTGCCGAGCTGGTGCCGGAGTTTGAACGGATGTATGAGCTTGCTCTGAAGCTGAATGCGAAGCGGCATTGGCGAGGGTCAATTGATTTTGATCTGCCGGAGCCGGTGATTCAGTTTGATCCGGATGGGAATATGGAGGCGATTGTCCGGTCGCAGAGGGGATGGTCGCATCGGCTGATCGAGGAGTTCATGCTTTCGGCGAATGAGTGCGTGGCGACTTGGATCGAGTCGCAAAGGGTGCCGAGCATTTATCGCATACACGAGATTCCCGATCCGAAGCGCATCATCGATTTTGAGGAAACGGCGAGCCAGTTTGGCTATTCGCTGGGATTCAGCAGTCTGCCGGTGAACCGGATTCAGACGAAGGGTGATCGGCGGGATGCGCGTGGGACGAATCGCCAGGTAAAGACGCATGAGGTGGCTGAGTCGATTCCAGTAACTCCGCAGATGTATCAGAGATTGACGGCGAAGATTGCGGGGAAGCCGGAGGAGCGGATTCTTTCGTACCTGATGTTACGGTCGTTGAAGCAGGCGCGATACAGCGAGAAGAACGTTGGGCACTTTGCGCTGGCAAGCCCAAGTTATACGCACTTCACTTCGCCGATACGGCGGTATCCGGATCTGATTGTGCATCGACTGTTGCGGGAGCTGATTCAGAGTGGGGCGAACCCCGAGGGCGCGGCGATTTTGTCGGATGCTCCTCAGCCCTGGCAGGAGAGGCCGGGGACGAAGGGGCGTTCGGAGAAACAGGAAAGGCCGATGCTGGAAGGGCCGATTCCGGAGGCGGAGCTGAATGCAATTGCTGCAGAGTCGAGCCAGTCGGAGCGGCGGGCAGATGATGCAGAGCGGGAGCTGATCGAGTGGAAGAAGATCAAGTTCATGCAGGACCGGGTTGGTGAAGACTTCAACGCCATCATTCTTTCTTGTACGAAGTATGGCTTCTTCGTTGAGCTGGATGATCTGTTTATTGAAGGACTCGTGCCGTTGGCTACGCTGCAGGATGACCGTTATATGTTCCGCGATACCGATCGGCAGATCGTCGGGACACGAAATGGGCGGGTGTTCAAGATGGGCCAGCGGGTGCATGTGTTGTTGGATCGCATCGATCGACAGCAGAGGCGGTTGCAGTTTGCGTTGCTGCCGCCGGTGGCGGAGGAGTTGGCGAGTGCTCCTCGCTCGCTGCGGAGATCGAAGACTGCTGCGACTGCGAGTGGAGAACGGCCGCATTCGAGTCCGAAGCGCTCGGGCAAGAAGGGAAAGACGAAGTCCAAGGCGCGGGAGCGGAACAAAAAGGCTAAGGGCAAGCGGCGCTAGACTGCCGTAAACGCGGCGCCGGCGAATAGACCGGTGAGCAATAGAATAAAGGCCATGATCAGGAGAACCACCCTCACCTGATGCAGTTGGTCCCACCGACATCGATCCTGCAACCAGCAGTCGTAGGGGTGCTCTGGATTCATCTTCGCGATTCGATTGTTGATGGGGACAAGCATCGTTATGGTGAACACCATGGTCGCTGCCCAGAGGACGGCGGCCAACAGGATGAATAGCCCAGGGCCGCTCGATACGGGGCGATGCTCGAAGGCTGCGCCGAGGATGAGCACGAGAGCTAAGCCATACCAAAGGGGCATCGCTTTGCCGAGTACGCCTGCCAGCGGAGCGGCTGTTTGCGCGTGGGCGCTGTGACCCAACTTGCGCAATTGCGGATGGACAAAGGCAGCGACGGCGAACTCGTTACCTGCAAGGAGTCCCGCGACGGCTGCGGTCGCTATATCGTATGCAGCGGTCATAGTGGTATTGGATGCAGCGTAATTCTCCGGCGCGTCGTAAAATGGGAGTTTCAAAAGGAGCTTCCAAGAATGGCACACATGGTTTTCGACACGAGATTCAAGGCTGAGATGGAAGGGCTGGATGAACCGCCGTTCGATTCGGACTTTGGGCAGAAGATTTACAAGAATGTTTCGAAGAAGTCGTGGGGCGAGTGGGTGGAGCGCCAGAAGATGCTGCTGAACGAGTATCGCTTGCAGCCATGGACGCGCGAGGCGCAGGAGTTTCTGGTCGAGCAGATGAACGAGTTTTTCTTTGGTGAAGGTGGATCGTTGCCTAAGGAGTATGTTGCGCCAACCCACTAGGGAATGTGGGGCCCAAAAGCGGTTCGGTCGTGTACACTTAGAACTGCAATATACCCCGCTGTCGCCCGCCCTGGGTGACGCGCAAAGCAATAGTCGGGACGTGGCTCAGCCTGGTAGAGCGCACCCTTGGGGTGGGTGAGGTCGCTAGTTCGAATCTAGTCGTCCCGACCATTTACTTTCAATCATTTGACTCTAGCGCAAAAGGTCGATTGGGTCCAAGCGAAGGTCCACAAAGGTCCATTAGTGGTTTCCTACAAGGAGTTGAACTTTTCTAAGTAATTCCATCCGGTCACCTTTTGAATTTCCGCACAATACTTAGGATTGTGCGGCTCGAGGTTGGTTGAGTGCGCCAGTCGTTCTGTCTCTTTTTGAAGATATTCGAGAGCGACGCGATCGAACTGTGCACGAACTGGGTAGAGCGTAACGGGATCTGACGTTTTAAAGGGACTAGGCCGCGATGCAAAAGCTTCGTAGATTGTGCTAAAAATGAACGAAGTCAAGACAACTGCGGAAGATCCTCCACCCTAAGGCGGGCCGCTGGGTCTCCAAGGATCAAGAAATTGCGAGCGTCGTCGCGGGCAACCCACAGTTTGCCAAGGGTCCTGAGCAGAAAGTTCGCCCCACGCTGAATAGCAAGATGCCGATCGGCAAGTTTAGTAGACAGTACGGCCCAGCGCATGTTGAATACGTCGGTTGCTTGGCCGATGCGCTCGCCGAGCAATGGGCGGCCGATCACATCGCGGAAGCCTTTGGTCTGCGAGCTTCCCTTATCGTCTTGGAAAGAGTAAGTCCAGGCTCTCTCGATGTGCGCTAGAACTGCGAGTGCTCCACCATTTTCATGAGACAACAGTTTCTGCGGTAGCTTTGAGAAAAAAAGCTTCTGCGCGATCCGTCGAGGTTGGTTATTGAGTTGATCAAAATCGTCAAACTCCGTACAACCTCCTCCGTGGCAGGCGAACAGCTCGTGCATGACGCCATGAACGTTGGCGTTGGGAGGCAAATCAGCCCCTGCGAACCAGTGCTTTTCAGTGATAGCTCCAAAACCCTCCCAATCCTGGCATGGAATCGGCCTGGCACCTTCGCCATCAATCATCGGACGCACAACCTGCTTCGTGAACAGTTGCGTGGCGTTGTCGAAATCGTGCTCCGTAGCGAACAATGCTATCTTGCGCGCGGTAGGAACGGCAGACATTTTCTCATGTTGCAATACACTTTCGGCATATTGCCGGAACTCGTTGGCGGTATCAAACCACAGTCGGCCGACAGCCCAATAGATATCGAGCGAGTATTGAAACGAGAAAGGGATCAAGTCGGGTGGCGCCACAATCAGAGTCTGGTTGAGGCTCCCGCTCACGCTCAAGCATCGCTTGGATCGAGGCATCGGAGAGGTCTTCGAGTGGCCGCCCTGTTTCCGCGGATATTCCGAAGGGAACCAGGATGTCATGCTCAGGCGTAACTGTCATAGACACTCCCTTCACTAGACGGACGCAAACGCGGCTTCCCAGATCGCATGTGCAACCTCCGGCCCCGCGATGTCGCTGTGCGCGCCGCTAGCGCCAACCTTGTGGGCAATGAATTCCGAGCCGTCCAAGTTATAGACCGTTTTCTTTTCGAAATTGTAAGTACCGGAGGAGGGCAGCATTTTCAGATCGACACCAAGTCCGTCCGGCAAGCCTTGAATGCCAAACGTGCCAATCCCGCCAAACTCAGGTAAACCACCGACCACTCCGAAGTCGGGCGAACCGCTGATTCGCGAAGAAAGGGGATAGAACAACCCGACCGCGCTGCACGGTGCAGCAGTTTCAATGCGACACGGCCGGGAATCCGCTGGCGGCGCCGAACAATGTGCAGGCGGCTGGGGTGCCATGCCTGAAGATTCCGTGTCGATGTTGAACCCGACGATGGTCTCGTACCTGAAGGCGTACTTCTTCCCGGCGAATTTACCGGGGACGGAAGCCTCGGGTTACAACTTTATCGAGAACCGACCTCAGGTGGACAACAACAACGCCTATCAGGTGCGGCTTGACTTCCATGTGAGCGACAAGAACTTTGGTTTTGGGCGTATCAGCCAGATGTGGGTGTATGACTCGCAGCCTGTCGCCGGCACGATTTCGTCTCGAACTACCATGCCTATAACTTCGGCGGCGGATTCACGCACCTGTTTACGTCGAACCTGCTGCTGGATCTTCGGGGCGGCGCTATGTTGAAGCCGTATGTGTTCAACCCGAATGTATCGAAGCTGGGATCGACTGGTGCACGAATGCCGGATTCCAGAATGTAAACCAGTACGGGGGCATGTACATCAACCTGTCGAATCCGTACATCAATACTGGGGGCAATAACGGGAACAATGTGGGAAGCTCTGGAGATTCGCAACGGGGCAACCCGGTGGTGAACGCGGGGGCAGCGTGTCGTGGATCCACGGCAGGCACACGATGAAGGTGGGAGTGGACTACATCTATCAGAACCGTTTGCAGAGTAACCTGTTTCAGCAGTTCGTGTTCAGCGATGCGGTGACAAGCAACATCAATCAACAGGACCCGGTGACGAAGCAGGCTACGGGCAACTCGTTGGCGTCCGCCCTGTTGGCTGCGCCGGCAACGTTTACGGGCCAGACGCCGAGCAATGCGGAGGTCTTCTTCAACATGCAGTTGTGGTCCGGCTACGCGCAGGATACGTGGAAGCTGACGTTGAAGCTGACGTTGAACTTCGGGCTGCGGTATGAGTATCTTCCGCGCATCCGCATGCTGGACAAGCGGCTGGCGAACCTGCTGGACATACCGCACCAGATGTATACGATCTCCGCCTCGTCGGTGCCGGCGTGCACAACGACGTTTGTGAATCCGTGCATTCCGGGCGGGATTGGCGCGGTACCGTTCAACAGCAACATCAAGTTCGGCAACAACGAGCCGCTGGCGGGGCCTTCGATCAGCGACAACATCGGGCCGCGGTTTGGTTTTGCGTATGCCTGGGGCGACAAGACGGTGATCAACGGCGGCGTGGGCATTTTCTACGACACAATTACAGCACGCAGCCAGTGGGTGCAAAACAATATCGAGGGGCCGACGTGGCCGTGGACGATTGGGATCTCGAACCAGCAGACCAACATTCTGCAGGGTGGGTTCTGGCCGGGAAGTTCGCAGAATCCGCTCACGCTGATTACAAATCTTGAGGGTAACTTCCCGAATCCCGTAGTGGCGTCGAGTCCGTGGCTGACGATAGGCGGCGGGTATACGTCGCAGCCGAACTACAAGGACCAGCGAGCGGTGGAATGGAACCTGCAGGTGCAGCAGCAACTGACGCCGACTACGCTGTTCTCGCTGGGATATGCGGGTCGAAGAGCACGCGACTGAACTACACCGGATTTGCCAATGCGGCGCAGCATGCGTCGAACTCGGCGACTACGACGCTGGCTCAGGTGGATGCGTTGAAGTATATGCCGTGGATGGCGCCGAACTGGCACTACTCAATCGACACGGGCTATGGAAACTACCATGCACTGCTGGTGGGACTGCAGAAACGGTTCTCTAACTCGCTGAATTCGATTGTGTCCTATACGTGGTCGAAGTCGCTGGACAACAGCAGCGGATGGTTCGAGGCGGAGAATGGCACGGGCGGCGGGTCGGTGGTGCAAAACTATTTTGATCCGCGCAATGCTTACGGCATCTCCTCTTATGACCTGCGGCACTACTTTTCGTGGAGCACGGTTTATTCGCTTCCGTTCGGACCTGGGCAGAAGTGGTTGCATACAGGGATTGCTTCATACCTGCTGGGCGGGTGGAAGGCAAACTACCTATTCCAGATCCGCTCGGGGCAGCCTTTCAACCTGAATGTGGGCGGCGATCCGGCGTATATCTCTGGAAACAACGGGTCGGTGGCGAGCTACGCGCGACCGAATGTGATTGGGAATCCGCTGCAGGGAGGCTGCGGCGCGACTCCGGTTGGGACGCGTGGGCCGAATGGCTTCTGCATGATCAATCCGGCTGCGTTCGCAGTGCCGGTGGCATCGTATGGGAATATGGGGAAGATGCCGTTCCGGGTTCCTTCTTTCAACAACCTGGATTTCTCGCTTGTGAAGGTTACGCCGATATGGGAGAGCGTGAGCCTGGAGTTCCGCGCGGAGTTGTTCAATCTGTACAACGTTGTGATTCCGGGGAACCCAGGAACGACGATTGGGAATGCCTCGGCTGGACTCGCGACCACGCAAGGAAATACTCCGAGAGAGTTGCAGTTTGGTGCAAAGATCGTTTTCTGAAACTGCTAGGAAGCAGCTCTTCCTCTATAGATCATCACTGGCCGCCGAGCTTGCATCTGTACCGTAACCCGCCGCCCGACGAGGTCACACTTCGTCGGCTCCGCCCGATCGGCGAACAAAGCCTTCGCGGTTATGTCCTGCGTATTCCAGGCCGGAGGCAGAGTAGCCACCAACGGACCATCTGCAATGGAGTACATCGCGATTCGGTCCTCACCTAGTGGACAGAATGTTGAGCTGTCCCGTGCCACCTCCGCTCCATCCAGAGTGACGCTGTAGCTTTTCTTCTCCCAATCAATGTCCTCAAGGTTACCGGATCCCTCGAGAGTCGTCGTCGTCCGGTCCTGCACCCTCTCAAATCCCTCGATATTGAGCAGATGCAGACGGAACCACGGCACCATCGCAAGGTAGAACGAGTCGAGCATATTTGGGATAGGTGTATCGCCGTTGAAGATGCTGTGCCGTGCCTCGCCGTAGAACATCATCAGCAGAAGCGGAAGGTCGCCCCGGTTGCCCGCACGACCCCAGACTGCGCTCTTGCGATAGATCAGGGGAAGCATAGGTACAGGCTTGCCGCCAAACGGACAAGGAGTTGGCCCTCCAGCGTACCAGCACATGCTTATCTTCCCGATATACGGGTAGCGCAACCCTTCCGAGGTTACATCCACGCCATGCTTCTTGAACTCCTCCAGTACGCGATAGCGCCCTGCGTACAGGTTGCGAATGCCGCTCGCCGGATGCTTCGGATCCCAGTCATTCCGGATAGCGAAGTACGAGAGCACATCGACGTGGATCGTTCTGGGTAGCTTGTACCGTTCGCAGGTGTACCGCACACGCTCCACCCCAGGCCCTTCCATATATTTCGCCAGCCCTTGAATGTACGACTCCTCGCCGGTCCATTCGCGGCTCTTCCACAAATCGCCGTCCGGCTTTCTCGCGATCATGTTTTCGTTCCAGGCCGGGCTGCTGCGATAGGCGTCATCGTAGTTGTCAGACAAACTCAACGTCGTTTTCAGCGACTTTGTTCGCTCCATCAGCCGCATCATGCCGTCATATCCGCCGATGCGCTCGTCAACCACGTTCACAGCCGGATATCCCGTATCTTTGCCCCGAAACTGCCAACCCCAGAGATGCACAAGTTGTGGCGAGCCATCGGTCAGCGCATGCACATTGCGGATCATCTCTTCACAACGCTCAAAGGTTGCGGAAGGCTTTGGGAACTTAGGCTCATCGGTCCTGATCCCATAGATGAATTTGTCGTCGTAGAAGTGATTCGGGATTCCAGGCATTCGGGCGCGAACCAGCTTCGCTCCATCGATCCAGCTAAGGGGAGCAACTCCAGTTGCCGGCTCCAGGAAGTCCAGCCGGCAAGCAGACTTTTGATCCACGATAAGGTTCGGTGTCGACTTGTTACCGCAGTTCCTCGCCGCTCCGCGGCCAAGGTTCATGTCGTAGCAAGCGCCTCCATCAACTCGAAACACCTTCGTCGTTCCGAGACACGCTCTCCGATTCGGAGCCTCACCTGTGACCGACAACAGCGTCCCATCCATGAACGCTGTCGTCTCCTGCACACAAACCGCCCCAGAGTGACCGGCCATAATCACTGGAAGAATTCCATTGATTTCTCCCCAAAAGGTGTTCAACCCCAGCTTCCCAGCCTTGGCCTCCCGCAACGCCACCATATCGCCGCCAGCATCCCCATGCGCCAGCCAGGCATCGCGTTCGTCTTCATCGACGCACACAAGCGAAGGCATGGCGATCGAGATCAACTCAAACCCATCGTGTTCCCGGACCTCTTCCAACGTCACGCGAATACTGCAGGCCTCGATCGTGTAGCGCAGCGTGAAATCAGCCCCAGGAGCATTGGGCGCATACATCGCAGTAAAGCGGAAGTCGGCGCTGTGCTCTGAGACCCTGCTCTCGGTCGGCCTCGCCATGACTCCGGCGAATCCCCATGGTTTGCGTCGGCACAACCGCACATTCAGTGCTGCGCCGGAACCTTCCCCTTTGAACGGTATACCGGACTTGAGCAAGCGATACTCAAAGAGTAGTCCGTCGGTCCCGTCAAGGCTTACCTCAAGTGACGACGACCGTAGCATCACTGGTCTGGTCGGTGCCTCTCTTTTCCCCCCTTGCTCCGCCACAAGCCGCGGAAGAAAGCTTGCGCCACCTGCCGTTGCAAGTCCAGATGCTCCTAACTTCAGGAAGGTCCGCCGATTGATAGTTTCAATGTCTTCCTGCATTTCCCTATTTGCCCCAAAACAAAAGGTTTTCAGTCTGAATCGATTCGCGTCAGGAAAGAACGTAAAGCTGGCATCGAGGAACTTATACGCGAGCAGAGATATCTTTGCCAAGGCATAATTTCAACAGCAAAAATCCATTTTTATCTCATTTTTGAACGCGCTTGTTGTGACCGATTAAGGGGCTCATTTCCGAGAACATATCTTCCTTATCACCAGTGGGACAGATGCGAGCGGGTGCAGCCACGCCGCCACTTCCGCTCCGAGAGGAGCGTCCGTTAGATCGCTGCGCGAAGGAAACCATCGAATAGCCGTCGGAAGGTCTTGTAAGGAGGACGCAGCACCATCGGCCAGACTGAAACAACATATTCCTTGTTGTTCTGTGCGGTTTTGACTTCTGCATTCTTTCCGAGACGACCGATGAAGATGACTTTGTTGATTATGTGGAATTGGGGTGGTTTTGCCAGCGCGATTTCGCGACGCAGCCACTGGCTGCCGGGTAACCGCCGCCGCAGACGTAACGATAGGTCGGTTTAGCATTGTTCCTCGCTTTCACTTGTGTGCATGGGAGGCGCTGCCTCGATCTGGAGAAGACGATCTGGAGTCGGCACATCTCGAAGATTTGCGATGAGTTTTTCGTAAGCGGCTAGTCCCTGCTCGACCGCTTCCAATTCAGGCTCAGACAGAGGGATATCCTGCCGTAACCTGAGCAGATTTGTCGTGGCCTCCAGCATTTGCGCGCGCGCTGATTCTTTCGGCACGTAAAACGAACATTGCGCACAGGCCATGCGGTGAGGGCATTGATCGAAGAAGTCATACGTGCAGTATCCGTGGCCGAGATCGAAGAACTTCCATGCCTCGTCGGCCGCCAGTCCTTTCCGAACGACATCCTGATCGATCAGCACTTCGATCGCGCGAACGTTCCGCTCGAAGTAGCCTGCCTTTTCATACGATTTGGTCAGTTTCGACGGGTTGATCTTTGCGTAGTACTGGGTCGTGCACGGGTTCTTGTGTCCCAGCCATGCCTGGACCTCGAACAGCGACATCGGTTCGCGCGCGTTGAAGAGCTGCGTGGCGATGGTGCTGCGCGCCCGGTGACTCGTGATGCGGCCACGGACATCCTTGTTTGGAATGCCCGCTTTCGCGCATAGCGAGGGGATCAGCACTTTATTGATGTACTGATATCCCAGTGCTTTGGAGCGGTAGGCAAGAAGATAATCGACCTGCTCGCCCGTCTTCGGGTCGATGAGTTTCATCTGACCAGGTCGCTCTTTCTCCCATGCCTCGACGATTTCACCGACGATCGTATCCACAGGCTTTGAGAACGCCGCGCTTGTCTTATTGACCGGGATCGATAGTAGACAAACACGCTCACCCGGAGCGTTTTCCTGCCAACGTATACACCCAAGTCGCAGTCTACGGATTTCGTCCCAGCGTAGTCCGGCGAAGAGCCAGATCACCGACAACGCCCGCACTAACGATAAAGGATAGTAGTGAGATCGGCCACGATCCGGACTGCCCTGGGCGGACAGGTCCGCTGCCGTGATGTTCAACCCAGCCCAGATCAGCTTGGCCCAAACATCATCCGGTAGCACGCGGGGATCGAAGCCGATGAGCGCTCGCAGCGATCGCGGCACACGGAACGCTAAATGTGGATCAAAAGCACGCGGGATAATCTCCCAGTCCTGCAAGTCACGGAAGGAGGTACGCAGCGTATAGATCACATCGATCTTGCTGTTCGCGCACACGGGCTTGCCAGAGTTAGTAAAACGGCGCGCTATTTTGCTTAGCGACCATTCGCAGCTCTTCAGATCGACGCACATCGCCATGGCCTCCGACGCGACCGTGCGTGTCCATTGCTCTGGGCTCTCGATATGGGGGCGCGTCGCATGGAGCCAGCGGCCTACAGCAAGAAGCCGATAGTACATGCGAAGCCGGCTGCGTGGTGTGAGTGTAGAAGTCTCGTGCCAGTACCTCGCCAACCGAGCCCATTCACGAGGAACATTGGTAATGATTTCTTCAGGTGCGCCGCGGATCATCTTTGGCTGCAATCCGAGCCGGCGAACAGGCTGGTCGATGATTCCCTCCGATGCCAGCAGGCGGGACAGCGCGAACACACATTGCTCCAAGGCAACCGTACCGTTCAGCCCTTGAAGTTGGAGTAGAGCAGTCTCGGTGATGTCTTCTATGCGCGGCGATCGTGTGATCAGCATCAGCTGAGCCAGGGTGCGCGGCACCAGTCGCCGTGTACGGATACAATAACCCAATTCCCGGAGTCCGGCCTTGATCTTTCTATCGGCTGCCGCGAAACGCTTGAATCCAAAGATCCGGCGCGCCAGACACGAAAAGATATGTCGCCGTTTCGGGAAGCTCGCAAGCATATCAAAACCCCTTAGCAGGAAGGCCGTTGCGAGGATGCAATTGCCGTCATAACGGCGGCACTCTACCAGCTCGATCCACTCCGCGTCTGTCCATGCCCATAGCGCGCGGTCCCGACGTCCCATCTCCTCCAGAAGATAGAAGACCAGAGAGCGGCGCTTCGGCCCCTTGAACTCGATGTAGTCGAAGACATCATGCAAGGGACGAGAGAGCCGTTCGACAGCATCGAGCGGCGGTTGTCGCGTCTTGCTCGTCTTGATCCGTAACGGCAGTTCCAGCGTGAGGAAACAGCGTTCTCCAGAGGTCAGGTTGTGCGACCGATCATATCGGGTTGCCTCGACCGGCCAGCTCCACGTATCTGTCATTTTGCTAGCGTTCACTGAAACAGCCTTCCCATCGCTTCCAGCCGCTGCTGGTGCAACTGCGTCATAGTGGCATTGAACTTAGTAGCCAGGTCGCGTGCACTCAGATGCACATAGATCATGGTGGTCTCTATGCTGCGATGCCCGGCGAAGATCGCGATTTCATGGATGTCCCAATCGGCTCTCGCGAGGTCGGTCATGCACAGGTGCCGTAATGTGTGAGGCGTGAAGCCCACAGCTCCGGCGCGTTTTGCGATGACTGAGACGATCTTGGACCACGCCCATATCGAGACGGGTTGTGCACGGTTCCGCGGGGACTCCGACAAGAACAGCCGGCCGCGCTCTCGGCTCAACGTCCGCCGATGTTCAAGATACTGGCCATATAGTTCATCTGTTGTTGCTGAGTAGGGCAGGACACGTGACCGCCGGTTCTTGGTGGTCTCTGCACGGACGCGGATCGTGCGCCGCGACGGATCGATATCTCGCGTTTCAAGAAGGCACAGTTCTTCCCTGCGAAGTCCAGCGTCATAACTCATCGCCAGCATTAGGCGGTTACGGATAGGCTCTTTCGCGGTTTCGCCGAGAACCCGGCACCATTCCTCTTCTGTAGGAATCGTGGGCAGCTTGTGTTCTCGCCTTACGAGTGGCCGTGACGAGCGGCCTTCACCTTGACGGTATGGGTTCCTTGTACAGCGCCCCTCTTCCACCAGGAAGTCATAAAACATCCGCAGCGCCGCCAGATGCTGCTGGATCGTTGCATTGGCCATTCGGATGTCTGGCTCGTTTGGCGCAGTGGACGGTTTGACGAGATCGCCCAGATAAGCCCCGACCGTCTCCTGACCGATCTCGTGAGGCTCCTTGCCACAAGTGTTGATGAATCGAAGGTAGCGCTCCAGGTTGCGGCCGTAAGCCTCCAGTGTATTGAGCGCCAGACCGCGGCATGCCTGGAAGCCAAGCCATGCACGTGCGTCGTTCTGAGCTGCAACAAGTGGGACGCGGCCCCATCGAATCTGGCTGATGAGTTGGGTTAGATTTCATCTGTTCGTCTCCCCGGCGTGATTTGCGGATCGAGCGCCTACCGGGGCCGCTCGTCGACAGCCGACCTATCGTTACATCTGCGGCGGGGGTTACCCGGCAGCCAGTGGCTGCGTCGCGAAATCGCGCTGAGCAAAACCACCCCAATTCCACATAACTAATACCATTGTCTTTAGCTCCGTTATTTGGGTTTGTCCGTTGGATGCGGTACATGCTTGCCCGAAGGGTGTGCCGACGCGCCCCCTCCCAA
>WNFD01000614.1_pt1 | contig 35451 bp, 34 predicted proteins | sample 5400491 | NCBI WGS metagenome assembly WNFD01 (sample SAMN13153343, study PRJNA577476) | soil metagenome | isolation source: 120 cm saprolite under Douglas fir tree site 2 hole 2 replicate 2 | place: USA:California | collected 2015-04-18 | reverse complement strand
AGCCGCGCTTTGGTCTCCGGCGTGGCCACCCGGGTCAGGGCGCGAACCTTGGCGTAGGACAGCTCGCCGCGGGCCAGCGCCTGGGCCAACATGGGCAGCGTCCCTAAGGCGCGCGCGACCCGCACCCGTTCCCGGGCCGCGCCCAGGTCGAACCCCACCCGCCAGGAGAGCCAGGCCGCGCAGGTGCGGAAGCCCGTGTTCCAGCCTCCGCGGGCGTCGAACGCTCGGATCAGCTCGAGCAGGCGCGCAGTGGCCGCGTCGAGGTGCGCGGACAGCTCCGCGATCTCGTCACCGAGCCTGTCGAGCTGCGCGGCGGGATGCTGAGGGGCAAGCGGAGTTGGTGAAGGAATTTGCATTGGAGCCCTCCTCGTGTTGAGGCGACTCTACACCCTGGTTTTCGGGCTCCTCGGAAGCGCCCGGGACGGGCGATTTTCGGAGGCGGAATGATTTCTGATCCGCTCCCGCCAGTTTTTGCAGCGGCGGCCTCGCGCGGGCCACTGGGCCGGCACTTGAGTAGGGCTGTGCCTGCATGACCGAGTGGCGCAGTCAAGCCTGTCAAGCGGAAAAGTATCGCGATCCCACATGCGCATGTACCGGCGGATACGTTCCTGCCCGTCCACGAGGCCAGAGCGCTCCCGTAGGACTTCTTTGGTATCGTTAGGCGCCATGTATGGAAAAGGAGACATCGGCTTTCCGCAGCGCATCGCGTGCCTGAGCGCCGAGCACGTGGAGATCTGCTATGCGCTCGGGGCGGGGGACCGCGTGGTCGCCGTCCCCGGCACGGCGCATCGGCCTCCCGAGGCGCGCGAGAAGCCCAAGATCGGCGGCTTCACGACCTTCCGTGCCGACAAGATCCGGGAGCTCGAGCCCGACCTCGTCCTGGCCTTCTCCGATCTCCAGGCCGACATCTGCGCGGAGCTGATCCGTGGCGGGCTGCCCGTCTTCTGCTCCAACCCGCGCTCCGTGGACGACATCCTGGAAAGCATCCTCCTGGTGGGCGGGCTCCTCGGGCTCGACAAGGCCGCCCGTGACCTCGTGCAGGACATGCGAGATGACATCCGCCAGATCCGGGAGTTCTCGAGCGTGTGGCCGGACCGGCCGCGCGTCTACTTCGAAGAGTGGCATGACCCGCTCATCGCGGGGATCCGCTGGGTGTCGGAGATCATCGAGCTGGCCGGCGGGCGGGATATCTTTTCCGAGCTACGAGACAAGCCCTCGGCGAAGGAGCGCATCGTGGACCCGGGCGAAGTGGTACGCCGGGATCCTCAGATCATCCTGGCCTCCTGGTGCGGCAAGCCCGTGGACGTCGAGACGATACGGACAAGGGCGGGGTGGTCAGGCATCAGCGCCGTCAAGGCGGGACGAATTCACGAGGTGGACGGGGCTGATATCCTGTCTCCAGGGCCATCTGTCATGGCCGGCCTGCGGGTCATCCACGAGATCGTCCAGCAGGGTCTGGACCGTTAGCAAAAATCCCTCAACGAGGGTCTTCGCTCAGGTAGCCTAAGTGACCGGAAGTTAGGAAGCCGCAGCTCCTGTGTTCGGATATCGAACACAGTGAAGTTTCTCGTAGAATTACTAGAAGCCCCCTCGGCGGCCGATGCTAGGATCAAACCCTTCGCGCCAATGGAGAACCAAATGCTGGCCCGTCCGGAACGCTTCTTCGAAGACAGGTTTGGTCTCTCCGCATCAGCCCTCGATCGTCTTCTCGGATCAGAGCTCGCCGGCCGCGTCGATCACGCCGATCTCTTCCTCGAGTATCGCGTCAGCGAAGAGCTGGTCCTCGAGGAAGGCGCGGTCAAGAAGGCCTCGCGCCACGTGAGCCAGGGCGCGGGCATCCGCGCGCAGTCGGGAGAGCGCACGGGCTACGCGCACACCGATGATCTGGCGCTGCCCAATCTCGAGGAAGCGGCCCGCCAGGCCCGTGCCATCGCGGACTCTGCCTCGTCCTCGGCCGTGGTGGCGGTGAGCGGCGGCAAGCCTCACGATCTCTACAGTCTCGCCGAGACACCCATCACCGCGGCCCTCGACCGCAAGGTCAAGCTCCTCGGCCAGATGGATGCCGCCGCGCGAGCGGCCGATCCTCGCGTGCGGCAGGTCATCGCGAGCCTGGGCAGCGAAGACGTGGTGGTGCTCATCGCCACGCCTTCCGGCTGGACGGTGGGCGATGTCCGGCCGCTCACCCGGCTCAACGTCACCGTGATCGTGGAAGAGAACGGCAAGCGCGAGATGGGCGGCTATGGCGGCGGCGGGCGCGTGCCCTTCGACTTCTTCCTCGAGCAGGAGCGCTGGCGCCACTACACCTCCGAGGCCGTGCGGCAGGCCGTGATCAAGCTCCACGCCGTCGCGGCGCCCGCGGGCGAGCTCACGGTGGTGCTGGGACCGGGCTGGCCGGGCATCCTCCTCCACGAGGCGGTGGGGCACGGGCTCGAGGGCGACTTCAACCGCAAGGGCACCTCGGCCTTCTCGGGACGACTCGGCCAGCAGGTCGCCTCCGAACTCGTGACCGTGGTCGATGACGGCACCATCGCCAACCGGCGCGGATCGCTCAACGTCGACGACGAGGGCAACGTCACCCGGCGCAATGTCCTGATCGAGAACGGCATCCTGCGCGGCTACATGCAGGACCGCCTCAATTCCCGGCTCATGGGCATGGCCGCCACCGGCAATGGCCGGCGCGAGTCGTACGCGCATCCGCCCATGCCGCGCATGACCAATACCTTCATGCTCGCCGGGCAGGACGATCCCGCGGATATTATCCGCTCGGTTCCGCGCGGTCTCTATGCCGTCAACTTCGGCGGCGGGCAGGTCGACATCACCAACGGCAAGTTCGTCTTCTCGGCCAGCGAGGCCTACCTGATCGAGGACGGCCAGATCACGAAAGCGGTCAAGGGCGCCACGCTCATCGGCAATGGCCCCGACGCGCTGACGCGGGTGAGCCGTGTCGGCCACGACCTCAAGCTCGACGAGGGCGTGGGCACGTGCGGCAAGGATGGCCAGTCCGTGCCGGTGGGCGTGGGGATGCCGACCACGCGCATCGATGGCATCACCGTCGGCGGAACCCAGGTCTAGGCCGTGCTCGATCTCGTCCATGATGTCCTGAAGCGGGCGGGCGGGCGGGGAGCGACCGCGGCGGACGCCTTCCTCCTCGAGGACCAGGCCTTCTCGGCGCAGGTGAGGCTGGGGCAGGTGGACACCGTCAAGCACGCCCGCGAGCAACACCTCTCGCTGCGCGTCTTCGTCGGCCAGTCGGTAGCGGCGGCCTCGACGTCTGATCTCTCCCGCGCTTCCGTGGAGCGCCTCGTGGAGGAGGCAGTCTCGCTCGCCCGGGTGACGGCGCCCGACGCGCTCGGCGGGCTGCCCGAGGCGGGCGACCTCGCCCGTAGCATTCCGAGCCTCGACCTCCACGATCCGACGGGCCACGACCTCGCGCCCGAAGACAAGATCACGCTGGCCCGGCGCTGCGAGGCGGCGGCGCTCGAGACCGACCCCCGCATCACCAACTCCGAAGGCGGGGACTTCGCCGATCGCCAGACGCGGTATGCGTACGGCACGAGCCACGGCTTTGCCGGCGAGTACGAGACCTCGTCCTTCAGCCTCTCGGCTTCACCCGTGGCCTCGCAGAATGGCCAGATGCAGCGCGACGGCTGGTATCACGCCACCCGCAAGCGCGAGCGCCTCGACGCTCCCGAGGACATCGGGCGCACCGCGGCCCGCCGCGCCCTCCGTCGCCTCGGGGCCCGGCGCGTCAAGACCTGCGAGGTGCCCGTGATCTTCGATCCCGAGATGGCGGCGAGCCTCATCCGTCACATCGCGGGTGCCGCCGCGGGCCCCTCGCTCTATCGCGGGGCTTCTTTCCTGGTGGGCAAGCTCGGGGAGCAGATCGCCTCGCCCGCCGTCACCCTCGTGGATGACGGGACTGTCCCCGGAGCCCTGGGCTCGCGGCCCTTCGACGGCGAAGGCCTCCCCGTGCGCCGGACGGTGGTCGTGGACAAGGGCGTGCTCACCTCGTATCTCCTGGATACCTACACGGCCCGCAAGCTCGGCATGGCCTCCACGCACCACGCCGCCCGCGACGGCAGCGGGGTCACCGTGGGCACGACAAACTTCTACCTGGCCGCGGGCCCCACGGATCCGCGCGTGCTCGTGGCCGGTGTCAAGCAGGGTCTCTACGTCACGGAGCTCATCGGATTCGGGGTCAACGGCGTCACGGGCGACTATTCCCGGGGCGCCGTGGGCATGTGGATCGACAATGGCGAGCTGGCCTATCCCGTGGAAGAGATCACGGTGGCAGGCAATCTGCTCGAAATGTTCCGCGCCATCGAGGGCGTCGGGAATGACCTGGTCTTCCGCGACCGCACCGCGGCGCCCACGGTCCTGATCGGCAAGATGGTCGTGGCCGGAGCCTGACAGGAGCCCGTCACCGCGATGCTCATAGACAGCCACTGCCACCTTCACGATCCCGCCTACGAGGACCTGCGCGGCACGCTCGCGCGGGCCACCGAGCACGGCGTCTGGGGCGCCATCGCCGTCGGCTGCGACCTCGAGACCAATGTTCGCACGCTCAAGGCGGCCACCGCCTCCGGCAAGGCCGTGTGGCCCGCCATGGGTTTTCATCCCGAGTGGCACCACCTGACCGATGAGGACCTGGCGGGCGTGGAGTCGCAGCTCATGGCCAACCACGCGTGGCTGGTGGCCCTGGGCGAGGTCGGGCTGCCCTGGTACAGCCTCGAGGGCGCGAGCGACGCGGCGGACCGCATGACGCGGGCGAGACGACACCTCGGGCGGCTCCTCGATCTGGCGCGTCGCTATGACCTGGCCGTCATTCTCCATGCTCCCCACGGGGCGGCCGTGGGCGCCCTGGAAGCCCTCAAGACCCACGGCATCGATCGCGCCGTCTTCCACTGGCACAAGGCGCCCGCCGAGGTGACCCGCGACATCGTGGAGTCGGGCTACGTCGTGTCGGTGACGCCCGAAGTGATCTACCGCGAGCGGGACCGCGAGATGGTCGAGGCGGTGCCCCTGACCTCCCTCCTCGTGGAAAGCGACGGCCCGTGGCCGTACAAGGGCGAGCTCGAGGGGATGCCTTCGGGCCCGTGGGTCGTCACGCGGGTGGCCGAGGAGATCGCCAAGATCAAGCGGACGCCCGTCGACGAAGTCATCGACCAGATCGGCGCCAACACCTGCGCCCTCTTCGATCTTCCCTGGTCGTGATCAGCGAGCCCTTCGCGCTGTCCATCGCCGGCGCCTCCGTGGTGGGTGTGCTGCACCTGCCTCGGCGCCAGCCCGCGCCCTGCGTGATCGCCTGCCATGGCATGGGCGCTTCCAAGGACAGCGACAAGTATCTCCTGCTCGCCCAGGATTTTCCGGAGGCCGGCCTCGCCCTCGCCCGCTTCGACTTCCGGGGCAGCGGCGAGTCGGGCGGGCTCGGCCGCAATGCCACCATCGCCTCGCGCATCGCCGACGTCGAAGCCGTGCTCGAGCATCTCGAGGGGCACGCGGCGCTCAACGGGCGCTTCGGCCTGCTCGGCTCGAGCCTCGGGGGCTATGTCGCGCTGTGGGCGGCCTCACGTCGCCGCGCGGCCATGCCGGTGGTGACGTGGAATGCCCCGGCAAACCTGACGGGGCTGCCTCCCTCGGATCCGACCGATATCACCGCGCCCGGGCCCGCCCTCGTGGCCGAGGTGCGAGCGGGCCGCAACGCCGTGGCGCCCGCGGGGGTGGCCAGCCTGCTCGTCGTTCAGGGCGGCTGTGACGACGTGGTGCCGCCCGAGCATGGGCGCGCGCTCTTCGAGCGGGCGGGGGAGCCGCGGGAGCTCTGCATGCTTCCGGGGGCCGATCATCGCTTGACCGATCCACTCCACCGGCACGAGGCGGTAAAGCGAAGCCGCGACTGGCTGCTCCGGCACCTTCACACGGAGCCCGCATGATCAACGCCGCCCGGATCAAGGACGAGTTCCTCGACCTCGTCTCCATCTCGAGCCTGTCCAGGCGCGAGGGAAGCATCGCGCGGCGCCTGGAGACCATTCTCAAGGGCATGGGGGCCACGATCGAGGTGGACGATGCCGGCGAGAAGGTGGGGGGCGAGACGGGCAACGTGCTGGCGCGGTTCGCGGGCACCAAGCCGGCCGCGGCGCCCTTCCTGCTCTCGGCTCACATGGACACGGTGGGGCCCGCCGAGAAGATCCGCGTCCAGGTCGAGGGCGACATCGTGCGCACGGACCGGACCACGGTGCTGGGCGGTGACGACAAGGCCGGGATCGTGGCTATCCTGGAGGCCATCCGGGTCCTGCGCGAGGCGAGCATTCCTCACGGCGATATCGAGGTGGTGCTGAGCATCTGCGAGGAGACCGGTCTCCTCGGGGCCAAGCACTTCGACACGGGGCGCCTCAAGGCGCGCCGCGGCCTCGTCCTCGACGTGGATGGTGTCTGCGAGCTCATCACGCGGGCCCCCGCGGCCAACCGGCTCACCTTTACCGTGACGGGCCTCGAGGCGCACGCCGGCATCTGCCCGGAGCGGGGCCTGTCGGCCATCCAGATCGCCAGCGAGGCCATCGCCGGCATGAAGCTCGGTCGGCTGGATGCCGAGACCACCGCCAATCTCGGCGTGATCGAGGGCGGCCTCTCCACCAACATCGTGCCGACGCGGGTGATCGTGAAGGGCGAGGCGCGGAGCCTGTCCGTGGAGAAGCTCGAGGCGCAGACCGAGCACATGCGGCGCCGCTTCGAGGAAGCCGCCGCCCGCCACGAGGTCGCCCTGGAAGCCGGCGTGCACCGGGCGCGCTTCGAGGCTCAGATAGACCGGCAGTATGAGCGGCTCGACGTTCCCGACCACGCGCCCATCGTCGGCCTCGTCAACCAGGGTGCGAAGAAGCTCGGCCGGACCTTGACCACGCGGGCCACGGGCGGCGGCTCTGACGCCAACGTCCTCGCCGCGCGGGGGCTCGAGATCGCCAACCTCGGCTGCGGGATGCGCGATATCCATACCGTCAACGAGTGGGTGGACCTGAAGGACATCCACACGACGGCCGCCCTCGTTCTGGAGACCCTGAGAGCCCACGCTGGCTGACGTAGGATAGGCACCGTGGAGCGCATCGGAGATCTCCTCCTCGAGCACGCTCCGGCCGTGGGGCCGGTGAAGCCCTATCCGCTCCTCCTCGTCCACGGCATGAATGGCGGCGCCTGGTACTTGCGCCCCTGGCTCTACGCCGCCGCCCAGTCGGGCTGGGACTCCTGGGCCGTCAATCTTCGCGGGCACCACGGCAGCCGGCCCGTGACCGACCTGGGCCGCGTCTCGGTCTCGGAATACGTCGAGGACGTGGAGGATTGCCTGCGCCAGTTCGGCGAGGCGGTGGTGATCGGGCACTCCATGGGCGGGCTGATCGCGCAGAAAGTGGCCGAGGGCGGGCGTGTTCGCGCGGCGGTCTTTGCCACGAGCGCCGCGCCCCACGGCATCCGCGTGGTCACGTGGTCGCTGCTGATGTCCCTGCCGCACTACGCCCTGGCCATGCTGCGAAGCCGCGAGTTCACGCCCACCCGCGAGGACGCCCTCCACTTGATCGGCAATCGGCTCTCGCCCGAGCGCCAGGCCTGGGCCTTTGCCAACCTGGTGCCCGAGTCGGCGCGCGCGGCCCGCCAGATGGCGCTGGGCAGGATCACAGTAGACGCCGCGGCGATCCGGTGCCCGACGCTGGTCCTCGGCGCCGCGGACGATCGCATCACCCCGGCCGCCGTCCAGCGCAAGATCGCCGCGCGCTATGGCTCCCGATATCTCGAGGCGCCCGGACACGGCCACCTCCTCATGCTCGAGGAGGGCTGGGAGCAGCCCTTCGCGGACGTCCTGAACTGGCTCGACGAAGTCACCAAGCCTGCCTAGTACGGCCCCGCCGAGAATTTTCTAGGAGCGGCGGAGTTGGATGATGGACGCCGCGTGGAGGAGCCAGGCGAGGGGGACAAGGAAGCCGGGCAGCCAGATATAGGGCCAGTCGCCGATGAAGGTGACGGGCGGATCGGTGAGGAAGACGCGGAAGGGCGACGGCGTCGAGAGCTGGGCGTGGACGACGACGTTGAGGAGAATCAGACAACCGATCGCGTTCCACCAGAGGGCGACCTGCTTCGGCCATACTTTCCTGACGAAGCAGAAGTACACCACGGGGATGGCGGTCAGGCCCACCAGGATGTCCACGTTGCGCCCCTCGAAGGTCATGATCGCGGGCGCCCGATGCTGGACGTAGAGCAGCCAGAGAATGATCTCCATGAGGATGCGGAAGGACTGCAGATAGATCGGCCACTCGAGCGGAGTCGCGGCGAGAAGGGCGCGCGTCTGTCGCGAGTAAGTGAGGAGGAGCAGGCCGCCGATCATCGGTACGAGCACGGCGGGCAGGAGCCGGGGCGGCAGACGGCTCCAGTCCGCGAAGAACCCCTGGATGGCGAGCGAGCCCGTGAGGGCAAGCCAGCCGATGAGGCCGAGGCCGGCCACGCCAGGGACGCGCCGGCGCGCCGACCACCGGATCACGATGGCGGCCAGGATCATCACCTGGGCGATGAACAGGAAGTCGGTCAGCTTTTCCATCGGCGGGGCTTCAGCCCCGCGCGGAGCTGAGATCCCGTGCCGCCGACTCGCCGGCTATCCTGCCGAAGACGGAGCCGGCCATGAGCCCGGCTCCGCCCGGATAGTTGTGGTAGAAGAGCCCGCCCACCAGCTCGCCCGCGGCATAGAGGCCGCGAATGGGCTGGTCCTCGATGTCCTGCACCTGAGCGCGAAGATCCACCCGGAGACCGCCGAAGGTGAAGGTGATCCCGCACGTGACGCCGAAGCCCACATAGGGCGGCGTGTCGAGGGCCTGGGCCCAGTTCGTCTTGGGGGGCGTGATGCCCCGCGTCCCCCGTCCGTCGAGGATGGCGGGATTGAAAGGCTTGTCCTGCACGGCGGCATTGAATTCGCCGACGGTGCGGACGAGGCCCTGCGGGTCGATCTCGAGCTTCCTGGCCAGCTCCTCGATGGTCGGGGCCTCCGCCTTGGTGATCTCGCGGATGCGGTACTCCTCGCGAAGGAGGGGCAGGGTCTTCTGATCGAAGATCTGGAACGCCGTCTGCTGAGGCTGCCGGATGACGGCCTGTCCGTACTTGACGTACGTGAAGTTGCGGAAGTCCGCGCCCTCGTCGACGAAGCGCTGGCCGTGGACATTCACGATGATGCCCAGCGGGTAGGAGTGCTTCTGGAACATGTCCCCGACCTTGCGGTCGCCGAAAGGGGGCGCGTTCAGATCCCACTGGACGGCATGACAGGAGGACCAGTGGCCATAGGCCTGCGCTCCGATGTCCAGCGCCATGCGGATGCCCTCGCCCGTGTTGTGGCGGGTGCCACGCACGCGGGCGAGGTCCCAGTTCGGTCCGAGATAGCGCGTCCGCATTTCCGGGTTCGCCTCGAAGCCGCCACAGGCCAGGACCACCGCGCGGGTCGGGATCTCGACGAGGCCTTCCGGGGCGCGCACGACGAGCCCCGTGATGCCGCCCTGGTCATCGGTGAGGAGCCGCCGCGCCCCGTGGCCGTAGCGCACCTCGATGCCCACCTTGCGCGCGCGATCGAGCTGCATCTCCACGAGGCCGGGCCCGCCGCCCACCGCCTCGACATTGAGCCCGCCCCAGAACTGGTGCTTGCCCTCGACCTGGTAGGACTGGCGGGCGAACATGAGGATCCAGCGGAGCCCCTGGCTCCGCATCCAGGCCACGGTGGGACGCGAGCGCTGGACGAGATGCTGGGCCATGTCGAAGTCCGCGCGCCCCTCCGTCACCCGCATCAGGTCGTCGTAGAACTGGTTCTCCGTGTAGGGAGGGACCACGATGGCGCGCGCCTCCTCCTCGGAGATGTCGGGCAGGATGTCGCGCCGGAGATCCTCGAGCCCCTGGTGGGCGAAACGGAACCCGCCCGCCGTGAAGAAGGAGTTACCGCCGCGCTGAGACTCCGGCGCCTTCTCGACGATCAGCACAGAAGCGCCGGCTTCTCGCGCAGCGAGAGCCGCGCAGAGGGCGGCGTTGCCGCTTCCCGCCACCACAACGTCGTAGGTCGGACTCATCGATGAGCTCCCGTGAGGTCCTGCCGGTTAGCCGACGATCTCTTCGCCCCCGTCCACGCCGATGACATTCCCAGTCATCCAGTACGTGTCCGGATGCGAGAGCACCACGATGGCCTTGGCGACGTCCTCGACCGTGGTCAACCGCCGATGCGGATTGCGCCGGAGGGCGGAGTCCTTGATGGCGTCGCTGCCGGGGATCTTCTGCAGCGCCGGCGTGTCCGTCACGCCGGCCCGGATGGAGTTGGCCGCGATGCCATGCGGAGCCAGCTCCACGGCAAGCTGGCGGATATTGGACTCGAGGGCGGCCTTGGCCGCCGACACCGGCCCGTAGAAGGGCAGGGCGCGCGCGCCTCCCGACGAGGTCATGGCATAGATGCGGCCGCCCCGCCCCATGAGTCCGCGCCCCACCAGCTCTTGCGCCCAGTAGATGAGGCTGTGGGCCATCACGTCGACCGTCATGTCCATCTGCGCCTTCGTGACGGCCTCTTTCATGGGGTCGGTCATGAAGAGCTTGAGGGTGCCGAAGGCCAGCGAGTGGAGCATCACGCGGAGCTGGCCTTCCTCGCCCCGCTCGCGCAGGATGCGCTCCATGTCCGCCGCCGTCTCCGCGCGCCTCTCCTCGTCCGCCGCGTTGATGTTGTAGAACCGCGCTTCGCGGCCCATGCCCTTGATCTCCGCCGCGAGGCGCTCGGCATTGGGGAGGGTGGCCTTGCGATCGAGGTGCACGCCGAAGACATTGAGTCCGGCCCGGGCCAGGGCCATGCTCGTCGCCGCCCCGAAGCCGGAAGACGCGCCGAGAACGAGGGCCCAGCCGCTGAGCGAGATCGGTTGCGACTCCGTCGGCATCCTGTGCATCTCCTTGGCCGCTCGCGTTCCCGTCCCGCGAACCGCGCGAGCATTCTATCATTCCGCCGCCGCATGCTACCATGAGGCCCCCATGGGCCGGACGGCAGGCATCATCCTCATCGGCAACGAGCTCCTCTCCGGCAAGGTCGTGGACGCCAATGCGGCCTACCTCTGCCGCGAGCTGCGCGCCCTCGGAGTGGACGTGCGCCGCATCGTGGTCATCCCCGACGAGGTGGACCAGATCGCGGCGGAGGTGGCGCAGTTCAGCGGGCGCTTCGACGTGGTCTTCACCTCGGGCGGCGTGGGGCCCACCCACGACGACGTGACCATCGAGGGCGTGGCGCGCGCCTTCGGGGTGCCCGTGGTGCGGGACGCGCGCATGGTCGAGGTCATCCAGCGCTTCTCGGGCGGCAACCTCAACGCGGCGCGCCTGCGCATGGCCGAGATCCCCGAAGGGGCGCTTCCCATGATGGGCGACGGGCTCGTCTTTCCCGCCGTGGTGATGAGGAACGTCTACGTCTTGCCGGGCGTGCCCGAGCTCTTCCGCCAGAAGTTCGAGGGGCTCAAGGAGCAGTTCCGCGACGAGCCCTTCCATCTCGTCAGCGTCTTTCTGAGCGTGGGCGAGGGAACGCTGGCCGAGCACCTCAACGAGGTCGTGCGCGGCTATCCGGAGCTCATGCTGGGCTCCTACCCCGAGCTCGCCAATCCCGAGTACAAGGTCAAGGTCACCCTCGAGTCCAAGGATCGAATCTACATGGAGCGGGCCCTTGGCGACTTTCTCGCGAGGCTGCCCGCCTCCGTGGTGGTGCGCATCCAGAAATAGATTTTCGAGCCGCAACGGAGGAGGCCGTCATGACGCTCGACGTACCGTTGCTCAGATCGGACACGCCCGGTGTGGCCAACGTTCTCCACTTCAACAACGCGGGCTCTGCCTTGCCGCCGCGTCCGGTCCTCGACGCGGTGACGAGCCACCTGGCGCGCGAGGCCGCCATCGGCGGCTACGAGGCCGCGGACGAAGCCGCCGATCGCATCGCGGATGTCTACGACGCCGTCGCCACGCTGATCGGTGCGCGCCCGGACGAGATCGCGGTCGTGGAAAACGCCACGCGCGCCTGGGACATGGCCTTCTACGCGGTTCCGTTCCGGGCGGGCGACCGCGTCATCACCGCGCGGGCCGAGTACCTGTCGAACTACCTCGCGTTCCTGCAGATGAAAGCGCGCGTGGGGATCGAGATCGACGTGGTCGACAGCGGCGCGTCCGGGCAGCTCGACCTCGCCGCGCTCGAGCGCGCGATCGGTCCGCGCACGAAGCTGATCGCGATCACGCACGTGCCCGGGCGAAGCGGGCTCGTCAATCCGGCGGCCGACGTCGGCCGCATCGCCGCGCGCCACGGCATCCTCTATCTGCTCGATGCCTGCCAGTCGGTCGGCCAGCTCGCGGTCGATGTGCGGCAGATCGGCTGCCACATGCTCGCGGCCACGGGCCGCAAGTATCTGCGCGGGCCCCGCGGCACCGGTTTCCTCTACGTGCGGCGCGACACCATCGAGAGCCTCGAGCCGCCGTTCATCGATCTCCACGCCGCCTCCTGGACCGACAGCGACACCTACGTCGTCCGCGACGACGCGCGCCGGTTCGAGAACTGGGAGCGATTCATCGCTGGCCAGATCGGCCTGGGCGTCGCCGCCCGTTACGCGATGCGCGTGGGCATCGACGCGATCGAAGCACGGGTCAAGGCGCTCGGCGCGCTGCTGCGGCGGGAGCTCGCGAAGCGACCCGGCGTGAGCCTGCACGATCGCGGAGTGGAGCAGTGCGGGATCGTCGCCTTTCTCAAGGACGGCGAAGCGCCGGCCAAGACGCGCGACCGGCTGCGCGCCATGAACATCAACGCCCACGAGGCCCACTTGTCGCGGCTCGATCTGCCCGCACCCGGAATCGACGCGCTCGTCCGCGCCAGCGTGCACTACTACAACGACGAGTCCGAGGTGGAGCGCTTCGTTCGGGCGGTGGCGGGCTAGACTCCTGTCGGGCCAGGTCTAGCCGGCTGCTCGAGCCCGGATATTCTCGTGGCGGCCCTCCGGGAGGCGAATGCTATCCTGGGGTCATGACGGACGAGACGGGCCATCTGGAGACGGGACGCCGGGTCGCCGCCATGATCTACGGCGCCATGATGGGGAGCGTCCTCCTCTACGCCGTGGCCGTCGAGGTGGTGAACCTCTCGCAGGCACCCTTCTCGGGCTTCGCGGGCACGCCCCTGGATCCCATGGTCCGCTACGCGCTCTGGGGTGTCGCGCTCGTCCAGGTCATGCTCATCCTGGTGGTGCGCCGCTCCCTCCTCGCAAAGTCGCCCGGGCCCGCCCCGGGGGCTTCGATCGCCAAGCTCATCACGGTCGCCATCGTCACCGCGGCCCTCGCGGAGATCCCGGCCGTTCTCGGCCTCGTGCTCTTCATGGTCTCGGGGCTGCGGGCGGACTTCTACGCGCTCCTGACCCTGTCCCTGTTGCTCCTCGCCACGTGGTTCCCGCGGCTCGAGTCCTGGCGCGAATGGGCGGCGGAGCCGCCTGCCAGAGGTTGAATCCGTCGCGGCGCATATGAGCGCTTCGCCCTATCAGCTCAAGTCCGATCCGTATTCGAGCCATGCCCTTATCTTGAGGACGCTGGGCGAGGGACAGGGACGGCGCGCCCTCGACGTCGGCGCCGCCGACGGCTTTCTCTCCGAGCTTCTCACGCGCCAGGGCTGGCAGGTCACGGCCCTCGAGCGCGATCCCGCGCAGGCCGCCAAGGCGCGCGGGCGTTGCCACGAGGTCATCGTGGCCGACCTCGACGCGGCCGCGCCCAAGCTCTCGGGCGCCTTCGACGCCATCGTCTACGGCGACGTGCTCGAGCACCTGACGGACCCGCTGCCCGTGCTGGTGGCGATCAATCGCGCGCTCGCGCCCGACGGCCGCGTGGTCGTCTCCGTCCCCAATGTCGCCCATCTCTGGGTGCGTCTCCAGCTCCTGCGCGGTCGCTGGGACTATGGCGACCGCGGCATTCTCGACCGGACGCACCTGCGCTTCTTCACCCGCCGGACCTTCGTCCACTTCCTGGAAGACGCGGGACTGACGGTGACGGAGCTCGCCTCCACGCCGGTACCGCTGCCCTTGATGGTGCCGCCGCGCCTGCATGGAGCCCTGCTGGACGCCGTCCACGCGACCAGCGCCGCGGCGGCGCGCGCGTGGCCCGGCGGGCTCGCGTATCAGCTCGTGGCCGTGGGCCGCCGGGCGGCCGCCACGGGAGGACGCTGATGGCCCCGCCCAAGGTCGTGGTGGTCATGCCCGCCTACAACGCCGGGCGCACGCTCAAGCTCACCTACGAGGAGCTGCCCAAGGAGTCGGTCAGCCTCGTCATCCTGGTGGACGACGGATCGCGCGACCAGACCCTCGAGATCGCGCGCGAGCTGGGCCTGGAGATCTTCGTCCACGACAAGAACTACGGCTACGGGGCGAACCAGAAGACGTGCTACACGGAGGCCCTCAAGGCGGGGGCGGACATCGTGGTCATGGTCCACCCCGACTATCAGTACGATCCGACCCTCGTGCCCAAGATGATCGAGCCCATCGTGAAGGGCGAGGCCGATCTCGTCCTGGGCTCGCGCCTCAAGGGCGGAGGCTCCGCCATCGCCCAGGGCATGCCGTGGTGGAAGTACATCTCGAACCGCTTCCTGACGGGCGTGGAGAACGTCTGCTTCGGCCTGCATCTGTCCGAGTACCACACCGGATATCGCGCCTTCAACCGCGAGGCCCTCGAGGCCGTCAACTTCCGGATGAACTCCGACGGCTTCGTCTTCGATCAGGAGATCATCGCCCAGGCCGTGTCCGCGGGCATGCGCATCGGGGAGATCGCCGTGCCCGTGCGCTACTTCGCCGAGGCCTCCTCCGCGAGCTTCTTCGCCTCCTGCGTCTACGGGCTGAAGATCCTCTGGGTGGTGACGCGCTACACGCTGCACCGGAGCGGCATCAAGCACTCGCGCCGGCTCCAGTCCCTGCGCGGGCGATACAGCAAGCTCAGTCCCGGCTCCGGGATAGCCTCGCGCGATTGAAGGAGGAGCCGCAGCCGCAGGCGAGGCGACCCCTAATTCCAGGTAGCCTGATTCTCGATCTCGGCTGCGTCCTCGCCGGGGCCGCTTTCCTCTCGACCCTTCTCTGGTGGTGGTGGCGTCCCGACGAGGTGTTTCTCCTCTTCCTCGGCCTGTTCGCGGCGCGCCTCTGGGTCGCTCCCATCTCCGTGCCCACGTGGCAGCCCCGCCGCGTGCTCGCCGTCGGGATCCTCGCCTATGCCGCGATCTTCTCCTTCATCACGGTGACTCGGCACCTGACGCTGCTCACCCACGCCCTCGATCTCGGCTATTACGTTCAGCTGACCTGGAGCCTGGCGCGGGGGGCGGGGCCTCTCGTCAGCCTGCCCGAGATGAACGCCTGGGGCGACCACCTCTCGCCCGTCATGTACCTGCTCGCTCCGCTCTTCTGGGTCGCTCCCGGCGCCGTGGCGCTTCTCGTCGTCCAGGCGGTCGCCCTGGCCGTGGGGGCCCTGGCCGTGTTCGGCATCGCGGCGCGCCGTCTGGGCGACGAGCGTCCCGCTGCCGTCTTCGCGCTTCTCTATCTCGTCAATCCCTCGCTCCACGGCATCAACGTGCGCGACTTCCACGCCGCCGCGCTGGTCATTCCGCTCCTCCTTGCCGCGATCTACTTCGCCGAGCGCGACAGCCCCTCGCTCTTCACGCTCGCCGTGGTGCTGGCTCTCGGCACCCGGGAAGACGCGACGATCCCCGTGGTCGGCCTGGGAGTCTGGCTCGCCGTCGCGAAACGGCGCTGGCTCTGGGGCGGCGTCACCGCGGTGGCGGCCGTGGCCCTGCTCGTTGTGGATACGCGATGGCTCATTCCCTATCTCCGAGGCGCTCCCTATCCGCATCTGGGCCGCTACGCGCACCTCGGGCGCTCGGTGCCGGAGATCGTGGCCGCCCTCCTCCTGCATCCCTTCCGGACGCTGGGAGCGCTCTGGAGCTGGCCGCGGCTCTCCTACCTCGGCTTTCTCCTGGGCCCCCTCGTCCTCCTGCCTCTCCTGGCTCCGGCCGAGCTCCTCGCGCTTCTCCCGGCCCTTCTCGAAAACCTCCTCGGCCAGGATCCCGTTCTCTTCTACCACCGGACCCAGTACCAGTCGTTCGTCTTGCCGTTCCTCATGAACGGCGCCATCGCCGGGTACGCGAGGCTCGCGCGAGCGCGGCCGGGGCCGTGGCCTCCGCGGGCTCTCACCGCTGCAATGATCTCGAGCCTGGCCTTCACCTCTCCCACCGTGAATGACCTCGCCGTCCGGCGCTTCTGGCCTCGGGCCGAGCATCGCCAGGCCTGGGAGGCCATGGCCCAGGTGCCGCGGGACGCCTCGATATCGGCCCAGGATCAGTACGTCGCGCACCTCTCGCTCCGCCCGCTCGTCTTCGTCTTTCCCGTGAGCCTCGAGAAGGCGCAGTACGCCCTCGTCAACGCGGAGTCATACCCCTGGCGCGGCCTCCCCGACGTGCGGATGCGGCAGGAGGACAGAGACGTGGTGACCATCACGGGGGTCGCCTCGGTCCCCGAGCTGCGGTTCCGCGTCAAGTACCGGGCGGGCCCCCATCTCCTCTTGGAGAGCTTCCGTCAACACATGAGCCAGTCGCCGTAGGTGCCGCGGATGGGCTTGCCCTCGGTGAAGCGCGAGAGGCGGAAGGTGTCGAGATCTGGATGCGCGCCGGGCCCCTCGGCGACGAGGGCAGCCATCATCTGGCCCACCGCCGGGGAGAGCTTGAAACCGTGGCCGGAGAACCCCACCGCGACGAAGCTCCCCTCGGGTCCCACGCGATCCAGGATGGGATGCCAGTCAGGCGTGACGTCGAAGCAGCCGGCGTAGCCGCGCGCGATGCGTCCCTCCGCGAGCACGGGGAAGCGATGACTCACGCGGGCCAGCGCACTCATCGACTCGTCGAGGCTCACGCCCTCCTTGTAGCGGTCGGGGTCGGCCAGATCATGTGATTCCTCGGCGTCGAGGCCGCCCACGAGAATGTGCTCGGAGAGCTCCGGCCGTGTGTAGATGTTGGTCACGAAGTCGTAGACCATGGGATGCGGACGCTGGGCCGCCTCCGGCCACGTCACGATGTTGATCTTGTGACGGCAGACGGTGATCGGGATCTCGACGCCCACCATCGCGCCGATCCGCGCGCCCCAGAGCCCGGCGGCATTGACGACACGTGGCGCCTGGATCGGCCCGCGGCTCGTGTCGACGCCGCGAATGCGATTGCCCTCGGTGCGAATGGCGAGCACCTCCGTCTCTTCGAGGATGCGCGCGCCCCGCGCGCGGGCGGCGCGGGCGAAGCCCTGGGCGGTCTCGGCAGGATTGCAATACCCGGAGTCCGGCTCGTAGCAGCCGCCCACGAGGTCCTCGACGCGAAGCCGAGGCTCGATCTCGCGCATCTCGGACGGCGATACGAGCCGAGTCTCGATGCCGACCCCACGCTGGAGGGCAACGGAGGCCTCCATGGGCTTCTGCATCCGCTCGTCGACGCCGAGGAGATAGCCGGTGCGCCGGAATCCGCACGAGCCGCCGCCCGTCAGCTCCTCGAAGCGCACGAAGGCGTCGAGCGAGTAGCGAATCATCCGACAGGTCTCGGTCGTCGAGTAGTGCTGGCGCACGCAGGCCGAGCTCTTGCCGGTGGCGCCCGAGGCGAGGAAGCCCTTGTCGACGACGATCACATCGCGCACGCCACGGGCGGTCAGGTGAAAGGCAATGCTCGCCCCGGTCACCCCGCCTCCGATGATCACGACGTCCGCGGTGAGCGCCATGGGGGCAGCCTACCATGCGGACGAAGTCTGTCGGACAATGCATCCATGCCCGCCGTTGCCCGCCTCAGTGATCCCGAGCGCCGGCTGCTGTCGCTCGATGTCTTCCGGGGGATCACGGTGGCGGCCATGGTCCTCGTCAACAACCCGGGGACGTGGCGCGCGGTGTATGGCCCGCTGCGCCACGCCGACTGGCACGGCTGGACTCCCACCGATTTGATCTTTCCATTCTTCCTCTTCATCGTCGGCGTGGCGATTCCATTCGGTCTGGGTCGGCGGCTCGACGCGGACCACGGGCGCGGACAGGTCGTGATGAAGGTGCTCCGGCGAGCGCTCGTGATCTTCCTCCTCGGGCTCGTGTTGCACGCGATCTCGAGCATGGATCTCGCCACCATCCGCATCCCCGGCGTTCTCCAGCGGATTGCTGTCTGCTACCTGGTGGCCGCGGTCGTCTTCCTGACCCTTGGCCGGGGCGCCCAGTTATTGATTGCCACGGTCGCGCTCCTCGCCTACTGGGCGGCGCTCACGCTGATCCCCGTCCCGGGCTTTGGCGCCGGCGATCTCGGCAAGGAGGGCAACCTTGCCGCGTGGATCGACCGGAGCGTGCTGGGTGCCCACATCTGGCGGGTCGGGCGCGTCTACGATCCCGAGGGCATTCTGAGCACCATCCCGGCCATTGCCACCACGCTCCTCGGCGTGCTGACCGGCCAATTGCTGCGGGGCGCCCGTGTGTCGGGCGCCATGGCCAGGAGGCTCCTCCTCTCAGGCGTGGCGGGAATCGTGATCGGCCTCGTATGGGGACGGTGGTTCCCCATCAACAAGTCACTGTGGACCAGCTCCTACGTGGTGTTCACGGCGGGCGCGGCGCTCCTCGCGCTCGCCGCCTGCTACTGGCTGATCGAGATCAAGCGGTCGCGATGGTGGACAGGGCCCTTCCGTATCCTCGGCGTCAACGCCCTCGCCGTCTTCTTTCTCTCCACGCTTCTCGCAATACTCCTGGCCCGCGCGCGTATCCTAGGTGCCGATGGTCGGCCGCATCCGCTCCAGACGGTCCTGTTCGACGCATTCTTCGCGCCGTGGGCGTCTCCGGCCGCCACCTCGCTGGCCTGGGCCGCCGCCAACGTAGCGCTCTGGCTCCTCCTCCTCTGGCCGTTTTCCCGCAAAGGCCTACGTCTCACCGTCTGACGCGGGGTCTTCCAGCTCAAACGAAGGGTGACCTTCCGCGCTCCTTGAAGGCGCGGATCGCGAGAACGACGAGCCCAACCACTGTTGCGTACATGATGATCATGATTCGGCCTGGACAGGCTATCTCGTAAGGAATGCAGAATCTCCAGCGGCTCATGACGACGCCAGCGATAGCATTCAAGAGGTAGAGCCCGCCAAGCAGACGATCTGCGACATTGCTCCGGGGAAGTTATACCGGTCTTTGCACCAGGCTGCCGCTCCCACCGTCACCCACAACGTGACGCCTAGATAGAGCGCGAGGATCGTCGTGTTCGATCGTATCGCTCCGCGGATCTCGAGGGCCACGATGAACAGAGCGACGAGAAATAGGGCTCCGGAGATCACGATGACGCCGCAGCCCCAGTCAACGCGATCGCCTGGGGCACCCCCTCGCGCCGGAGGGGCGCCCGTCATGCCGTGGAGTCGGGCTCGCCCGTCAGGATGTGGGAGGCGTGGTGCAGGACCATGCGCCAGCGGGTGCCGCGGCGCTCGAAGACGTTCGTCACCAGGACCGCGGTCACCGAGATGTTGCCCTGGGACTGGGTGAGGATGTTCTCGGTGCCCGTGACCCAGGCGACGTTGTCGGCGATCCGCACCACGATGTCGGAGAGGGTGAAGCGCAGCTCCCGGGTGTCCTTGAAGATCGCCTCCCACGACTGCCGCACGGGCTCCCAGCCCGTGAGGAGACACCAGCCGGGGTGGACGCAACGGACGTAATCCGCGTGGAGCCAGAGGGCCTCCATCGCCTCGAGGTCGCGGGCCTCGAGCGCTCGATAGAAGCGCGCATTGGTCTCCTGGATCTCGGCCGACTCGTCCTCGGGCGTCAGCTCCGCCATCGCACCACCAGGCGCGGGCCCTGGCCCTCCACCACGAGAGGCTCGAGGGCGGCGCCGGGGCAGGGACCCTCGACGCATACTCCGCTCCGCGGCTCGAAGATGGCGCCGTGGGTCGCGCAGATCAGATGCTGCCCGTCCTCCGTCAGGAATTCGTTCGGCCACAGATCGAGCGGCGTGCCGGCGTGGGGGCAGCGGTTGACATAGGCGCGATGGCTCCCGTCCACGTTGATGATGAAGCCCTCCACGACCTTGCCCCGGCGCTCGAGTCGGAACTTCGCGGTCTGGCCCGGGGGCGGCGCGCTGACCGCGCAGCTCCCCACGCCGGGATCGTCCACAGTAGGCTCCACGCATCGGTTCTACCAGAAGGCTTCAGGCGATTCAACGCGCGGCGTGGCCGCCCGCCGAAGCCGCGTGGTAGGATTAGCGGTCCATGTTCGCCGTCGACGCGAAAGACCTTACGAAAACCTTCCGGAGCGGATGGCTGGGCCGCCGGCGCAAGGAGGCCCTCCGGGGCGCGAGCCTGCAGGTTCCAAGCGGGGCAATCTTCGGCCTGCTCGGACCCAACGGGGCGGGGAAGACCACGCTCCTGTCCATTCTGGCCACGCTGCTCCTCCCCGACTCGGGCACGGCGACCATCCTCGGCCATGACGTCGTGCGCGAGGCGGGGGCGATCCGGCGGCGGCTCAACATGGCGAGCGGCAACGCGTCCTTCGTGTGGAGCCTCCGGCCGCCCGAGGTCCTGACCTTCTACGGAGGGCTCTATGGCCTCTGGGGCCGCCGCTTGCGGCGCCGCGTCGACGAGCTGATCGAGCAGTGCGAGCTGGGGCCCCACGCCAAGATCGAGTACAACGCGCTCTCCACCGGTCTCAAGCAGCGGCTCGCCCTCGCCAAAGCCCTCCTCAACGACCCCGAGGTGCTCTTCCTCGACGAGCCGACCCTGGGCCTCGACCCGGACGTCTCCATCCGACTGCGAGCGCAGATCGCCGCCCTCCGGCGCGAGCGGGGGACGACCATCATCCTGACCACGCACTACATGCGCGAGGCGGAGGAGCTCTGCGACCAGATCGCCTTCATCAAGGATGGGCGCATCCTGGCTCAGGGCACCGCCGACGAGCTGAAGCGCCAGATCCGCATCGGGGACGTGATCGCGCTCCGTCTCGACCCGGTGGCGCCGCAGGGCCTGGCCGGCCTGCCCGGCGTGCTGCAGAGCCACGCCCGCGGTGAGTTCATGGAGTACACGGTGGACGCCCTCGACAAGCGCCTGCCCGAGATCCTCCGCTGGCTGCACGAGCAGGGCGTGCTGGTGCGGGATTGCCAGGTGCGCGAGCCCGAGCTCGAGGAGGTCTTCGTTGAGCTTGCGCGCTGACGCCCTCCCCCGGGAGCGCCTCCCCGAGACGTGGGTCGTGGAGGTGGTCCGCACCTGGGCCTTCGCCCGGCGCAACGTGATCATGGCGCGGCGCAACGTGTTCTTCGTCTTCGAGCTCACCTTCTGGCCGGGCGTGGCCATGCTCTCGCACGGCCTCCTCACCCGCTTCCTCGCCCTCGACGCGAAGATGACGGCCTTCATCCTCGTCGGCACGGTGGCGCTCTCGACGGTCCAGGTGTGCCAGCTCGACGTCGCCTACGCGGTGCTCTTCGACATCTGGTCGAAGTCCATGAAGCACCAGTTCCTCACCCCCATCGGCATCCGGCACATGGCCATCGGCTCCTGGCTCGTGGGGGTGGCGCGCGGCGTGACGGTCTTCGTGCTCATGGCCATGATCGGCACCTGGGCCTTCCGCTTCGACTTCATGGGCGCGGGCCCGGGCTCCCTGGCCCTGTTCCTCATGGGCTGCTTCCTCTGCTCGCTCATCATCGGGCTCCTCGTCTGCAGCCTCGTGCTGCTCTTCGGGACTCGAGCGGAGACCTCGGCGTGGGCGGCCGTCAACTTCGTCGTCATGCTCTCGGGCATCTACTACCCGATCTCCGTCCTGCCGGGCTGGGCCCAGGCCGTGGCCGCGGGCATTCCCTTGACGTACTTCCTCGACGCCTTCCGCCAGGGCTATGGCTTCGAGCCACACTTCGCCCATGCCTGGCTCAAGGGCTTCGCGCTGACCGGGATCTATGTGGTGCTCGCGCACTGGGCGCTGGCCTCGGCCATCACCCGCTCGCGGCGCACCGGGCTTCTCCTCAAACTTTCGGAGTGATGCCATGACTGAACCCGCCCAGGCCATTCGCCTCGACATCCCACGCCCCGCTCCCGAGATCGTGAAGGGCTACCAGGGGCTCGCGACCACGGCTATCTCGGACATCATCGACCTCTCGTGCGTCATGCGCTACGCTATCCAGCCGCTCTGGCCCGATATCCCGCGCATCGCGGGGCCGGCCTTCACGGTGCGCACGCCGCGCCACGACAACCTCATGCTCCACGCGGCCATCTACCGCGCGGAGCCCGGCGACGTGATCGTGGTGGAGGCGGGGGATGATGCGATGGCGGTGGCCGGCGGCAACGTGTGCGCCATCGCCCAGAAGCGCGGAGTGGCCGGCTTCATCGTGGACGGAGTGATCCGCGACATCGGGGAAAGCCGGGCGAGCGGGTTCCCGCTCTTCGCCCGCGGCCGCTCGCCCATCCCGGCGGCCAAGGAGGGCCCGGGCGAGATCAACCACACTATCAGGTGCGGGGGCGTGGTCGTGAATCCCGGCGACGTCGTGGTCGCCGACGATGAAGGCATCGTGGTCATCCCGCTCGCCAAAGCTGCGGAGGTGCTCAAGAAGGCCCAGGCCAAAGCCGACGCGGACGCCAAGCTGAGCCTGGAGGCCTGGGAGAAGAACCATCGGAGCAGGGTGGACGCCTCCCTGAAGGCCAAGGGCTACACGGCCTGAGAGGCCGCCCGGCACGCACATGGACGCTGGGCTGCTGCCCGCGCTGTCGCTAGGCTTTCTCTTCGGCCTCCAGCACGCGACCGATTCCGATCACGTGGTCGCGGTCGCCACGATCGTGAGCCGGACGAGGCGCTTCGATGCCGGCGCACTGATCGGGGCCTTCTGGGGCATCGGACACACGGCCACCATCGCCACCTTGGGCATGGCCATCATCGTGTTCAACATCACGGTCACCCCGTCCGTCGGGCTCACCATGGAGCTGGCGGTGGCACTCATGCTGATGGGGCTGGGGCTCTTCCGCGTGGTACGGGCGGTACGGGAGCGGAGCGAAGCTCCTCACGCGGCGCCGCCCGCGACGCACGGGCTGCGCGGCGTCCTGGAGACGGTGGGGCGGGCCCAGGCGGCGCGCTCCGTGGGCATCGGGCTCGTCCACGGGCTGGCGGGCAGCGCCGCCGTGGCCCTCCTCGTCCTCTCGACGGTGCGGAGCCCCTACGCCGCTCTCGCCTACCTCGTCCTCTTCGGGCTCGGCACCATCGTGGGGATGACGGCGATCACGGCCCTGCTCTCGCTGCCCTTCACGGCGCCGCTGCCCGCCCTGAATCGCGTGCTCGCGCTGGGAACCGGCGTCCTCTCGTTCGGCTTCGGGCTCTATCTCGCCGTCCAGATCGGCTTCGTGGACGGGCTCCTCGTCAGCAATCCCCTCTGGGGCCATCCCGTCTGGACCCCACGCTAGGGAGCTTAGCTCGGAGGGGGGCTTCGCCCCCCTTCCGAAACCTCCCCCCAGGAATCGATTGCGCCGGCAAAGCCGACGCTCGAACACCAACGAGTTCGAACAGCTCTTCCCCGCCACGCTCCTAGGCTGCCTCATCCCCTCGTGTCCTTCTCGAAGAGCGCCTCGACCAGGCTCAAGATATCGCGCGGCGACCTCGCGAGCGCGGTCACGCCTTGAGCCCGTAGCTCCGTCTCCGTCCCGTACCCGTAGCTGACGCCGACACAGCGTACCGCGCAGCGCGCGGCGCCGATGGCGTCATGCTCGCGATCACCCACCATCACGACCCGCGACGGCTCGAGCCGCTCCCGGGCGAGCACATGCGCGATCAGATCGCCTTTGTCGGTCCGCCGCCCGTCGAGCTCGCTCCCGTGGACGCGCTCGAAGAGTCCAGTCAAGGAGAAGTGCTCGACGATGCGCACGGCGAAGATCTCCGGCTTGGCAGTGACGACAAAGGTGCGATAGCCGAGCGCTCGGAGCGCCCGCACCGCCTCGGGCGCGTCCGGATAGAGCGAGTTCTCGAACAGGCCGATGGTGCCGAAGCGATCGCGATAGAGCGCGAGCGCCCTGTCAAGGAGCGCGCCGTCCGAGGTATCCAGCAGGCGGGCGAAGCTCCCACGAAGGGGCGGGCCGATACACCAGTGCAGATCGTCGGCCTCGGGGGGCGTCCGGCCGAGCCCGGCCATCGCGTGCTGGATGCAGCGCGTGATCCCCGGCTTGGGGTCGGTCAGCGTCCCGTCCAGGTCGAAGAAGACGGCGCGGTCATTCATTGCCGCGGGTGCAGCTTCATCTCGGCCGCCATCGCGGCCGAGTATACTCCCGCCATGCGTCGCCCCTGGCCGCTCGTGGTCCTCGCGGGGCTCGCGGTGATCCTCGCCGGGGCATGGGGCTGGGCAAGCTACCAGGGCTCGGCGAGCGGACTCGAAGCGCGCAAGGGCCGTCTCGCGGGCGCCCGCTTGACCGCGGCCGGCGGCGATGCCGTGTCGACCTTCGAGGAGCTCACCCTGCGGAGCTCCACGGGCCAGGAGGTCCGCGCCATCATCCGCGTGCCGCGCGCGGGCGCGCCGCCCTATCCGGCCGCGGTTCTCATCGCCGGCATAGGCCTCGGCCGCAAGGTGGCCACGGTCGCCGGTCTCGAGGCCATCGGTCGCTACGCCATCGTCGTCTCCCCCGACTACCCGGTGAAGCTGCATCGCCGCGACTGGGAGGGGCTCAATTTCCTCGCCACCACGGCGCGGCTCCGCGGCGCGGCCTTCGATCTCGTGGCCCAGATCGGCCTGCAGATCGACTACCTCGCCTCGCGCCCCGATGTGAAGCGCGACAAGATCTTCCTCGTCGGCTCGAGCCTCGGCGCCCCCGCCGTGGTCATCGCCGGCGCCGTCGACACGCGGCCGGCGGCCGTGATTCCCCTCTACGGAGGCGGCAACATCGCCTCGCTGGTCACCCATACGCTGCAGCACGGAGAGCGTGACCCGTTCCCCGCGCGGCAGGCGGCCATCCTCGCGCGCACCCTCGCCCTCTTCCTGACTCCGCTCGAGCCCACGCGCTATGCCGCACGCATCGCGCCGCGCCATTTCCTCATGGTCAACGGCGCCGATGACTCGCTGATCCCCCGGGCCAACGTGGACGCGCTCTTCAACGCCGCGCGGCCACCCAAGGACATCATCTGGATGCGCAGCGAGCACATCGAGCCCGACGAGAAGGAGCTGATCCGCATCGTGTCAGGTCGGATCGCCGCCTGGCTCGCCACCCACGGCCTGCTGCCGCCGGAGGCCGCAGGGGAGCGCTGAGCTAGCGCCGGTCCCGACGGACCGGCTGGAAGGCGTTCTCGAACACGTAGTCTCCTACCGTCCGCCCGTGCGCGATACCTTCGGTCTTGTCGAACGCCCAGTGAATGCCGAGGTAGATGCGGCTCTGGCCATTCTCCTCCTCGGCCTGGGAGAGCGACGAGAAGCGCCGCGTGAGGAGCGGGCGCACGTTCCCTCTGTTGTCCCGCGTCACGCCGTTGAACTCGTCCGACACGAAGCTGAAGGCGATGCGGTCGGTGCCGAAGAAGCGGCGCAAGATCTCGAAGACAGAACCCCCGAAGGTGGCGTGCCCGGAGGCATAGGCCGGGAACGGCGGCGTGAAGTTGGTCCCGCCGCCATTGCTGCCCGGCGCGCCGAGGGGCGTCCAACCCGGATCGACGGCCGCGCGTATGGCGGTGATGGGGCGCCAGAACGCGAACAAATACTTGAAGTCCCAGCACGCGATGCCGGCATCGGCCATTGCCGTGTTGACGAGGGCCAAGAGCCGCGCGAGCTCGACAGCATTGGAGCCCATCTGGTCGGCGATACGCACCACGATCTGGTTGTACAGCCGGGGCGGCGTGCCCAGGCCAGGCGTACCGTCGTAGCCCCAGTAGATGCCGATCTGGGTCTGCTCTGCGTTGCGCTCGGTCGGTGTCGGGCTGCCGGGAGAGCAGCGCGCCGGATCGCTCCCGCAGCCGCCCAGGCGCTTCACCTCGTCGAAGGCGGCGCCATACGCGGGGCTGTTCAGCCCGGGGGGTGGTGGAGACGGGAACTGGCCGGCGGACTGCAGGACGAAAGGCTTGACCTGGCCCCAGAGGGAGCCCAGCGCGATCGGTTGCAAGGCGATGGGATCCTGCCGCCACTTGCCGGGCCCGGGAACCGGTACGTACTCGCTCCCATAGAGCTGCTCCGCAAACTGCGAGCCGTCGTTGGTCCTGAGCGCGAGGATGGCGTTGGCGGCCCGGTTCCCCAGAGCCGTCCCCCGCCGCGCCGCTTGCCCGTCCCGGATCTGGCCCAGGTCTTCCGCCAGCAGCTCGTCGAAGCTCGGCTTCTGCGACGGGTAGAGCGCGACCAGGGTATCGTGCGCCGCCTGGGCAACGGCGGCGTGCATGGAGACATCCCCCGATGCAGGAGGCAGGCTCGTGTAGCTCTTGTGACCGCCGGCAATGGCGTTGACCGCGTCGAAGATCGCGATGTGGACGATGGCAAAGGCCCGGCTCGTTCGGTGGGGGCCCAGCTGCTCCCCGAAGACTCGGTTCTCGCCGGGTCCCACGGGCGTGTGGTCGAGCGCGTTGGCCACGAGCAGAATTTCATTCCAGCGGCGGACCGCATCTTCTCGGCGTGAGCGCTCCGGCCTCGGGGCGTCCTGCCCACCCTGGAAGCGCGGCCCGAAAAAGTCACGGGGATCACGGGAACCGGTGTGGAGCCTCTGTGCCCACACCTCCGCGCCCATGCCCAGAATGAGAACAGCCAGTATGGCAACCAACCGTCTCCGGTCACGCTTCATTGCCACACGCAGTCCCCTCTCGTTGTCGGTGCAGGGCAGAAGGTGCGGTCTCGGGCTCCCGCCAGCAACGCAAGACCCGCGCCACCGTCGAGACCTCCAAGAAATTCGCGTCATCCGTGCGTGGATGGGTGTGATCCATGTAGAAACTTCCGGCCTCGCGCGCAGATTTGGCGATCTCGCGGTCGCGGAAATGGTCAGGCGCCTGCACGAGCGGCGGTATCAGCTGGGAAGGCCGTCACCGACAGAACGGCTGACGTCCGGGTGTTCACGTGCGCAACTGCCTGGGGGGTCAGGTCTCACAATTCAACATGCGAGACTGGAGCCCGAAGCTGGACGCTTAGTAAGAGCTGACTCAGAGCCCGCGTAATCGCGCGTAGCCGGGAATTTCCAGCCGCGAGTCGACTTGCCCCCGCCTCACTCCACTCCGGCGAGCTGGAGCTCCTGGGCGCGGTGACAGGCGACGAAATGGGCGGGGGAGACCTCGCGCCAGGCCGGGGCCTCCGTCCGGCACCTGTCGATCGCGTACGCGCAGCGGGGATGGAAATAGCAGCCGCTCGGCGGGGCGGCGGGGTTCGCCACTTCCCCTTCCAGCACGATGCGCTTCGAGCGTATGCGGGGATCGGGCTCGGGAACCGCGGACAGGAGGGCCGCCGTGTACGGGTGCTTGGGGGTCGTGAACAGCTCCGTGGTGGTCGCCAGCTCCACGATGCGCCCGACGTACATCACGGCCACGCGATTGCTGATATGTCTCACCACGCTCAGATCGTGGGCCACGAACAGGTAGGTCAGCTGGAACTCCGCCTGCAGGTCGACGAGGAGATTGAGGATCTGCGCCTGCACCGAGACGTCCAGGGCGGAGACGGGCTCGTCGGCCACCACCAGGCGAGGATGCAGGGCGAGGGCGCGGGCGATGCCGATGCGCTGCCGCTCGCCCCCGCTGAAGGCGTGGGGAAACCGCCGCATGTACTCGGGCCGGAGCCCGACGCTCCGCAAGAGGTCGGCCACCCGTTCTTCACGCTCCCGGCCCCTCTTCATGCCGTGCACGAGCAGCGGCTCGCCCACGAGATCGAGCAGGGTCATGCGGGGGTTGAGGGAGGTGAACGGGTCCTGGAAGATCATCTGCATCTCTCGACGCAGGGCCCGCAGCTCCGACGGGCGGAGTCGGCCCATCTCGATCACCGAGCCGTCCTTGACCCGCATGAAGATCTCGCCCCTCGTCGGCTCGATCGCCCGCAGGATGCAGCGCGCGGTGGTGGTCTTCCCGCAGCCGCTCTCTCCCACCAGGCCCAGCGTCTCCCCTTCATCGATGTGAAAGTTGACGCCGTCTACCGCCCGCACGTGACCCACCGTTCGCTTCAAGAAGCCCTTCCGGATGGGAAAGAGCTTCTGCAGCCCGGCCACCCGCAGCAAGACCTGTCGGGGCAGGGAGTTCAACTCAGTCACTCATAGAGGAAACAGCTCACGGCGTGCTGATCGCCCACGAGCCGCAAGCTCGGGGCCTGCCGATCGCACGTCCCCGCCATGAATTCCGGACAGCGCGGATGGAAAGGGCATCCCGACGGCCGGTCATACGGGTGAGGCACGGAGCCCGCGATCGGGATCAGGCGCTCTCGGGAGCCGGATCGAATGCGGGGGATGGAGCGCAGGAGGGCCTGGGTATAGGGATGCCGCGGGGCATGGAAGATCTCGTCGACAGGCGCTTGCTCGACCACGCGGCCCAGGTACATCACCGCCACGTCTCTGGCCATCTCGGCGATGACGCCCAGGTCATGCGTGATGAGCATGATGGCCATCCCGTCTTCCTGCTGGAGCTGACGCATGAGGGCCAGGATCTGCGTCTGGGTGGTCACGTCGAGGGCCGTGGTCGGCTCATCCGCGATCAACAGGCTCGGATTGCAGGAGAGGGCCATGGCGATCATGGCGCGCTGGCGCAGGCCTCCGCTCAGCTGGTTCGAGAGCTGGTTCACCCGCTCCTCGGGCGATGACACACCGACCCGCCGCAGCATCTCGATCGTCTTTTCTCGCGCCTGCCGGCGATCGAGCTGCTGGTGCAGCATGATCACCTCGTCAATCTGGTTCCCGATGGTGTGAACGGGACTGAACGAGGACATCGGCTCCTGGAAGATGAGGGCGATCTCCGCCCCCCGGACGGCCCGCATCTCCGGGCCATTCGGGGCCAGCGTGGCGAGATCGACCATCCGGTCGGCCTCGGCCCCGCCGTCGATGGCTCGCCGACGGAAGTGGATCTCTCCCTCCACGATCCGGCCCGGTCGATCGACGATGCCGAGAATCGATCTGGCCGTCACGCTCTTGCCGCAGCCGCTCTCGCCGACGATGCCGAGCGTCCCTCCCGGATACAGGTCAAAGCTCACCCCATCCACTGCCTTGACCGTGCCCTCATCCTGAGGGAAGTAGGTCTTCAGATTCCGGACGGACAGCAGCGTCTCCCGCGTGGTGGCCGTCGCGGCCCCCTTCGAGTCAACGTCCATAGGGGTCGGCGGCATCGCGTAATCCATCGCCGAGAAAGTTGAAGGCCATGACCACGATGATCACCGGCACGGCCGGGAGCATCAGCCACGGAGAAATGGCCACCGTCTGGACATTCTGGGCCTGCTGCAGCAACACCCCCCAGCTGATGGCGGGCGGGCGGAGGCCCAGGCCGAGAAAGCTGAGAGCGGTCTCGCTGATGATCATGGCGGGCAGGGCGAGGGTGGTCGCCGCGATGATGTGGCTCATGAACGACGGCACCATGTGGACGAAGATGGTCCGCATCTGGCTGCAGCCCACCAGCCGCGCCGAGACGACGAAGTCCTCCTCGCGCAGGGTGAGGAAACGCCCCCGGACGACGCGGGCCAGCTCCGTCCAGGCCAGGAGGGAGATGATGATGGTGATGGCGAAGTACACCTGCAAGATCGTCCAGTGCCGGGGGAGGGCCGCGGCCAGTCCCATCCACAACGGAATGGTGGGGATCGAGCGGAGAATCTCGATGATCCGCTGGATCACGGTATCGGCAAGGCCGCCGTAAAACCCCGAGAGCCCCCCCAGCACGACACCCAGGAAGAGGCTCATGGTCACGCCGATGAGTCCGATGGTGAGCGAGATGCGCGTGCCGTACATCAGGCGCGACCAGAGATCCCGCCCTTGCACATCCGTGCCCAGCAGAAAGATCGTCTGGGTGGCATCGCGGCCCCCATCCACCCCGATCAGATGACGCGTCGTCGGTATGAGGCCGAGCCATCGATACTCGAAGCCCTGGGCGAAGAACCGGACCGGGATCTTCTGGGTGGGGTCCTCTCGATAGACACGCCGGAAGGTCTGCTGGTCGCGGACGCCCTTGAGCGTGTAGACGTGGGGGCTGAACCGCCAGCCCTCGAACCAGCGGATGGACTGCGGCGGCATCAAGGAGCGCTGCGCCTCGGAGGCATTGGGGTCGGCGTAGGCGAGGAAGTCCGCGCCCAGCACCACCAGATAGAAGCCGATCACGATCATCCCGCTGACCACGGCCACGCGATGCTTCCGGAATCGCCACCACGTGAGCTGCCACTGTGACGCCACGAAGATGCGCCGGTCCTCGACGGGCGCGACGGCGGCCGGCCCGTGAGCGGGAAGGCCGGCCGGATCAAGCGTCAGGTCAGGCCTGGCCATCAGGAATCCTCGAGCCGAATGCGCGGGTCGATCCACACGAGAAGAATGTCCGAGAGCAGCGTGCCGATCACCGTCATGACGCCCAGCAGGAGCACGATCGTCCCCGCCAGGAACATATCCTGCGCGATGAGGGCTCTGAGCAGGAGGGGTCCGACCGTCGGTAGTCCCAGGACCAGGGACACGATGATGCTCCCCGACACGATGTAGGGCAGGGTGTAGCCGATCGTGCTCGCGAACGGATTGAGAGCCAGCCGTACCGGGTACTTCAAGATCACCCGGCCCTCGGTCAGGCCTTTGGAGCGCGCCGTCACCACGTAGGGCTTGCGCAGCTCATCCAGCAGATTGGCGCGCATGATCCGAACCTGCTGCGCGGTTCCCGCCAGCCCCAGGATCAAGGCGGGGATCGGGAGATGCTTGAGCAGATCCCAGACCTTGGCCATGCTCCAGGGGGCGTCCTGAAGCTCGACGGTGAACAGCCCCCCGATGTTGGCGTTGAAGAGGGTGAAGCCGAGATAGAGCAGGACCAGGGCCAGGAGAAAGTTGGGGACGGCGAGGCCGATGAATCCCACGAACGTGGCGGCGTAGTCACCCAGTGAATACTGCCGCACGGCAGAGTAGATGCCGATGGGCAGGGCGAGCACCCAGGTCAGGAGCAAGGCGGACACCGCGACCACCATGGTCAGCCACAAACGATCTCCGATCACCTCGGTAACGGGGCGCTTCCACTCCATGGACATGCCGAAGTTGCCCTCGGCGAACAGCTTGACCCACTTGTAGTACTGGACATAGATGGGGCGGCCCAGGCCGTACTGGATTCTCAGATTGTCCGCCTCTTCCTCAGAGACGACGCTGCCCGAGGCGGCCATCTGAGCGATGTACGAGGTGACGTAGTCGCCCGGGGGCAGCTGGATGATGACGAAGGCCAGGACGGAGATCGCCCAGACCGTGAAGACCGCGAGCAGAGCGCGTCGTCCGATATACGCCAGCATTCTAGGATCCCTGGTCCGGGGCCCGGTTCACCGCTGAATGGCCACGGTGAACCGGGCGCCCGCGGTTCTTACTTCTTCCAGAAGAACGTCACGGGCCGGGAGATGGTCGGGGTCTTGCCGTCCGGGCTGTTGTATTGCCGGGAGGGGATATTGCCCATGTTCGTCTTGGCCACCCGTACCCCCATGGAGGCCGGGCCCATGCCGATCACGCCGATGCTGTAGACCTCCTCGGCGGCGATCTTCCAGACCTCCTTGCCGAGCTCGATCCGCTCCTTCTCCGGCACTCCGTACGCGCGCTTGAACTTCTCCATCAGCTCCTTCATGCGCGCGGGCGGCTCCTTGCCCTGGGTGCCGGCGGAGTGGAACCAGCGCGCGTAGAGCGGGCCCGAGGACGCGACGGTTGCGATCTCGAAGGGGAACACGTGGAGCGGGAAGGTGAACAGATGCTCGCTGCCGTCGTTGTTCCAGGCGCCGAGCTGTTGCTCGTTGGCCGCGGTCCGCTTGAGGGCCAGGCTGCGCTCCACCTCCTGCACGGTCAGGTCGATGCCGATCTTCTTCCACTGCTCGCGGATCATCTCCGCGATCTGCGTGAACTGGAGAAACTGGCCTCCCAGCGTCATGATCTCGATGCGCAGGCGCCCCTTGCCGTCGGTGCGCAGCCGGTAGCCCTCGCCGTCTTTCTTTGCGAGGCCGATCTTGTCGAGCATCTCGTTGGCCTTCTTGACGTCGAGCGTGGCCCAGAGCTTTCGGTATTGCGGTCCCGGGTTGTACTTGTTCGAGTCCGCGGGCACCACGGAGCTCGGGGTGCCCGTCCCCAGCCAGAAGGTCTCGTTGATCTGGTCGCGGTCGATCCCGATGGCGAGCGCGCGCCGGAAGTCGGCCGTGTTCATCCACTTCGCGATCTCCGGGTCGGCCTCGTAGCTCAGGTTGAACTTGATGATCATGTCGCCGCCGTAGTCGCCCGGGTCCAGATGGAGCTTGTAGCCGCCCCTCTGCTGGTTCTCGATGAATACCGGCAGCTTGCCGAGGTCGAGATGTCGAGCCTGGAAGTCGTACTCGCCCGCGATCGCTCGCAGGTTGATGACCTCCAGGTTCTCGGCTAGCGTCAGCACCACCCGGTCGATGTAGGGGAGCTGGTTGCCCTCCGTGTCCACGAACACGCTGTAGGGGTTGCGCTCCAGGGTCCACGTGGGCGTGTTGCTCGGCGTGACCGTCTTCCAGGGCGTGAGGACCGGCAGGTCGGGGTTGAGCGCCCAGTCACTCTTGGAGAAGAACATGCGCACCCAGCTGTCGAACTTCGCCTCCTTGACCTTCCGCTCCAGATCGGCCGCGGCCACGTATTTCGGGTGGAACTGCTTCAGGTAGTGCGCGGGCGCGTACCCGCCCAGCCCGAGCGTTCCCCGCCACGCCTGGCCGCCGAGGTCCGTGGAGCCGGCCAGCACGTCGGGCAGCATGTAGTACGGATCGGAGAACTTGAATTTCACTGTATACGTGTCCACCTTCTGGACCTCGCCCTGCTTGCCGTTGATCGCCATCGTCGCGGAGGGCGTGGGCACGAGGTCCTTGTTCCGGTAGATGTCCTCGAACCAGAACACGAAGTCATCCGCGGTGAACGGACGGCCGTCACTCCACTTCATCCCCCGGCGCAGATGCAGAACGATCGTCCGGCCGCCGTCCTGCATCTCGTAGCCCTTGGCGATATTGGGTGTGACCTTGTCGCCCGTGTAGTCCCAGAACAGCAGGTGGTCCGGACCCGAGCAGCACCGATAGCCGTTCCAGAAATCAGCCGGCCCCGTGAAGCCTCCGCGCCACGTGCCTCCGTACTTGCCGATCTCGTGCACCGGCTTGATGACCAGCGGATCCAGCCCGACGCGCTCCGCCACCGGCGGCAGCTTGCCCGCCTTGACCAGCGCCGCGAGCTGCGGCGCCTCCTTGAGCTGCTTGGGAAGCTTCGCGGGGTCGGTGACGACCTCCGGCCCCTCCAGCTTTCCGATCAAGGCGCTCTTCGAGGCGGCGGCCGCCAAGGCTCCCGCCGCGACCAGACAGATGAGGGCCCCCACCACGAAGGTGACGGTGAATCGGGACCGGAGCGTGCGCAAGTGCTTCGCCATTGAATGCTTCCCCTTTCATGCTTGCCCTGGCCGAGGTGCTCGTGACTTCAGCCCGGCCATCGTTGGCCCACTGCGTCCCTCTTGACGGCGGTCCTGCCCTTCCACGCGAGATCGACGGCCCGAGGCCTTGGCGCGCCGGGCCCCGATTATCGGGATATTCCGTCGCCAAGTCCAGGCTCCTGAGAGACGCCCGCCCTGACCGCCCCTGTCCCTTTCGCCTGGCGGCGGGGCCGGCCGACCGCCTCGGCTCCCGTCGAAGTGACGATCATGGCAGAATGAGGCGTTTGCTGGCCCACCCGCGACGACAGGAGAGAGACCATGGCCGTGATCAAGCCCCCGTTCAAGCAGATCGCCTCGGGGCTGCGCTTTCCGGAGGGCCCGGTGGCCATGCCGGATGGCTCGGTGATCCTCGTGGAGATCGAGCGGCGGACGCTCTCCCGCGTCACGCCGGACGGCAAGATCCGCGTGATCGCACAGCTCGGGGGCGGTCCGAACGGCGCCGCCATGGGGCCGGGTGGGAGGATCTACGTCACCAACAATGGTGGCCTCAAGTTCGTGGAGCGGCCGGGCAAGCTCTTTCCCGTCGGACAGGCCGATGACTATGCCACGGGCAGCATCCAGGTCGTCGATCCCGAGAGCGGAAAGTTCGACACCCTCTACGACGCGTGCGACGGGCGGAAGCTCTGCGGCCCGAACGACCTCGTCTTCGACCGCGCGGGCGGCTTCTGGTTCACCGACCTCGGCAAGACGCGCGAGCGCGACGCGGACCGGGGCGCCGTCTACTACGCGAAGGCCGACGGCTCCATGATCCGCGAAGCGATCTTCCCGCTCGAGCGGCCGAACGGCATCGGGCTCTCGCCCGACGAGAAGACCCTCTACGTGGTGGAAACACCCACCGCGCGCTGCTGGTCCTTCCGCCTCTCCGCGCCGGGACAGATCGAGTCCGCCAACGGACCCTACCGCGGCGAGAAGGGCGTGGTCGTGGTCGGCCTCGGGGGCTACCAGATGTTCGACTCGCTCGCCGTGGACAGTGAAGGCCACATCTGCGTGGCGACCTTGATCACGGGCGCGGTCAGCGACATCTGGCCGGACGGCAGCCGCGTCGATCAGTACACACTCCCTGACATGATGGTCACCAACGTGTGCTTCGGCGGCCGCGAGCTGCGGACCTCGTACGCCACGCTGTCGATGGGCGGGACGCTCGTGTCCTTCGAGTGGCCGCGTCCCGGCCTGGCGCTGAACCACCTCAACACCGGCCGGGTAGAATGAAAGAGTGCTGACCGCGGCAGACGTCGAGCATTTCATCAATGACGGGTACGTGGCGGTGCGGGGGGCGGTCCCCACCGACGTGATCAGCGACTGCCAGGACGTGCTGTGGATGGATCTGGCGACTCGCGGCGTCAATCGCACCGATCGATCGACGTGGACAGAGCCCGTGATCCGACTCGACTGCCCGGAGGGTGGACCCTTTGTCGCGGCGGGCACGGCGCAGGCGTTGTGGGAGGCGTACGACCAGCTGCTCGGCGAGGGTACGTGGTGGAAGCGCCAGGGCCTGGGCGGCACCATCCCCGTGCGCTTTCCGAGCGAAGCCGATCCGGGTGACGCGGGCTGGCACATCGACGGTAGCTTCGACGGGCCCGACGGCAGCTACTGGGTCAACGTCCGCAGCAAGAAGCGCGGCCTGCTCGTGCTCTTCCTGCTCACCGATGCGGACGAGCGGAGCGCACCCACGCGGATCCTCAAAGGCTCACACCTCGAGGTGCCCCGCGTGCTCGCCGCGGCGGGCGAGGGTGGCCTCAGCTTCGGGCGCGTGGCGCCTCGTCTGCGTGCGTCCACCTTCAAGCGTGAGCAGGTGCTGGCCGAAGGCACGGGCGGCGACGTCTACATCTGTCATCCCTTCCTCGTGCATGCGGCCTCATGGCCCCATCGGGGAGCGCACGCGCGAATGAT
>WNFD01000622.1_pt1 | contig 35472 bp, 35 predicted proteins | sample 5400491 | NCBI WGS metagenome assembly WNFD01 (sample SAMN13153343, study PRJNA577476) | soil metagenome | isolation source: 120 cm saprolite under Douglas fir tree site 2 hole 2 replicate 2 | place: USA:California | collected 2015-04-18 | reverse complement strand
GTCCAGCCGGTCATGCCGGGCCCACCGAACCAGCCGAAGAGCTTCTGGGCGCCGTGCGCGGCCAGGATCACACCAATGACAAGACGAAGAATCAACAAACCCAGCGCAACCATCTATTGACTTACCTCCCCAGCGGTGGACATCAGCGTATCCATGGAAATTCCACGCATCGGCGCGGGCCAAACGTGCCGAGCGGTCTGGATAGACTCAGCCCTCAGGGCCCGTAGCTCAGCCTGGTTAGAGCGGCCGACTCATAATCGGCTGGTCGGTGGATCGAGGCCACCCGGGCCCACGCCAGCACCTGAGCGGCTCCAAGGGGGCCACCCCGCCAATGCGCGAGTAGGTGCTCTCGCGTGTTTCGCGCGACTCAGTGGCACGCGAGTGCGTGCATTCGCGGGCTCCCGGGCTTGCGCTTTAACATCGGCTGGTGATCCGCGCCGTTTTCGGCGACGCCCTCCTGGATCCAGCCACCGGTGAGGTGACCCGCGGGGCGGTCGTCCTCATTGAAGATGGGCGCGTCACCAAGGTCGGAAAGCGCGACGGCGCTCAGGTCCCACGCGATGCGGAAACAATCGACGCCGCGGGACTCACTCTTCTTCCCGGCCTTATCGACTGCCACGTCCATCTCACGAGCCTCGGCGAAGGCCTCGATTTCACTCGCGAGCTCGTCACCCCTCCGACCTTCGAGCTCATGCGCGCCGTGCGCGCCGCGAGGCGCACCCTCGACGCGGGCTTCACATCGGTACGCGATGCCTCCGGTTCGCCCGCGGGCGTCCGGATGGCGATCGACGCCGGCTACTTCCCCGGCCCGCGGATGTTCGTCACCGTCAGTGCGCTGAGCCAGACCGGCGGCCACACCGACGCGCACTTCATGTGCGGCGCCGACCTCGACATCCCGCTGCCGGACCGGCCTCACCAGGTGGTCGACGGCGTCGAGGCGATGCGCCTGCGCGTGCGCGAGGTGATCCGCGCCGGCGCCGACTGGATCAAGCTCTGCACGTCTGGCGGCGTGCTCTCGCCCGGCGACCAGCCACACCACTCGGCGCTGACGCTCGAGGAGATCAAGACGGCGGTCGACGAGGCGCGCGCGCAGGGTCGCAAAGTGATGGCGCACGCGCAAGCCAACGCCGGGATCAAGAACGCGTTGAGAGCCGGCGTCGCCACGATCGAGCACGGCATCTGGCTCGACGGCGACGCGATCGAGATGATGCTCGACGGACACAACGCGCTCGTGCCGACGCTGATCGCGCCGCACTGGGTGATCCGTCACGCCGAGGCGGGGAAGATGCCCTCCTACGCGATTGTGAAGGCGCGCGCCGTGATCGACGACCACAAGTCGAGTGTCCGCCAGGCGATCGAGTCGGGCGTGGAGATCGCCTTCGGGACCGACACCGGAGTCGGACCGCACGGTTCCAACGGCGAGGAGTTTCTGCTGATGCGTGAGCTCGGCATGGAGCCGATCGACTGCATTCGCGCGGCGACCACCGTGGCCGCCGACACCATCGGGATGAAGGGCGTCGGGTCGATCGAGCCAGGCTCATGGGGCGACGTCATCGGGGTGCCCGGCGACCCTTTAACAAACCTGGACCTGCTGGCGAAACCCGAGAACGTCCACCTGGTCGTCAAGGGCGGCGAGGTCGTCAAGCACCAGGCCCGCTGACCTGCGCCCGATAATGGCCGGGAGATGAGACTCGACTGGGCGCTGCTCGCCAACGCCGCCGAAGCGCCGCCCAACGGCCTCGTCTACATCCTCGGCGCGGGGTTCGACACTCTCGTCCGCGATCAGTTCCCGACGCCCTTCGGCGGCGCGATCGTGCTCCGTCTCCTCACCACCAGGCTCGAGACCGAGCGCCCGCACAAAGTCGAGGTCCACGGATCTGACGAAGACGGCCAGGCGGTGCTCCAGAAGCCGATCGTGCTCAACCTGCCGGCGAGGCAGGTGCCGGCGGACTATCCGCACGGCTGGGACCTCGCCGCGAGCATCGTCATCAACCTCGCGACGGTGCCCATCGAGCGGCCCGGCTTCTACAACTTCGAGATCATGATCGACGACCAGCAGGTGCGCACCCTGCCTTTTCGGGCGGTGAGAACGGCTGCGGTCCAGACGGTTTGACGGCCGCCGTCAGCAACTTCATCGCGAGCTACGGCCTGTTCGCCGTGTTCATCCTGATGGTGGGCGAGAGCTGCGGCTTTCCGTTTCCCAGCGAGGTCATCATGCCGACCAGCGGACTGCTCGCATCGACCGGCCACATGAACCTCGTCGCGGCGATCTTCGCCGGCGCGGCGGCGAACCTTGTCGGCTCGCTGATCGCTTACGCGGTCGCTGCTCGCTGGGGCGAGCCGCTGCTGCTCGGGCCCGGCCGATACATCGGAATCCGCCGCCACCACCTGGAGATCGCCGACGGTTGGTTCAAGCGCTGGGGCCTGCTCGCGGTGCTGATCGGCCGGGTCCTGCCGGTGATCCGGACCTACATCTCATTTCCCGCCGGCCTGGCTCGCATCGAGCTCGCGCGGTTCTCGATCCTCACGTTCGTGGGCGCGCTGCCGTGGTGCGCGGCGCTTGCGATCGCCGGCTACGCGCTGGGCAAGAACTACGACCGGATCAGCGGCCCGGTCGAAAAGGGCGCCATCGTCATCGCGCTACTCGTGGTGGTCGTCGTCGTCGCGTGGTACATCCGAGGCCGCGAACCGCGCAGCTGAGAAGCGCGAGACGTCGCGCTTGGTCCCGCCGTCGCACACGAGGTCGGCGGCGATGTCGCCGATGACCGGTGCGAATTTGAAACCATGGCCTGAGCAGGCGCTGATCACGACCACACCCCGGTCGTCGGGCGCGAAGTCGATCACGAAATGGCCGTCAGGCGTGTTCGTGTACATGCAGGTCAGCGTGCGGGTGACGTGCCCGCTGACACCGCGCAGGTAAGTCGAGGCAAGCAGGCGAAGCGGGTCGATGTCGGAGTCGTCGACGCGCCGGCGAATCGTCTCCGGGGTCGTCGTCTCGCCGTCATGATGCCGGCCGACCTTGACGGTCCTGCCGTCCAGGCTGGCGATGCCGTACATGAAACCTGAGTCGTCCGACTGCCGGACGAACGCGGGAAATCGATCCGGGCCGAACCAGTCGGCATCCCGCGCGATGGAGAACCAGACGTGCACCTGGCGCTCCACGCTGAGCGGAATCCAGTCTATGAGCTCGGGAGTCCACGGCCCGGCGGCGACCACCACCGCATCGAATTCCGAGCGCAGCTCGGCGACAGAGCTCACCTTTTTGTCGCGAACGACCTGCGGCGCCTGCGCCAGCATCGCCGTCACCGCGGCTTCTGGATTCAGGACTCCAGCCTGGCGATCGAGCACCGCCACGTCGCCGTCGTGCACGACGTGGCCACGGAACCGGCGCCTGAGCGCTGCGGTGTCGAGGAATTCAGCGTCCAGACTGTGTTCCCTAGCCGAGGCCTGCGCACCGACGACCACGTCGGAGGAGGCGTCGCCGATCATCAGCGCGCCGTTCATCGTCAGGAGGTGCTGGCCGCTCGTGGCTTCCAGCTCGCGCCACAGCGCGAATGCCTCCTGGAGAAGGGGTACATAAAACGTGCCCTCGAAGTACGCGCTCCGGATGATCCGCGACTCACCGTGCGTGGAGCCGAAAGCGTGAGGTGGCGAGTGGCGGTCGAAGCAGACGACGTCGACGCCGCGTTTGGCGAGCCGCCAAGAGGTCGCGGCGCCCATCGCGCCGCCACCGATCACGGCGACCTTCATGAAACTAGTCCGGCGCGATCCGGGCGATCGGCTGTCCGGGCACGACGAGGTCGCCCACGTCGAGCAGCAGGGCCTCGACCACGCCCGCGAGCGGGGACGGGATCTCGGCGTTCACCTTGTCGGTGTGCACCTCCATCAACGTCTCGCCCTCGGCCACGTGCTCGCCGGTCTGCTTGCTCCACGCGCCGACAGTGATCTCCTCGGCGCCCTGCAGCTCGGGCATCACGACTTCCTGGACCTCGACGCTCATTGAGCTATTGTCGTCGACCAAGCGCCACCAGCCCCTCCGGAGCTTCGCGCCACCTCCCCATGAATGGGGAGGATCAAGCCATCGAGACGACGTCGAGCAGGTCCTCCTCCCAGTAGTCGAGCCGGCCCTCTGGCATGAACAGCACGCGACCCGGGTGCAGCGCCTCCACGAACTCGGGGTCGTGGCTGACGATCACCATGGTCCCGGGCCACTCGGCCAGCGCGCGCGCCACCCCGGTGCGGGACGGCGGGTCGAGGTTGTTGGTGGGCTCGTCGAGGAGCAGGAGGTTGTGCCGGCCCGCCACGAGCTGGGCCAGCGCGAGCTTGGTCTTCTCGCCCCCGGAGAGCGTCCCCGCGTCCTGCCTCGCGATGTCGCCGGTCAGGTTGAACATGCCGAGCAGGGCGCGCAGCACCCGCTCCTCCGCGTCCGACTGCTCCCGCATGTGCGCCAGCACGGGTACACCGGGCCGGATGCCTTCGTGCTCCTGCGCGTAGTAGCCGAGCGAGACGCCGTGGCCGAGGCGGGACGTGCCGGCGTTCGGCTCGCTCTGGCCGGCGAGGATGCGAAGGAGGCTGGTCTTGCCTGCGCCGTTCAGGCCCATCACGAGGAGGCGCTCGTGCCGCTCCACCTCGAACGAGACGTCGCGAAAGACGAGCGGCCCGCCGTAGCCCTTGGCGAGTGCGTTGGCGTGCAGGACGATCCGGCCGCTGCGGGGCGGCTCGGGAAAGGTGATCTTGACCTTGCGCTCGCGCCGGGGCGCGGTCACGCGCTGCGCCTTCAAGCGATCGACCCGGGTGAAGATCGAGTGCGCCTGCTTGGCGCGCTTGGCGGTCTGGCGCCGCATCACCTCCGCGAGGAGGCTCAGGCGCTTGATCTCGGCCTCCTGGCGCTGGGCCAGCGAGGTGAGGCGCTTCTCCTCGAGGCGGCGGGCCGCCTGGTACTGGGAGTAGGTGCCGCGGTACTCGATCAGCCGGCCCGAGTCCAGGTGGAGCACGCGCGTGATCGACGAGTCGAGCAGGCCGAGGTCGTGGCTGACGACTATGACGGCGCCGCGGTAGTCGCGCAGGAAGTCCATGAGCCATGATTTGGCGTCGCTGTCGAGGTGGTTGGTCGGCTCGTCGAGCAGGAGCAGCTCCGCATCCGCGAACAGGACGCGAGCGAGCTCGATCCGCCGCCGCTCGCCACCCGACAGGACGCTCAGCGGAAGGTCGACGCGGTCGAGACGCAGGCCGAGACCGGCGGCGATCCGCCGCGCGTCCGACTCGCTCGAGTAGCCGCCGTCCAGCCGGTAGCGTTCCTCGGCCTCGGAGTAGCTCTCGATGGTGGCGGGCGAGTGGTCGTGCTCGAGCTTGAGGTGCAGGTCGGCCAGGCGAGCGGCCGCCTTGTCCAGGCCGCGACCCGAGAGGATGTGCGAGAGAGCAGTTTGGGCGGCTTCGGCGCGCGGTCGAGGATTCTGTGGCACGTAACCGAGCGTGCCGCGGCGCAGCACGATCCCGCCCGCGGCGTCGTTTTCGCCGGCCAGGACCTTCAGCAGGCTCGTCTTCCCGGCGCCGTTGCGGCCGACCAGGCCGACCTTGTCGCCCGCGGCCACGGTGAAGCTCGCGTCGGACAGCACGCGCCGCGCGACGACGTCGATGGCGAGACCCCGGACCTGGAGCACGACGCCAATTGTTACGTCCCGGGACCGGTCGTCGTTTGGTGAGTCAAATCTTTTCGCCCAGGAGGCCATCTCAAATGAAGAAGGTTCTTGTCGTGGTTGCCCTACTCGTGGCCGCGGCCGCCTGCGGCGGAGCAGGCGGCGGCGCCGGCAGCAGCTATACGTCAAACCAGTCCGCGCCCAACGCCCAGACCGGCGCCGGTACAGGCGCCCCCTCGAAAGCCGTGGGACAGCCCAACGGCTCCACCTCGGACGGCAGCGCAGCCCTCCCGAACACCACCGTCCCCGCGCTGCAGGGCCCGCCGGTGATCCGGCAGGCGGCGCTGAGCCTCAGCGTCGAATCCGGCGCCTTCGACACCAAGCTGACCCAGGTCCGGACCCTGGTCGAGTCGGAGGGCGGCTACATCGCAGGCACCGACGCGCAAGCCGGCCCGAGCACCAACCCACAGGACAGCACCATCCGCACCGGTGTGATCAGCTTCATGGTTCCGGCCGCCCACTTCGACGCGACCATCGACGAGCTGTCGAAGGTCGGCAAGGTGCAGAGCGAGCACATCACCGGCACCGACGTGAGCGCCCAGTACGTCGACCTCAACGCGCGCCTTGCCAACGCCGAGGCGCAGCACCAGGCGATGCTCGCGCTGCTCGCCAGGGCGCAGAACATCAACGACATCATCGCGGTGCAGAACCAGATCGGCCAGATCACCGCACAGATCGAGCAGCTGAAGGGCCAGATCAAGTACCTCGACGACAACACCTCGTACAGCCAGGTCGCCGTCACGCTGACCGAGGCGGGCGCGCCTGCGCAGGCGATGCGACCGGACAGCTGGGGCTTTGCCACCGCGCTGAATGACGCCGCCCACAACTTCGTCACCACGATCGACTACGCCGTCACCGCACTCGGTGCAGTGGGACCGTTCCTGGTCCTGTTCGGGATCGGACTGTTCATCTGGCGCCGCCGCCGCGCACCGCAGCCGAAGCACGCGTAAGCGAAAAACGAGCGGGCTGGGATGAAGCTGAATTCCCAGCCCGCTCCAGTAACCTGCTGCGGTAATGCCCGAACACGGTGCTGAGCCGGATTGACGTCCGCCAGAGCGTGGCTCGTCGCGATCGCGCTTTGCGCGGTCGCCTGCGGTGGCGGGTCGTCCTCCACCTCGCCTTCGCCGACGCCCGTCAACTCGCCGACGCCCTCCCCCTCGACCAGCGCGAGCCCGCTGGCGTTCAAGCTGACCCCCGAACCCGGCGTCAAGGCCACCGGGACCATCAGCCTGACGGCCGCCGCGCGCACGACCACCCTGGAGCTGAGGATCACCGGCCTGCAGGCCGAGTCCGTCCACGTCTCGCACATCCATCTCGGCAGCTGCCAGTCGCGGGGCGGGATTGCATTCGCGCTCAACCCGGTCGTGGCAGACGGCCAGGGCGTGGCGGACACGAGGTCCACGCTCAACCTGACCTATCCGCCCGCCAGTGGGACCTGGTACGTCGTCGTCCACGCCGGGCCGGACATGCAGGGGTCGAACGCCACCTACCTCCTCTGCGGCAATCTCTTCTGATCGGGGCATGACGACGGACGAACCCGCCGGGGAGCCAGCTGACGTACTTGATCTGCCCGCCGCCTCGCGCGCGACGGACATCGCGCTCGACGAGCTGGAGCTGGTCTACGCGTTCATCTACGCCCGGGTCGGCAACCGGGCGGACGCGGAGGACCTGACGCAGCAGGTCGCCATGAAGGCGATCCCGCGGCTCCGCCAGAACGCGCCCGCCAGCGCGATCCGGGGCTACCTGTTCGCCACCGCACGCTCAGTGCTCGGGGCCTTCTGGAGCACGCGCCTCGGGCTGTCGGAGGCCGAGCTTCGCGAGGACCTCGACCTCGTGATCCCTGGGGCCCCGTCGCCCGATGCGGGAACCGAGACGGTGCAGCAGATCCTGGCCCAGCTGTCGGACAACTACCGGCGCGTGCTCGAGCTGCGTTTCCTGCACGGGTATTCCCTGAAGGAAGTGGCGGCTGAAATGCACTCGACGGTGGGTGCGATCAAGGTCATGCAGCTCCGCGCTTTGCGCGCGGCGGCCAAGGTGCGAGTCTTCGAATGAACCGCAGGCCCGAAGACCGGCTCGACAAGATCGTCTCCGGCCTGCTCCGCGGCAGGCGCCTGAAGCTGCGTGGTGGAGACGCCGAGGAGAAGGCCGCGATCACGGCCGCCGCCCGGCTCGCCGGCGCGCGCCAGGCGCCGCAGCGGATGCACCCAGCGTTTCGCAATCGCCTGGCCCGCTCGATGGAGCAGGCTCCCGAGGATCGCTGGATGACGCGGCGAGGTGCGCTGGTCGCGGGGATTGGATTCGCCGCCGGAGCGGCCGGCGGAGCTTTCATGGGCAGGACCACGGAGGTGCCTGCGTCAAGGCCCGGCGGCCAGGCGATCGACCCGCTCAACGGACGATGGATCGACGTTGCCGCGTTGAGCGACCTGACCGAGGGCCAGGGTCACCCGGTCGTGGCGGGCAGCATCGGCGCCTTCGTCTTTCGCAGGGGCGACACCGTCAGCGCCGTCTCCTCCATCTGTTCGCATCTTCCGTGCGAGCTCTGGTGGAGCCACAACGACGGACTCCTGGCGTGCCCATGCCACCCGGCGGCCTTCACTCCTAACGGCCGGCCCGCCGGGGCGTACAACCTGCCGGCGCTGAATACGGTCCGGGTGCGGGTCACGACCGCGGGACGGGTCGAGGTGCTGGGGACGGAATGAACGTCCGGGCGCACAGGACCAGGCAGCTCGCCCTCGACAGGTGCCTTCAGCTGCTCGAAGAGGCGCAGGTGCGGGGCCAGAGCCGGATCGACGGGCCCCTCGGGGCGGCGCTGAGGCGCCACCTCGAACGTGCCGGCGTCCTCGCCGAGCATCGCCTGGAAGGTCGTCGCATCGACCGGGTGCTGGACGACATCTTTGCGCTGCAGGCGCAGCTGCTGGGGCAGGCGCCGGAGGACTCGAGACACCACAACGGGTCCTAGCCGAGCCGGGCGGGCATGGGATCGAGGTTGCCCATGTCGATATGATTTGCGGTCGTTGTGGCTACCTCCTTCAGCACCTCTCCGTCGTATCTGCTGACCTCTGAATCCGTCACCGAAGGGCACCCGGACAAGATCTGCGACCAGGTCTCGGACGCTGTGCTCGATGGCATGCTCGCGCAGGATCCGCACGCGCGGGTCGCGTGCGAAAGCGCGATCACGAAGGGATTGTGCGTCGTGATCGGTGAAGTGACGACTCACGCGGAGCTCGACATCCAGCGCACCATCCGCGACACGATCCGCGCGATCGGCTACAACGACGAGCAGATCGGCTTTGACGCGGACCACGCGCTGATCCAGGTCTATCTGAAAGAGCAGTCACCCGACATCGCGGCCGGCGTCAGCCATTCCCTCGAAGAGCGCGAAGGCACGCTCGAGGACGATCCCTTCGAGCTGCAGGGCGCGGGGGACCAGGGCATGATGATCGGCTTCGCGTGCCGGGAGACGCCCGAGCTGATGCCCCTCACGATCGCGCTGGCCAACAAGCTCGCGAAGAGGCTGGCCGAGACGCGCAAGAACGGATCGCTTCCATTCCTGAGGCCAGACGGCAAAACGCAGGTCACAGTCGAGTACGAGCACGGCAGGCCGAAGCGGATCGAAGCCATCGTCGTCTCGACGCACCATGCGGCGAGCGCGACCCAGAAGGAGATCGCCGAGGGAGTGCGCGAGCTGGTCATCAACCCGGTCCTGAAGGGACAGGTCATCGACGGCGCGACGAAGATCATGGTCAACCCCAGCGGCCACTTCGTGCTGGGCGGTCCTGCGGCCGACGCCGGACTGACCGGACGCAAGATCATCGTCGACACGTACGGCGGCGTGGCGCGCCACGGCGGGGGCGCGTTCAGCGGCAAAGACCCGAGCAAGGTCGACCGGTCGGCCGCGTACGCGGCGAGACACGTGGCCAAGAACCTGGTCGCCGCCGGCCTGGCCGATCGCTGCGAGGTCCAGGTCTCGTACGCCATCGGGCGCGCGCACCCGACCTCGATCGCGGTCGAGACGTTTGGCACTGCCACCAGGTCGGAGTCGGAGCTGCTCCAGCTCGTGCGCCGACACTTCGACCTCAGACCGGGCGCGATCATCGCCAACATGGACCTGCTGCGGCCCATCTACAGACAGACCGCCGCCTACGGGCACTTCGGCCGCGACGACCTGGGCGTGCCCTGGGAGGCCACGGACAGGGTCGATGCGCTGCGCGCGGACGCGGCGGTCGCGGCGCGTCCGACCTAAGACGAAGACACCGATCCGTTTTCGTATCCGGGACACGCTGTCAGAGCGGAAGGTTTCCTTTGCCCCGGCACCGCGGAAGCCCGTGAGCCTCTACGTGTGCGGCGTGACGCCATACGACTCCGGGCACATGGGCCATGCCTTCACCTTTGCGATCTTCGACGTGCTGGTGAGATTCATCGAGGCCAACGGAGCGCGCGTGAAGTACGTGCAGAACGTGACGGACGTCGACGATCCGCTGTTCGAGCGCGCGAGGCGCGACGGGATTGACTGGCGCGAGCTTGCTGATCGTGAGACCAAAGTCCATATCCGCGACATGACTGCGCTCGGCTGGCGGCCGCCGGATGTCATGCCTCGCGTCTCGGACGAGATCGGTCGCATCCGGGCGGCGTCGTCGAAGCTGAATGCGCTGGGCTATGCGTACCGGACCGACGCGCTGTACTTCGACGTCAGCAAGTACCGTGGCTACGGTCGTCTCTCGCATCTCTCGCGCCTCTCGATGCTGCGGAAGCTGCGCCACGAAGAGCTGCTCGGGACCGTCGGACCGGATGCCAAGCACGACCCGCTCGACTTCGCCCTCTGGCGCAGCTCGAGGCCTGACGAGCCTGCGTGGCCGTCGAAATTCGGGGAGGGCAGGCCCGGGTGGCACATCGAGTGCACCGCGATGTCGATGCACTACCTGGGACAGCAGATCGACATCCACGGCGGCGGCCGCGACCTACAGTTCAGCCACCACGAGTCGGAGCGGGCGCAGTCGGAGTCACTGACCGGGAAGAAGCCTTTCGCAAGAGCCTGGATGCACACGGGCCTCGTGCGCTACGAAGGCCACAAGATGAGCAAGTCTCGCGGCAACCTGGTCAAGGTCAGCCAGGCGCTGCAGCGGGCGCCCGCCGCGGCGGTGAGGCTCTATCTCGTGTCGCACCCCTACCGGCGCGACTGGACATTCGATTGGAAGGGTCTGGCGCGTGTGGCCAGGTTCGTCGAGCGGATGCGCAAATTTCTCGCCGACGAAAAGCGCTCAGCCAGGCCGAAGTCGCCCGCGGGCCGTGCCCTCATGGCGGAGTTCAACGCCGCGCTGGCCGACGACCTCGACACTCCGCGCGCGGTGCGTGCGCTGCGCGCGGCGGTGCGTCAGCGCGACGCGGCGGCGGTGCAAGCGATGCGTGACGTCCTGCTCGGCTCCGCTTCGCTCACCTGACCTCGAGCGGCGAGCCGCAGTTCGGGCATTCCATGTCGGCGCCCAGCTGGACCATCGTCTCGCAGACAGGGCAGAGGACGTCGGGGGCCGCGTACTCTCGCTCGTCCGCTCGCGCCTCGGCTTCGAGCTCGGCCGGCACCTCGCCGAGGTCGACCGCCGGCGCCCCGCAGTTGAGGCAGACATAGCCGGGCTGGGTCAGCCGGTGGTCCTGGTACTCGCCCGACGCGTCGATCTCGACCTCCGCAAACAGCGCACGAAACAACTTGCCGCCGCACCGGGTCGAGCAGACGAGGAACATTTCGGCTCCAGACTACCCAAGCCTCCGGCGAAGGGTCGCGGTGCCCGCGACGATGAGCAACACACAGAAACCGAGGACCACCCCGCCGTCCAGCTGGAGCGACCCCCACGTCAGGTCGGCCCCTTTGACCATGATGTCGCGCATCCCGTTCACCGCGTAGGTCAGCGGAAGCACGTCGGAGAGCCACTGAAGCGGGCCGGGCTCAGTCGAAACGGGGAAGATGATTCCGGACAGCAGCACCTGCGGCACCACCACCAGGGGGATGAACTGCACCGCCTGGAACTCGGAGCGCGCGAACATGCTGAGGAAGATGCCAAGGTTGACGGCGGCGATCGCCATCAGCGCCTCCATGCCGAAGATCAAGAGCACGTTGCCCTGGTTGTGGATCTTCAGGATGGCCAGCGCGAAGACCAGCACCTCCGCCGCCTGGACGAACGCCAGGACCGTGAACCCGAGCATGTAGCCGACCACGATCTCGCCGCGTCGCAGTGGGCTCGCCATGAGGCGCTCGAGCGTGCCCTGCGAGCGCTCGTTGAGGAACGAGACGATCGTGATCACGAAGACGAGGAAGAAGACGACCAGGCCGACGAAGGCCGCGCCAAAATAGTCGAGCGTGTCGTAGTTCGCGCCGCCGTAGAGATAAGTGATCTGGGGTTGAAAGCTAACGTCGCGACCCGCTATACGCGAAGCGAGGGCGATCATCGCCTGCTGCAGCGACTGAATGACGGGCGTGTCTTCACCGGGCTGCGATCCTTCGAGGTGGACCTGGGGCGCGACGTTGCCTGCCTGGGCCTGCTGCGTGAAATCGGGAGGCAGGACGATGTAGGCGACCAGGGATCCGTCCTTGAGCTTCGCGTCGGCGTCCGCCGCGTTGACGTCGGTGGTCTTGATGTGACTCGATTGCCGCAGGGCGTCGGCGACCATCGCGCCCAGGGGACCCGAATCCTGGTTCGCGATGCCGACATTCGGGGCGTTCGATGAGCCGCGCATCAGATATCCGAGCAGCCCGAGGATGACGATCGGCGCGACAAAGAGAAGCGCTAGCGTTCGGCGGTCGCGTCGAAAGCCCTGCAGGAGCCGGCGCGTGATGGCGGCGATGCGGTGGGCGCTCATGACTCCTTCCCCCCTGCCAGGGCGAGAAAGGCTTCTTCGAGGTTCTGGCTGCCTCCTTGAGCCCGGATGTCCGCGGGGGTGCCCTCGGCCAGCAGCCGGCCGTACTGGATGAGGCCCAGGCGCTGGCATCGGTCGGCCTCGTCCATCACGTGGCTCGAGACGATCATCGTCGTGCCGCCGGCCGCCATCCGGCGGAAGTACTCCCAGAACTCAACCCGCAGCTGGGGATCGATGCCTACCGTGGGTTCGTCGAGCAGGAGCAGCTCCGGTTTGTGCACGAGCGCGCAGGCCAGCGAACACCGCTGGCGCATGCCGCCGCTCAACGTCGCCACCACCGAGTCGCGTCGGTCGTAGAGGTGGACCAGCTCGAGGGCTTCTTTGACCCCGGCCTCCGCGCCGTTGATGGCGGCGAAGAACCGGACGTTCTCCTCCACCGAGATGGCGGGGTAGAGCGCAGCCTGCTGGGTCATGTAGCCGATGTGCCGCAGCACACCGACGTTCGGCATGCGCTGCCCCAGCACGGTCACGGTGCCGGCGTGTGCTTCGAAGAGGCCGCAGACCAGGCGAATGAGAGTCGTCTTGCCGGCGCCGTTGGGACCGAGGAGCCCGTAGATCTCGCCCTGGCGCACGCGCAAGGTCACGCCGTTCAGCGCCCTGAAGGCGCCGAAGGATTTGGAGACGTCCTCCACGGTCACCGCATACGTCTCGCTCATGCCTTCTCCTCCAGAGCCATGCCGCGCAGCCATATCTGGGCCAGCTCGGTCACGGCCTCTTCGCCGCCGATTTCGATTCCCAGCACTCGTTCGGCTGCGGCACGAGTGACGAGGTGAAAGAAGATGGGCCCTGCGAACGACTGCAGCGCAAGCAGTGGATGCATGCGGCGCAAGCGGCCGGCCGCCATCTGCGTCGTGATGTACATCGCCAGCGATCCGACGAGGTTGGCGAGCACGTCCCGCGCCGCATCCTCGGTGTCGGGCGCGAGGCTGCTGACCTCGAAGAACAGCGCTCTGAGCATCCCGGCGCGGTTCTGGCCATCGGCGTGGACGGACCGGTACACGACGCGCGCAATCTCCACCATGACGACCTCCGGCGGCTCGTCGCCCCTCGCATGCAGGACCTTCAACACCGGCTCGAGTGGGGAGTACGCCAGCGCGAGGGCTGTGAAGAGCGCGCTCTTGCCCGGGAAGAGCCGGTACAGAGAGGCTCGCGATACACCCGCCTGGGCCGCCAGCTCGTCCATCGACATGGAGCTGAGGCCGCGCTCGCCCACGATGCGAAACGCGGCGGCGAGGATGCGGTCGGAGGCGCCCGGCTCGGGCAGCACGTCGAGCGCTTCCAGCAGTGCGTCCCGCGAGTCGAACGCGCGATAGAAGCTGGCCCGCGAGACGCCGGCCGCGGCGGCGAACTCGGCGACGGTCGGAGTCTTGCCGGCCGCGACCAGCTCGCGGGCCCTGCCGAGGATCCTTCCCCTGGCGTCCACTCTGGTACGAGACTAGACAAGACGTCGCGTCTTGTCAAGTTTCAGAATGTACTGAAAATCCCTTCTTGCGCTATCTTTCCTGCGGGGGATCTGGATGGCGTCGCTCGAAGCGTCCGCTGTCGCAGTGCCGGTGCAGCCGGAAATCGCGCCTCAGGTGGCGAGGAGGGCGCGACGGGGGCGGCGCCTGCTTGCGGGCGTGCTGGTTGTGCTCTTGCTCGCGGCCTTCGCCGGACTCGCCGTGTACGGCAACGAAACGCTGAGCACCAGGTACAGTCCTGGGCGGGCCACGCTGGATTACTTCGCCGCCCAGAAGCGCGCCGACGCAGCAGGCATGATGGCCAACGCGAACTTCCTGCGCGCCGATGGATCGGACCCGATCCTCTTCGGCAAGGACGCGGTCGCTTCCATGCTGCTCCTGCCGCCGAACTCCGACATCCGCGACGTGAAGGTCCTGTCGAGCGAATCCATCGACTCCTCGACCGCCCGGATCAAGCTTTCGATGACGTGGGCCGGCGTCGGGCGCACCGCCATCTACACGGTGCGCAAGGACCCGAAGCAGCCGCGCTACGTCCTGTACAACGCTTGGCGGGTCGACGTCCCGTACTCGACCATCACGGTGACGATGCCGGCTCACGCTGGCCCGGTGACGGTGGACGGAGTCTTCGGGCGGTCCGGCGACACGAGCGGTCCGATCGCGGTCATCGAGGGCTATCACCAGGTGACGATGGTCGGGACCGCCTTCTACGACCGAGACGTCAGGGTCGCAAACGCGGTCGAAGCGAGCCCGACGGTGACATTTGCGCCGGCCGTCAGCGCGAGTGCGAAATCCGCGGTGGCGAACGTCGTGCAGGGCTGGTTCCAGCGCTGCGACGCCAGCGCGCACAACTGGTGCCCCAACCACACCTACAACAAGCCGGACGCGCGCGATTGGTACTGGACCCTGCCGGGATACGGCCAGGTCTATTACTCGACGTACAGCTACACGATCGACCCGGACCTGATCTCGGGCATGACGATCCTCGTGACGGACACCAGCGCCGCCAAGGCCAACGGGACGTGCAAGGCAACGCTGACCATCGACGGGAGCACGACGTACAGATTCACTGGGACGTGGTCGGTCGACCTGACGGTGGTCGGTTCGGACATCACGGGCGCCAACGGCCTCTGGGATTGCACCCAGGCCGCGGCCTGAACGAGCCTTAACGGGCAGGGTTCCCGCCGCGCGGGGAGCCGGCTAGCCTGACCATCCCGTCATGCGCTCGACAGAGATCTCGACCACAGGTCCGTTGGGGCGCGCGCTCCGGTACTGCTCGTACCGGCTGACCAGCAGGTCGATCGCGCGTTCAGCTTCGTCGTGACCGTCGAGGATCCGCGCCGCGCCGTCGAGCCGCACCCACCAGAGCCTCCCCCAGTCTTCTTCGTAGTGGTCGAACAGCACCGAGACGGTTGGGTTGGCCGCAATGTTGCGGAGGCGTTTCAGGTTGGCGGTGCGCTTGGGCTTGGCGTCGACCGCGAAATACAAGCGATCGCCGTCGAGCGCGAACGTGATCGGCACGACGTGCGGATGGCCATCCGCGTCGGCGGTCGCAAGGCGCGCGACGCGCGACTCCACGATGCGCCGCCTCATTGCCGTGGCGTCCATCGAACGAAGTATCGTTGAGCCGTGCAGAGGCTCCGCACATACACCGTCGAGGAGGCGAATCGCGAGCTGCCGCGGGTTCGTCCCGTCGTGGCGCAGATCGCCGAGCTTTCGGCGCTGCGGCCTGACCTCGAGGAGCAGCTGCGGATGGCGGATTACGCGATGCAGCGTCCCAGCGCCAACGGCGAGGACCGCGAGCGGCAACAGCAGGCTCGGGACGCGGTGCACGGTGCGGAGGAAGAGCTCCTGAAGGCGGTGCTGAACCTCAACAGCATGGGCATCCAGCTGAAGGGCCCGTTGGAGGGATTGATCGACTTTCCTTCCTATCGGGACGGCGAGCTCGTCGAGCTGTGCTGGAAGCTCGGCGAGGAGCGCGTCGAGCACTGGCACCGGATCGGCGAGGGCTTTTCTGGTCGGAAGAAGCTCTAGCTAGCTCTTTTCGGGGACCCGGCCCCTGACCGCCTCGTAGACCGCTTTCGCGATTCCCGCCGCGTCGAGGCCGTGCTCGCGCAGGATGTCGGCCGCCTTGCCCTGGGGCAGGAACTCGTCGGGCAAGGCGAGGTTGCGAACGCGACCCGCCAGGCCGTGCGGCGCGAGGGCCTCGAGCACGGCGCCGCCGAATCCGCCCGCGCCGACGTTGTCCTCGACGGTCAGCACGACGGGGTGGGTGCGCGCCCAGTCTGCGATGCGCGGGTCGACCGGCTTGACCCATCTCGCGTTGACGACGGCGCAGGACAAGCCCTGCATCTCCAGGCGCTCCGCGGCTTCACCCGCAACCTCGACCATCCGGCCGACGGCGAAGATGACCGCGTCGTCGCCCTTCCGGATCTCTTCCCAACGCCCGACAGGCAGCGGCTCCACCGGCAGGTCCGGGGTCGACGGAACCGGGCCCTTGGGATAGCGGATCGCCATGGGTCCATCGGTCGCGAGCGCGGTTTCGAGCAGCGCGCACAGCTCGGTGGCGTCCTTCGGCGCGGCGATCTTGAGGTTCGGGATCAGCCGCAGGTAGGAGAGGTCGAAGATCCCGTGATGCGATGCGCCGTCCGGACCGGTGACCCCCGCGCGGTCGATGATGAACACCACCGGAAGCTTGTGCATGGCCACGTCCATGATCGTCTGGTCGAACGCGCGGGCCAGGAAGGTGGAGTAGATGCAGACCACCGGGTGCATACCGGCCAGCGCGAGGCCGGCCGAAAACGTGACGGCGTGCTGCTCGCAGATCCCGACGTCGAAGAAGCGGTCGGGAAACTCCTTGGCGAAGTTCAGCAGCCCGGTCGACGACGCCATCGCCGCCGTGATCGCGCACACCTCCGGCCGTCGCGCCGCGGCGCTCATCAGCGCCTCGCCGAAGACGTCGGTGTAGGTCACTTCGGTCGACCGGGGCCGGCCCGTCAGCGGGTCGAAGGCGCTGACGCCGTGCAGCTTGTCGATCTCGTCCTCCACGGCGGGGCCATAGCCGTGCCCCTTCTCGGTCACGACGTGCACGACCACGGGCTCGCGCAGCTTCTTGGCGCGGGTGAGGACCTCTTCGATCGCCGATTCGTCGTGGCCGTCGACCAGGCCCGCGTACTTGATGCCGAGGCTCTCGAACATCGTCGAGGGCTGCAGCAGCTGCTTCAGACCTTCCTTGACGCGATACGCCGCCTGGTCAGCGGTCGCACCCACGAGCGGGAGGTCGCGCAGCAGGCGCGAGATGTCGTCCTTGATCCGCTCGTAACGCGGGTCGACCCGCAGCTGGGAGAGGTGCCGCGCCAGGCCCCCGACCGTCGGCGCGTAGGAGCGGCCGTTGTCGTTGATCACGACGATCAGGTTCGGCGGCTGCAGGTGGGCGATCTGATTCAGCGCCTCGTAGGCCATGCCTCCGGTCAGCGCTCCGTCGCCGATCACAGCGACCACAAAGCCCGGCTGCCTCTTGCGCAGCCGCGCCTCGGCGATGCCGAGCGCGTAGCTCAACGAGGTCGAGGCATGGCTGTTCTCGACCAGGTCGTGCTCCGACTCCTTGCGCGACGGATAGCCGGACAGTCCCCCCGCCTGGCGAAGGTGAGCGAACTGTGCTGCCCGGCCGGTGACCAGCTTGTGCACGTACGCCTGGTGGCCGGTGTCCCATACGATCGCGTCGGTCGGGCTGTCGAACACGCGGTGCAGGGCGAACGTCAGCTCGACCACGCCGAGGTTCGGTGAGAGGTGGCCGCCGGTCTTCGACGTCTGCTCGACAAGGAAGGCCCGCACCTCGGCGGCGAGCTGGGTCAGCCGGACCTGATCGAGCGCTTTGAGGTCGGCGGGCGTGCGAATGGTCTCGAGGATCGCCACCTCAGTTCCTAACGCTCAAGGCCCGCCATGAGTTCCGCCAGCTCGATGCACAGCCGCGTGCCTGCACCGCTCGGGCCCCGCAGCACGGTGGTCAGCTCGAGGTTTGTGTTCCACGCCGAGGCCGCGATATCGATGTGAGCCCACGGTTTGCCGCCCGCGAACTCGGCGATGAACATGCCGCCCATGATCGTGCCCGCCTCGCCGTACTCGGCGTTGCGCAGGTCGGCGATCTGGCTGCGCAGCAAGATTCGGTAGTCGGCGTAGATCGGCAGCCTCCACACGCGGTCGCCGGCCTCGCGGGACGCCTGGTCGACCAGCGACCAGAATGCGTCGTCGTTGCTTACCGCCGCGCTCGCGGCGTGGCCGATCGCGATGGTCGCCGCGCCGGTGAGCGTCGCCAGGTCGATCAGGTGGGTCGCGCCGTTGCGCAGCGCATGAGTCAGCGCATCGGCGAGGACGAGGCGTCCCTCAGCGTCGGTGTTCACGACCTCGACCGTTTTGCCATCTGCGCTCACCATCACGTCGCCCGGACGTTGTGCGGTTGGACCGGGCATGTTCTCGGCCGCCGCAACCACCGCCATCACGTCGAGCGGCAGCTTGCGCGACGCGATCACGTCGATGGCCGAAAGCACGGCGGCTGCTCCCGACATGTCGTCTTTCATCTGGCTCATGTGGTCGGGCTGCTTGAGCGAGATGCCGCCGGCGTCGAAGGTGATGCCCTTGCCGATGATCGCGAGCGCCTTGTCGCTTGCCCCGCCGTCCTGGTGGTTGCCGTGGTAGCGGACCCTGATCAGCCGCGGAGGCTTGGCCGACCCAGCGCCGACGGCCAGCAGCAGGTTGTAGCCGCCCTGCTTCAGCTCCGCGGGTCCGAGGACCTCGATCTCCAAGTTGTGGCGCTTTGCGATGCGAGTGGCCTCCTGGGCCAGGGCGTCGGGTGTCAATTCGTTGGGAGGGGCGTTCTGCCACTCGCGGGCCCGGTTGGTGGCCTCGCCGTTCTCCTGCGCGGCGACGACCTCGAGCTCGCGACCGGTGCCGAAGCCGGCCAGGACGATCTCGTCGATCTCGCGTCGCTCGGGCACCGGGCCGGTCTGCCTGGAGCGACGCTCGAACGTGCCCATGACCGCGCCCTCGATCACCGCCTTCAGGCTGTCCATGCCGAGCGGTTCGGTGCGCAGGATGGCCATGCGCTTGTACCCCCACGTGCGCGATGCCCGGACGAGCTCATGGTGGGCGGAGCGCAGCCGCTGCCCGTCGAGGTCGTGCACCCCGCCGAGTCCGTAGAGGATCACCCGCCGAGGAGTGATCTTGCCCTGGGACGGGATCGGGAGGACCTCGTGGATCCGGCCCCGGAACTCCGCGTTGACCACCATCTCGTTCAGGACGCCGCCCATCACCTGGTCGAGCTCGAGAGCCGCCCCGGCGAGGCGCTGGCCGGTGACGATGGGGACCGCGAGGGCGTCGACGTTCAGCTCGGCGGGTCCCGCCGAGACCAGGGTGATCTTCACGGCTTGTGTTAAGCGTAGTTGTCGGGACCGGGGACAAGCCCGTAATGGCGCGGCATCGGCGATGCGCCGGGCGCTTCACTCCCGGATAGTCGGGACTATCCGAGGTCAGGCCGGATGTCAGGCGAGGTGTTCGGCCACCAGCTCCAGGACGTGCGCGACGCGGAGCTTCATCCCTCGCTTTCGCGCCGCTGCGGCGATGTGCATCAGGCAGCCCGGGTTGTCCGAGGCGACCACTTCGCAGCCGGTCTTCGCGATGGCGCTGAGCTTCCACTCCGCCAGCCGCTCCGCGACGCGCGGCCACTCGAGGCTGAACGTCCCGCCGAAGCCGCAGCAGTTGGCGATGTCCGGCAGGTCGACGACCTCGTAGCCGGCGAGCTCGAGGACGCGTCGTGGCTCACTCTTGAGACCGAGCTGGCGGAGGGTCTGGCACGAATCGTGGTAGGCGATCTTCAGGCTCATCCGCGCCGGGTCGACCAGCTTCGGGTGCGACTCCAGCAGCGCGAGCACGAAGCGCGTCGAATCCCTCATCCGGGACCGCAGCGCCTCGTCGGACGCGGCGCCCCAATCGGGCGCGTCGATCGTGAAGGCGCCGAAGCACGACGCGGACGGGGTCACGACCAGACCCTTGGCATCTCGAAGGGTGGCCGCAAGCTCGCCCGCGAGCTCGGCCCCCGCTTTGAAGTCGCCGGCATTGGCCGCGATCAGGCCGCAGCACCACTGCTCCTTGGGAAACCCAACCTGGAAGCCCGCGGCGGTGGCGATGCGCTCCAGGGCGACGGCGGATTGCGGCCACACGCGATCGGCCAGGCAGGAGGCGAAGATCGTCAGCGGCTCGCCGTCGACCCGGCTGGGCTGCACCCGGTCCCGGTAGGGGGTCTGGGCCAGGCGTGGCGTCCCGGGCACGAGGCCGGTGAACGGCGCCGCGGTCCGCAGCACCCGGTCGGCCAGCTTCGGGCGCTTCCAAAGTCCGACTACCGATTTCTTGCGGAGCGATTTGCGGCCCGCGCGCCGGTGCTCGAGGATCTGGCGCGGCAACGGGATGTCGACCGGGCAGATCTCCTGGCACGCGTTGCACTGGACGCACAGCGTGTTGGGGAGGTCGGCCGTGTCGAGGCCGTGGTGGAACGGCGTGAGGACGAGGCCGATCGGCCCGTTGTAGATGTGGCCGAACTGATGGCCGCTGACAGCCATGAACGGCGGGCACGCGTTGGAGCACGCGCCGCACCTGATGCAGGTCAACGCGTCGCGAAAGATCGGGTCGTCGAGCATCTTCTCGCGGCCGTTGTCGAGGATCACGCAATGCATCTCGCGCGGCCCGTGCACACCGATGGTCAGCGACTGCTCGATGTCCGCGGAGCGCGACGGACCGGTGATCCAGTTGACGTAGCTCGAGATGATCTGGCCGGTGCCGCTGCGGGGAAGCATGCGCAGGACCGCCACCGCGTCATCCAGCGTCGCCACGAGCTTGTCCATGCCGAACAGCGCGATGTGCACCGGCGGGAGCGTGGTCGTGAGGTCGGCGTTGCCCTCGTTGGTGACGAGCACGATGGTGCCCGTCTCAGCGATGGCCATGTTCGCGCCCGAGATTCCGACGGTCGCGTCGATGAACTTCTGGCGCAGCGATTCCCGAGCGTGGAGCTGGATCGCCTCGACCGTCGGCTCGGTGCCGAAGACATTGGCCGCGTCCTCTTTGGTCAGGTGGATTGCGGGGGCGATGAGGTGCGACGGATGCGTGTGCGTGAGCTGGACCATCCGCTCGCCGAGGTCGGTCTCCACGACCTCCATGCCGAGACCTTCGAGGTAGTCGTTGAGCCCGATCTCTTCGGTCGCCATCGACTTGCTCTTGGTCACGACCATGCGCTTGCCGGCCGGCCGGCCGCTGCCCGCATTCCAGCACAGCTGCCCGATGATGTCGCGCGCTTCCGCCGCATCTCTGGCGAGATGCACCACGCCTCCAACAGCGGCCAGGCGCTCCGTGAACTGCTCGAGCAGCTCCGGCAGTCGGTCGAGGTTGGCCTTGCGTCGCCGCTTGAGGTCGGCGCGGCCCTTTTCGAAATCGAAGCTCTCGAAAGCCTTGTCGCGCCGGCCACGCAGGCCGGTCATGGCGCCGATCAGCGCCTGCTGAAGCTTGGGATCGTCGAGCGCCTTGTTGACGCGGCGCGAGAAATGCGCCCGACTTTCAGGCACGCGTTTGGCTTACTTCTCTTATGGCCTCCGCCACAGCGGTCGGTGTCGACACCGGCGCCAAGCATATTGTTCCGACGCACACGACCGCGCGCTGATCGCCCTTCGGGTCGATCACCACGTAGGGATGCGACGCGCGCGCCGCGGCGGCAAGCTCCGGATTCCCGGTCGTGACCTTGATCGCGTGCGGCAGCCGGTCCACGGCGCGCGCGAACACCGCGGCCATCAGCCCGTACTGCTGGGGCAGCGCCGCCACCGACTCGAGCGCACGGCGAGCGCGCTCGCGGTAAGGCGAGGCCGGATCGCTCTGCAGGGTGTCGAGCTCGATCAAAGCGATCGCCGCGACCGAGTTCTCCGCCAGGGGCTTGATCCGCTCGCCGAGGCGCCCGAGCGGGACATTTTCGTCGGTGCCGGCGTGGTCGAAGTAGCCGCCGAGCTGCGAGTCGGCGTACTTCTCTTCCAGGTGGGCGGCCAGGTCGAGCCCGATCTCCAGCCACCGGTCGCCGAAGCCAAATTGGTACGCGCGAACCGCCGCCCAGAGCGACCACACCTGGTCGCCGAGCTGTCCGCCGACTCCTTCGGCGTGGGTCATCCCCTCGCCCTTGCTGTAGGCACGCGCAAATAAAGCGTCGAGCAACTTGCGCCCAGCCCCATCCCCCGGCTTCGCCGGGTACTTCCCCATGAATGGGGAAGCCATCGCGAGCGCGGCGTTCCAGGACGTGTACACGCGACGGTCGACGTAAGGCGGCGTGGCATGCGCGCGATCCTCTGCATCGAGCGAGTAGTAGTGCTCGTCCGCGTCCTGGCTGCCCGCGTAAAGACCTGTGCTCGGGTCGCGCAGCACGCGGTCGAGATAGCCGATCGTCTTGTCGAGCGCCTCGGTCATGCCGGCAAGCGCCAGCGCCTGGACCAGGCCCGCGTGGTCCTCGAGCATCTTCTCGAAGTGGGGGACGCTCCAGTCCTGCGTCGTCGAGTAGCGGAAGAAGCCGCCCTCGACATGGTCGTACGTCCCGCCGCCGGTCATCTTCTCGAGCGTGTGAAACGCCATGCGCCGCAGCTCCTCGTCCTGGCGAATGACCGACTGCTCGAGCAGCAGGAGCAGGGCGTCTGTCTGCGGAAACTTCGGCGCGCCGCCGAACCCTCCGTACTCCTCGTCGTACGCCGACCTGACCGCGTCGAGTATGAAATCGACCACGCCCGGCTCGAGCCCGCCCGCGCTTCGCGCCGCGCCCGAGGCGGCTCGCTTTCGCGCCTCGAGCACGCGGCTCGCGATCTCCGGTTGGTTGGCCCGGTAGTAGTCGGCGATGCGCAGCAGGGCGCTCGCCATCTGATCGGGCGGCATGTATGTGCCGCCGGTGAGGATGTCGCCGGCCGAGGTGAGGAACGCGGTCGTCGGCCAGCCGCCCATGTTGTACCGCTGGTTTATGTCCGGCCGGACGTCGTTGTCGACGCGTACCGGCACGTACTCGCGGTTGATCAGGTCGATCACCGACGGGTGCGAGTAGGTGGTCTCGTCCATCACGTGGCACCAGTGGCACCACACCGCGGAAATGGAAAGCAGGATGGGCCGGCCGGTTGTGCGGGCTTCTTCAAAAGCCTCCGGCGACCATGGGTGCCAGTTGATCTCCGCCGCCCGGTTCGCCCGCGGCGAGAAGTGGAACTCGGCCGCAGTCTCAGCCATCGGGACAAGGTTACGATGAGGCCGTGATCTCAACTAGCGCTGTCGACGCGTACATCGAGAAGAATTCGCGCCGCTTCGTCGACGAGCTCAAAGAGCTCTGCTCGTTCCCCAGCATCTCGAACCACGGGCTCGAAGCGGTCCAGCCGGCCCGCGATTGGCTGGCCGGCAGGCTGGCAAAGTTCACCGACCGCGTCGAGACCCTCGAGGCAGGCGGCATGCCCGCGTTGTACGCAGAGATCCCCGGCGCCGGGCGGCGCAAGCTCCTCCTCTATGAGCACTACGACGTGCAGCCGGTCGATCCGCTTGACCTGTGGAAGTCACCGCCTTTCGAACCGACGGAGGAAGACGGGCGCATCGTCGCGCGCGGCGTCGCCGACGACAAGGCCGACGTGATGGCGCGCATCCACGCTGTAGAGACGTTGAAGCAGCTCGGCGAGGTGCCCGTGACTCTGCGGTTCCTGGTCGAGGGCGAGGAGGAGATCGGCTCCAAGACATTCGAGAAGATCGCGCATGACCACTCGGCCAAGCTGCGCGCCGACGGCTGCCTGTGGGAGTCGGGCGCGTCCTTCGACGACGCGGGGCGTCCGACGCTGCAGTTCGGGTGCCGCGGCCTCCTGTACGTAAACCTGCGCGTCAAGCAGCTCGACTTCGACCAGCACTCGGGCTTTGCGTCCATCTATCCGTCCGCCGCGATGTACCTGGTCGGGGCGCTCGCGAGCCTGCGCGACCAGCACATGAACATCAAGATCGACGGTTTCTACGACAAGGTCGTCCAGCCGACCGAGGGGGACCGCCGGATGATGGCCGGCATCGACCCCGAGATCGAGAAGCGGCGCAAGCTCGTCGGATTCGACAAGCTGGTGCGCGACCCGAAGCCGGACCAGGTGATCGAGCAGATGCTCTTCCTGCCCACATGCAACATCGCCGGCATAACGACGGGCTACCAGGGCCCAGGGTCGAAAACGGTGCTGCCCGCCGAGGCCACCGCCAAGCTCGACTTCCGCCTGATCCCGGACCAGGACCCTGACGACGTGCTGGACAAGCTGCGCAAGCACCTGGACAGGCATGGTTTCGAGAAGGTCGAGATCCTGGCCGGCGAGGGCGAGAAGCCGGCGCGCTCCGACCCGAGCTCGGCGGTGGCAAGGTCGGTGATCGAATCGGTCCGCGAGATGTACGGTGAGCCCGTGATGTGGCCGTTCATGCCGGCGACCGGTCCCATGCACCCGGTCGTCGCCGACCTCGGCATCCCGACGGTGCTCCCGGTCGGGGTGGGGCGTCCGGACAACCGCATCCACGCCCCCAACGAGAACATCAGGGCCGCTGACTACATCAACACGGTGCGCCTGATGTGCCGGGTCTGGGAGCGGTTCGGAGCCGGCTGATGGACAAGCTCACCGACAAGCTGTTCACGGTCAAGTACAACGAGGACACCGGCAAGCCGCACATCGAGATCACCGACCAGAACGTCTGCCTGTCGAAATGCACGGGCAAGTACTGCACCCACTTCTGCCCGGCGGGGGTGTACGAGTGGAACCAGGAGCAGAAGAAGACGCTCGTCAGTTTCGGGAACTGCATCGAGTGCGGCGCCTGCTCGATCGGCTGCCCGTTCGACAACATCTCCTGCCACGCCCCACGGGGCGGGTACGGCGTCCGCTACCAAAACGGGTAACGGAGGAGAGGGAACCGGGATGGTTCCCTCTCCTCGCCCGGGTCGCTTCGCGACCGGGGCTGCTCTCTTTCCGGTATACGGTTGGGACTTGTCTTATTTGTCACTCGTGGCAACCTCTGGAGACTGAACGGCATAGTCGCGGCCGGGGTAACCCCGGCCGCCAATGCGGCGCCGGGTATGAGAGTTAGGAATACAGCCCTAGTCGGGAACAATTGTTGTTGAGGCAATGAGCGACTACGACGTGATCATCGTGGGGGGCGGCCCGGCCGGGCTGGCGGCGGCCCTCTACACGGCCAGGATGAACCTGAAGACCGCGGTGCTGGACCGCGGCCCGCTGGGCGGCCAGCTGCTGAACACCGAGCTGGTCGAGGACTACCCCGGCTTCGACTCGATCCTGGGCTCGGAGCTCGCCATGAAGATGGGCGAGCATGCCCGGAAGTTCGGGGTCGAGGTCCGCGACTTCGAGCCGGTGAAGGAGATCGACGTCGAGGACGGCGCCAAGGTGGTGCGCCTCGAGTCCGGCGAGGAGCTGCGGGCGCCCGCGTTGATCATGGCCGCCGGCGGCCTGCCGCGCTACCTCCAGGTCCCAGGCGAGAAGGAGCTGTGGGGCCGGGGCGTCAGCTACTGCGCCGTCTGCGACGGCGCGTTCTTCAGGGGCCAGGAGCTGGCGGTCATCGGCGGCGGAGACGCCGCCGTCGAGGAAGGCGACTTCCTGACCCGCTACGCGTCGAAGGTCTACATCCTCCACCGGCGCAGCGAGCTGCGTGCCCAACCGATCCTTATCGAGCGCGCTCGGCAGAACAAGAAGATCGAGTTCATCTTCGACGCACAGGTCAAGGAGATCGCCGGTGACGCGAAGGTCCAGGCGATTCGCTACGAGCAGCACGGGCAGCTGAAGGAGCTGAAGGTCGGCGGGGTGTTCATCTTCGTCGGCTTCGTGCCGAACTCATCGCTGTTGAAGGTTCACGTCGACCACGACCAGGGCGGTTACATCGTGACCGACCGCAACATGCAGACCTCGGTGGACGGGATCTGGGCGGTGGGTGACGTGCGCGCGCAGCTGACCAAGCAGATCGCCACTGCGGTAGGCGACGGGACGACCGCGGCCGTGGCCGCGGCGCAGTACATAACCTCGCTCAAGGACGCCGCCCGGGCCTGATTCGGCCTACGTCGGCGGCGGCCCCACGTCCACGCGCAGCTGGAACGTGTAGCGGCCGTCGCCGGCCGTCGCATCGATGCGGGACACGCCAGCCTCGTGGGCGCCAAACCGCGCGATGGGTTTGTCGCCACCCGCCGGCGCTGCATCCAGCGACAGGACGCTTGGATTGCTCGTCTTGAACTGGACGCCCGCCCACTCCGACTGCGGCCACCCGGAAAGATCGACGGTCAGGTCCCCGTTCACCGCGACGTATGACTCGCTGCCGTCGTCGGCGACCGTGGCCGTGACGTGCGCGTACTGCGTCGGGCTCGGGTTGGCGTTGTTCTTCGACTCGACGCCAGGGACCACGACGTCGATCGCGATCGCCAGGCCGATCATCGCCGCGATGTAAGCCCCCCAGGTCAGGTTGCGAGTGGCCGTGACCGGGCTCGAGAACCCGGGCACGCGCAGCGCCATGTTGCGGAAGTTGAAGACGATGCCGGCCCCAAGCACGATTCCGGCGAGCACCAGCACCTCGGCCGCCATGCCCAACACGTACGGCAGCGTGCCCGACGACCGGGCCGCGCCAGACGACAGGAACATGGGCAGGACGAAGAGGCCGAACAGACCCATCATTCCGTAGCGGAACGCAAAGTAAAGAAGGAAGAGCCCCATCAGGCCGCTCAGCGCGCGGGGCATCGCGACCGTTCGAAGCTGCATGACGCCTCTCTCGGCCAGGTCCAGCTCACCGAGAGAGGGCGCCGGCTCACCCCGCATCAAGGTTGCGGCAGCGCGCTTCATCTCTGACCGCGGCGGTGAACCGGGCGGGCTGCCCGTCGTCTCCACCTTGCCCGCGGCCGAGTCGACCGTCCATACGGCGGCTGGAACGGCGGCTCCGTTCACCGTCCCCGCGGGGGTGAGCTGGTTGCCGGGCGCGACGTGCACCACCACGACGCCCGGCCGCATCTTGCGCTGGATTGCGTTGGGCCGCCAATTCTGTTCCGCCCACGAGGCGGCCGCCATCGCAGCGGAGTGTGGATTCTGGCCCGGCCCGGAGAAGAGAAGGAAGGAAGGCGTGGCGCCCTGCTGCCGGTACGCGATGCGCGTCGTGTTGGCCGCAAACGATTGGAACCGCGCGTCGGTCTGCGCGGCCAGCCGGTAGCGGCTGCGCGGCAGTATGCGGACGAGGGCGGTGCGAGCGAGGTCTTCGGCGCTGAAAGGCAAGGCGCGCCGATGATAGGTCGCTTGTGGCGAGAATGAGCCGGGTTTAGCGGCTTACCACCCCATCCAGCCAGGCGGAATGCAACCGATGTCGGGCCGGCAGTCGGCGCGGAGCCGGGCGTGGTAAGCGGCCTGGTCCGCCTCGAGCTTGTCGAATACGTGCGGGTCGTCCCAGAACTTGAACAACGCGTCGCATGTGGGCTGCTGCTGCGCCTGGTGATTCAGGTCGGCGATGTCCTGGTGCGCGATGGCCACGTGGGCCGATTCGTGCGTGTAGATGACCCTCGCCAGGGCGTCCCACCTCTCGACCAGCGAGATCTTGACCGTGCCATCGGCCGGGGGCGACCACTTCGGCAAGACCACCATCTCGCGAAACGCAACCGTCGTCGTGCTGGGGGAATAGCAGGAGATCGTGTTCTCGACCAGCGCTCCCCCTTCGAGTCCCCAGGCCACGCCATTTGGGTTGGCCGGGTCGGACGCGCAGGGCGGGTACTTCTTGCAGAGGTCAGACGTGTCGAGGCTGTGGATGAGCTGCTGCTGCGTCGAACCGGTCACGTCGAAGAACTTGGTGTCTGTGTCGGCGATCGGCGGCGGCTGATAGATCGCCGGAGCGCCGTACCAGCGGTCCCTCAGATCCTGGATCTGCGCCTGCAGCTGGCTCACGACACTTTGGTTCGCCTGCTGCGACTGGTAGACCAGCATGGTCACCACCAGCAGCGACATCAGGCCGACCGCGAGCGGACCGGCGAGACGCGGGCCGCCTGATCGCTTGGGAGGCGTGATCACTGGTGCCTGGGATTCGTTGGATCTGCTTGTGTCATCGCCGGATCGCGGCCCCAGATCATGAAACCAACCGCCAGGACGACGGCGAGTGCCAGCGGGCCGAAATCAAGGACCGGGCCCGAGCTGAACGCCAGACGGACCGCCGCGGAACCGAGGACGAAGATTCCGCCGAGCACCAGCATGATTCGGAAGCGGCGCGCAACGAGCCTGAGCTGCAGGCGAATGCCGCCAGGTCGAACGGAAAGCACGGTCACGCTAAGGACGACGAGGACGACCAGGCCCAACAAGAAGCCGCGCAATCAGTAGCCCTCGACGACCACGTTGCGCAGCGGCTCGCCGCGCGAGAACCTGCCGACCTGGTCCGCGACAAGCCGCCACGATCGGTCCAGCCGCTTGCGAACCCAGCCGCCAATATGCGGCGTGATCAGCACATCGGGGGCGGACCACAGTGGATGTCCTGCGGGAAGGGGTTCCGGGTCGGTCACGTCTAGCGCGGCACGGATCCGCCGCGCCTGCAGCGCCGCGACCAGCGCGGAGACGTCCACGATGGGTCCGCGCGCGGCGTTCACCAGCAGCGCCCCGGGACGCATCCGCCCGAGGAACATGCCATCGACGAGGCAGCGCGTCGCGTCCGTCAGTGGCAGCAGGACGACGACCACGTCCGCGTCGGGCAGGAGGGCGGGCAGCTCGCCCACCGCAGACACGCCGTCCCGCGCGTGCAGCGCGACGCGAAGGAATTGCGCGCCGAACGGAGCCAGGCGCGCCTCGACCGCGCGGCCGATCGATCCGTAACCCAGGATCAGGACGGTGGCGCCGTCGAGATCGTCGCCTTCCGCCGGCTGCCCGTCCGGCCATCGCGCGTCGCGCTGCGTGGCGATGTGTTGTGGCAGGTTGCGAATGCTGGCCAGGATCGCCATGACGACCCATTCCGCAACCGAGACGTCGTGCACTCCGGACGCGTCGCACAGCGTGATCCCAGGCGGAATGCGGTCCACGAGACGATCGACTCCAGCTGAGAGTGTCTGGACCACGCGAAGACCTTCGAGTCGCGGGACCACGTCAAGAAGTCGTTCGGTGTCGAATGCGGCGACGAGGAAGTCACCGTGTCCGAGTCGCTCGGGCAACGTACCTTCGGCCGGGATCTCGTGAGCGACTGCCTCGCGGGGAAGAAGCGCACAGTGCTCCCGGCGGGTGCGCTCGGGAATCCAGACGTCGACACTCATGGCGGCCTACAGATCGTATCGGCGAGAGGAGCCGGATCGCTCTCTTACTGAGGTGTGCTCACCAGCCATTCCAGCCGGCGGGCAAGCACCCGATCTCGGGGCTGCAGTCGGCGCGCAAGCGTGCGTGATAGGCAGCCTGATCCGCATTGAGCTTGTCGAAGATATGCGGATTTGCCCAGAAATTGAAGACGGCGCTGCACGTTGACGTCTGTTGGGCCTGCGCGTTTAGATCCGCGATGTCTTGCTGGGTGATCGCGACGTGACCGGCTTCGTGTGTGTAGATGACCTTGGCCAGCGCGTTCCATTTCTCGACCAGTGGAATCTTGACCGTGCCGTCTGTGGGTGGGGACCACCTCGGCAGGACAACGAACTCCCGATACGGAACTGTCGTGGTTCTGGGTGAGGAGCAGTAGTAGTAACTGCCAACGGGCGCCACGCCCTCCAGTCCCCAAGCCACTCCGTTGGGGACAGCAGGATCTGGTGTGCAGGGCGGGTATTTCGCACAGATGTTGGAGCTGTCAAGGCTGGCGATAAGGAGACCTTGAGTTGTACCCGTCACATCGAAGAAGTTGATGTCCGTGTTTGTCATCGGCGGCGGTTGCCAAATTGCGGGACTGCCATACCACCGCTCCTTCAGGTCTTGAATTTGCAGCTGGAGTGCGTCTATCTGCTCTTGTTTCGCGGCTAAGGCGGCTTGCTGGGCCGTGATCTGGTTCGCTTGCAGTTGGTTGATCTGCTGCAGCTGGTAGACGAAATATGCAACGAGGCCGAGGCACATCAGAGCGGTGGTCAGGGGCCCAATCAGCCTGACGCTTGACGAGCCTCGGCGCGCCGGCCGTGCGGGGCCGGAAGCCGGTGCTTGCGGGGGCACGGTCGGAGGAGGGCTCTGGAGATCGGGCGATGCAGTCGCCAGCGGTTGAGGGCTGCCGCCTCCCTCGTCAGACACTTGCGCCCTCCAGCTTCGGTTTAACCCCAGGTGACGAAATCGACCGGGTTGGGCCGAAGATACCCCACCCCGAGCGCAACGAGCCACCCAATTTCTTGCAATGGGGAGCAGCGCAGGGTGCAACTCCGAGTTCACGATGGTTGTCCTTGCTGCGGTGATCGGTCCCGATTGGCTGCTCAACGCCGCTAGGGCAACTACGAGCGGCGACCGAGGGTAGCCGTGTTAATCAATTGAAGTTACGGCGTATGATCAAAGCGTTACTGTGGACGCGCCCGGCCCCTTAAGTGACTAGGGTGCGACGTTTCGTTGCGGTCCGAGTGGTGGTCGCTGCGGTTGTGGCTGTAACCGTACTGGGCGCTTGCGGCCGCACATCGCCAATTGGGACCAATGACGCCTCGAGTAGCCGTAGCAACTCTCCGAGTCCGGTGGCAAGTCTGAGTCCTTCTGGCTGCGCTTCGAGCCTTCTTCCGGCTGTAGGCCAATCAACACTCGTTTACCACAAACCAACGAGCCAGCTGGTTCTTTTTGGGGGGAGAGACACAGCGAACAAACCCGTCGGGCAAACATGGCAGCGGTCCGGAGGTTGTTGGACTCAGCTGAGTCTCACCTCGAGCCCCTCCGCACGAAGCAACATGGTGGCCACCTACGATCCAGTACACCAGAACATCCTCGCATTCGGCGGCGATTCGCGAATGCCTGGTGAGGCCACGCTTGTCTATGACTCCGACACGTGGGCATGGGACGGACTCGAATGGACGGAATCAGCGGTATCTGGCCCTAGTCTGATTGCTCCTTCAATCGCATTCGATCCAACGTCCGGCAAGGTGATTCTGACCGGAGCCAACGGAACAACGGATTCAGTCAATGAAACCTGGTCCTGGAATGGTTCTTCGTGGCAACAGCTGCATCCAGTGGCCTCACCGCCAGCTCGCATTCAGTCTGCACTGGCGGAGGACCCCTCGGCAGGTCAGTTGGTTCTATTTGGCGGCTTGCAAACTAACGGAAAGCTGAGCGACACCTGGGTCTGGAACGGATCTACTTGGATTCGGAAGCAGGTTACGGGTCCAACCGCCCGATCAGACGCTGCTATGGCTTTTGATCAACAGTCGGGAGTTGTCGTTCTGTTCGGGGGCAACGGAAATGCCGGTCCGAGCCCTGAGACTTGGACGTGGGACGGAAGCTCATGGACGCGAATGAGCCCGGTGCATTCAGGCCCTGCCTTTGCTTCAGCCGTGGAGACGTCGACTCATGTGCTGCTCGCAAATGGGATCGGCGATGTGGCTGCCTGGACTGGTCAAGAATGGCAGTCTCAGTGAGAGGAATCTTCCGACCAGCGAGCATAGCTTTACTTGTTGCTCTTTGCGGATCTCTGATCATCGACGTCAGCCATCCCAACATGGTGCACGCCGGAACGGTCGGTAACCCGAGCAATCTCGATGTTTTCGAGGCAGATTCATCGATACAGTCATCTTGGTGGGGCGGAGGAGCGCTTACCGTGAGCCAACGTTTCGGTTGCACTGACCAAATTGTTGAACCCCCCGCTCCAACTGGATGGTGCCCGTCATCTCCGTCACCCTACACGCATTGGCATCAGGGCATTGATATGCCGCTACCTACCACTGCTATCTACTCGCAATTCGAGGGATCAGTTGTTGATGTCGAGTATGCCATTCTCGGCATTAGAACAAGCGCTGGATCTCTCATCTATCTACTGCACGGCACACCTGCGGCCGGATACTGAACAGTAGGAGCAACAGTGCATCTTGGCGCGCATGTGTATGACACAGATTCGCTGATTCCCTTGGGCGGAAGTTGCATTCCAGCCGGCTCATGCGCGCATCTCCATTTCGAAACTCGCCAGTCCAGCAGTGACGTACCGTACTCCACGCGCGCCTTCGATGATGTCAATCCAGAACCTTGGCTTGTGCCACAACTAACCGCGCGCTCGGCAATGGGTGCAATGGCGGCGATGGACTATTCTTCCGGCAATCAAGCGTTTTACACTTTCGCCACAAGGCCGGTCGACGGCCACCTGAAGTTGAACTTTTACAGCGCCAGTGCAGGATGGACTTGGTTAGATGAGAACTCGCCTGCAGTGAGTGCGAACCCTCCATCGGTAGCCTTGGGTGGCCGAGTCGCGCAAATTAGCTTTCTTGACAACGGCGGCGTACTTAGGCAATACGTCTTTGTTGGCGGCACTAATGGGCACCTCTATGCCGATTTCTATTCGACTACTGGCTGGCGATGGACTGACCAGAGCTCATTGACAGGCGCACCGGCTTTTGTCCGGGAAGTTGTAGGTGCCGGGACCTATATCGAAAGCGGCGGTGCACGCGATTTGTTTGTCTACGTGATCGACAGCGTAGGTGCGCTCTGGCAGAATTCCGGATACTCAAGCACGGGGGCGCCCCAGAACTGGGCGAATCTCTCGACCCTTGCGACTCCTTATCCGCTTGGAGCCTTTTCCCTTCCATCTCTTTCAGCGGGAGTTGGCGCTACAGCAGGCGTCACGACGACCGGCACCCATGCGCTTTACGCTTTCGCACGAGGCAGCGACGGTCACCTCTACTTGTTCGTCTGGAGCGACCAGTCAGGTACGTGGCTCGTTATCGATGAACACATCGAAACTCAGTTTCCTGGCGTGACCATTGGCGGGAGAGTCGGCGTTGACTCATTCGTAGATGACAATTCGCTCTTACGGGTATACGCGTTCGTCATAGGAACCCTTGGAAGGGTCTATGACAACTATTACGATGGGACAGGAGTAACAGGGTGGCATTGGAGTGACCAGGGGCTACCTAACGCCCAAGGCATTTCAGCATCCGTAGGCGTCGGGGTGACCCATTTCAGACAATCAGGGGGTGCTCTCGATGTCTATGCCGCCGCTATCGGCACTGATAACATCGTGTACCTCAATGCGCAAGATCTCAACCAAAATGCGTCGTGGGGTGCCACGCCGGTCTATCCGGGTTTGACCCCCTACACCGACGTAGGCACGACCGCCTTCGTCTCGCCGAGCAACGGATCACAAGGGCTCTACATCATGACGACTGCCACGGTTGCGTGGTCGAACGTGGAGCGCGATTTGCAGCTTGATCTCTGGAGTTCATCGGCCAGCCCGAGTTGGCAAGCGCTGGATCAAGGTAGCCTCTGAAGCATCGTCGCTCGCCCACCAGTCGCAGTACACCACGTCGCGCGACTTGACCCAGGGCTCATCCGTAGCGGCGAGCCTTCTACTGGACTACGTCGATCCAGACCAGACCGGGCGCCAGCGTCACAGCCTGGCCGTTGTCGAGGGTGAACGTCAGCGGCCCGTGGCTGTCGGTCGACGACCACGTCCCGCCGAACTGCTGACCCTTGTAGTAGACCTCGATCCGCCCGCTGGTGTCGAGGTCGTAGTCGTGGATGTGCGCGCCGTGCCCGTCGCCAACGTTGAGCAGGTATTCCTTTGTGTGCAGCGTGATCAGCATCTCGATGTGCAGCGGCTGCTTGAGGCTCGCGTCCTGGTACAGGTGGCCTTCCTCGGTCTTCGTGTAGGTGCCGGTCGACGCGTCATACGAATAGGTCGAGTAGTGCTCGTCGACGTTCGTGCTGTTGACGGCCGTACCGCCGGTGAGCGTCGGGCGCGCCTTCGGGAACTGCCACGTCTGGATGCTGAAGAGCTGCTCGGCGGCGAGCACGCGATCACCATTGATCATCAGGTTGTCCGGCGCGATCCGCGACCCGGTCCGGTACTGGTATCCGACCTGGTCGAAGAACTGCGGCGTAGGGTCCGACGCGGCGCGGGACGCGGTGGCCTGCGACTCGCCCGACTGGAACAAAAGACCTCGATAGTGCCGTCCGAGCTTCAAGGAGATGAAGCGGGCGGACCGCATCGGGCCGATCACATCCGGTGCTCGCTGGAAGATCGCCGTGAGGCGCGTGATGCCTCCTTCGGCCAGGTATTCGTAGATGACGTCGGCCGCCTGAAGCCCGTTCTGGTCGCGCGCGAACTCGTCATTGGGGATCTGGATCAGCGCCGGATAGTTGAGCCCGATCGTGTGCTCGCGGTCGTGCCAGTAGATCCCCGTCTTCAGCGTGAACGCCGAGGCGACGAGATGGCCGGTCTGGTCGCGTCCTCCGGGTGCGATCTGGACGTTGACCGGCCCCGACCCAAAGCCCGACGTGGCGAACGTCGCGCTCTTGTAGTCGGCGGCCCATTTGAGGTTTGCGATCTGAGTTCCGATCGTCACCTTGATCGTCACCGGTTCCATCGCATCGTTGAACGTCAGCTTCATCGTCGCGCCCGGGTCGATCTCCATCCCGTCCTTGAGCGGGCTGCCGTCTCCCGCGGTGATCGCGGTGACCCGCGGGATGATCAGGGTGGTGAAGCTCCACTGACCCGCGCCAACGTGGTGGTGGCCGGCGTCGTAGATCGGCTTGAGGCTCACCGTGTACCTGGTCAGCTCCGTGAGCGGCTTGGCCGGGGTCCACGCATAGTCAGTCTGCCCTGACACCGACGTGATCGCGCCGTCGGTCGCTGGAGTGATCGAGAACGCGGCCTTGATCGTGTTGATCGAAACAGAGCGCGAGAATTTGAGGACGAAGCTCCCGTCGGTCGGCACGTCCTTCTGGCCGTCTTTGACGCTCGCCGCGACAGTCGTCGGAAGCGTGTTCTCGTACGCGAGGAACGCGCCGACGCCGACGAGCACGACGAGCACGACCATCGGATATCGACAACGGGCCGGCGGAAATTATGCCATCAACGGCTGTCGACTGTCCCGAGCCGCCGGAGCATCGAAAAGCTGTAGAGACCCGTCGCGTGCCCGCTCTCGAACGCGATCTGCAGCGCGTACTGCCCGACGAGCGTCACGTCTTGCAAACGGAGCTCGGCATCGCTCAGCGTCTTCACGCGCGACAAGCGGCCAGGTGATCCGCCCTCGCCGCGACACTCCGCGCACGGGCAGGCCCACCGCAGCTGCTCGGCGGAGTATGTGGAGTGAGCGCCGTCTTCCCACGTGATCTCCATGACCTGGCGCGCGCGGTCGACGTCGACGTTGGTCGGAAACGGATCCGGGTCTTGCAGCCTAGTGGACGTTGATCACGGGCAGCTGGCGGAACGACTGGATCGACGTGCGCGCGGCGACCTGGGATGCGATCGCGACAAAC
>WNFD01002182.1_pt1 | contig 35498 bp, 25 predicted proteins | sample 5400491 | NCBI WGS metagenome assembly WNFD01 (sample SAMN13153343, study PRJNA577476) | soil metagenome | isolation source: 120 cm saprolite under Douglas fir tree site 2 hole 2 replicate 2 | place: USA:California | collected 2015-04-18 | reverse complement strand
CGAGCGTTGCTGAATCTCCGCTTCCTTCCTGCGCAGTTCCACGGGATCAGATATCTTGTCCAGTCCCAGCAGGTGGCGGTCCTGTGGCGTCTGCATCAGATTCTTGGCATTAAAGTCGAAGGTGGGGATGTGGTGCTCTTGGTATTTCATGTCCCACTCGTAAGCCTTTACCCCCAGGAAAACCAGCCCGAAAAAGAGTGTTGCCAGCAAAAGTTTTACCTGCAGCATGCGCTTGCCCATCTGTGCCGCGCGAACTGCCTGGGCAACGGTCAAGCTACTGCAGATAAGCACGGCGGTGTTCAAGGCGCCGACCTTGAGGTCCAGGCTCCGGCTCGCTACAGCGAACTCCGGGAAATACTTGATCCGGTAAATCAGATAGGCGCAGAACATGCCGCCGAAAAACATGATTTCGGTGCCCAGAAACCACCACATGCCCAGCGACGCCGCATTGCGCTGCTGTACTTCGTCGGCGAAGTGATGCCGCAGTTCCGGACGGTCGTGTTCGGTGTGTTCTACGTGCTCTGCGACCGGGGGACTATCGCTCAAGCGTCACCTCTTCCGGAAGCGGCATTTTTTCGTACTCATAGGCTTCCCAGGTCACTACCGGAGTTTCATCAAAGTTAAAAGTGGGCGGAGGCGATGACGTTCTCCACTCCAGGCCAGTCGCGCCCCACGGGTTGTCGGACGCGATCTTGCCGTAACGTAGCGACCAGAGGAAGTAAACCATCGGCAGTAGATATCCCACCGCCAGGATGGTCGCACCCGCCGTCGAGAGCACATTCAAGGCTTGCCATTCCGGCATATGCGAATAGTCATAATAACGCCGCGGCATGCCCAGATAGCCGAGCACGAACTGTGGAAAGAACGTCAGATTGAATCCCAGGAAGACGATGAGCGCGGCAGCCCGGCCCCAGGATTCCGGATACATTCGTCCCGAAATTTTTGGCCACCAGAAATGCATGCCACCTAAATATCCCATGACCGCACCTCCGACCATCACGTAGTGGAAGTGGGCGATCACAAAATAGGTATCGTGAACGTGCAGGTCAAGCCCCAGGCAGGCAAGGAACAGCCCGGTCAGTCCGCCAATGGTAAACAGTCCAATGAAGCCGAATGCATAGAGCATCGGCGTCGAGAATGACACCGAACCCTTGTACATGGTGGCCGTCCAGTTAAAGACCTTGATTGCCGAGGGCACGGCGACCAGATAACTGAGGAATGAGAACACCAGCGCGGAGTAAACCGATATCCCGGCGACGAACATGTGGTGCGCCCAGACCAGGAAACCGATCGCTGCAATCGCAATGCTGGACATGGCAACAAAGTTGTATCCGAAGACCCGCTTGCGCGAGAAGCAAGGGATGATTTCGCTGATCACTGCCATCGAAGGCAGAATCATGATGTACACGGCGGGGTGGGAGTAAAACCAGAACAAGTGCTGGAACAGGACGGGGTCGCCGCCACGATTGGGATCGAAGATGCCGAGGTTCAGCGTGCGCTCCAATACCACCAGCACCAGGGTGATGGCTATGACAGGAGTGCCGAGTAGCATGATGATGCTGGTGGCATAGTGCGACCATACAAACAGGGGCAGGCGCGACCAGGTCATTCCCGGAGCGCGCATGCGGTGCACGGTGACTACAAAATTCAAGCCCGTAAGGATGGACGAAAATCCTGAAATAAAAATCGCCAGTCCGGCTTCAACCACGCGGGTGTTGCTGAACATCGTGGAAAACGGAGTGTAGAACGTCCAGCCCGTATCCACGCCGCCGGTCACTATGCAATGCAGATAAAGAATTCCCGCAATGATGTAGATATACCAGCTGATCAGGTTGATGCGGGGCAAGGCGAGATCTTTGGCCCCGATCATCATCGGAACCAGGAAGTTCCCCAGCACGGCGGGAATGGAAGGAATCAGGAAAAAGAAGACCATCACCTGCCCGTGCATAGTGAAGGCTTTGTTGTACATGTCGGCCGACATTAGGTCACCCGCCGGGGTGAGTAGTTCCAGTCGGATCAGTAAAGCAAAAAATCCACCAATAAAGAAAAAGGCAGTAATCGAAATGAGGTAAAGCAGGGCAATGCGCTTGTGGTCTGTGGTGAACAGCCACGAGCGAATGCCGTACTCTGCATTCAGGTAATTCTTCTTTTCCATGCTTGCTACTGCGGTCGCCATTGCTATTCCTTGGGCTTCAGAGAAGCTGCGTTGCCAACCGGTGCTGCCGGCACCTGACTTAATGATTTGACGTATTCCACCAGCGAAGTCAATTGCTCTTCGCTGACTTGTCCTTGAAATGACGGCATGACCGGCTTGAATCCGGAGACCACTTTCGCGGCCGGAACCAGGATGGATTCGCGCACGTAATTCTCGTCGGCAACAACCGTCCGTCCGTCTTCCAGCAAGACTGGCTTGCCGTACACACCGGTCAAATTCGGGCCTCGCCCCTGCACGTCAAAGCGGTGGCAGGTGGAGCATCCGAGTTGCTGAAACAGAGCTTGTCCGTTCTGCGCCAGCGAACCAGTCGGAACTCCGCCGGAGAGCCATGTCTGATATTCGGCGGGATCCATAACCACCACGTCTCCGATCATTCCCGAATGCTGGGTGCCGCAATATTGCGCGCAGAAAAGGTGATACGTTCCCGGTTTGGTTGCCCGGAACCACATCGTCGTATAGCGGCCCGGGACAACGTCCTGCTTGAGGCGAAACGCAGGAACGTAGAAACTGTGGATCACGTCCTGCGAAGTCATGATCAGTTTGATGTCTTTGCCAACGGGAACATGCAGTTCGTTGAGCTCGCGCTGACCTTCCACGTGCTGCAGTTTCCACATCCACTGCTTTGCAACCACGTAGATTTCAGTTGCGTCTTGGGGTGGAGTGCGCGCGTCGAAGAAAATCACCGCGCCCCAGACAAAAATAACCAGGAAAATCCCCATCGGAATCACCGACCAGGTGATTTCCAGGATCAGGTTGCCTTCGATGGGCTCGGCTTCGCGTCCGTGATGGCGGCGGTACTTCATCGCGAAGAACGCGATCACGGCAAAGATTGCCAGCGTCGTCCCCAAAGAAAGCACTACCAAAAAAATGTAGAGCAAATCTACAGGCAAGGCATGCGACGACGCGCCAACCGGCCAAAGTGGGAAGTTATCGAACATAGTGATGAGACCCGTTCAGCTCCTTAAGGTCGCCGTGCGAACCGCGACGGAACAATATGATTAAGAAAAGCCCAAGCGACAGGACGGTCGCGCCGCCGCTGAGCTGAATAATTCGGCTTATGATGGCGCCATATTTCCCGGTCGTCGGGTCGTAGTGGTAGCAGTACAAGAGCACCTGGTCGGCGAGCGTCCCAATTTTGTTCTGCGAAGCCTGGATCAATCCCAGCCGCAAATCCTTCGGCGGATACTCCACGCCGTAGTAGTACTGGGCCAGTTTCCCTTGTGGCGTCAGAATCATGATGGCGGTCGCGTGTGAAAACTGTCCGCTCTTGGGGTCGTATTGATACCCGAAGCCAACGGCCTTGGTGAGCGCCGCAATGGACTCCTGCGGCCCAGTCAGAAAATGCCAGCCATCGGCTGCCCCCGGCCGGCCGTAGCGCTTGATGTAGTCGGCTTTCTTCGCGGTCGCAGCCTCGGGAGTGTCTTTAGGATCGAAGCTGACGGTGATGACGTCAAATTCCTTGCCCACATCGAACTTCAACGCCTTCAGCGACCCCGACAGTCCAGCCATTACTTCGCTGCAAAGCATTGGGCAGCGGTAGTAAACCAGATTCAGAATCATCGGCTTCTTGCCGAAATAATCCCCCAGCCGCACTTGCTTCCCGGTCGCATCGCGGAAAATCAGTTCCGCCGGAACCTGCTGGTCAAGATGTTGCACGATGTCAACATCGGTCAATCCCAGAGGCCGCACGTTGGACGGCGGCGCCATGATTCCGTTGGTCATGCTCTGGCCCATCGCAGCCGCGGTCAGCGCGACCACCGCCAAGGCGGCAATCATCGAATTGTGAAATCTACTACTCACTGCTTTTTCCCTTTTCCAGGCTGCTTGGCCGCCGGAGCCTTCTGTGCGTTGTCGGCAGCGGCCGGCGCTGTGCCCGCTTGCGGTATCGTGGGCAACCCGCGCTGCGCGATCAACTGCATGGCACGATCAATCGGGACGCGCACCACCCCGCCGCTCTGGTCCACCCAGCCGTAGCTGCTGAGAGTCTCATCCTGCTGATAACGAAAATCGTTGATTTCGGTACGCTCGTCATCTTCCAATCGCGGCTCGGGGAACTGGTGCTGAATCTTCGCGGCGGTCTTCGATGTGCTTGCTTCGCGCGGATCTTGCTCTGCCTGCACCATCGGGCTTTTGGTGTGCTGGTGCTTGCGTTCGTACGCATCCATGAAATAAAACATGCCCCATATGCCGTAATAAACCAGCGGGCCCAGGACGACGAGTGAAATCAGAAAGCCGAAGATAGGCCGGACGCCAAGATCTTCGCGCTCGAAGCCGCCGCCATTCTGATGATTGCCGTGTTCAGTCATGGACTGCTCCCGCGTATTCCAGGAATTCCTGCGCATGCAAGTCGTAAACCGGCAGGAGCGGACGCGATCTCAGGTTATGGAAGAACAGCGCCAGCCAGAATCCACCAATGGCGATTGGAACAACCAGATCCAGCCAGTGGAAATAAAAGCTGCGGTGGAAGTTGGGCTCGATATACCAGAACAAGTCCACGAACCGCATGAAGATGAGCCAGGAGGCGAGCCACACCAGCTTGCGCGGATCGCGCTTAAAGCCTCGCGACAGCAGAAACAGAAACGGCACCGCAAAATGAAATAAAACCAGCGCCAGCCCGATTCTTTGCCAGCCCTCGTTGAGGCGGCGAGTGAAGAAAGTAATTTCGCTCGGCAAATTGCCCGCCCAGATGATGAGCAACTGAGAGAAGCTGAAGTATGCCCACAGCATGACAAAGGTGAGCATCAGCTTGCCATGGTCGTGGACTTCCTTTGCCTTCAGCAGGGAGGCGGTTGGCTGGTAGCGAACCAGAATTCTCTCCACCACCACCATCAGGCACATGGCAGACAGGCACTCGCCGGCAATGAAGATGAATCCGTAAATGGTCGAAATCCAGTGCGGGTCAAGCGACATGACCCAGTCAATCACCGCAAACGAAATCGTGAACGCGTAGAGGATCAGCCCCGGCGCGGCAATTTTGCGGAAACGCGGACTCAGATTCCGCACCGGAGGCGCGTCCTGCTCATCCGACCAGCGGCTCAGAAAGAACGCCAGCACCAGCCAGATAGCGAAATAAACAATCGCCCGTGCGATGTAGCCATCGAGAAACAGGAAATGGGCCGAGCCGGAGCGAGTCAGATACTCCTGGCTCAGTTCGATGAGGTGCTTGTCGGTCGGATATGGTTTCAGCCACCCGTCATTCAGGTTGGGCGTTCCGCTGTAGAGGTGCGGCATCCCGACAATGATGGGTATGAACAACACCGCCATCAGCGGCAGCGTCTTCATAGCCGCTTCGAGCTGGCGGCGGATTACCATCCCCCATTTGCCGCCGGTAAGGTGCTGGATCATCAGGAACGCCATGCTGCCCAGCGTGACGCCCAGCCACAGCATGAAGCCGAGGAGATAGGAATGGAAAAACTGCCCACGGGTTGACGGCAGAATGGCGGCAATCAGAGACGCCACTCCAAACAGCAGTCCCACGCCCAGCGACCGCTGGTAGATCGTGTTCACGATCTCTGGCGCTCCAAATTCGTTGTTGTTGATGCGCGCCGTCATTTCTGCTCTTCTCCGGTATAGCTCGACGCGGGAAGCGGCGTTGCCGGAGTGGCTCCGGAGCCCGGCTCCTTGAACATCAGCGGAGGCGACGGAACCTTCTCGCCCGCAGCAACATCGGCGGGGGTCGCGTTCTGGCTCAACTGCAGCGCCCGAATGTAGGCCACAATGCACCAGCGGTCGCGCGGCAGAATCTGCGTTGTGTAGTCGGGCATCACGCCGAAGCCGTTGGTCATCACGTCAAAGAAGTATCCCAGTGGCGCCTTGCGCAGGCGGTCCTGATGATACGTTGGCGGATGTTTGAATCCGCGCTGCGGGACCATTCCATTGCCATCGCCCAAACGCGAATGGCAAGGCGCGCAATAAATATTGAAGCGCTCGTGTCCCCGCGCCAAAACCTCTTCGGTCACCGGAAACGGCATGTAGTCGCCGGGATTCCCGCCAATCTTTCCGGTATAGAAATACTCGTCCACGCGAAGCTGCCCGCGCGCCACCGTTCCTTCCACTTGCGGCCGCGCCGAGCGCAGGTCGGAATAGAAATCGCTTTGCGCCAGCGGCTTGACCCGCGACTGGTCATACATTTCCTGACGGCAGCCGGCGAGCACGAGAAGCAGCCCCAGCCCCAAAAATTTGCGAAGTTTCGCCATCAACTGGGAACCTCCGAAACCGAAATCGGCCCCAGGCCTTCCAGAAACTTGCGCGTACCCGTCGCGTCGTAATTCTTGTCGGACGAGAAAATCATGACGAAGAAATGGTCCTTGGTGACGGACTCGAACCGCGGCACGTTGAACACCGGATGGTAAGGCATAGGCAAACCGTTTAGCGCCAGCATCCCGAACACCGCCGATAGTCCGCCAAACAGAATCGTCATTTCAAAAGTCACGATGATGAATGAGGGCCAGGAATTGAACGGACGTCCGCCAATGTTCACCGGATAACTGATCGTGTTGATCCACCACTGCAGAGTGAAAGCGCCAGTGCCGCCCAGCAGTCCGCCGATCAGGCATACCAGGGCCACGCCGTTCTTGTGAAAGCCGATCGCCTCCGAAAGCTCTTCAACCGGAAACGGCGAGTAGGCGTCAATCTTCCGGTAGCCCGCTCCATAGGTGCGGCGGGCCGCAGAGACGGCGTCATTCACGTTATCGAATTCCGCCATCAAGCCGTAGGTGCCGCCATCTTTCACTGATGCACCTCCGTCTCGTGCTTCACTTTCACTTCCGCCTCCGGCAACAGCGTCTTCAACTCGGAAATCGAAACCGCCGGCAGCACGCGCAGGAACAGGAACATACAGGCGGCGAAGAAGCCCAGCGTGCCGATGAAGATGGCCCAGTCAAATTGCGTCGGATAGTACTGGCCAAATGCCGAGTTCATGAAATCTCGGGTCAGGCTGACGACGACGATAATGAACCGCTCCAGCCACATTCCCACCAGCACGTCCAGCGAAATGAAGAACAGCCAAATCGGGTTGGTGCGAATCCTCTTTACCCACAAAATTTGCGGAATCACCAGGTTCGTGAACAGCAGGGCGTAGTAAAACGATGAGTACGGGCCGTGCAGCCGGTTCCAGCGCAGGAAGCTCTCATAGGGATCGCCGCCGTACCAGTTCATGAAGGCTTCAAACGCGTAACCGTAGGCGACAATCCATCCCGTCGCGAGCATCACCATCGCCGAGTTCTCAACGTGGCGCATGGTGATCAAGTCCTCAATCCCGTAGAACTTGCGGACGGGAATCGCCAGCACCAACACCATGGCGAATCCGGAGTAGATAGCCCCTGCAACAAAGTAGGGCGGGAAGATGGTCGTATGCCAGCCGGGAACGATGCCCACCGAGAAGTCGAAGCTCACCACGGTGTGCACCGAAAGCACCAGCGGCGTGGCCAGGCCGCCCAGCAGCAGGTATGCCGTCTCGTAGCGGTTCCAGTGGCGCACCGAATTTCGCCAACCCATGGCCAGCGCGCCAAACACAAACTTGAGCGCGCGATTGTCGGTCTGGTCGCGCATACTGGCGAGATCGGGAATCAAGCCGACAAACCAGAACACCAACGAAATCGTCAGATAAGTGGTAACCGCGAACACGTCCCACACCAGTGGACTGCGGAAGTTCGGCCAGTACGACATGGTGTTGGGATACGGAAACAGCCAAAAAGCCAGCCAAGGCCGGCCAAGATGGAAAATCGGGAACATACCGGCGCAAGCCACTGCGAACAGCGTCATCGCTTCCGCAAAGCGGTTAATCGAATTTCGCCACGACTGCCGTAGCAGAAGCAAGATGGCTGAGATCAGCGTGCCGGCGTGCCCAATACCGATCCACCAGACAAAATTGACGATGGCAAATCCCCAGCCGACCGGGATATTGACGCCCCATATCCCAACGCCGCGATAGAAAAGCCAGCACACCGCGAACAGAAACCATTGCAGAATCATGAAACAGATGAACATGCCCAGAAGCCAGCCGCCCATGATGGGACGGCGCAGCACAATCGCACTGACTTTCTCAGTGATGGAGGCAAACGTATGCCCGGGTTGAATCACTGGAGCTTTCTGTTCGCCGGCTTCGACTTCTGTTGGTTTCGCCATTAGCTCTTATGCCTCGGTGATCCGCTGTGTCCTCTGTGGTTCACGCCTTTTTCTTTAACCACAGAGAACACAGAGGATCACGGAGATAAATCCTTAACCTTCTCCCAGCTCCGGGTTCGGATTGCGAATCTCCGCCAAATACGTTGTCCGCGGACGCGTATTCAGGTCCTCCAGCACGCTGTAGTTGCGGGACTTCGCCTTCCACTTCGAAACCAGGCTGTTGGGATCGTTGATGTTGCCGAACACGATTGCATTCGCCGGGCACGACTGCTGGCACGCCGTCTGCAATTCGCCGTCCTGAATCTTGATGTCTTTGCCTTCGCGCACCGACGCGGTTTCCGAATCAATGCGCGCGTGATTGATGCGCTGCACGCAGTACGTGCACTTCTCCATGACGCCGCGAGTGCGCACAGTGACGTCGGGGTTGTGCATCATCTTGAACTGCGGCACGTCGAATTCCTGGAAGCGGAGGAAGTTAAACCGCCGCACCTTGTAAGGACAGTTGTTCGAGCAATATCGCGTCCCTACGCAGCGGTTATATACCATATCGTTCAGGCCTTCGGTGCTGTGCGTGGTCGCGCCCACCGGGCACACCAGTTCGCACGGGGCATTTTCACATTGCATGCACGGTACCGGCTGGAAGTAAGCCTTGGGATTATCGCGATCGCCCTGGTAGTAAGCGTCCACGCGCAGCCAGTGCATGTGGCGACCTTTGTTGACCTGCTCCTTGCCGACCACAGCAATATTATTTTCCGACTGGCAGGCGATGATGCAGTTGTTGCAACCGACGCACGAATTCAGGTCAATCGCCATGCCCCACGAATACGGCTGCGACTTGTAGTCGTATGGTGGGTACAGGCTCTCGGTAGGTGCCTCGCCCCCGAAATCGGAGTCCTTCTTGTATTCCTCAAGCGTTTTCGTGCGGATGATAGGACGTTCCTCGTCGCCCACATCCATGGTTTGATATCCCTGGGTCGTGGCGAGGATGTACGTTCCTTCAGCCTTGCTGATCTTCACTCCAGCCGAGGTGAACCATGGCGTCGCGCTGTAACGCAGTGGATAAACGTCGAATCCTTGGCCCGTGCCCGAGCGGCCAGCGCGCTGGCGGCCGTAGCCTAGAAACACCGTGACCGATTTATCCGGATGCCCCGCCTGAATCCAGACCGGCAGCTTCATCGAGTTGCCGTTCAACTCGACCAGTACCATGTCTCCGCTCTTCACGCCCATGCCCTCGGCCATCTTTGGCCCCATCTGCAGCGGATTGTCCCAGGTCATCTTGCTCAGTGGCTTGGGCAGTTCCTGCAGCCAGGCGTTGTTGGAGAACTGACCATCGTAGATCGAGGGATCGCGGCGGAAGTTGAGCTCGGTTTCGCCACCGGCAGCAGTTGGGGCGGGGAAGCCCGTCGATTTCACGGAAACCTGTTTTGGCGCGAAAGTCGTGCCGTCAATCCAACCTTGCTCTACCGCCTTGCGCCACCACATGTCGAAGTCGGCGCCAGTATGCTTCGCTTTCCAATAATTCTGGACAATGTCATGCCCGGTGGTGGAAGGCTGACCCGCCAACAGCGAGATCATTTCGTAAGCGCTCTTTCCGCCGTAAAGCGGCGCGATCAGCGGCTGAACAATGCTGACCGTCCCGTCGTAAGCGCGCGTATCGCCCCAGGATTCAAGGTAATGGGCTTCATTCACATGCCACTGGCAAAGCTCGGCAGTTTCGTTGTTGTGCAGTCCCAGATGAATGCGAATCGGGATGTTTGTGTTCTTGAGCGCGTCGGCAAAGCCGAAATCAGCAGGGGCATCGTAAACCGGATTGCCGCCAAGAATGATAAGCACATCAACTTTGCCCGCGCGCATGTCGCCGACAAGATCTTTCAATGAGTCGTTCTGGTTGGCAGTGCTCGCAAGAACTGGATCTGTGTAGAAAACCGTCTTGCCGATGTTGCCGAGCTCGGCGTTCTTCGCGTGGGCGAGCGCGTGAACATCGGGAGGCAGGTGATCGCCGACGATGATAACGCTAGAGCCAGCGTGGGAATGCAGGTCATCCGAGAACGCTTTAGTGAAAGGATAGGACGACAGCACGCTGTCGTTAGTCACGGCGGCACGAGCAAGCTCCGAAGTCCTGACAGCAGCTCGATGGTCCGCCTTCGCCCCCGTCGCGCTTGGCGTGCTCTCGATCACGTACAACCGGTTCATCTTCCCCGAATCAGGATCGCGGCGCTTGGCGAAATCGCGTGCATAGCGAGTCGTGCCAGGGAACCCGGCAGAGAGAAAATCCGCATCTAGCGAAACGATTACATCCGCAGCATCGAGCTTGTACACAGTTTCAACCGGCTGGCCGAAGGCCATCTGCGCGCCGGCATAAACATTATCGCGATTGACCGGCTCGTAGAAGTGCCACTTAGCTTCGGGAAATCTCTTAAGTAGCTGCTGCATCTGGTCGGCCAGCGTGGGCGACGAAAACGACCGCGAAAGAATGCGAATGCCCGAACCATTTATCGATTTCTGCGCATTCAGCGGGCCTTGCAGCGCTGCGCTCAACGCCGACCAGGTGCTGATGTCGCCCATGTACATCACGTTCTGCGAGCGGTCGGGGTCGTACATGTCGAGGACCGAAGCCTGCGCGTAAACGTCGGTGCCACCCTGGCTTGCAGGATGCAGACTGTTGCCCTCGATCTTGGTCGGACGGTACATGTGGCTCTCGACCAGAACTGGAGACCCATATCCACCCAGAGTGAAAGCGCTGGCAAAAAACATCGGCCGTCCGGGGACGAGCTCTTCCGGCTGCCGAACGTACGGGACGATTGGCTCAAGCGGCTGTTTGGTGCAGGCAGTCATGCCCGCCAGCGCCATGGACGCGCCCATCAGCTTCAGGAATCCGCGCCGCGAGACCGCATCCAGCCATTCGGACGCGCCTTTGGGGAATTCGCGATGCATCATCTCCTGGAACTCAGTTGTGCCGGCGAGTTCTTCCAAGCTGCGCCAGAATTCGGGACCGTTTTTCTTTTCGATGTCGGCGCGTACCTGTACCAAGTCGAGTTTGCCCTTTTTGCTGGGGCAGACTTCCTCGCGGTGCGGCTTTTGCTCTTCGTTATTCATGAGCGATAATTTCGCAGTTTCTTCCGCCCCTTCGGGGCTGGAACATACCTGTTGCAATCTGTCGTGTTGTCCTGAAAACCTTGAGCCTCAAGCTAGAAGCTAAGAGCTAATAGCTAGAAGCTGCTTTACCGATGGCACGTCGAACAACTCGTAATATCCATGACTGAACGCACGTTGTACTTCTGCACCAGATATTTTCCTAGATCAATCTGGTGGGTAAACGACTTCCCGTCCACCTCAACCGGCAGATCGCTGGTCGGCTGCTGATAGCGCATGTTGAAAACCTGGTCGCGCGGCCGCAGATTCTTTTCCGGCGCGCGATGGCAGCTGATGCACCATTCCATCTGCAACGACGCTTGGTTGTACATCAGCGGCATGCGGTCCACCGGCCCGTGGCAGGTGTTGCAGCCCACGCCTTTCGTGACATGAATGCTGTGGTCAAAATAAACAAAATCTGGCAGATCGTTGACCCGGTTCCATACCAGCGACTTGCCGCTGCGGAAGCTTTCCCGCACGGGCTCCAGGTAGGCCGCATTGGTCCAGATTTGCGAATGGCAGTTCATGCAAGTCTTGGTAGGTGGAATTCCGGCATAGCTGGAAGTTTCAACCGAGGTGTGACAATAGCGGCAATCAATGCCAATCGCCGCCACGTGATGCTCGTGGCTGAAGGGCGCGGGCTGGGGCCGGGCAATCCCTGCGTAGGTCACATACGGCGAACGCTGAAATTGAATGCAAGCCCACAGCACACCGGCGAGGGTAAAGATCCCGGCGTAGATCGAAGCCCTGGCAATTACGTTAGAACTGCGATGAAAAATCTGCATCTATTAGAGCTTTCGTTAGCTTCGGTACGGCAGGAAATCTCCCACACCCTGGTCCAACTCGGACGAATATCCACGAATGATTTCTAACTGGTTTTATAAAACTGGAAATTATAACAGTTCAACGGAGTTTGGAAATCATCTTTCGAGTTCCACCCAAGAAAAATCCCCAGATTCGAAATTTCACCTGAGGTTCATCACCAGAAGCCGCGGCTCCGTCATCTCCTCGATCGCGTAGCGCAAGCCTTCACGGCCCGACCCAGAGTCTTTTACGCCGCCGTAAGGCATGTGGTCAATGCGAAAACTGGGAACATCACCGGCAATCACTCCGCCGACTTCCAATTCTTCGTAGGCCTGAAAAATCCGGTTCACATCGCGAGTGAAGACGCCGGCTTGCAGCCCATAGGTGGATTCACTGATCTGACGCAAGGCCTGCGAAAAGTCGTCGTAAGGCTCCAGCGTGACCACGGGCGCGAAAATCTCCCGGCAATTCACGCTCATCTCCGGACGCGTGCCAGTCAGCACGGTCGGCTCGAGCATCGATCCCTGCCGCCGCCCACCGCAGAGCAGAGTGGCTCCTTCCCGGACCGCTTCCTGTATCCATTCCGCCGCGCGAATCGCATCGCTTTCGCGAATTAGCGGACCTAGGTCGGTGGATTCGTCGAGGGGATCGCCGACCTTCAGCTTGCTGACGCCGTCCAGCAGGAGATCACTGAATTTGGCAAAAGCCGGACGCTCCACTAGAATTCGCTGTACCGAAATGCAAGTCTGTCCGGCATACCCGAATCCTCCTCCGACACAGCGTTCCGCGGCCCACGCCAGGTCTGCGTCGGAATGAATAACGACGCCGGCGTTGCCGCCCAGTTCGAGCGCGACCTTCTTCTTGCCCGCACGCCGCTTGATGTCCCATCCCACCGGAACACTGCCGGTGAAGCTGATCAGCTTAATGCGGTCGTCGGTCACCAGTAGACTGGCATCTTCATTCGAGAGTGGCAGAACGTTGAACGCACCATCGGGCAGGCCGGCCTGCTCCACCGCTTCCGCCAGAAGCAGCGCACTGAGCGGGGTTTGCGGGGCCGGCTTCAAAATCATGGTGCAGCCGCTGGCAATCGCCGGAGCGACCTTGTGCGAAACCAGGTTCAGCGGAAAATTAAAGGGAGTGATTCCCGCGATTGGCCCCAGCGGGAAGCGGCGAACGATTCCCCAGCGTCCAGAAGCGTGTTGCTGCCAATCCAGCGACAAATATTCTCCCGGAATACGCGTGGTCTCCTCGGCGGCGACGATGAAGGTAAAGATCGAGCGCTCGACCTCGGTGCGCGCCGCCCTGATCGGCTTACCCGCTTCCAGGGCCAGAGTGCGGGCAAATTTCTCTTTCCGCGACGTCATGTGTTGGGCGATGGACCGTAACACGCGCTGACGCTCGAAGGCGGGAAGTTTCCGCGTAGTGGCGAATGCCCGCATCGCGCCCTGGATGGCCTTCTCGGCATGATCCCGCGTCGCCTGAAAAACCTGAGCGATGGGGGCGCCGTCGTACGGAGCGCAGATCTCGACCAGCGTTCCTTCCTCCGTCCACTTGCCTTGCAGATAAAAGCCTTGGGTGCGAACGGGAGTTGCGGTCATCTGCGCCATGGGGACCTCCGGGCGAACCTTGATTATAGGCAAGGCCTCTCAAAAACTCGATGTCATTCCGAAGCGGCGCAGCCGGAGAGGAACCTGCTTTCCGCCGGCAGCGCCGGAACTGCCGGCGACAGCAGGTTCCTCTGCGCCTTCGGCGCGTCGGAATGACATCACTCGAGGAGAAGACCGAATGATTTAATGTTGAAGCCCGCATGCGAACCATCGCCGAAGCCTCAGACCTAGTTCGCCGCCACAAAATCTCTCCGGTCGAGCTGACCGAGGAGTGTCTGGAAACCATCGAACTCCTCAATCCGACGCTGAACGCATTCATCATCATCACAGCGGAATCGGCACTGCAAGAAGCCAGGCTTGCGGAAAAGGAAATCGCAGCCGGTCGCTGGTGCGGCCCACTGCATGGAATCCCGATCGGACTTAAAGACCTGATCGACACCGCCGGAATTCGAACCACCGCGGCAAGCGCTGTTTTTCGAGATCGAGTTCCAACGGAAGACGCTGACGTAGTGAAGAAGTTGAAGACCGCAGGCGCGGTACTCATCGGCAAACAGAATCTGCATGAGTTCGCGTACGGCGGCAGTTCTCTGATCAGCTGTTTCGGCCCGCCGCGGAACCCAGTCAATCCTGAATTCATTACCGGCGGCTCTTCCGGAGGTTCGGCTGCCGCAGTGGCTTCAGGAATGTGTTACGGCGCAATGGGGACCGACACTGCGGGTTCCATTCGCGAGCCGGCAGCGCTTTGCGGCGTGGTCGGATTGAAGCCCACCTACGGCCTGGTGAGCACAATTGGAATCATTCCGCTGTCGCTTTCCCTTGACCATGCCGGCCCGATCACGCGTACGGTGGAAGAAGCCGCGATCCTGCTGGATGCGGTTACGGAGCCTTCCACGAAATGCCACGAAAGCTTAGGCGAGGGAATCGCGAAGTTCGTACTCGGAGTGCCGCGAATGTATTTTTTTCAGGACCTCGACCCAGAAGTTGCGGTTGTGGTTGAAAAAGCCATAGCCCAGCTCACAACCTTGGCCTCCGGGGTCCGTGACATTGACCTGCCTGTGGATGAGGACCGTACCCTGCAAAGCGCTGAAGCTTACGCTTACCATCGCGAGAGGATCGCATCCTCGCCAGAACTATACGACCCGGAAACGCTGCGCCGGATTCGCAGCGGACAACGCGTCAGTGCGAGCGAGTACCAGAGTGCGCTCGAGAACCTTCAGCAAGTGCGGCGAGAAATCGCAGAAAAATTTGCGGAGATTGATGTCCTCGTGACGCCAACAACGCCCATCCCAGCCCCGCGAATCGCCGATCTGATGGAAAATCCGTCACCACTGCGCCCAACCGAACTGCTCCTCTTGCGCAATACGCGTCCGGTCAATGTGTGGGGGCTGCCGGCCATCTCTGTGCCCTGCGGATTTACAAGAACCGGACTGCCGATCGGATTGCAGATCATCGGGCCACCGCGCGGAGAGGCTAAAGTGTTACGCGCTGCCTATGCCTACGAGAGAGTCAGAGAGAAACAGAGTTTCCCGTGAAATGGATTTCTCTGGGTCTCCGTGTGAACTCGATCCTCAGTCCACGGAATGCACATCTTCCGGCAGCATCATCACAAATTCGCATTCCCCGCTATCCTTTGAGCAGGAGAGAATGCCGCGGCGAAGAATCTTGGTTGGCACGTCGTCCGGAAAGACGAAATCAATCTTCGCGTTGCGCAAGCTCTCAGTCAGCGGCTTCAGTTTTTCTTCGCCACTGATGAACTTTGCCGCTTCGATCTTAGTGCCCGTGGACGACGAGGTCAGAACCACAAAGAACTCCGCCGTCCCGCCGCCTTGGCCGATCTTTCCCAGCTTGAGCGTGCGCGTCGCCTGCAAGGCCAGCCGGTGTTGTTCGACAGCCGCTGGCACTTTGGCTTCTCCGCCCACCAGCGCCGCCAGACGTGCCCGGGTTTCCAGCGTGGGGCGGATGCCGGAAAGCGCCATGGCATAAGTGTTGATGGCCGCATCCTTGTGGCCGCGTTTTTCGTAGATCTGCGCCAGATGATCGCCGACTTCGCCGTGCTCACCCAGCAACCAGGCAGCGTTCACGTACTTTTCCGCCTTGGCCAGGTCGCCGCGCGCAAAATAGACCCAGCCCAGCGTGTCCCAGTTGGCGTCGAGTTCAGAAACCAACGCCAGATCGCGGTCCGACAACTGGTCCAGCGTAAGGTTGCGCAACGCATTGGCGATGGCCGTGACCGCCGACTCCGCATATTGCTGCGCTCGGTCCAGATGCACTTGCTTCAACGAAAGCTGATACGCAATATCGTTCCACACCTCAGGCGTGGCGGAAATTTGGATGGCGCGATCGAAAGCGGCCAGCGCCTTGTCATCCTGGCCCAGATTCAAGTAGGCGTTGCCCAGGTTGATCTGCAACCCGGCATCGTCGGACTTAAGCGAAGCCGCTTTCTCCAGTTCCGACGCGGCTTTATCGTACTGATGTGATTCCTGGTACATGGCGCCTAGTGCGGAATGTGCGTAATCGCTCAGCGGATTGATCTCGATTGCTTTGTTAAACGCGGCCGCGGCTTCGTCATACTTGCGCTCGGTTGTGTACGCCCAGCCCAGCGCGCCGAATGCGTACTCATCATAAGGATTCAGTTCGGCCTGCTTCTTGAACGCGTTGACCGCGTCGTCGGTCTGACGAAGCACCATATAGTTGCGGCCCAGATCCATCCACGCAGTCTTGTGTTTAGGATCTGCCGCCACTACCTTCTGCAACAATTCGATCGCGACCTTGTAGTTCCCCCGCTCGGAGGCGGCTTTGGCGGCGTCGTAAAGTTCGTCGCCTTTCAGGTCGGCAGCCAGGGTTGGAGCAGGCGCGGCGCTGCTGTCAATCGAAAAATGTTGTGCGGTATCCGCGATTACGGCGTGACGGAAGGCAATGTAATCGCTGTTCCGTGCCGCCGGCAGTTCGTTGATGCTGGTGTTCAGACTGCGCTCCGCGATGAAGATGTTGCCGTCAACCTTGTAACTGGCTTCGTAGCGTGCGTAATCGCGCTTCATAGAGAAGGGAAGCGGAGCTCGCTCGCTGTACTTGGCCGGAAATTCCAGACGCAGGCGATATACGTATTCGACCGGAGAGCCAATCTTCACCGGATCGGTATCGTCGTCGTCATTAGCTTCGGCCATGCTGATTTGCGACAAAGGCAGCATCAGGTCCGCTTTCTTTTTGGACCAGTCGAAAAAGTTCGCAACCGCGACCTTGTATTCCAACTTGAACGGCTCGTGGGTGGCGGCCGGATCGCTTACGTTGACATCTGAAACTTCGCCGCTCAGTCCGCTGTAGGCGGTAATCCCTTTCAGCCACTCCGTCCACTTGTTGCGGGGAACGTGGCGGAAGAGCATGCGCATGTAGAGTTCCGTGTCGCCGCGCATCTCGTAGCGAACGTGCGCCTCCAGTTTGCCCCGTTTGGTCACCTTGCCGTCAACCTCAGAGACCTGGCGATTCATCATGGGAGGGTCCGCCGGAGTTTTTTCCAGATGCGGCGTGCCGCTCTGGGGAATGATAAGCGCCTGTTTGTCGCGCAGAACCGGGGCCAGCAGCCGGAAGGGAGCAACCTCGGCGGTGCTGTCCATGAAGATTTCTTCTTTGCCCAACGGCACCAGGGTGAATACGTGGTCGAACTGCGACGGCGAAACCACGTCCGGATCAAGTTTGCGGCCGGAATTGATCAGGACCGACGAAGCATGGTACCCGGACGCCTCAAGCAGCGATGCGAGGAGGGTGTGCTTGTCCTTGCAGTCGCCGTATTCGTTATGCAGCACGTCCTCGGCGGCATGTGGCTGATAACGGCCTACCCCAAAAGACAGGCTGATGTAGCGGAAGTTGGGCGCCACATAGTCGTAGAGGGCCTGAATTTTGTCCAGATCGGTGGCTTTTCCGGCCGTGAGCGCCGCCGCCTTAGCGCGAATTTCTGCCGTGGGCTGGCGGCGATCTTTCTCCAACCCCGCGTACCAGCGTCCCATTTCTTCCCAACTGGCGAACGTCGTCATCTGCACCGCTGGAGGATCAGGCTCCTTCTTCGGCTTGTCCTTCTTCTTGTCTTTGTCCTTGTCCTTGTCGCTCTCGTCGCGCTCGATGTGTGAACTGGTCCAGGTATAAATCCGGCGCCCGTTGGCTTCACTGATCTTCGGATCGCTCCCGGGCTTCGTCTTCAGCTTGATCGCACGGTCCTTGGGAACATCGAGCTCGAGTTGCTCATCCAGCACCGTGCCGCTCTGGGCGAAATCGTGCTCCATCCAGAATTGTCCCGGAGCCAGAGCCGTGTGGGTAACCGTCACGAAGTCATATTCCAGTTCTTCTCCCGGCCGCAGGCCCGGAACGGTTACATGCTTCTGGCGATAGTCGGTGTAAACCGGAGCTTCTTTTTCAAGAGGGATGCTCAGATCCTGGATCGCATCCGGGGAGGCGGCCACGCTAGGGCCGTCCGCTTTCAACACCCGGACGTAGGGAACCTCAATCTTCTCGTTGGCGGAGTTGTAGCCCCAGACCAGTTGCCCCCACTGTTCCACGCCGGCTTCGCTTTGGACCTTAATGCGGGCATAGATTTCCCGGCGGCCAGTGCCATCATTCTCGAAACGATAGGAGGTCCGCAACTTCTCGACGACATACGACTCCTGCGAATGGTCCGGCGGCTTGGCTGGAACGGGTGGAACCGATGGCGAGGGCGTCGTCGGCGTTTGGGCGAGAAGCGCGGTGGAGAGAAGCAGAGTGAGGAGAACAGAACGGCGCAGCATAGGCACTGCGCCGTTTGTACCTTAATAGCGGGGCCGGACGCAAGTGAAACCGCACCGCCGGCGAGTGCCTGAGCGGGGCTTTTACTGTCCTGACATGGCTTTAGCCATAAAGGCAGCCTGGTCCGCCTTCATTTTCTTCAGGCTCTCGATCGGCAAATAGACCATGTGCCCCGAGTTATACGTGGCATACGACACCTGGGAGCGATATTTTTCCGGCAAATTCAGGTGATCGATGGTGAAATTCGCGGCAAAGTACGGACACGCCAGGTCGTAATAGCCCTCCATCACTAAAACTTTCAGAAATGGGTTTCGCACCAGGGCCCGACGCATGGCGCTGGCGGTGTCCGGGAAGCCCTCTCCCGCCGATCCCCAGTTCCACTTGTCTTCGAACCCGGCTTCATGCGCGAAAACGTAATAGGGCATGTCAGTCTTGTATCCCAGATCGGTGCGCAAGTAGTTGTTGAATACCGAGTTGTAGGGCGACATGATGGCGGCTTCCGTGGGATCGTAGAACGGGGTGTCCAGCAGGCCGTTGGGATCGGGTCCGGTATATCGTCCATCCAGCCTCCCGACCCGCACTTTCTGATCTATCAACAAGTAGTGTGTGAACTTGGGCACGTCAATGCGCAGATTGGCCTGGTCAATCACTTCCTTGCTCAGTCCGGTGTAGCGCGACATCTGCTCGATTGTCTTCTGGCGCTCTTCCGGAGAAAGGGCATCGCCTTTGGCCAGCGCCTGCACATACTCCCCTGAAGCCCACTGCTCGGCCTGCTGCCGCGCCTTGTTCACGTCCTGCTGCAGATCGGAAGGCAGCTTGTGATGGTATCCGGCAATCATAAAGCAGAGTGATTCCGTTGAAGGTAATGCCCTCCTCGGCAAGATGGCCGGCGATCCCGGCGGAGCGCGTGGTGCCGTAGCTTTCTCCCAGCAGGAAAAGCGGCGAACTCCAGCGCTCGTAGCGCGAAATGTACATGCGAATGAATTCGCTGAACGCCTCGATGTCGCCCTTCACTCCCCAGAATTTCTTCGAAATCTCGGCCGTTTCGCCGCGGCTGAAGCCGGTTCCGATGGCATCCACCAGAACGAGGTCACTCTTGTCCAGCAGGGTGTAGGGATTGTCCTCCATCCGGTAGGGAGGCGGGGGCAGGAAGCCATCGGGCGGAAGCGCCACCCGCCGTGGACCCAGCGCGCCCATATGCAGCCAGATCGAAGCGGATCCGGGGCCGCCGTTGAAGGCAAACGTCACCGGTCTTCTGGAAGCCTCCTGGCCATCGAGCGTGTAAGCGACAAAAAACATTTCCGCCTCGATTTTGCCGTCGCCGCGCTTGATGGGAAGGCGGCCGGTCGTGGCCGTGTATTTTAGCGTCTTGCCTTCGACAGTGATCTGGTGATGCGTCACTATCGGCGCAAGTTCGGCCATGTCGTAGTGCTCTTCCTTCTTGTCTTTATCCTCCCCGGTTTTCGGCTGGGGCTGGGCCAGCGTGGGTTCGGTGACCTTCGCCGCCGGCTCTTCCGGCTTCGGCTGCTGCGGCTGGGGCCTCGGCTGTTTCTTCTGGGACTGTGCCTGTTGCGGCTGCGCTGGTTGCTGATTGTCGTTGTGTTGCTGGGGAACGGCGGCTGTCGTCAGGATCAACGTTGCTAAAATTGCAAACCGTAAACGCATGTTTTTCTCCGGGGTAGTTATTCGGACAAACCGCTGATTATACCCGTGTGGCAAAGCGGTATTGCTAAGATGGCTAGGTGACAGCTGAATCCAAAGCCAAACACAAAAGAGAGATAGACGTTCTGCGGGCGAATTCGTTATCACGCATCCCCTGGCTGGTACACGGATTTAGTACCCGAACCGGAGGACTCTCCAAAGCATACGGCGGTCGTGCCCTAAACTTGGGGTTTACCGCCCAGGACTCACGGGCCGCGGTGGAGCGCAATCGGCAGGCTCTTGCCGCGGCGGTCGGCGCGATGCCCGGAGCCAAGGCGGGGACAAGGCTCGGTGCGAAGACCGGGGCAAAGAAAAGCAGTCCGCTCTGGCCAATCGTCACCTTACGCCAGATTCATTCCGACCTTATCCACTGCGTCTCAGGAATTCCATCAAAGCCTCTGGCCGGTGACGGCCTGGTGACCAGCAATCCTGAAATCCTCCTGGCGGTGCTGACCGCTGACTGCCTTCCCGTAACCCTCGTGGATACGAATCGGCGCGCGGTAGGTGTGTTTCATGCCGGATGGCGTGGTACCGTGAAGCGGATCGTGGAAAAAGGCGTCGGCGAAATGCGGCGCCACTTCGGCAGTCGGCCCGGAGACCTGAAAGCGGTAATTGGCCCCGGCATTCGCGGATGCTGTTATCAAATCGGGCCGGAAGTCCGGGACGCATTCGAATCCCAGTTCGACTACGCGCCCGCCCTCTTCCGCGAAACCAAAGAAACCGACGAGATTCACGAAAAATATCCGTTGCTGTTTCTGACCGCGCGAGCTCCCGGGCACAGCCAGTTACCGAAGCGAATCTTTCTCGACCTGGCCGAGGCGAACCGTCGTCAGTTGCTCGAATCCGGAGTTCCCAAGAAAAACATCTCAGAGATTACCCTTTGCACCGCGTGCCGAACCGACATCCTATTTTCGCACCGGGCCGAACACGGAGTAACCGGAAGAATGATGGCCGCAGTGGGAATTCAGAGACTACTCTAGTGAACCAATTCTGGCCGGTCTAGGCGTGGTATGTTTCGGGAGAAGGGCAATCACCGAAGGAGGCGACGTGGAGTTTGTAATGTTTGAAGATGTGAACGGCCTGGAAGTTTTTGTAAACCCCGAACGCGTAATTTGGGTCAGAGAGTATGGCGATCAAAATACAGTAATCAGTTGCGGGGACCATGACACATTCAGGGTGCGCCTCACTCCCAGCCAAGCCGTTGCGGCATTGGGCAAGCCGGTTCGCTAGAGGTCCGCAGACTTTTTCACCGGATCTTAAGCGAATCGCAGATCACCCTACCACGGCAGGCTCTGCGTCGTTCACGACTGCGTCCAGATGCTGCAGGGTCTGGTCCACGGTCAGCGAATACATTTCCCGTCCTCCACCCTCGCCAGACTCGAGCGCATACTTCAGAAAACGCCCGGCAATTTGGATGGCCAGAGGATCGGTAATCATCTTTCCTGTACGCTTCTTGTACTCGTCCCAGGCAACTAACGGTAGAACCACCCAAACCGGCCGGCCATCCACTAGAAACTTAATGTCCACGGCGTCGGCATGGCGCGTGGCCACTGCCACGATCAACGCCTGGTAGATGCAGTGCACTTGTTTTTTGGTCCAGCGGTCCGAAGCCTGAAAGTCGCGATACATGGAAGTAAGACTATATCAATCCAGGGAAGATCCGAGCAATGTGGACTTCCGAAAATTGCCCAGAGCGCGTCCCATCACTACTATATTAAGTGCTGATTTTCGACGCTCATGATACTTGCCGGGGATGTTGGCGGTACAAAAAGCACGCTGATCTGGTTTGCCGAAGCTGGGCCAGGTAAAGCTGGGGTAGGACAGGCCGGGCCAGGCGAAGGCGGTCCAGGTCTTGAGCCCGTATTCCGTCTCAGCCTTCCCACCCGCGACTTTTCCAGCTTCGAAACCCTGCTCGACGCCTTTCGCGCCGCCCTGGTCAAAGCCGGGCATCAATGGAGCAATCTCAGTGCCGCGGCTTTCGGCGTCGCAGGCGCGGTTGTGGACGGAGGCGTGGTCACCAACAATCTTCCCTGGACCATTGCTTCCAAAACCCTCGCCGAAAATCTTCACCTGGACCTGGGCCGTCTCTCGCTGCTGAACGATCTGGTCGCTTCCGCATTGAGCCTCGACCACCTTCGTGAAAACGATCTGCTGCTGCTCAACCAGGGCGCCTCGCAGCCGCGTGCGCCGAAAGCTCTGATTGCTGCCGGAACCGGATTGGGTGAAGCCATTCTTTTCTGGGACGGCTCGGGCTATCGAGTGTCACCTTCGGAAGCTTCGCTCACCGATTTCGCGCCCCGCAACGACCGTGAGCTTTTGCTGCTGCAATCGTTGCGGCAACGTATGCCCCGGGTCTGCAGCGAAGAAATTGTTTCCGGTCGCGGCTTTCGCGCCATTCATCAGATTATTTTTCCCGGCGTGCATCATGCGTTTTTCGACGAGCCAGGAGTGGATCCCGCGGCCAGAATCACCCAACAGGCTTTCGCGAAATCCTGTCCGGCGTGTATGGAGACACTGCAAATTTGGATGGAGGCCTACGGCGCCGAAGCCGGGAATATGGCCCTGCGCATTTTGCCTTTTGGCGGAGTGTACATCGCCGGCGGAATCGCGCTAAAGATTCTGCCCAAGCTCAAACAGGGAGGCTTCGTGCGGGCATTCAGCGATAAAGAGAAGCTCAGTACGCAACTGGCGAAAATTCCAATCTACGTTGTCTTGAACGAGGATGCGCCGGTGCTGGGCGCGGCTTACGAAGCGCTGGCGGTTGCGCGATCGGCGGGCTGAGAAACTACTACTTCCATTTTCCCTGGTATTCCACAATGGTGATGTAGCGATCAATCGGCAAATCCGTAAACCGTTCCACCGCCCCGCTCGGCAAAGGCCACTTAACCTCGCGTCATGTCGCCGGAATGGTAAGTGATCACTGCCCCCACCGCGTCCCGATTCGCCTTTGTCCCCACCAGACTGACGCCCAGCCAATGGTTCTTTGTTCCCGCGTCATTTTTCAACAGCAGAGGAGATGCATCGTTCATCGAGACTAAAACATCCACCGCGCCGTCGTTATTGAAATCTCCCAAAGCCAAGCCCCGCGCCTTGTACGGAGTGTTAAAGACGGGTCCGCTCTGCGCGCTCACGTTCTGCAGACCTTGGCCCGAGTTCTGAAATAACAGCAACGGCTCGCTGAAACTCACTCCCGGCCGCAGTTCTTCGATGAGGTCGTCCGGATGCCCATTGGCGATCATGAGGTCCAGATTGCCGTCGTTGTCGTAGTCGAAGAACTTCAAGCCCCATCCGCTCATCATCTCCGTCGCTTTGCCGATTCCCGACGCTATGGCTCGGTCGTCGAAGGTCTCATCATGCTTGTTCTGATACAGCGAATAAAATTCATGATCAAGATTGGTGACGAACAGATCCATCCATCCGTCCTGATCCAGATCCGCGGAATCCACGCCCATGCCGGAGCGCGCCTTCCCGCCTTCACCAAATGCGACGCCGGCGGTGAAGCCGATCTCCTCAAAGCGTTTGCCCTTATCATTCTTAAGAAGGAAATTCGCCTCAGTATCGTTGGCGATAAACAAGTCCATCCAGCCATCGTTGTTGATGTCGGTTGCCACCACGCCCCAGCCTTTACCGGGATTGTCGGTGATGCCCATCTTCTGGCTTACGTCGGTGAAAGTGCCGTCGCCGTTGTTATGGAACAGCCAGCTCGGCATCGGCGCGTACAGGCGCGGATAACAATATTCAGCCTGGCCGGCCAGCCCGGGCACGTTGGGTGCGCTGCATTTGTGATGCTTCAGTTTGTCGAAGTCCACGAAGCGGCAGACGAACAAGTCCAGCCTGCCGTCGTTGTCATAGTCGAACCAGACGGCGCTGGAAGCCCATCCCGGCGCGGCGACTCCGGCTTGGGCGGTGACGTCGGTAAACGTGCCGTTGCCACTGTTGCGATACAGGATGCTGCGCCCGTATTGCGTGACGTAAAGGTCGGGGAAGCCATCGCTGTTGTAATCGCCCACGGCCACGCCCATCCCGTAACCGCCGCCCGCGACGCCCGCTTTTTCCGTGACGTCAGTGAACGTGCCATCACGATTATTTTTATAGAGTGCGTTTCGTAATGGCGCCTTCGGTGTGAAGAAATCGCACGGGCCGCTGTTCACCAGATAAATATCCATCCAGCCGTCATTGTCGTAGTCGAAAAAGGCGCAGCCGGAGCCGGTGGATTCCGGCAGGTATTTCTCCGCAGAACTGCCGGCCACATGGGTGAAGTGAATGCCGCTGATTGAGGCGGGTACTTCGGAAAAAGGGTAAGGGATTTGATCCGCAGCCCGCGCCAACCGCGGAACCCCGCCAAGCGCCGCGGTTCCGGCCAGTACGCGGAGGAAGTCCCTACGACGCAGAAATCCGGCAGACTGGCTTGCGATCATTCCTGATTTTCTTGGCATTTTCCGGTTAAGCAGGAGAAAGCTATTTAGGCTGATCCGAACTCTGTGTATCGTCTTGCGAGCCTTGCTTCTCCAGCAGGCCTTCGGCTACCCTGCGTCTGACTTTTTCCAGACTGGCGGCCGTTTCGCGCTGCAGTGCCGCCTCCCGATTGGCATCATCTTTTCTTCCCACACCGGAGTAGGCAAGAGCCAGTTGAAAGTGCCCTGTGGGGCTGTCGGGAGCTAACTTCTCATATTTTTCCAGCGGCGGAATGGCATCTGCAAAACGCTTGGATGAAACCAGCGACATGCCCAATCCCAGATAGGCCTCCGCAAAACCGGCGTCCAGGGTGGTGGCGCGAGTGTAATGCCGCGTGGCCGCTGACAAATCATTGTCGTTCTTCGCCAATTCCCCTAGGACGTACTCCGCACTGGCATTCCGGGGATCGATCTCCAGTTCATCCTCGAAATTTTTCTTGGCCTGTGCCACGGTCTCTGGCGTTGGTTGCGGCTCCGAAAGTAGTGCCCGCCCCAGACGGGCATGAATGCCCGGCAACAGTGGATTAATATCCAGAATCTTCTTATATTCAGTAACCGCCTCGTTCCACTTCCCCTGAAGTTCGAGCGCCTCAGCATTCAGCAGATGGACCTGATAAGAAAACGGTGCCTCGCGCGCCAACTGCTCAGACGTCATCAGTGAAAGGTCCGAAAAAGCATGAGTCGCAGAGTACAGTACTTCAGGATCGCGCGGAAATTCGTGGCTCAGGACCTCGAGGAAAGTGAGCGAGTCATAGGGAGCGTTGTGAGTCATGGCGCAATGCATGCCGACCAACCCGGCGCGTTTTTGCAGTTCCTTGTTGGTTGTTTGCCGGATTGTTTTCTTCAACAGCGGCAACGCCTCGGTGCAGTGACCGCTCTCGGCGAGGCCGATGGCGCGTTCGGCCGCGTTCGGCCCACTGGTGCTAGCCGAGGTCCCATTCGAAGTCTGGGCCACCGCTGTCCCGGCTATAAAATAGAGGAAGAACCCGAAAACAGGAGAGAAGCTAAGTGCCCGCCGCATCAGATGATTATAAGCGGAAACCGGAGCGCCGACGGCCTAAAACCGAGTCCGAAAACGGTCTCAATTGCCGCGATAATTTCCTCGCTTTGTGGGGTTCGCATCTATGCCTGATAATGGTCGCAACCCGCAGAGAACACGATTGAGGAACTCGATCCGTAGCTCTTACTCCAAACTGCCACTCATTCTGCTGATTCCGTTTCTATGCGTTCCCGTGCTCGTTGGCCAGGCACCGCCGCCTTCCCTCCAATTTACCAACGTCACCGCCCAGGCCGGGATCAAGTTCGTCCACTATCCCGGCAATAAAGGGATTGCGATTATCCGCGAAGTCTTCGGCCCGGGAGTCTGCGTGGGCGACTTCGACGGCGACGGCTGGCAGGACGTCTACTTCGTGAACGGACGCGACCTGTACGACCGCGGAATCGCCGCGCGCAATGCGCTTTATCACAACAATGGTGATGGCACTCTCACCGATGTCACCGAATCCGCCGGTGTACCCGGAACCGGCTACGGCCTGGGTTGTGTTTGGGGCGATTACGATAACGACGGCTTTCCCGATCTTTATGTGACGCAATTTGGACGCAACGTTCTCTACCACAACAACGGTAACGGCACGTTCACGGATGTCACCGACAAGGCCGGCGTAGCTGGTGTGGCTTCCGGAACCATGTTTCACGGCGGCGCAACGTTTTTCGACTACGATCGTGACGGCCGGCTGGACCTTTACGTCGGAGGGTACGTGACTCTCGATAAGGACAGCCCGCGTTACTGCGACTTCGTGGATGTGCGCACCAACTGCCCTCCCAGCGTTTACAAGGGCAGCTCTATCACAACGACCACAACGGAACTTTCACTGAAGTAGGCCTGCTCGCAGGAATGGCCCTGACCGGACGCGGCAAAACCATGGCCGCGATGTGCATGTCGCTCGGCGATTACGACAATGACGGGCGCCTTGATCTCTACATCTCTGATTTCCAAAAGTCGTCTGACCACATCTGGCACAACGAAGGCAAGGGAAGTTTCGAGGAAGTCAGCGATCAAGTGGGCATCACCATCCCCACCTACAACGTCCTTAGTTTCGGCGGAGGCTTTTTCGATTACGACAACGATGGCTGGCTTGATTTGTTTATTGCTAATGGCCACGTCTATCCCGAAGTCGAACAGTCCGCGCAGAAGGCTGCGTACAAGCAAATAAATTCTCTCTTTCACAACGATGGGAAAGGGAAGTTTGTGGAGGTGACCAAGACCTCGGGCGACGGATTTCAGACGCCCTACGTCGGCCGCGGGGCAGCCTTCGCAGACTTCGACAATGATGGCTATGTGGACGTCGTCGTCGCCAACAACGGAGATCCTCCTCTGTTGCTGCACAATGGCGGCGGCACCGGAAATCACTTCGTAAATTTCAAATTGGTCGGCACCAAGAGCAATCGCGACGCCATGGGTGCGCGCATCCGTATCCATGTTGGGAACTTGTCGCAGATGCGCGAGATTTACGGCGGCGGCAGCTATTTGTCCCAGAGCGATCTGCGGGCCAACTTCGGGCTCGGAGCGGCGACCCGTGTCGAGAGCGTCGAGATTTCGTGGCCAAGCGGCCAGAAGCAGACCTTCAAGGATGTTGAAGCGGACAAGTTCTATCTGATTGAGGAAGGGCAAAAAGAATTAGGGTTGCAGCATTTCGGTCACGCGCCAGCCATCAAGGCCGCAAGCCCCAGCAGCACTGACCATCCTGCTAATTCAGATCCGGCCAAACCGGACGCCAGCGGGCCACAGCACTGAATCAGTCCGGATACGGTTTCCCGGGATGTACCACCCGGATCCAGTGGTCTGTAAACGAAGAATGCAGCGTCGGAGGCTGATACTTGGGCATGTGGCAAGTCACACACTTACTTGTAGCCACAGGACAGGCTTTGCCCGGCTGGGATTTAGTCGGTCTAGTGCCGCGCTGCACGTGACATTGTAAACAGCGTGCATCGTATGACTCCGCCTCCCGCACCAGGGGCTTGTGGGGGTCGTGGCAAGCAATACAGGTGATCCTGGCGTCCTGTTGCTTCCAGCAGCGGCTGTTTTCCAGGCGGTAGGGAGCAAACCGGACGTTGAGCATGCCGGCTCCGATCAGGCCATTTCCGACCACGTCCTGCCAGGTGCGATGGCAGGCGCCGCAGAAATCAACCGAAGCGACCGGATCCAGCCGGGCAGGATTGAAAATCAGTTCCTTGCCCTTTTCCGCACCCGTCTTCATTGCCGCCGCATGGTCCGCCCCTGGTCCGTGGCAGGCTTCGCAGGTGACTCCCCAGGCGGCATGCTCTGGCTCGAACTGGTCGTTTTTCGTCAAATCAGTTTTCGTCAAATCAGTCGTCGTCGAAGCCGTCGTGTGACAGCCGAAGCAGCGCTTGATCTCCGACGGTTCCATCTTGCGCCCGAGCGCTTCGTCCAGGTTCGCCGGCGTCGAGTGCTCATGTCCGGGCGTGATGTCGAGCGCCTGCGGGCCGGTATAAAAACTCAGATGGCTTTCGTAGAGATCGTCTTTCTGCTTATAAATGTAGGTTTGCCCCATGTGACCGACCCCGAAAGCCCATTGCAGGTCGGCGGAAAGCGATTCCTGTCCCTTGCTAACTTTCAGTGTGCTGTGCTCTCCCTCGGTCACCAGTTCATAACTGTAAGGGCCGAGCTGGTACTCTAGGCGGTCATGCTTGCGAAGTCCCTCCGAGCGCAGCGGCGGAATTGATGCCTGGCTCATGGCGGCAGCCTTGTAGGTTGAGGCCTTGTCGAAATGGCACAACGCGCACGCGGACGTGCCCACAAATTTATCTCGGGACGCGTCACCCCTGGTCGGCCACCAGCCCGCGCCCTGGATCCTGAGCTGAGTAGGCAGGGAAATGCCGCCTGAATCGGTGGTCTGGGTCTGAGCGTGTGGGCACAGCGTCAGCAAGAAAGGAGTCAATACCGAAATCGCAATCCTGACAAACAGATGGACGGTTTCAACTCGCCGCATGCTCAACTCGCGGGTGCGGGCAGGGTGAGGGCAGCGGATACCCTGCGACGGCGTCTGCCTACCTGCCAGCGCGCTTCTCCAATTCCGCCAAGTATGCCTTGACCATGGCCGCGTCCTTGGGATCGCTGGCAAATTTCAAGTACTGGCGAAGCTGGGCCGCCTCGTTCTCCGGCTCTCCTTTGGCTTCGTAGATTTGCGCCAGCAGAAAATAAGTTCGCGGATCGTTATGACTCTTATCAATCTCGATCGCTTTTAGCGCGCTCTTTTCCGCCTCCGGCAATTTCCGCAGATTCATATTCGCCGCTGCATTCAGTCCGTAAGCGACGGCATCATTGGCTGGATCCAACTCAATAGCGCGGCTGCTGAACTTCAGCATCTCGTCCCATTTTTGCTCGCGGCCCGAGATGTCCGCCAAACAAAGATATCCGGCAAGATAGCTAGCCGAAGCCGCCACCGCGTGCGAACACGCCTCCCGACCATCCGACACCTTCTGTTGCGCCACCAGCAACTGCCCTAATGTCACCCAGGCGGCGGAATACTGCGGCTCCGCCTGGACCGCTTTGCGTAAATGGTCTGCAGCCCGATCAAACTTCTTGTCCTTAAGGGCGTCGCAAGCCGCGGCATACTCCTTCCGCCCGGCCCCCGAAATCTGCATGCTCTTAACATCCACGATCGGTTCCCGCGTTCCATTCAGCGGCGGAAGCAGGCAACGGTCGTCTGCGCTATTTGGCCGCATGGGCTTTCCCGTACTGTCTAACTCAAGGTGGGTTTTGTCAAAATTCGAATCTTGCGGGCGTACTGGTGGGGGCGGCGGATTGACCGGGACAGACGGCCGAGAGCCGCCCCCGCCGCCTCGTTGTGCGAGCGCGGGCGAGATAAACAGGCTGACGATCGTCACGCAGAGGAAGCCTAGGCGTATCTTTAGGCACAAGCTCAGCTGCGGAAACCTGACGTCCGCAAGAGGTCTGGATATTGCAGTGACTATGGGAGTTCGAGCTTGCATGGCGAAGCCCTCACCAGCACGAATCATAGTCCCATTTTTGCCGTGTGGCCAAATTCTTAGAACAGTCTGACTCCATCCCAGTTGACGCAGCCGCAAAGAAAAACGGCAGGCGCCGAAACGCCTGCCGCGTTGGGTTAGGTTCCAGTTAGTAAATGAACTTCAAGCCTAACTGCACGCTTCGTGCGCTCTGCGAACCGGTGATCTGGCCAAAGATCGGACTACCTGGATCAAAGGATCCGTTGGCCGGACCGCCTGAGAACGTCCAAACAGGATGATTAAACGCGTTCAGCGCTTCGAACCGGAATTGCAGGCTCTTGCCTTCGGTGATCAGGAAGTTCTTATGCAGGCTCAAATCTGCGTCGACGTACTTTGGCCCTGCTACGTTGCCGACCGAACAGGTTCCAAATGTATTTAACGCAGGGATTGAGATATTCGAAGAATCTATCCACTGGATGCCGGCTGCACTGCCGGCAGTTGACGGAATTCGCTTGTTGAGAATGTGGACCGGTCCATTGCAGCTCGGCCGCTCCGATAGAGTTTGCGGTCCAATTCCATTGGTGTTGGATGGATCATTTGCAGCCCACCCGCCGAACTCATTCAGGGTCAATGAATTTCCTGAGTGGGCGGAAAGGATCGCGCCGATCTCCCAGTTTCCAATGATCGAATTGAGAACCGGGTTCATGTCTTTGCCGAACTGCTTGCCCCTGCCGACTGGAAGTTGATAGGTCACGTAACTGGTCAGGACGTGCTTCTGGTTGAAGAAACACGGTCCCCAATCCGAACGCGGGTCGTAGATGTTCTGCGGGCCGGGCTGGCCACCAGAACTGGTTGCACCTGTGCTCCCCCATCCGGTGCCGAAGTAGCCCGGCGAGTTACTCAAGCACTTTGAATAAGTGTAGGCGACCTGGCCTTCCAATCCGTTGCCCATGCGCTTCTGCAACACCGCTTGCAGAGCGTTGTAGCTCTGGCTGGCGTTCGACATGTTAGCGCCGATCAGAGCGCCAGCGCTGGCGTAAGAACCACCTGAGTAGACTGTGCCTTGATCGAGTTGGTAAAGAGAGCCAAGAGTACCGCAGGTCGCGGGAACGGAAGTGATGTCACAAGGTCCACTACCGCCGCCGAGGTATGGTCCCGCTCTTTGACTGACGATAAGCTGACCAGGCTTTGCGATCTGGCCTGCAGCGTTCAATCCGACGCGCTGCACCAAGTCCTCGAAGTTCAGCAGGTGCGTGCCGTGCTGGCCTACATAGCCGATCTGCGCGGTCAGCGTGCTGCCGAACTGGTGTTGAATGGTGAAGTTCCACTGCTGACTCATCGCGGGCTTGAAGTTCTGATCAGTAACTCTGATCCTGAGAGGTGTCCCTCCCGGCCCGCCTGTCGTAAAGCAGGCAAGGTCGATGGTCGGGCAATTCGTCGGCACCGCGTAGCCACCGCCTCCCGAGGTTACTTGCTGACCCAGCGTACCCGCCGAGTTCAACTGCTTGTAAATGCCGAGCGGCGGATTCATGGTGAGCTGCTCGTTGGTGCCGCCGCCTTCGGTGAAGTTCGAAATCGCATAGCCGGCGCGAATTACAGTCTTGCCACCAAGAGCCGCTGGTGACCAGGCAAGCCCGAACCTTGGCTCCCAGTCGCCTCGACCCAGGTAATTGTTGTAGAGCCCGCGATTACCGAACTTTTGCGTTCCGTCACGCCCATCGGGAGTATAGATGGTCCCAGTAAGCAGGCCGAAATTCACCTCGCGGTTCTCTGTGTCGTAAAGCGGAGTGTGATCTTCAAATCGTAGTCCCAGGTTTAAGGTCAGCGTACTTGTGGCCCGCCAATCGTCCTGGACATAGCCAGCAAAGATATTGCCGCGGTGCTTGAATAGTGCGGGCTGGATGTAGCTGTCTCTCTGGCCCCCGGTGGTGGCAATCCCAAGCCAGAAATCCGATAACGCGGAACCACTCAGGTTATTGATCGGAAGGTTGCCCAGGCCGCCGTTATTTCCGGCGTAGTCGAAATCCTGGCGCTCCCGCACGTACTGGAAGCCAGTTTTGACAGAGTGATGACCATTCGTGATCGATAGATTGTCGTTGAACTGACCCTGAGTGCTGTGGAATATCTGAAACAAATCCAAATTGCCCAGATCGGCGCTCGCAGGCACATTACTCGCAGGGGTGATGTTTATGTTGAGCAAACCTGGCGCGCCAAAGTTAGCTCCGTCGATCCCGAGCTGCTGTCCAACATTGCCGAGAAATGCTGTCTGAGTAACATTCTGATTGAACTGGATGGCATTGAAGCCAAGCCGCGCTTCGTTCAACAGCTGGCCATTGAACGCATGGGTCCAGTTTATGACCGCATTTTTCATTGGCTGATCCGCACCTAGACTCGATCCGTTGGCGCAGAAAAGACATCCGCTGACACTGGGGTTGCGTAGGTGCCCCTGTGAATAGCGGAAAAACGTATGGTCTTTGTCCGAAATGTTGTAGTCGAGTTTTAGGTCGCCTTGGTCAGTGTTTATGGTTGTGCCGCTGTTATAAAAGTAATTGTCGCCGGCGCCCACGCTATTGACCTGGGGTAGCGGGTAGTACTTTCCGAAGTTGGTGAACAGATTATTTGCAACTACGTTGATGGTGTCGGGCGTGTTGGCAAAATTGTTGAAAGGCACCGCTGCATTACCGTGAAGCGGATCAACCAGCTGACCGCTGACATTGCTACAAGCGCCCGAACCGTTGAATGTCCCTCCGAAGTCGGTGCATAGCTGACCGAAGTCGCCCGCCCGCATGCTCTTCGTAAGGAGTTGGGAGCCTGTGGCTCCGGAGTTCAAATCGCGGAGGCCCTGATAATCAGCAAAGAAAAAGAGCTTGTCTTTGATTATCGGACCACCAATGGTCGCGCCAAACTGGTTATAGCGGAATTCCGGCTTGAGAATAGTGCCGTCAGCCGCGTGTCCCGGAACCGGATGTGAGGCAGTGTTCTCATCGGCGGTCACGCCAGTCGTCCACCCGTTCGAAGGCAGATTCGCATCCAACTTGTCGTTGCGGAAGAATTCGTAAACCGTGCCGTGAAAGCGATTGGTCCCCGATTTTGTCGAGACACTGACCACGCCGCCTTCGTAGTTCCCAAATTCTGCCGAGGCGTTTTGGGTAATAATGTTGAACTCCTGGATCGCATCAATGCTCGGAACGTACGAGGTGTCGTTTTCCTTGTCCTCGCTGTTTTGAATGCCGTCAAGGAAGTACTGGTTCGCCTGCTCGCGATTGCCGTTAATGAACGGCCGCGATCCGTCGTTCATGTTCTGAGGTTCGTTAATCCCCTGTGGATTATTAGTCGTGGTGCCTGGAGCAAGCAAACTCAACTGAAGGTAGTTGCGCCCCGCCAGCGGAACTGAGGTGACGGCGGCGGAATCAATCAGCGTGCTGACCTCAGCGGTCTCTGTCTGCAGCACCGGCGCAGCGCCAGTGACTTCTACCACCTCCGATGCCTGGCCGACCTTCATCTGCGCGTCAATGCGGCCCGTCTGATTCAGCACCAGAGTGAACGCCGGATGGGTCACGGTCTGAAATCCCGAGGCGGTGATCTTTACTGAATAGCTGCCGACCGGCAAGCGCAGGATGCTATAAGCCCCGTCTTGGTTGGTTTTCGCCGGCCAGATGGTGCCTCGCTCGGCGTCGGTCGCGGTCACGTCAGCGCCATTAATAGGTGCGCCGCTCGGGTCGGTGACCGTTCCCACGATAGAAGCGGTTACCTCCTGGGCCCATACTGGAGCACAAATGCCCAGCAGCCCAGCCAATGCAAGGAGCGAAAGGCTTGCTTTAATCCACTGTCGCATGTCAAAACCTCCGGGAGAAGTTCGCTTGAAAAAAGGACCCCACGAAAAAGCCACTCGTGAAACTAGGGTAATGCTATATAGCATTGCTTAGATCGTCGTCAAGACAAAAAATGAGTCCGAATGTAAAATTATGCTGGATCCGCTATAGATGGGTTCCGACGAACGGGACTTGCACCGATGGGAATACGTTTGCTGGAATATTGCAAAGAAACTTGCGCACGATTGTCAACATTGTGCTAATTTATGTGCACTTTGGGAAGATAAGCGATTTTTCTCAGGTTGTGGGGGGCCGGGTCTCTTTTCGGGGCCGGCCGGCACCGAATGCTCACTGGTCGCGACGGTACAGCTATATAGCTTCCGCGGGTCGGTTAAGATGGCCTCTCGCGACTCGGACACAGCAGCACGCTCTATAGCGCAAGTGGAGGGCGTTTAAGATGAACCCAAGCCCAGGAGAGAACATGGCACCAGCTAGAAACGGGACGCCGGCATACAGAAGAATTCAGGCCGCCATCCTGAAGCGCATTGAGGATGCCCATCTCAAGCCGGGCGATGCGGTGGGCTCGGAGCGTGAATTGGCAGGACTTCATCGCGTCAGCCTGATGACCGCACGCCATGCCCTGGCTGTTCTGGAACAAGATGGCTGGGTGGAGCGCAAACCGGGCCGCGGTACCTTCGTCGCGCCTCCGAAGATTCATTACAATAAACTGACCAGCTTCAGTGAACAAATGGCCGCTCGCAGTCTGTCGGCGCGGTCCAAGGTGTTGTCCTGCACGATCGTGAGTAAAGAACCCGAGATTGCGGCCCGCCTTGCGCTGCCAGCCGATAGTCCACTGGTCAAACTGGAGCGTGTGCGCTTGGGAGCAGAGGAGCCGTTCTATGTGGAAACCTGCTATCTCTCGGCCAAGGAGTTTGGCGGCCTTACCGATGCGCCCCCGCCACAGGGTTCGCTGTTTGCCAGTCTCGAGCGCAATTATGGACTAGAGTTAGCCTACGCGGATGAAGAAGTGGACGCGACCGCAGCCGATCCCCGTACCGCACGCCTTCTGACGATCCCGCTGGGCCAGCCGTTGCTCCGCATCCGCCAGGTCATCTACTCTACAAAAGGAAGCCCGGTAATGCACGTGCTTGGGCTTTACCGCCCTGACCGCGTCAACCTCCTGATCCGTAGATACCGATAGCGCTCCGGATTCTCCGACGCCCCGCCTGTTCATTCGGACGTGCGATCTGACTCGCGCCATCTCACGAAAATAATCCGCCAGGCCGACGGCACGTTTGTTAGAGTTCAATGTGCAAAAATCCTGATTCTTGCTTTGGGGCAGAGATGGCGAACGAAACTTCACGACGCGATTTTCTGAAGCTATCCGCGAAGGGCACAGCGGCATTGGCTGGAGCCGCCGCACTACCGCGACTGGTGACTGCAAGTCCATCTAACCCAGCCGGTGACCTGACACTTTGGATCACGGATGACGCTCAGCGGCTGAAGCGAGCAGCGTCGGTGGGGTGGAAGTCTGCGGCAGGATCCAACGTTCATGACGCCGTCGTTCTGGATCCCACCAAGAAATTTCAGGAAGTCCTGGGATTTGGCGGGGCGTTCACCGACGCGGCCTGCTACACCTTCAATCGGCTTGACCCTGCGTCGCGCGAAAACGTATTTCACGAACTCTTTCATCCGTCTGAGATGGGACTCAGCGTTTGCCGCACCTGTATTGGGTCGAGCGACTACTCCACCAAACTGTACAGCTATGACGACGGTGACGCCGATCCCGATTTGACGCGCTTCTCCATCGAACACGATCGCGCATACATCTTGCCGATGTTGCGGGAAGCGCGGAAGGCAAATCCCGACCTCTTCTTATTCTCCTCAC